>Ga0214544_1000211_pt1 | contig 93998 bp, 42 predicted proteins | sample CNSS3metaG_FD_160074 | JGI IMG/M metagenome (GOLD analysis project Ga0214544, IMG submission 160074) | Root nodule microbial communities from cowpea collected in UCLA plant growth center, Los Angeles, California, USA - CNSS3 | ecosystem: Host-associated > Plants > Roots > Nodule | place: USA...
TTTACATTTTAGATTATAATACCAAATAAAATTTCATGAGAACCAACACATTTATTAAATTTGCAAACATTAATGAAACCTAGTTGATAAAATTTAAAAATATTTTTAAAAAAATATAAAAGGAAAAAAATATTCAAATTAAAATATATTTTAAATGTTTGTTTACTTCAATCTTTTAAATTCTAATGAATCTTTTTTTTATACACTAATAAAAGTTATAATACATTACTTAATCAAAATGATACAAAGAACAAATAATAATCATAATAATAATAAAATTTTAACATATATCTTGTATCTTTTGAACTTCAATTATGTTGGACGGTGATAAAAAAATATTAATGACAATTACATTAAATTTGTATATTGTAGTAAATAAAAGTTATTTACACAATTATAGTGACAAAATTACAGTATGATTGATAATGAGTTAAAAAAAATAATTAAATAAAATATATCGAAATAGTATTCTACATAATGAAAATAAACAAGAAATAAAAATATTAACAAATTAACAAATGTTTACAAACAATTTGAGATACTATTGAAAGAAATCGCACAAAGGAAAACAAATGTATAATCAATGATATGATAAGTTGAAAAATATCTTAGAGATCTAAGAAAACTTTTCAAATATCAACAAAAACTAATAATAAGAATAATAAGTAAATGATTTTTTTTATATTACCTAGTAAACGAAATGTTTGTGCTATTAAATACTTAAATTGAGAGTATTAAACATTTTCATGTGAAAGAAAAATATACATTAAATAAAAATATTAAAAAATAATTGAAATATTCAAATGTGAGACTTAAAAAAATTTAATTAACATACATATTTTTAACATAATTACATAAAGATTATGGTAAGATGAAAAATATAATTGAAATGCGAATGAATTTCATGACAAACCAAATAATTAGAATAAATAAAAAATAATATATATATATGGTTATTTAATTAATTAGGAATATTTTAATAATTTAAACGGGGACGGGTAATACGGCGGGGATATGTACATCCCCATACCCATCCCCATACCCAATTGAAAAAGTCAGGGATTCCCCATACCCATACTCATACCCCGTCAATGCGGGTATTCCCCGTCAAAATAGGGACGGGTTCGGACAATACCCACGGGGACGGGTTTATTTGCCATCTTTACTTAAGACATAAAAACAAAAGATTGTTTAATAGAACAAGTAATTACATAAGAATAATTTTTCAAAAAATGCTCAAAAGAGCAATAACCAACAAGCCTAAACTACATAATATCTTCGTTGTCTTTATGATCACCAGGAGTCTCCACGTCTGCTCACACCAACATTTGATGATTATTGCAAAAATGAAAACACAACAAGGAAACAAACACATAAAGAAAGAAGAGTAAGCTGATGTATTTAAGCTTTCACATAAATATAGTTACATAAGTACATAACCAAGAAACACATGAAAAAAAGAAACACAAAGTCACAAAGTTTTCACTCACTTAAACACTCAACTGACTTTTGACTCGATATTCGAATCATGCGCTTCATATAAAATTCTAATGAAGTATGCACCTGCATTTATTTCTAAACTCTGCAGAGTCTAGCCACAATGGGTTATCACCCAATCAATCGCAAGGTAAATCCTAATATGTCTCCGGCTCAAACATCTCCCAATATTATGATTTCCTACCTTTCTCACCACATAATCACTTTACTCTACCTGAGTGTGAGTGATTATTAAAGTTATGAATATCTTCCTTATATAGACATCTCATATATTAAGACATACTTTAACCACACCATCACCAGGAATTTTTCTAAAAACTTTTTTATCATCAACATTCCACATGTTATCTTAAAATAATTATCATCCCAAACTAAACAACTAAACACATCAAGTACAAGTCAAAAAATGCCACATCATTCATGCATGGCTTCATACATTATATTTTTAACATTAACTTAGTCAATCACAATTTAAAATAAGGAATTCAAATTTTACAACAATTTTCACTTAAGCTAGAAATTATCGCTCAAGCTAGATTGATTTCGCTTAAGGTTGAAATTATTGCTTAAGCTAAAATTCAAACAGAGAGTAAAGTGGAATTTTGTTATTCTCGCTTAAGTTAGATTGATACCACCACTTAAGCTAAAATAGCAGATTTTCACTTAAGTTAGAATAACATGTTTTCATTGGTTTCAGCATACAAAAACTAAAAATCCTAAACAACAAAAATTTAAAACACAAACACAACCACAAAGATCAAACTAGCATTTCAGGCAGGATTCAAGACCAAAAACATGCAAAACACTTTAAAAAAGTTTTAAAGCCATAAATAACGGAAGGAGTACCACAACTCCAAAAACAAACTAAAGAGTTGAAAACATAATTCACTGGGACAAAAATGGGGCTCTAAAGAAATAACCTAAGACAGAACCACCGCAACCACACTGGAAAAGAAGGAGAAGACAAATGTTTAATGTTCAACTTACTTGAAGAAATGAACTGTTCGGTTTAATATGTGGAGTACGAAGCAGGAACTCCAGAATCAACCTTTGTTTCACGAAAAATTTTCAATTGAGTTAGAGGAGAAAGAACCATGATTGTAAAAGGGAGGAAAGAATTGAGAGAAAACATAAGAATAGAAAGATGGAAAGATTGCTAAAAATGAGAAAACAATTGACTGACTTGGACCCTTTACTAAAGTTAGGCCCAAAACTTTAGAATAGAAAGTGAGTTTTTAATTTCTAATATATAATTTCAAGCAAAATAAATTAAAACATTTTTTTTATACAATGTATTAATCTAACGTAATGATATTTAATATTTAATTTTTTTACCATAATATTTTATTTTGAAATTACCAAAATAATATAATTTTAAGAAAATGTATATCATTTTACACGTCGTGCTAAATTTGCACAATTTTATAATAAAAATAAGTCGTGTGTCATGCTAAATTTTACTACAATTAAAATGAAATTCTGTTAACTTTGCACGATTATTTTCGAAAAAGTTAAAGTTACTAAAATTTAAAATAGTTTTGATTAAAATTAATTATTTACAAGCCAAAATTAAAATTGTGTCATGTTATTTTATAAAGTATATAAATATTTGATAAACAAAAAAGTCATCATAACATTTAAAAACTTTAATACACTTTACAACACAACTAAAATGGTGCAAATATGAAACAACTTTATTTTTGGCATAATTAACCTTATCAAAATTTTACGAAGAAGTAAAGACTTTAATTTTATAAAAAAGAGTTATTTAAAATTGACATTTTAATATAATATGACTTATATTTGTTATAAGGATGTGAACTTGATACGACTTTTCGGACTTAAAAAAAAAATTAAAAGTTACATCATGTAAATTCATAATTATAGTAAAAAAACCTAATATTTATGCCACATGCACGATTGGGTATTGCAAATTTAAGCAATGTAAGAATATTGATTTGAATAAAACATGATTATTAATACTAGTTTGTTATCGTTATTTTTGTTTTCTAATATATATATATATATATATATATATATATATGATTTTTCTTTTTAATTTTAAATCAGTAAGACAACATTTTAACTGTTGTCATTTTATTTCTTAACAATTAAATTGGTTTTCCCAATTTGTTTCTCTTATTTGCGAAATAAACCCAGTTTTTTGTTCTCTCTAGAGAGTGTCATTTTTTTGTATCGTAATCTTGGCCTTGGACAGCACAAACGCTGAAACCGCGAAATTGTGCCCAAAATCGATGAATTCGCAAAATGGTGGGGAGAGCCACCAACCTCCGCCGCAACCGCAAGGTACTAATGGATGCACACTTTTTTTCGTTCATCTTTTTCATTTCTTGACTCTTATTCGCAGAAGAAAGAAACAAATTAGTTTCTCTAATTTGACTAAGTTCCTTGTTCGATTATGCTTCGGTAATGATTTGGTTCCATAGGCGAAAAGGTTACTGAAGTGGGATGGTATGTTCTTGGTGAGGATCAACAACAGGTTGGTCCTTACGCCTTCTCAGAGTTGCGCGGTGAGTTTTTCAATATTATATGTATATTTTTTCTTTGAATGGTTTTGTGTTTCAAATGAACAAAGTGGAGTGGAGCTAGGGTTAGGTATTTTATATTTTTATCTTTTTTTGTTCTCTCCAACTAAGAGAAAGCTGAGGCAGCACTGTGTCGACTTTGAGTATACTTGTGATTTTATGCTGAAATTGAAACATCTATTTGTGACATTTATATGGAAAATTGACTTGGACAGAACATTTCTTGAATGGATACCTCTCCGAAAATACGTTTGTGTGGTCTGAAGGAAGGAGTGAGTGGCAGCCCTTGTCCTCAGTTTCTGACCTGTGGACTCAAATTAAACAGCAGGGACCCGATTCCTCAGCTGCTGGTATGCCTTTTCTTCTCTTCCGCTTAGTATTTTTCAATGTTATTATTGTTATTTGGGGAGCTTTAGAGTGTGACCTGTATGTAGCATCTGCTCACGATGTTGACGAGTTTGAAAGATGGGAAAAGGAGATTCAAGAGGCAGAGGCACAGGTGGAAGGTTCAGATTTTGGATCTTTTTCTGGCAATGTTGGTGGTACTGCGGCAGGAGAAGATTCTGAGAGACCTTCGACGCCACCTGAGGGTGAAGAAGAATTTACCGATGATGATGGAACTGTATATAAGTGGAACAGGAATCTTAGGGCTTGGGTTCCACAGGTTGGTGCATGACATGTGTATCACTGTTATCATCATAATTTTCTAATGTCATACTTTGTGTGACCAATGATGTTCTTTGTTATATTATGATTAAATGAAGATAGGCTACCAGCTTACCTAAATTTTATGCCTAGGAATTTAGATTAACTTTAATCAAGTTGTCACTCTTTTGAAGTTTGAACTGTTTTTTTAGGCTTACTTGATTTCATAGGGCTGATTTTACATTTGTCAAACTTATCGCTTGTTTCCATTTTTGAGCATCTGAGATAGGTGACTTAGTAACACATTGCATTAAAACAATAGGGTCTTTTGTTTAGATTCTGCCATCTGCACAGGCTACGTTAACATTTGAATTGAATCCCAAGAATCAAACATTGCTGTAGTAGTAATTGTTTAGCATCTCGCGGAATTGATCCTTCATACAGCATACCCAATCCACCTTGGTCAGAAGAAAAAAAATGAAGCTTCTATCATGCTGATGGGATTACATGTTATGTGTTGTAATAAATGGTTAAAATTGAATATTAATTTGATACTGTATACTTTTCCAAAATAAATAGAATATGCGTGTCTGGTAATCTGTTACTTCCTCAAACAACACTGCTTAAGAATATTGAAACAAATGTGCATTTACAAATTCAATTCTCAAAAATTTAAATCAAACAACACTAGCTATAGGGTTTCTAATGGAATCTGAAACACTCGTAAGGCAATTTATTCCCAAACCATATGAGTGAATCTATTTCACTATCATTTTTATAATTAAAGTTTTAATGGATATCATAGTATTTACATATTCAGAGGAGTTGCAGTTACTTGTAGGATTTACTGTGTAGATGTTTTATGTTGAACACAAGTATTAAATGATTATTCATCTTTCATTTGAATCTATTCAATGCTTCCTCACTGTGCATTGTAGTTGCTGTTAAGTATGAAATTTTCATGGCTACTGTTGGGTACTAGATATTACATTACAAGTTCTTCTAAGAATTCTTCAATTCATAGGGAGTGAATACTTTCTCTTTCTTTGAACTTCTGCACAACCTGTGATAAGTAGAAAAATGCATGACAGTATAATTCTGTTAAGGTTTGTGGGTTGGTAGTCACTTGTGTTTAAACTTTTGTATATAGGACTGGGATGTATAGAATGGTGGTGGACTGATAAAATTGTTGAGGAAATGTTTTAATTATTGAGTGCGAGATCTGTGTCTGAGTTAGAGATTCTGAGTGCACGGTCCTTTTTAGTTTAGGTGAGAGAGAGAGAGAAAAGATTGATATTCCATTATCCATATCAATCTTTAACAGAACCACCACACTATACGAGTGTTTCTCAAGTTTAGTTTTTATTTTTATTTTTTTAATGTTTTTAATACATAAACAAGTCAGAATATTTATGAAGTGTTAAATCTAAATATTCTAAAAAACTGAATAAAGTCGAAGTGCTTCTGTTCTGGATACTCATTTTCTTCTTTACTTGGATTTGATTACTTCTGTTTTTGGTTTGGTTTCTACTAGTCACATTTTTGTTTCGTTTTGAAATATGCTTCTTTTTTTTTCGTGTGAATTATGTAGTGTTTCTATTTTCCTTTTCATTATAATATCAGGAAATCAGAATGTTGTCTTTCCAAAGTTGAGGCCTGTTATACTTTTTGTGTTTGTGTGAATTCTTGAAGTAATTATTTTATTCCTATAAATCTCAATAATGCCCTTGTAGTTATTCTTCGGGCCAAAGTTGTTGATTGTTTCTTGGATGTATTTTTTTATTGATTTTTTTTTTAGTGTGATTGATAAAGTTATTATATCATAGGAGTATCCAACTGGAAGCACCGAGCCTTATGGGGTTGAGGATATGACCTTCTTGCAAGAGGAGGAAGTTTTTCCAACAATAACTAATTCTGATGCCTCTGAAAAGTTGGAAGAGAGTTCAGAATTGGGTGTTTCTGATCCTTCGTTAAAGGAAGAAACAAACGAAACAAATGAAACAAATAATACCAGTGTGGTAGCAGGTGGAAAAAGGAAGCTTTCTGACCAACAAACTGACAAGAAGGTGCCCCTTTTCTTTCCATCTTGTCTATATCAATGGTTTAGCCCACAATGCATTTTCTTATCTTTGTTGCTTTTACTTGGAAATGAGTATCTCTTTTTGAAGACAAATGGCACCTTTATTGATCTCATTCTGTTTCAGGAAGCTAATAAACCCCCTGATAGCTGGTTTGAATTAAAGATCAATACACATGTTTATGTCAATGGGTTGCCTGAGGATGTTACTACTGATGAAGTAAGTATCAACTTTTGTCTCAATTTCCCGAGTGTAAAATTTGTTGCAATAGTTAACATGACAACGAGTAATATATTGCAGATTGTGGAGGTATTTTCCAAATGTGGAATTATAAAGGAGGTATATTTCTATTCCTATATTATATACTATCCATTCAATTGTATATTGTAAAATTATAAACAATTGGGCTCTAATTCATGTCATGATCAGTTTCTCATGATTAGGAGGGTTTTAAACTGTTACATTATCTTGGTGAAAGAAAACTCTGTTGACACTATAAATTAATAGAACAGTGACTCTACAATACTAAAAAAATATGCATTGATATTTCTAGACATGGAAGATCAAGTTATGCTGCATATCATGCTTACCCTGTCCTTTTTAATGCTAGCATGCGGGTTTTAATAGTAAGCACTGTATTTGTGATGAAAATTTCATTAGCCTGTCTTTTCTTCTTCTGGGCACGTGCACTTGCCAATATCCTAATCATAAGTGAATCACAATGGCCTACCAACTTTTCCAAATTAGTTATCGCTGAGAGTACCTTGCAAGAGACTATTCTTTGAAGTTCATTATGGGGTAACAATCTGTGAATACTTGTAAAAATGAAGGACTAGCTATTTGAGGGTATTTTAACTTGGCTTCTCACGAATTCCTGATCATGGTTATTATAGGACCCAGAAACCAAAAGACCACGTGTGAAGCTTTATGTTGATAAAGAGACAGGAAGGAAAAAGGGAGATGCTCTGGTTACATATCTTAAGGTAACTCCCTTATTGTGCTCCCTAGTGACACATAGTTACGATTGTAATAGAATTTCAATATGTTTGCATTTACTAGGAACCATCAGTGGCTTTGGCAATTCAAATTTTAGATGGAGCACCTTTTCGCCCTGGTGGCAAGATTCCTATGTCTGTCAGCCAGGCTAAATTTGAGCAGAAAGGTAACTGTTATTGGATTCTTTATATTTCCTATGACAACTTCTGATAATTATTGTTAGATATGGTTATATGGAATCCATGTCTTAAACTAATAATTTAGTATTTTATTATGCCTGCTGTTGCTTGATTAACTTTTCTTTAAATATGCAGGAGAGAAGTTTGTGTCCAAGCAAGTAGACAATAAAAAGAAAAAGAAATTGAAAAGGGTGGAAGAAAAAATGCTTGGATGGGGTATGCTTTGGTCTCCCAAAATTTTCAAGTTGGTGTTTCTGGATTATGACTGATACTCAATCCCATCTTAAATTTAGCCTAATTTCCCCTATTTGGATTATTTATTTTTTCATTGAAATACAATTTTGATTTACCTTCTGGTAAATATTTTTACCATAAATTTCTAGACAGTGAGTGGGTGAAGTCTTTACATGTGCAGTATATTCGTGATTGTGTACTGAGCTAGGTTATCAAATTGAGATTCAAACAGTGAATCACCAAGCTGATTTTTGAATTGTGAATCTTAATTTGTATCAAATCATAAGATATAAAGACAACAAAATTACTTCAAATATATCATATAGTTGATATGCAATGTTCGATGTAATATTTTGCACTAGAAATAAATAAAACATCTGATCCATAAGTCATATAGAAAAAAAACATTAGTTATATCTGAGTTTGTGAAGCCTTTATTTTAGAAGAAAGAAAGCAAATCAATTAAATTAACTATTGAGTTCATTTTTTAGTTAACTAATTGATATCTCAATGAATTCTATAATGTATTATTCTTTTGAATAGTGGAGCCGTTGCTAGTGTTGAGAATAATTTATAAAATTTTGAACTAGAATATATTCTGTTGTGACCTTTTCAATATGAGGAATTTAGACTGTTTTGGTTGAAATATTTAGATTAATTTTTCAGAGTTATTTTTCTTATTTAGCATGCATCCCTTGTAATAATTTGTTTCTCATTGTATGTCTCAGGTGGTCGTGATGATGCAAAAGTTTCAATTCCAGCAACTGTGATCCTTCGTTTTATGTTCTCTCCAGCTGAAATGAGGGTTGTGCCACTTAGTTTTGCTTGTTTTCTACTACAAACTTGCTCTACTAGTGTCCATACTTCTGCCTGTTGACATGGTTTTATATGTCACAGTAACAAATTGCTGCTGAAGTTTTTTATGCTTTTAAAAGTTATAGCATACTTATTTAAAATATGTACATTTTTCGATCACAATTAACCTTTTTTGTTTTTTGTATTTTGATGGTCATAGAAGGTAATGATTACACATTAGTAAGAAATAAGACCAAAATATTCTTTACAAGGCTTAGGCAAGTCTCGGTGTATTGTAGTCTTGTAAACTTCACATTCCAAACGTGCAGTCCTGAGTGTTTGGGTGTATTGAATATAGTGAAAAACTGTATGGGATTAATTTCCCTTGTATAGAAAATACACATAGGATACTGTATTTATAATAAAGGAAATTAGGACTAAGCCCAAAATAGAAAAAAAGAAATAACAAACTAACCGAAGATAAAAGATAAAGATAAGATATCTAATAATCTAATATATCTAACATGGTGTATGTTTAGATGCCCCACATTGGCTAGGAATGTTACCAAAAGGCTCCTTTTGGGCTCAGGCTATCTCTCCCCCTTGAATTAACTTTTAAAGTTGAGTTATGCTAGGTGCCTTTTTAATAACTATAATAGGATAATAGGATTTCGTGCTTTTCTCATTGTACATTCAAACTTCAATTTGCTAATTATAACTTGGTTCTTCTATTTCACACGTTGGACATTTTCTGATATTACACAATCTATGCAGGCTGATGAAAATCTGCGTTTAGAACTAGAAGAAGATGTTAAAGAGGAGTGTACAAAGCTTGGTCCTGTAGATTCTGTCAAGGTAATTAATTGCTCTTTATTATGCCTTAAAAGATAAACAAAGTTGCTTCTCTTCCCTTTTTCTATTTCTTTCTCTAGTTTTGTAATAAATATTTTTGCACCAATTAAAACAATTGAGTGAAACATACATTTATGTTTGTTTTATTTTTCTTTTTTTTATAATCTATTTAGGCCCCACTAAGTCTGTGATATATCATTGATGCGTCCAATCTTTTAGTGGTGGATTTAGGTGGTGTAGGCTTTCAGTAAACTTAATACTGTTTAGGAGGTGTTTTAAAATGAGGGGAGAAAATATGAGATGTATTATCAATTTATCATGTAAAAGCCTCTTATTAAATTTTACGAACATATAAATTTTTCTCTTATCTATTTTTTATTATAGAATTGGAATCCTTATCTCGTACAAGAATGTTCTTAAGCTACTCCCCAGAACAATAGAGTTTTCTTGAAGCTTTTCTTAAATGAGTGTTTTTAGACGTTGCTAGCACTCATTGAGCCACACGTCATGTTTTAATTTTAATATCATATATTGACCATTTAATGCAAGTTTTTTCTAAAATTTCTTCTTGTTAACCCAAAACATTCCCATGTCAATGGAAGTGTTTAAAGTTGGCAAATGTGAGTGCCTGCTGGTTGCCTCGTTTGTTCTAGTGGGGAAGGTAAAATTAAGATCTTTCTTGGTTAAATGATATTTTTAATTTTTAATTCAATACATTTTAAGAGAATATAATTGCCGAACTATATGTTTGATTAGTGCATCTTCATTTAAAGTCCTAGTTCCACCTGAAGGCAGGGGAAACATTTAATTCTAGAATTCATCTTTTGTAAATATTGTACCATTTCTTGTTCATGCCTCTAGTTTGAGAGGTCTAAGCTTATAGTGTATGTAATTTTGTATTATCATGCTTCAAATGAGTTATGACTTGTTTACATTCTGGTATGACAACTGCTGACGGAATTTACTTGGAAATTTTCCATATCTTCTAATTCATTTACTTGATTTGTATATTTCCATAATTATGTGTGGCATCACCCCACACCCATACCCTAGGCTTTAGAAAATTTATTCTACCCACTATCCCTAGTCTTTATTGTAGAAGTGTTACTACTCAAACCCATCATATTCATGCAACTATTGTATTTGTGTTCTCTAATTTTATCTCATATTTTTCACATTACCTGCTGCTCTTTTTTCTGTAGATATGTGAGAATCATCCTCAGGGAGTTGTTTTGGTAAAATTCAAGGATAGGAAGGATGCCCAAAAGTGCATAGAATTGATGAATGGAAGATGGTAATTATACGTGCTTTTTATCCATTTTCTTCTTTTTCCAATATATGCACAACCTTCATATTTTAGCAACTTACTGCATCATATAAGCAACATACTCAACCAAGACAGGATGATGACTTTATGTAGTTGACCATGTTCAAATCTGATTCTAGACATTCATCAACAAGAAAGGGTACAATTAAAAAATGTTGTTGAAACACTGGCAGAAACTGAGGTGGTTATTGAAAAAATATATTTAACACGTGGTTTTAAAAATTGGTAACCGGGTGCAACATACTCAACTCAACCTAGGCATGATGACTTTCTGTAGTTGACCATCTCCAAATCTGATTATAGACATTCACCAACAAGAACAGTTACTAATTAAAAAATATTGTTGAAAGATCAGGGACAGAAACTGGGGTGGTTATAAAAAAATCCATATACTTTAGTATAATTATATTATTCAATATTAGAAAAAGTAGTTTCCCAAAATTTGAGAGTTTGCCGAGTAAAGGAGGAGTCAATTTCAAGCTGCTAAGTGTTAGCTCATGAAATGATTTTATATCTTGGTATTTTAACAATGGGCTTCCATCCCTTTGGTTTTGTGTTGAATCCTTGTGATTCCCATACTACCTTATATTTAGTATTTTAACAACTGCAATATTACATCAAGTTACTGATCAGAAAGATATAATATATTTGTATTTTTGCATGCTTCATCTCAAATTCCTCATTCAAAGCTATTAAATCTATATTCTTCATCACATTTTATTGAAAACAAGAGTAATGGGGAGAATTGTTTGCCTTGCGTACACAATCAATTTTATTATGCTAAAGATGCATTATGGTCAAAAGCTAATGATAGACTTATTACAGAGCTAGCTACCGTTAGTATATATTATCCAAATTAATGACTATTGTAGAAATAAAACACGTAATAATAAATCCAGACTACTATGCTAACGAATGTAGAATAGTATAGTTCTTCTCATCATGTTGAAAATTACTTAACTCAGTTTGATACGGAAGCACAAAAACAAAGAACCATGATATATTCCATTTTACTCACATTAAAGCAAAATCCCTTTGATTCCTATGTTTGGCTTCAAATTTCAATTTTAGAGTTAGCCAGCCTCTCCTGTCAATTCTTCAATAAAAACTATACCTTCAGAAAAAGCTTACATCTAGCACATTTATGAGTCTAGATTAAATTAGTAAAGACATTGAGCCCTTATGGAAAACCTATCTTTATAGAAGACTCCTCCAAGAGCTCTCACACTGGTAGCTATCCAGCAAATATGTTTTCCATAGGCTTGATATAAGCCTAACTAACACCTTTCTTTTTCAAATTCTTCTACAACACGTTTTTTTTCCATCATATGCTTTTTCCGTGTTAATAAAAAACATGTGAATATTTTCTTTGCTTCTTCCTCCCTTTCACAAAGAAGATAAATATATTATGTTGTGGATCTTGACGTAAATTCAGATTGATTCTCCACAATCTTAGTCTCTCTTAATATATGTTTAACCACCTTTTCCCATTATTTGTAATGTGTATTGTACATTTTATATCTGTGTAATTTACAGAATTTTAAACATCTCTCGTTCTGATATATAAGATATAATGTTACTCTTTCATTCATTTGTCATTTTCTTTTATCTCAAAATGTCATTAAATAGTGTAGTGAGCCAAATAATACTTTGTTCTCCCAAGCATTTCCAATGTACAATAGGAATGCTATTAGGATAAAAAACTTATTATTATCCATCCTCTCAATGTCTCTTCAACTTGAATTCTGCGATAATAAGCCAACTTTTATTTGTTTTTTAGATTTTTAATTCATCCGCATCAGAGGCCCATCATTGAAAGTCTTACTAGAATAGTTGTCCCTACTCTCTTTGATATCGTAATCTGTTTAAGAGATCGTACTTGGTTCAAATCTCATGATTTCCTTTCCCTATTCTTGGTTAGTTGGTATATCTTATGTTTTTCATTCTGTCTTGAGACCCTAGTAAAAGTCGTCATAATATTGTGCCAATCAAGTATTAAATACGGATCTCATTGACAACTACAGTGACAACTATAGGGGCTAATATTCTCACATCTGAAATGTTTTAACAAATCTAGACTTCTATTCTAACACATTCAAAATTAAAATCAAAACAGATAATTTATCTTCAGAAAAACCCTGATTAGCCCTGCCAACTCAAGATATGCAAGACCTGCAATATTATTTGAGGGAAATGATTTATGTATTGTAAATTTCCACCGTCAGTTGCCTGTTGAAGTTTTTTAATTACTTTTTCTATATTTTCTGAATTAGTCTTGGATAGTAATAAGGTAATAAGATAATGTACTGAAACAAATGTTCACAGTGGTGCTTAGCCTGCTTCAAAAACGCCACAACAAGATAACGTATAGTAGGATAAATGCTATATGTATATAAATTTAAAAAATGATGTCAAAATTAACAGCATTTATAATAACAAGATAACAAGAACAGAACTCAAATACAAGTTTCTTTAGATAGGAATTGTCAAACATCATCTTCCAGACCCAAGTCTTAATTTATCATTACATCTAGAGGTTTCAATTTTGGAAACTAAAATTCCAAAAGTAGCTCAAAAGAAGTCCTAGTGTCTATACTCACAAGGACTTTTCTGAATTCAACACAAAGCGCCACTACAGCACACTTATACCGGGAAGGGGCCACATTGCTATAGCGACGCTATTTAAAAACCCTAAATGCAACATTATCATTGTTCCTAAACATTATCATTTTGTTTAGGTACATGGTCTGAATTCTTACTCTTCATGCTATGGTGTTGTTAAAACAAATAGCTTCATATGAAATTGATTTTACCTTTTCTTTTCTCCTTTATTTCTCTTTTGTATCATCATATACCTTTTCCCGTGTATTTCAACTCTAGTCATTGTTTTCTTCATTTATTTTATCAGGTTTGGTGGTAGACAGATACATGCCAGTGAAGATGATGGTTCAGTAAACCATGCATTAGTCCGGGATCTGCAAGAAGATGCTATTCGACTGGAGCAATTTGGTGCTGAACTTGAAGGTGACTGAGGCAAGGAAGTGAATGACATTGCACCAGATTAACAGTTCCCTGTAAGTCCGGACCAAGGAATATTTCCAGAGGCTAAAGCTTTTGGATTACTAGGTCATCACTTTTCTCAGTTTTGCAATGATATAGCAGTTTTCCTTATGCAATTGGGAAAGGAAAAAGCATATACATGAGAGAAGTTACTGATTTGGCTAGCTCACCTTATTTGGAAATTTGTAATATACCCTGTGTGCAGTATTCAGTTATTCCAGGTTACACCAATTGTGACATGTGCCATGCAGTTAAATTTGAACTTTTAAATTAATTTAATTTATCTTAACTGTTGGGTTTCATCCTATAAGCTCACATATTTAGTACCACATGGATACGAGAACACGAAATTTTATTAAAATAAATAGTATTATAATACACTATGTATACGTTTACAAGAATTTATAATATATTTCAGATATATTCAGCTGTTGTTAAAAGTTAGATATTGATTCTTTGTTATTAATTTATAATGATGATGGTTATAATTTAAATATTGACGCTTTATCATATAAAAAAAACAAAAGTGTTTGATAATTGTATCAATGGTGTCAGTTTCCTCATCTATGTTATCAACATTTAGAAACAAAACAGTTTCTAAATTTGGATCATTTAGAGAGAATTTTACTAATTCAAGAAACTCAACACCATCGTCATTTGGATATGTTTTTCCAAATATGCACACAACTTTATCTTTCCCTTTTATACAATATTACCTTTAATCTTTTCTATGTACATAAAGTAAATATTATGCTATGTCCATTCTATATATACTCTTTTCTCTCAAAATAATGAAAACCTCTCACAGCACGAGGAAGAATAAGAGTGTTCAAGAAAAAAAAATTGGACACCTTTTTATTATTAGTTAGCACTTAAAAATATCTAAAAATATTCAAGAAGTACATCAGAAGAAATTAAAATTAAATAAAAAAATGTAAAATCCTCTTCGAATACATAAATAGTTATCCAATACATGTGCATCATGTTTTTTTTTGAAGGATCTAGGTTTATTGTAATTACATGGGAACATTACATACCATATGATTTATTGCAGTACATTTCTGCAATTTCATTTAACAGAGAAAAAATATGCATCGATCTCGATAATGTTTCAGTGTAGAATAATGGAAGTAAGTATGAGTGAAAGAAAAAGGTAAAGAGAAAGTACATGTTGGGAATTGTCAGAATAAAACTTCATTTACCCAGTTCTTAACAAACATTAAACCTGTGTAGGTGGTTGTGGTTTAATTGTTTCATTATTTTTTCTCTACTTTTCCATCTCATCATTTATGCATTTTAGTGTGGGGAAATTGAAAAACTGGTCCTGCACGGACCACTAAGAAAAAACTGTCCAAACTAAAGTCTGCAACTTTCAAAAATCTCAAGCCAGCACCCCATTTTTATTATTAAAAGGGTACTTTGAAATGCAGAACTAAATTCTGGATCACTATTTTCACAATGAAAGAGGGGTTCTGGTCTTTCGAGATATAGAAACAAAAAGTCCCAAAATGAATTGCTAGGTAACAGAATTATAAGGAATATAATTGTAAATTTCACATTTTATAGAAATAAGAAAATTAACACTTTATAAGATAAAAAAATATATAAATTTATGATCTTAAAATTATTAAAAATGATTATACGTTGACTTGGTTCAGATTTAATTAATGTTCTATCTTCTGAATTCTTCTAGAAAGACCTAACATCGATTTAATCTGGGCATTATATATATATATATATATATATATATATATATATATATATATATATATATATTATAATATTTATATCTACATATAAAGACTCTAATGTAATTAATAATGTGAATTAATTTTTGTAACAGTTTTTATGCATGTTTTTTTAATCAATTTTACTCTCATAAAACAAATAACTCTTTCATTTCTATAATTACTTAAAAAAAGTATACTATGAGACGCAGTTATAAGATCACATACTTTCATCCGTAATTATATCACTATAACAATTAATAAAAATGATTCCATTTTACAACAACTCTTTTATGTTTTGTAACAACTTTTTTATTTTAATAATTATCTTGTTGATTATATTCATTATTTTTAATAATCATAAAAAATAGACCCACCCATATGAATATATGTTTTTCCACCAGTTAATTTTTCCTCTTATAAATAATAATATTAAGATAATTATTTTTTTTGTTGGATTATGAAGACTATGTATTTATTACTTGATGTAAAAGTGGACATGGAGATGCTATTATAACTGCATTGCCTGCCTGGTACATAATAATAGAATTATAGTTATACACATGCATATAGTAGTTTAAAGCCATTGAACAGTATAAAACATATTTAAATTAAAATGAAGTTCATTTTAAAAAATCATATAACACGAAATATAATTTTTAATCTACGCTAATTTGATCAAAATAAACAGAAAAATTGTTCTCTACAAATATAGGTGTAACTTACTTAAAAAAGATGTGAAAAAGAAAAAAGAATAAAAAAAAGATTTTGATGCAGAGAAGGTAGTAGTTTAGTTTCACCGAAATAACCCGCAGACGCAAACGTTGAAAACACACGCGCATCCATCAGCCCCAACATCACAACGGTAGATCCCTTCTCTTCCTCCTTCTTCCTTCTTCCTTCTTCCATTTCTCTTGTTCTTCGTCTCTCTCTCTCTCTCTCTCTCTCTCTCTCTCTCAATTCCTCAATAACGCTTTTCGCATTTTCGTAACGACATTTTCTTCTTCTCCTTCGCAAATTTCCCTCGTCGTTTCGTTTTTCCCTATTTTTTCCTTCTGACGTGTTTCACACAGCGGATTTTGATTGATTAACGTATATGGTGAAATTTCAGTTTACATTGCAAACTTGTCTGAACTGGATTCAGTTATTGTTATTGTTGTTTGTTTCAAACTTTGTGCCTAACTTGGTGTGAACACATTTGTAATGTAATAGTTCGATTTTGGTGCCTTTGGTTTGAGCGTCTGTTATATGTGTGTGCTTGGGTTAATAGAGTGTAGCCATATATTATGGTATTGTCTTCTCTTCCAATTAGCACGATCACAGGGTTTGGAATTGATGCGCAGGTTACACGGTATGTCACCGTTACTTGCTCGGGTTTGTTTTAAATTTAAAACAAGATTGTTGATGGTGAGTGGTTCAACTGAACCCGTAGTTTGTTCGTAGTGAGTGATAAAGAAGTAGATACAATTAGTTAGAGTTTTAGCATGAGTGAGTTAGATTCAAGAGGAGTTGTTGGGACCACTTACTAATTGAAAGGTCGGTTAGTATGTCTGTGGAATGTGTGTATGCGATTTGGAGACAGATTTTGGAGAGATAGTGCTGATTGAAAGAGTTAACGTCTTTGTATGATGAGTTGTAAGAATTTTTCTGTCTTCATTTACGAAGCTATTATGTGATTGCTATTAGAGTATGTATTACTATGGACGTGGAAATAGGGAAGATCGGTAGTTCTTTGGAAAAGTTTGTCGTTGCTGTTTTTGAGAGGAAACTGGATCCTCTCATGCCACTCTGTTCTGCCAAGTCCTAGCGATTCTCTGGTTAGTGTAACAGTAATTAGAGAGGAGAGAAAATGTGATTTGAGGATTGAGATTTTTCTGGAGAGAGAATCCTGCTAGAGAGATGCAGCACTGGATCTGGTCCATTTTAAGAGTGGTGTACAGAGAAAACATAAAAAAAGTTGTTTTACAGATTATTGAGGTTTTTACCTTGATAATCTACATTGACATTTAATGTTGTCCAATTAGAATTGGAGTTTTACCTCGGTAATGTTTACTGATATTTAATGAAATATTTATTATGATGATTATTGAGGTCAACTGCATTTGTAATTGGAGAACAACACCAGCAACACATAGAAAATACATGTATGTTTTGTCCTTCTACATTGGTGTACATGGCTTGATTGAAATACGTTGAAGAAATTGTCTCGGTCCTTAGATCTGGTATGGACAGGATCTATTTTTCGTTTTGTGGTCTTTCTTTGGTTTTTGGTTCACTCTCTGTCTAAGGTGGCTATACTATTTTACTATTGATTACTTTTTCCTTTTCATGTATGTTGTGGCTCTATATTTGTGATGGTTTTTCTTGTTCTGTTATATTTTATCCGTTGTTCTAATCATGTCATCCTTTGCCCTTCCACCTAAAAAACAATGATAATAATTTGGCTATCTGTTGTAAAAGGTCGTTACATCCTTTATGCTCCATAAAACTACCAGCCTTTAGATGCTGACATAATTGTTTGAGAAGTGACAATATTTGAGGATATGAATTGGTTATTTGCCCCAGTATAACAACAGCTACCATCCCCTATCCCATTAGATGATGTTTTGCATAGGTAGAAAACTCAACACCATAAAAACAATCTTAATTGATTCATGAAATCATCTTGTTTCTGGTTATAAACATGGATCTGCCTGATATTTCTTATTTAACGTTTCAGTGTTCTACATTTTTTGTATCATTTAAGGAAATCAACTTATATCTTCGTTCATAATTATCTAATCTATTTTTACTTAATACCAGGGTTTGAGACTATAAAGACTTAGTGGAAGGGTAAGCTGAAGTTGAAGGAGTTGAGGGGAAAAGAGGGAGAGAAGGAGGTTGAGGTATTTATATTTGTTGACTTTTTTTTCTGTAGAATTTTCTTTCTGGATATCTAAGGAAATAAATAACAATTCCAAAAGATATAGATCACATAATTTGAAGTTTTACCTTGAAATTTTTTTAACTTGTTATCACATGGGCTGTCCTTTGCCAACATTTATTTTCGGGCATCATATAAGTTTCCCTCAAAAAATTGATGGGTTGAATTATGCATAGAAAGTCTGTGATCCTATTCCTTTTCTTCCCTGTCCATCATACTTGCTATTTTGCCAATCTAAGTTCCAACCATAGTTGGGCTCTGTCTAGTGCCTGTTTGCAAGCCAAAATTACTATCAACCTCAATTTTTACCCTCTGTACTGATGTTCCTACATGAATCAATTGAAAAATCGACCACTTTGTACCTTGATTGTTGTTATGCTAGTAAAAAGATATTTAGGACTCTGATTTTGTTTTTAACTATACTATGAGTCAAAAACAATATGCATAATATGAAACCTTTATCAGGGTTTAATAAGGTGAGAAGCTAAACAGTGAAACAATATTGCTATGGGTAGTTCAGTGACTTCAATTGGAAAATTTCTGAATCTTTTAATCCGTCCGACTTCTTTCCTAAAGAGTTAATACTGTTGCTCTTCCTTTTCATATTTCTCTAGTTTTCCTTCCTGTATGCTAACCCCTACTGCGTAAGGCATACTAGAAACCCGTGGGTGCTATGCCAAGTCATGTTATAATATTTTTTGGCCTTATCTATGAGCCAAGTAAGAAGATATAATGCCTAAAGGAAAGATGCCCCTTTCCTCCTTAACATGGTTCTTTTAGACTTAGGATCCGATGACCTTAAAAAAAGTTATTCTAAAGTATGTGTGTAAAATTGAATTTTTAAGAGATGTTAAATTGAGAAGCCATTTTATTTTACAGTTATAAAAGTAATTAATTTTTAAAAGATTATCAGATTTTTGGATATTTCTGTAAAACACTGCTCCCTTTCTTGCTCTCTACTTTTTCTCCGGACAATTGGTTATGATTATTTTGAAAGGCTACTCTAGTTTTATGATCCAGTCACTTAGATTTAGTTAATAAAGGACCTTGCATAATAAGGAATAGTTATGGGGGACCCCCTGACATTTATTTTTTGTTAGAGAGAACCCAATAATCGTCAAGAATAAAAAGTTCTCATGAATTTCCTGAAATGTTTTCGTAATGTTTTTTTTCCTCCAAGCTAATCAACATGGTTAAAAAAGTTGTTGCTCTGAAGTTTCTTGCTAGGAAATTGATGTGCTGTTCAAACACAGGAAATCATATTACTAACATACTGATCTAAGCATAATGCGACCTCTGGATGCTTGACAGTTAACAATTGGTTCTACAGCACTTAGCCTCTACTGATAAACTTTACGAAAAGTATGACTTTAGCATTGAAGTTTGGTTGATCACAGATTGTAACATCTTATCAGCTTCTAAGAAAAGCTGAAAATAGATTTATTTAGTCACTAATTTTTAAAAATACCTGAGGAACTATTTTTTTTTGTAAAATAATCTGAAAAGCTGCACTCTTATTAGTTAATAAATAAAATTTGAAGTTTTTTATGCTTCTTTCTGATAAATTTCTTTCAACAAGAAATTTTACCTATGTTGATGTGGTACAGGTTGAATTGTTATATGTGATATACTATTTAGCACTCAGTGATGAGTTTTGATATTTTAAACCTGCCAATCAATTGCCTGCTTGTTGGTTGTATAACCTGATCTGTAGTTTAATGGGCAATTATTTCCATGTATGGACTCAATTTTCAAGTATCTTTGGACAAGGTTTTCATTTCGTTTTGATTCCCACTTGTGGGATTTTTGTTTTTCTCAAGAAACAGTTGCGGAAAAAGAACCCAATATAATTTACCTTTGGGAAATGCTCTCTAACTTTCAAAAGAAGTCTTAAAATTAATATAACACTTCATTGACAGTAGTGCGTATTGCAAATGATGCTTTCAGGTACTCAAGAAAGTTTTGGTAGTTTAAATTGGAGGGCCTTGATGCCGATGGTGGACACAGTTGTATTTGCTAGAAACTGTAAAGAGTCACTTGATAAGGTAAATCTCCAATTTATTCTTGTGGAATTGCGATGTGTGTCACTGATATTCCCTTCCTGTCTTTCCGTAATTCTTTGTTAGCAGTTGCTCTTTTGTTTCTGATCCTTGTTCTCGTCTTAGGTGAAGGTGGCATTCTAGTACTGGAATGGGCCAGATTCCGTGATGATTATATATTGTTGATTTGTTTATACACACTGGCAATCCTTAGGTCTGACAGATGGCTTTACCTAGTGAAGAAGAGAAGACTGAGGACTACCTTTTCAAGATTGTTTTAATTGGTGATTCAGCTGTCGGGAAATCAAATTTACTTGCACGATTTGCCAGGGATGAGTTTTATCCTAATTCGAAGTCAACTATAGGAGTAGAGTTTCAAACTCAAAAGTTGGATATTAATGGAAAGGAAGTTAAAGCACAGATATGGGACACTGCTGGGCAGGAGAGGTTCAGAGCTGTTACATCTGCATATTATAGGGGTGCAGTTGGAGCTCTTCTGGTGTATGACATCAGCCGGCGCCAAACATTTGATAGCATAGGCCGATGGCTTAATGAACTCCACAGTAAGAATTACAATTGTCTGATCCCTTTTTTCCATGAAGTTTTTCTCATGCTTATTTTCTTTGTGTGGTTTCAAATTTAGGAAATTGTTAACTTGTCCTTCAATTTGGCACTGATAAAGTATGTGAAAACGTTATGTTATTGTTAAATGTATTTGGTTAAGATTATTTTACTGACTTCAGTTTGTTTTGGGATAAAATGTTTATAATTTCAGTTGTATGTCTGGGACAATAGCTGAAATTTTTAAAATTCTGAAAAATAAGTTGTCTTTATGAATATGAAAATTGGTGGTTTATGATTTTTCAAACTTTTTTCCCTTTTCTGCTGTAAAAGTTTATATTTTATTGGTGGCAAAGAAATTAACTATTTTAAAACCATTTTTCGGTAATCTTATAAAAAAATGGATTCTGATATAATCGACTATTAAAATAATCAAAGCTATCTCAAAGACCACTCCTAATGACTATTTTTCTTTGTTGTGCTGAGGTTAGAATCTACCACTTACATGTACTCTTGTCCCACTAGGCTTAACCCTAGTGGGTTATGGCTTAACGGTACTTAATATGATCCTGCCATTATAGTCTTTATTCTTTCTTAAACGTGATTACGTTTCATTAGTTGACAAAACATTATCTTGTTCGATGTATCATGTGGATGCTAAATTCTGAGTTAATTGTTTTAGTTTTTCTCTTTTCTGCTTTTGAATCTTTGTATTTATGTAGTCTTGATTTTTTATTTTTTTTATATTAAAGTACATATAGGATACTTACATAAATCTGCACCTTGTAATAAATATGGTTTAATATTAATTAGTAAAAAAGGTCATTTTTGATTTAGGTATGTTTGGAAAAAGCTTCTCCAAAAGTACTTAGGAATGAGAATGACAATAAGTTCCTTAACATAAACATTAACTTGTACATAAATGGAAAGAAAAAGCCAAGTGAAATAGAAATAGGTGTTTACGGATAAGTTTAGTCGTAAGTATATTGATAGGCCACTTGGTTTTTATTTGTATTCTTGCTACAAAAACATATTGTGGTTAAATATTTTGATTGTACATGTGATAAAACAAGGACTAAATGGAGTGTTTTTTTATTATTTAACAGCTCACTCAGACATGAACGTTCAGACAATACTTGTTGGGAACAAGTCAGATCTTAAAGATGCAAGGGAAGTGGCTACAGCTGAAGGGAAGGCCTTGGCTGAGGCACAGGGTTTGTTCTTCATGGAGACATCAGCTCTGGATTCATCAAATGTAGCAGCTGCTTTTGAAACCGTTGTAAAGGAGATCTACAACATCTTAAGTCGCAAGGTTATGATGTCTCAAGAGCTCAACAAATCTGTTTCCCATATTGAAAATGGAAAGACTGTTGTTCTACAAGGAGAAGGCGAAAAAGAAGAAGGAGCAGCAGCAGCAGCGGCAGATGCTGAGGCAGCAAAAGGTTGTTGTTGATCTTAGGTTCTCATAATATGTCGGCTCCAAAACTGAGTTTTTATTATAATTATTCAACCAATCCTGAAAATGTAACTCAGATATTCAAGATTTATCTTTAAATGTTTACCGGGAGATTTTGGAGTAGAAATTCTCTTTGCACTGCAAGAATTACATAAATGAGAAAAAGAAATGATAACAAGTAGCATTAAAGTGTCCAAATTTCCTTTTATTTTACGCATGCTTGTAAAACAACGTTAAATTCTCTACTATTTCAGTGCTCAACTTCGGAAGTATTTATTTTAAATATATATTTGAGGGCTATTTCGCTTACATTTGTAGCTCAACTATTTCATTTGACGGTTTAGATTTTAACTTGTAATATATTGCAAAATATAAAATTCAGAGAAAACTTCAACAAAAACCCTGCTTGAACATGTAGTATTAAGCAAAAAAAAAGAAGGAAGAAGAGAGACTGAGGTAAAATACAACAGGAAGTCAATTAACAAAATGGACTTCCATTATACAAAATTCCAGGAAAATAGTGAGATAATAGAAGTAAAAAGTATTTGTTGGTGGGAGAAATCATCATCCAAACGACACACTCAATATCAACAGGTCACTGCATTTTCCCTATCAACTGTGCAGCTTTTGTTGGTTGATATGGCACATAATCATTTACACAATAAATTGGACTCGTTTCCAAATAAATTAAATAATGGATATAGTAAAAGCTGTTTTGCTACTTTTGCTTGCATTTGCTTTCTGTACAGTTCAATCAGCTCCATGAATAGAAGTCGGACCACAAAAGCTGCCTACCATAGTACATGACATGCAAAAAACTAAAATACTCACATTAACTGCTGCTTTAAGGGCCATGCAATTTCTGTAGCTGGTCAACCACATCATAGGAATTGCTGAATGGTTGGAAATCAGATCGGCGCAATACAGTTCCTTGGATATTCCTGGAGCCGTCTGGTTGAGAGCCAATCATAGGTTTTTTCTTGGATGAATAACAGTGGTGAACACGGACTCGGTGTTTTCTTGGCTGGATAGTGTAATTGCCATACACCTTAACAACCAAAATAGCTTCTTTGTCTCTGGAGTCTTCACACCAAGAATTTTGTACAACACCATCAACAAACTCCTCCAGAGTCTGAAATTCCTCATGGTGCACTGATACTTCAACAATGTGATCTGGTTTTATTATGCCAGTTGCAGGAATCACCTGAATCATCAAATGTTTAAGTAATTATATTATGGGGCATTGCAAACGAGAGATGTCCTACCTGAAGCAAGAAGAAATGTATAGTGTTGATCCACATACAGAATTTGGTCCCAGGAGTAAACATTTTTTTTTCCAAGGGGTGATTTTGGTTCTCTCTAAAGAATTTAAATTGCAGACCACATCACAGGATGCAGCTGCAACAGCTCAGCTGTGGTGAATCCTATAAACCACAGTGATAGCAAAGCATTTCTAGAAAAAAAAATGAAATCAACTTTCGAAAAGCATTACTAAGATGGTATTAGTATTTAACCTATAGCAATGTTTGTTGGATCTATCATGTCATCACTATTAAACTATTTACAAATATCTAGTGTTACACTTAAGACGTGAGGAAATATGTTGGAAACTCCTCATCAATTGGAAATATGGTCAAATAATAATATATAAGTGGATGTAAAGTCACCTTACAAACTAGTTGTGTGGATGAATTAGGCTTACTAAGAATAAGGATGGGAATATATACATATGCTACATGCAGGTTCAATTGCTGAGAGGAGATCCTAGGATATTTCATGCTTTTAAGTGGAAATTTAATGACTTGTAGGAGTAAAAAGCAAAATCTAGTTGCAAGAGCAAGTGTAGAGACTATTTTGTGATATATGGTCCCATACCAGTTCAACATGAAAGGACAGAGCATATAAAGAAAAAGATTGACACTTCTGCCAATTCATTAAAGAAAAATAAGACAATGGCTTTATAGATACAATGGACATCCCTTTACAACTCTAGATGGCTACTGTATCAACCAAACCACTTCCTACAAAGCAGTTTCAAGATCTTACTATAAGGAATGATTGATATTCATATACCAACTTGATTGAGGGAGAATGTTATAGAGTATAATTATTGTCATTAGTTCCTATTTAATCTTTATAGAAGCAATAAAATATATAAAAGAGAACTTTCATCCATTTTTTCATCATCAAACTAGAAGTAAATATTATTTTCTAGTTTCCTCCTTTCAAATGTCTGTAGTTTCAAGTTCTTTCTATAACCATAAATACTGTACAACAAAAAATAAATAAAGAATATCACCTCAAGCCACCTTGGGAAACCAAATGAACCCCTCAACTGATGGTCAGTAGCCTTCTGATCTTCTGTAACAGTAGACTGACCTTCACAAATTATTTCAAACAAAGCATTGCCTTCTCCACATTTATTTGTAATTCGTAAAATTAATGTGTCCTGGTTTTGAAGAATTATGTTGTTTGTACTAATGATAGTTTCAGGAATCTTGCATAATTCTTTAAGAAGAAATTTAATTTTCTCATTTGATTGAAGAATCTCTCCAAACTCCTGTCTGCGGATGGATTCATCCACTCGAGCAATATCAGTAGAAAATATGCAGCGGACAGGCTTGTGGTCACTATCGGTGACATCCATGCAAGCTTCATACCTAGTGAAGGTGAGATGGCATTGATTAAAAAAGAAAAATTGGAAGCAAAAGACAGTATTTCCGTTAAAGCTTTTTAAATTTATTTTAGACAGAGATACTATACAATCAGAAAAGGTTAAAATATATTTTGGCCCTATATTTCAATTGGGTCCCAAATGTGAAAATATTTCAATTTAGTCTCTGTAGTACAATTTTGAGGAAGGTGGAAATCAGAGACAGATTTGAATCCATGTGTTTACTATGTAGAGGATGGATTATGTGCACATATCAATGATTTCAAGAATCAACCAATATCCTAATTACCTGCCGTAATAAAAGACTACAGATAAAAACAAAGAAAATGTAAATCTGAAAAATACTGATTGATATTGTTTTTCTGACTTCTTAGAGTGAGAAATACAATTTATATGATAAAATCATGAAGCTTGTAAAGCAAACTTCGTTGATGTGGGACTAAACTCCACCGAAATAACCACTTTGCTGTTGTGCTGTCTCTCAGTTTTATAAAAATAGAGATTTTATTCTATTACAAGATGTGGTTAGAATATTTACATTCTATACATTGCACTTTCCCTTAAACATAGGGGTAAATTACAACCTGTTTGGAGTATGGATTAGAGATTTAATTATAAAAGAATATAGCATAAATATGCTTTAGTCACAAGAAAAATACAGTGAAGTACAACCAAAATAATGGGTGGTAGTCATTTAAGTCAATAAATGATGCCAACTCACTCAAGCAAAATTACTTTTAGCTATCTAGCATTTTCCTTTCACAAATCTATAATTCAATATTGACTCCCCGCATGTCTCATAATAAAAAGTCCCCTATTTTATATAGGATTAGAGACTGCATAGTCCTTCTGGCCTGGTGTTCTAATCTATATACCCAAATGGAAAAAAAGAAAAAAGTATTAGCCAGAGCACTCACTGTAATACTGAAGTGACAACGGGGCACTCTAAACTGCATTCAGCCACCAAAGATGTGCAGCTGTCACGATACAAAATTCTGTCACACCAGGCAGGGATTCGTTTCTTTTCACCAGAATCATACCCTTCAAGAAAATAGGTCATATAGTCTGAAGTCATACCCTCAAAAAAATTCTAAGCAATACTGATGACAGTTATAGTAAATAAAAGCAGCAAAAGTTGTAGTTTGAGGTTATTCACTTTACGATATCTAATTCTTAAGAGTTCCTGATTGTGTCAACTATTAGCATTAGGTTGTTGAGAATCCTGACGTACTCTATATTTCACTGTACTGCACCCTTAACCTAATAAAATATATTCAAAGGGAGATTGTCACTTAGTTTATCCAGTCAACTGTGTGAACTTCTCCTACCTACCTCACTCGCATTACACTAATACTATAGTGAGCAAGCCTCTAGAAGTTAAAAAAAGAAGAAAAATTCAAATCTATTATTCAGAGCCTCTGTATCCCTCTTTTCCTCTGCCCTATCTGTTCTACAATTTTTACAATTCATACAAAGTCATCCTGTGCAGAGAGGTTATGGAAATCACTACTTATGAGGTGTGATTGGAATCTTGACTTCGTATAAATCTGGATTACTTTTTTCCTTTCCCCTCAAACATGTACTATATCCTAAGCATGTTATGGGTCTACAAATAAAATTCGTACTTGGAACTGCATGATTTGCATTTTGCATAAATGATTAGAGGTGTAGTGGCCCAACCCACATCTTCCATCTCACTTTTTACCATTGTGTGTGTGTTTGTTTTTTTTTTTTGGGCAGGCGACCAACCTGCCAAGCCAGCTTGGTGCCGTTCAAACTTGTATGTAGGAGGAAATGTTATAATTGCTTCACGCATTCCTTGGAAGACATTCCCAGCTTCCATTTCAGCTCGAAGTTGATCCCTTTCTCTAAGCCAGTCAAAACATCTTTGAGAAACAAAATCTCTCGCTTCATCATATGAAATGTCATCAAGTCTATAATTAAAATCTCCAAGAAATACAACCATGTCTGCCTCAGATAACTCGGGCATCCCTTCTGTGGACTGGAAACCAATCTCAAGAATCAATACCTCATCCAACTATCTGAGTGCATCATAAAGCATTACTTAGATGAATAAAGTGGACAGCATGTACATACATTTGCACCGCGAAACATTGGAACAGAAGATGACGTGCCAGCTGCAACAGAAAGGACCAATGGCAAGCCAGATCTATAAACAGGCCAAAATAAATACATGGACAAGGCAAGTGCGAAAATAAGGAATAGGCACAGAATAGTACCAGCTGTATTATTTAAGACGTTTGTTGGTCGACTGAAGGACATTGTTCGGTATACATGATCAAAATCTGCATTACGACGACCAACTGCATCTAAATGTGCTGCGAAGTGACAATTAACAAAGCACATTATCCGATCATACACTCTGATCCTCAAACCAACAGCTCCCTGGAAAAAATATCTCCTATGTCAATGGTTAGAATAACATGAACAGAAACAAAAATATATCTTTGCACACAACACATATCATACAGTGTGATAGTCTTGCGAATTGCACAGCCATGGTGTGGCATTGTTGGGGGTCACAACCATGATAAAACCATTAAGACTTGCAGATCTATTTGCTTTATATGTCTGTACGTGTATTGAATTAAATGACTAAATTCAAGCCAAAGACACCAACTACACTTTACTGGTTATTGCTTTAGTAGACACAACTAGCGATAAAGTTTTAATGGATATATGATATGTTACTTGCAGACCACACAAGAAAATTATGTCATTGGCTTGCATTGCAGTACTTGTAGAACGGAAACTTGGCTTCTCTCTGCTTTTACTTGGAATTGCAACATACCATAAAATCTAGTAATCAATCTAGTGATATAGGCAATAGCCAGACATTTAATTATCAATGTTAGTCTGTTGAATGAAACAAAAGCTGACAATTATGAGATCTATGATCATGACCAACAGCCCCATCTTAATACACCCTTTATTAGTAAAAAAAATAATATGCAAAGAAAAACAGCAGAGTAGATGGTACAGGCCCACCTTATTGCCAATAGCACGTCCGAATCCACATGGAACTGCTGCCACTTCAACATCCCCAACATGAAATCTAATGCTGGTTTTAACCCTGAGGAAGAAAATTTCAATACCATTGGTGAAGAAAGCAGCAAGGAAGAATTTATATAACAATGGCTTCTCATGAATTCAAATTGAAGAAAATAATTGATATTTCCGTTCACGATACAATTAGGAACCCAACCTTAAGTGACAGATATCTATATCTTTCAATCATGAATAGCATTCATAACAAGTAGGAAGGAAAACCCACAATAATCTGACATAACAAGCCATTTAACAGACCATTACAAATTCAAATTGCTAAAATTTAACGCATATCCTATTGACTAACAAAACAAATAATCATTATCTCTGACATATTAAAGCTTCAACAGCTCACATGTATTCCTACTCAAAGATACTCACCACACAGCAATGACCAAGCCTGCAAGTTGTCTGGATCCAATACGTTCAAATGTTGAACCTTCATCTAATGTTTTGTCTATCATGTCCAGCCACCACTGCCCAACAGAACTTCCCTCCAATCCTACCTATATGTTTGTGAAAGATTGAGGGCAGAGGAGGGTTATGAGGAAGAAAAAGTAGGCAAAACCATTAATTGTACAATATATTTAAGTGTGTGTAAATACATGACAATTGTCACAACAGAATGTTGACAATGACACATGAATAATCCAAGCATCCAGAAAATATCCATTGAACAACAGTGTCTATAATGATTTTCAGTAGTCCATGTGCTAATAGGAACAAAGACTCAACACGAGACATTCTTAATCATTTTGATGTGTCGCTATATTACAATAGATCAATCCAAGAAATCCCTCGCTACTTCTTATTGACATATGCAATATCAAGGACTCAAGATCAACTGGACGGATTATAGACTGAAGTAGCACAGAATGACAATTGGATGAATGGATACAGGATTAATAATTGGGAAGAATCATTTGCAGCAATGGATGATGTTCATGGCCAAGGAGGTTTCGGCTGCAGTGATATCATTGCATAGTTTCATGAAATTTTTACCAGAAGATAAATGGCCCACAAGCACTTCATCCTTATTTTAAAGAATTCAGAGGGGCTGAGAAAAAAAGGGATGTTTAATTTTATTAAACTCTAAAAATGAATTGATTTACACATAGAGAGCTATTGAGCTCAGTTATTTACATGGAAGAACAGATTGGGCTTAAAGCTATATCTAAGCTCTCGACTAACTTCAACTGTCATAACAGAGTGGCAGTTGGCTAGCTCACTCTGACCAAGTGTTGATTCAGCAGTCTACATAAATAAGTATAGACTATTAATTCCCCCCTAGAATAAGAATTAAAAAAAAAAAAATCTTAATTTCTAAAGCACCAGAAAAATCATAATTTCCAAATTACTATATAATGCCACGCCCTGGGAGTTGCTTTCTGCCTTCCTCCTTTCTAAATCACTGCATATATTACTCCTGCTACACAATAACCTGCCATTGCAACTCAGACAAACTTGTTTTTTTTTTACACACGCCTCCCTCCCTCCCATTACTCTGTTTCTGTTGCCAGATTTTGGCCAGGTTTTATAATGAACATGTTGATCTTGTACTTGAGTTGTCTCAAAGGACATGTTGGACTTATCGATGTCCTCAAAATTGAAAATATGAAGATTGTATGACATAAAATGTTTAAAGAAAAGGTAAGGAAATGAAAGTCTTTCTCAAACTGCAATTATGGCAGTAACTACAACTCTTTTTCAACCCAATTCCTTCGTCCCACTGCTCTATTTCTATTGGCCAGTTTTTCTAATGAACATGCTCATCTAGTACTTGAGTTGTCTCAAAGGACATGTAGGACTCATTGATGTGCTCAAACTTGAAAATATGAAGATTGTATGACGAAGGTAAGCCAATTGGCATAAAATGTTTAAAGAAAAGGTAATGAAATAAAGGTCAGTCTTTCTCGAACTGCGATTATGGCAGTAACTACAATTTTATAAACTATAAAGCTTTAAAGAATTTTTTTTACAGAACAATGGTATTACAGTCATTAAACCAATTGAAGGCATGACACAGATCACCATTTTCTTCCTAACCATACAAAAAAGTTAAAAAGGAAATATCAACGGGTATTTCAAACTTGTAACTCATTAAATTACAGTCATTTCACTTTCTTAAATCCAATAGTTTCCACAGCAATTCATTGCATTACACTCTGATACAAATGAAGGAAAAAGAGTAGAAGGGCAAAATAGGAAATCCACCAGGTTTATGAGAAAGAAGTGGAAACTCATCATTTAGGGACCCATAGCACACATCCATGATTCGGTAATAAAAAAAAAAGGGCAGCCGTGGCAGGTGTGAAAGAGTGTGGATACCGTCATTAGAGGAGAGAGGGAATACAGTTGGAGGAGGGGGGAATTTCAGAGGGGGGGATTTTTTGGGCTTAGGGACTTTTGGGAACAGAGAGATTGCTCTCTGGTTTTGGGTCTGTCTTCATTGTTGAATTTGGAAATATACAATATACTTTTATTCCCTTGTTTTCTCTATTGTTCTACGGCTGTACCTATCGCACTCCATTCATGTCAATTAGTCAAAGCAGTAACAAGATACGTGCATGTAAGTTATCGGCTCTAAATGCCAACCTAATATCCACAAGTTTTTTGCAAATTCAAATGTATAGAAGTCAAGCCTAAAGAAAAAGAAAAAACAACTAAACATAAATCACACAGCAACTACTTTGCTTACACTACTATTTTTCTAATAGTAATATTTTATAGTACTGATTTTCTAGTAATATTAGAGAAAATGATGACTTACAGTTTCTTTAGCAGCAGACATTGCAAGAAATCCAGCACCCATTTCAACCTCTTGCAACCCAACAACAACAAGACTAACATCTGAGGCCACAGAACCCAGCCATGAAGAAAGGGAATCTTGAGATGCTTTTCCTTGTCCAACATTCCAAGTGCCACTCAGTATTTTTATATTTTCTATTTTAGTGTATAAAAATTCTTTGCCACCTAATTCTGAACGCAATATACTATCAACAGGCCCAGGGGAGGTGATGTTCCATCCTCGTACACCACCATGGTTAGCCAATGCAAATATATAACCAGCACCAACTGTCATTTTTACAATTGGACTGCCATGAGCCACCCATCCCCCAATCAGATTACCCTTGAGGTCCAATACCTGGATAGTTCCAGACACATAACCTACCCAAATTTGCATGCCAAAGGTAGAAAAACACTGAACGGCAGATGAATGGTAAAGAAAATCTTGAATGCGATTGCCATTTCCATCCCATTGCACCAGTAAGCCACTTGTACACCCTGTCCAAATCATTCCATCTATTGTCATCACTAATGCTTCAGTTCTTCTATTATCATCCCCAAAGCCTCCCTTTGCTGCAACTCGACGAACAGCATCAGCTGCCCCCATTATGGCATTACGTGAACGCTGAAAGAACCCCATGGAACTTTGTGTTTTGTCTTTCCTTGAAACAAGCTCCACTGAAAAATCTTGAATCGAGGACAAATCCAACCGATTTTCAATTTGTCCATCTGAATTGAAAACTTTCAGTAGCTCCCTTGTGCGAGCATCCCTATAAATTAACAAGAAGTAGCTTAGATTAAATCGAAAGATTAATATGTAGAGAAAGAGAAGCACGGCTAATGCAAAATGAAAAGGGAAAGTTCATGTGACAATGAAGTGCAACTTCGGTAACATCACAGATCCCACTTCCTCTACAATTCACATTAACTTTAATGTAAAAGCAACTAAAAGTTGCTTCTAATGATACATGTTATGTTAGCATGCACAGAACCAAGCATGTAGTCTTAGTCTAGTTATGATTTCTTTAGACATCCCATCACAAAGATTACTGTCAAGAGAGAAGTCAGAACAAAACAGGATATACAGGATTCAGGATGACTTACCATAAACTTGCAAATATATAACCTGACTAGAGTTGTTAGATATGCTTATTTTATAAGGATTTATGTCATAGAACCAATGAATTGTTATTAGCAATTGAAGCCAGTTCATACAACTTACAAGTTTAAAGGAATATCTGTCCACAAATTAAAAAGGCCGAGATCTCTTCGTGAATATAATAATAATACACTAAAAAACTATATTTACTATCTTTTTAATGAAGTTGTGAGCACGAGAAAGGAAAAAATCTTAAAATAATCAAATACAGGTGAATGCTTAAACAAAAAATAATTTACCCATTTTAATGTTCAATACAAGCAAACACCTTGAGAGCTTAGGAGAAAATCTCACCACAAAGCAAATGAAAAATAACCAGCACTCCACACCTTTGCTCTCGAATTATCAGATACTAAGTACTTTACATCTGAAGTCAGCATGTTACTGAAGCCATTTGTAGATAGTTGGCTCCTTAAGTCAATATAGGACCTCTCTACAAATATAACAGCGCTGTGCCTTTCCTCCTTTGTTAGATGAATAGATTTTTCAACAGCCTCCCAAGGCCATATTTTTATACCTCCTCCTTCTGAACCCGACCACAGATCCCCTGGAATAACAAAATGAAGAAAAAAAAAGGAGAGAGAATAATGTATAACATTCACAACAAGCACGTGAATCAATCAACAAACATCAGGTTCCACGGAGAGTTTAGAATCTTGGATTAACATTTTAGTACATTTTTGAGTGAACAATTTAATTAGTCACTTATTCAGAAAGAGCTTATAACGTTAGAGCCTATACCATTAGTACTCGAAGAACTTCAATGCAAAAATGAAAAAACTTAAAACAAAGATATTTTGTAAACTTCCACCAAATACCTTCCATTTTTTTCAAGTGCTTACACCAAAAAACAAGACCAAAGAAGTTTAGCAAAAGTTCTTCCAAATGCTCAAGAGTCAAAACAAAAACAGCTTATAATCAAAATCCTAGGTGGCATTCGATTAAACTTATTTTGGACATAACTTTCACTTTAAAAGAAACTTTTAAAAAGGTAGTTTTTCTCAATAAAGAAAACTTCATGAACTTTAAATAAACTAATAAAAATAAGTAAAAACTAGTTTTAGAAGCTTTAGACTTCTACTTTTCCCCTCCTTACTCCTTTATTTTAAATCTGAAGATCAAAAAATACACTACCCAGGAAATTTTAAGATTAAAAACCACTTCCTCTATTTCCTTTTAACTGCCCATTTAAGAGAATAACAGACAGATTAAGCGATGAAATGAATATCAATTTATGTTAAACTTGTTTTTCACTTCTTAAGATGACCTCTGTTATTATTTCTTTTTCATTGATGACAAGTTTGTAAAGATTTTAAAACTAACTGAAAATAAGGACAAAATGAAAAATACAACATTATCAGCTTTCAGAGGTAAACAAATATACAAAGTGAAAGAGTTACTAAACAACTTTAACTTTAGAGCAAACATACCATACACTAACACTATAAAAGTCTTCTACGCATCTACATTGCCGTTCAGTCATAATTTGCTACACATGATTAATTTTACAATAGTTTAAAAATGATGTAAAGAAGATTTCTAACTTCATCGCTGGCTAACTGAAAATACACGTCCGTCAAACTCTTGACTTTAAATTTAAACTATTATTTTTAATTTCAATTCTTTAAAATCACTTTTAAGAGTTATGTTATAATTCTTCAAATAGGGCCTAGGATTGTTTTTGTACCAGGCCTAAAATTGGTTTTTTTAGTCTTATAATTTCATCAAAGAAATCTCTATACTGAATATAATTAAAGATTTCACTTTGTAATACAAACAAAATACTAGCAGTTCTTATCATAAAATACCTGTAATATATGATTATTTCCATTTCATTCATTTTCCTAAATTTGAGGGACTACGTATATATATATATATATATATATATATTTAAAATTCTATTTTAAAGCATTAGATTGTAAATTAAAAAAAATAATAATAATCTAGGGGTACAGGATATCAACTAAAGATTATCCTAATCCAACTAAAGAGGTTGAACAGTAAAATAGTAAAATTAAGAGTGAAGAACGAAGGATTACCATAAGAGGTGAAGGTGAGGGAAAGAACAGGGCCACGGTGAGCCTGCCAAGACAAATTTTCCTTAAACCTATTGCTCCAATCGCAGCAGTTATTGTTATCCTCCAAATTCTCATCATCCATCTCCCAGCACCTAATTTTCCCATCCCTGTGTCCACTCCACACCAATCTGTTCCCCTCATCCGCAACCAAACACAGCGTCGGCGAACACCACACCGATTCCTGAAACGGCGCACTCTCCTCGTCGCCTCTCCTCGCAGCTTCTCCTTCTTCTCCAACGCCGCACCACGACGCGTACAGATCTTTAAAGTTCCAAAACCTCACGCCGCACTCGGAAGCCGCCCACAGCTGCGACTCAGTGGAAACAATGCTCCTCAGGAACCGCCCAATCTGCGTCTCCCGCAGCGGGTGCGGCCGCAATTCGAGGCTCGGCGGCCTCGCCGGATGCACCGCCCCACGCGCAGGGAGGCGGAATATGCCGGCGCCACCTCCCTTGGCAACGAACTCCGGCAAAGACGCGGCGCGTGAGCCGGAGGCGCGTCGGTGTTCAGCCGATAGCTTGCGGTCAAGAAACTGAAGCATGTAGTCGAGTCGACGGTTGGTGGATTGGATGGAGTTAGAAGGCGACGCGTCGTCATCGGAAGATGAAGAGTGCAAATATCCTGATGAAGTTTCACGGTCGAAGGAATCGACGTCGTTTTGGCGTAGCGTTGATGATGAATCCATTGAATTGGAATCAATTGCACGTCGTCGACGATGGAAACAGTTGGAGAAAATCTAGCATGTGTGAACTTGTGGAACTTATGAGAGAATTTGGTGTGCGATGTTAATTGCTATTTGTGTTTGACTTTGAAGCTGGATTGGATGAGAGAGAAATTTAAGAAGGAAGTGGGAGTTCAGGGACACACACCAAACAAATTCCAGCTGAGACACCTCACCTCTGTTCCAACGATCAACCCTATTCTTTCCTTCCCTTTCTTTTTTATTATTTTTACTGCTAATTATTAAATCCAAATTCGGATATCTTATAACTACCATTTCATATTTTATTTTTAATCGATTCGTTGGAATGATTTCAAGAAATATAATATATGCGCTGCTCTTTGTTTTAATTATTTTTTATTTTAATTATGTCTCTCGTGTATATAAAATATAAAAATATTAATTTACTTTTTGCCCTTTTTATAATAGAAAATATATGTGCGTGTCCTTTTATAGTTGGGACGTGATAAAATGTCGTAGAATTATTTGTTGTCTGGATTGTTCTATCTATTATCCTTTTTCATTTGTTTGATGTAATGTATTGATCGAGAAACAATAGATAGGATAAAAAAAGTATACATTAAATTACTAACTTAGTATTTATCTTATAGTTTGTAATTAGTTTAGCTATTTCACTTGCAAAAAGTTATTTTTGTTTTTTTATGTTTTTATAGTGAGTTAAAGTCACCGGTCCAATAGTGCTAAATTAATTAAGCAACCGACGTAAAAATCAGTAATATGTCGGATAGAAGAATGGGTAAATTTAAATTTTGATATTTAAAAAATAACTTAAAGTAGTAGTCATTTGCTTTTTTTTATTTTCCGTGTAAAGTTGTTAGACGTTCATATATATTATTAGAATTTCAATTTAACTATAATAACATATTTTATTTTAAGGATCAATTTTTAATAAGTAGAAATTAAAATTTTAAAAATTTTAAAATGAATGGAGAACGAATATTTTATTATTTTAAGTTATAAAACTATATATTATAAAAGTAATAACTAGTTTATTTTTGTTTATCCAAAAAATGAAAATTTTTAATATTTTAATTTCTCTCTAAAGTTCTAAAATGGCTGTCTATTATTAGTTTTAAAATTATTATCTACAAAATTAGATAATATATTAAATCTATTCCGTTAAAACTTAACATAAAATAAATGTTTTTTAAGTTACGAGTTCTTTGTTTTTAATTTTCTTTGCAAGTGAACCTTATTTATCTGCATGTCAAATTTAACTTTAAAAAGGGAAGTTGTGCAAGTTTATAATTTTGTTGATATGTTTGGTTTTTAAATCAAGTCTTTTAGATAAGTTAAAACTTTTTTTAATTCCTTCCTATCTTCTAAAAGATATTTTGATAAAATATAGTATTTAGAGGTAAATGACTTTATTTTAAACTACTTAATTTCATTTTAATTTTAGAATAAATGCAGTGAAAACTGTGAATTAAATTTAGCTTAAAAATCTAGATGTATATAAAGAAAAATAAAATAATATATTATTTGAATATGAGTTGAAATGTTTGAGCGCTTAAACTATGAAATTATAATTATTTAAATTGATATGGGTAAGTGTGCTTTTTCGAGTTGGCTTGAATGAGATTGAGAATGAAAAAAAATTGTTTTAGTTGAGGGATTGCTTATTTTTATTTATCTTTAAGGTTGATTTTAAGATATATTTTTAGTATGTATTTGTTTTGATTGAATGGTTACTTATAGTAAAATATTTATTGGGCAATCATTTGAAAGTTAAAATCTTGTAATTTTCAATTCAATTAGATGTTACGAGTTGGTTTTGTAAAACTATAAAATCAAACTCAATTATTTTAGTATTAAATAGTATAAATAGTGTTGTTATAATTATTTTTATATATATATATATATATATATATATATATATATATATATATATAAAGTACTCTTTTAGAGATATCTAACTTTTATTTAGGAATTGTCTTTGTTTATTTGTCTGATTAAATATGTGAGACCTTAAGGGTGTTTTTGGATGAGACAATTCAAGAGGATGATTCATTTATTTGAAGAATTTGAAATTCTTTGTAATGAAATGTTTTGTTTGGATAGAGAAATTAAAAAGCATTTAAAATGCATGCATTTTTTTTAAGTATTTCAATTAGCTAAATTAGAAGAAATTCAAATACCTTCAAAAAAGGTGAAATTTGAAATTCTTCTCACTCAACCTCACAACCATGATAGGCTGGGTTGGCCATACGATCTAGACGGATCAGACTGACTTGACGACACAAACGGGTCGAGCAGGTCCAACAACCCAGACGGGTTGGGCGGGCCCAATGACCTAGACGGATCGGGTAACCTGATGACACATACGGGTCGGGCGGGCTTGACAACTCAAACAAGCTTGACAACACACACCATCCGGGCGGGCCTGACGACTAAGATGTGTCGAGTTAGCCCAACGACCCAGACGAACCAAGTTGGCCCGACGACATAAATGTGTCGGCGGGTCCGATGACCCAAATGAGATTGACGACCTAGATGAGTCGAATGGGCTCGAAGACAGAGACGGGCTGAACTGACCTAACAACCAAGACAAGTCAGTGGGTCCGATGACCCACACGAGTTTGGCGGGCCATATGACCTAGAGGTGTCGGGCGGGCCTGACGACCTAGACGTGTCGGGCAGGCCCAATGACTTGATCGACCCGTTAACCCGACAAGCCTAACCGACCCGATGACCTAGTCAGGCCCAACCGGTCCGACGACCTTGCCAAGTCGGGTCAGCCCATCGACACAAACTTGTCGGGTGTGCCCAATGACACAAACGACCTCGACAACCCAGATGGGTTGAGTTGATTTGACGACCTAGTGGGGCCAAGCCGGGGCCAATGACCCAAACGGGCGGAGTTAGGCCGGGTCGTGTCGTGCCAGGTTGATGAACTTGACAGGCATGATCGGTAGGTATGGGTCGTCAGGCTTGTCTGGTTCATCAGGTCGACCCATCCTGTATGGGTTTTCCGTCCGGCCCGACCCGTCTGGGTCAGACCAATTTGGTTGGGTAGTCGGGTGAGTCAGCTGGGTCCATCTGGGTCGTCAAATTCGTTTTCAAATTTATTATGAACTCAAAACATAATTAAGCCTAAAATAAATATTGTAAAAATTAAATTTTATCTCACAAGAAATTCAATTGTTTTTTCCAAACAAGAAATTGAAATGTAAGGTATTTTAATCTCTTTATCCAAATAAGTTATTTAGAAAATGAAGGAAATTTAATTGTAAGTAATTCAAATGTAAAGCATTTTAATTTCTGAACATTGTTGAAATGCTCTATCCAAACATAAGGTAAGAGTCATTATTGCGACAAATTCTTCGATTTGAACCCATCAATTTCTTAAAATAAGTTAAGTTTTCTGTCTTTATCCACTGCTCAATTTGTTTCGTCTTGCAGGTGTCCTTTTCATGCTTGCATGCCTCTTTAAATCACCAATTTGAGCCTATGTTGGTGAGTGATATCTCCTTATCACCCTTATTAGTGTAAGCAGAAGGAGATGCATATATAGAGGCATATCTTGATGTTAGAGTCAGCTACCTCGGGCCTGGGTGATTGGGCAGTGTTAGATCAGGTTAATGAGGTATAGTATTATTAACTTTCTCGTTCCAGTAATTATATATAGTTTGAGTATAAATAAGTCCCTTAACTTTACTTCTTTTAAGTGAAAGAATATCGTTCAGGTGAACTATCTCTCAAATATCCTATAGGTGAATGATTTATAATAAAGAATTAAGAATGATAACTTTTATACTTTTTGTATACACAAGATATTACGATTTATAATTGATAAAAAGAAAACTTACAAATTTGTCATTTTAATAATATTCGAAATGAGACATTCTCTTAAAAATGTTATGAATTGGCAAAAGAATGATGAGTTCAGAGTAGTGACTCTAATATTTAAAAATGTCTCGGCATTACTATAAGACAAAAGTACTAAAATGTGAGTGTCTCTTTAATATTATTGTAAAAAAAAATCCCATTTTTTTTACAATATTTAAAAAATTATAACATATTAAGTGTGTAAAAAAGGGAAAAAGAAAACAAATGAACAGTCCTGAAAATTATTTAGGTTTATTGATGTATGTGCCTCGAGAGACTTTTGCTATATACGCACTCGTGTTAATTAACATATACATCATAACTTGATTCGACATATATATATATATATATATATATATATATATATATATATATATATATATATATATATATATTAGCAATAGTGTTTTTTTTTTACAATAACTATAGTCTTCAATAAAAAAATTACATCTGATATTTATTCCATGTTTTAAATTTTAATATTTTTAATTTATTAATACTATATAAGCTTTTTTACATTTTAAAACTTTGTTGCTTAAAAATATGTTTTGAGGAAAACGACAATTAAACATAATAAATTTATAGAATACGTGGTCAAATTTAAAATAAATTCATAAATCTATGCGTACTTATAAAAGTAAAAATATTTTTTAAATAGTAACAATTTTAGAAATACGTATAAATTTAATATTCAAAATATTTTTTATTTTAAATAGCAATTAATGATGTAAATTATTAAGTACATCAGTAAAAATATTTTATTTTTTAATTTAATAATTATAAATACGAACCATGACAACACAAATGAGGATTTTATAGCTATTCAATTTTATTTCAAAGTAATATTAATTAATAAAATTAACAAATAAACCATAATATCATTTCATATTTTATATTTTTTTTTTTCGAATCTACATTATTCATAAAAACACAAACTATGTTTCACACATACATATCATATTATATACATAGCAGTTTCTGAAAATTTACATATGAAGTGTGATGAATGTTTTTGGTGATTAATCACGACTTCATTCTTATACCGTACTTCACTTTTTCATTTTTATCTGACGTGAAACTCAAACTCACGATAGGATTTCTAACACGCGAGTAGATATTAACACACACTTGTGTATATAATTACATGACAGAGCAAGCATTGACATTGTCATCGTTGAACATGTTGCTAACGTTGTCATCTCCACGGTGAGAGACATGAATGGTGCCATGTTTTTGTGGGAGGTTGTAGCCATGTCTGTAGTAGTTATAGCTTTCTTTGAACTCATGGGTGGTGTCTTTGAAGTAATGGTCAGCAGTGGTGAAGTAAAGTGGTGGATTAGGGTATGGCCAGAACTCTGCTCTCTTCCCTGCCCTCCTCACAGCCTTCAGCACCTTGTTCCGATCAACATATCCACCAACAGTTACCTTTTCCATCTTCAAGTCAACCTCCACCGAATCAATCCCTGTAGGGAAAATCATATTTTAAAACAACAATGTTTCATCATATATTCGTAGCTTCTCTTTGTTATCTTAAAACAACATTTTTGCAATCGTTTGTCTATGTTTTCCTCTCCCATAAAGATGACAAATTAACATACAAATTCCAAAATAAAATAAAGTAAAACCATTTGTAAGTTAATTTTTATTTAACTAATTCATCAAAATAATAATTCATTTGGTTTATTTTTTTAGTGAATATATAAGCGTATACACTAATACTATACTATGCTGTTAAAAAACACACTAATATTATTACGAATGTTAATGTCATAATTTAATAAAAAGCTACTATTAATTCACATGTCTTTAACATTAATTATCTTAATAGTAATCATAGAGAGAGATGGATGTGTGAGTACGTGTGTGTTTTGTGTATGAATTAAGTAATGGAGAATTTGAATTAGATTCCAAAAATATATTTTTGTCCTGTCCGAATGTTCCTATCATTTTTCCTTAGTCCATTTGAGCCACGAATAGAATATGTTTGAGGTATATGAAGGAGATTGCAGAGGGAAAAAGGCACAGTATATATATTTTCATTTATATTACCACAAAAAAAAGTCAAATTTAGGATTTTTATAAAATGAATTAACAATTTGATAGCTTATATCGAAAAATCCTATTTATTCATTTTTATAACCCATATGTTTAACTCTCTTAATTGATTTAAAAACTAATTCTTTCTTTAATTTTTCTTAAAAAATACAAAATCTAAAATTCCGAACAACTTTTAAAATTGGAAAATTATTTTTTGACAACTAATTTTTGAAGATATTTCTTGTACAACTTGAGATTACATCTTTTAAATAACTTCTCATTTTTTTTTTCATTTTATCATTTCTTTATATGTGGAAGTCCTACATCAATTATAAATAAGACAATTTGATAATATATAATGGAGTGCAAACCTTACAAGTCAATTTTGTAGGTTTGAGTCAAGCTTCAAATTCAATTCTAACACTATATTTGAAAATCAATTAAAAGACGTACCTTTAAGCTTGTAAATGGCGTTTTTAACAACTCTCTCGCAGCCAGTGCAGCACATCCTTACTTTCAGCTCAACAGTCTGAAAAAAATACGTATCTCACATGTCAATTTCAGTTTGCATCTCACTTTTTCCCTAACTATATTGCTCATACTTCATATTCTGATTCTTTCATAAACCTAAATTTCTCTAAAATTCAAGTAAATAAATGAATTTGAATAGCTATTTTGTTAACGAATTATCAGTTACAACTTTTAAAGCAAGGTAATCAAAACATTGTCTGGACAAGTTCAAAAAAAAAAAAAAAAAACTAGTATAGGAACAAACTTTCTTATGGTTATTTTCATATATTCTCATATGTACTAATCTAAAAAGTCACTTTTTTCATTCTTTTACTTCGTGTCTGACAAGATCATTTAACTTGTCGTGTAATAAATTATATTCTTACTCTCTTGTTTTCTTCACCTTCAACTTTTTTAATCAAAAGGAGATGTTCATGTATGACATGCATATCGCTTTCTATTGTTCCGATGAAAGATTAATTTTTGCAACCAAATTGTGATTAAACTTAATAATATTGAACACCCAGATGAAAAAAAATCCCTCAGTTTCACCACTTTTTCATTATATTTATCCGATAACATCCTTTGATCATGTCCAGAAAAGAAGAAAAACGATCGATGAGAAAGATCGAAACATTTAACATGAAACATCATTTGCAAAATCAAAAAACAAAGTAATTAATGTTGAAAGTGAACCTGTAAGGAAAGTGGTCGACCCTTCTTTGGCATGTTGAAGTTTCTACGAACGTCTTTTCTGTGACGATGATGATGATGATGATCTTGAGGGTGGTGATAGATGAAAAAGCGATATATAAATGAAGAGATATCAAAGCGAAAAGCTTTGTCTAGCAAGGAAGCCATGGTAGATAAAAGAAAGAAAAGAAGAACAACTAAGGAAGAAAAACCAAACTATGGAAGGAATATATTCCTCTTGGGCATTTACATGTCTTAAAAATGATAATATTCTGTAATCAAGTTGAAGCTACTTAGTGGAGTATAACAGTCTACTACGCATCTACATTGCCGTTCAGTCATAATTTGCTACACATGATTAATTTTACAATAGTTTAAAAATGATGTAAAGAATATTTCTAACTGCATCGCTGGCTAACTGAAAATACACGTCCGTCAAACTCTTGACTTTAAATTTAAACTATTATATTTAATTTCAATTCTTTAAAATTATTTTTAAGAGTTATGTTTTAATTCTTCAAATTAGGTCCAGGATTGTTTTTGTACCAGGCCTAAAGTTGGTTTTTTTAGTCTTATAATTTCATCAAAGAAATCTCTATACTGAATTATAATTAAAGATTTCACTTTGTAATACAAACAAAATACTAGCGGTTCTTATCATAAAATACCTGTAATATAAGATTATTTCCATTTCATTTTTCCTAAATTAGGGGGACTACGTGTATATATATATTTAAAATTATATTTTAAAGCATTAGATTGTAAATTAAAAAAATAATAATAATCTAGGGGTACAGGATATCAACTAAAAATTATCCTAATCCAACTAAAAAGGTTGAACAGTAAAATTAAGAGTGAAGAAGGAAGGATTACCATAAGAGGTGAAGGTGAGGGAAAGAACAGGGCCACGGTGAGCCTGCCAAGACAAATTTTCCTTAAACCTATTGCTCCAATCGCAGCAGTTATTGTTATCCTCCAAATTCTCATCATCCATCTTCCAGCACCTAATTTTCCCATCCCTGTGTCCACTCCACACCAACCTGTTCCCCTCATCCGCAACCAAACACAGCGTCGGCGAACACCACACCGATTCCCGAAACGGCGCACTCTCCTCGTCGCCTCTCCTCGCAACTTCGCCTTCTTCTCCAACGCCGCACCACGACGCGTACAGATCTTTCAAGTTCCAAAACCTCACGCCGCACTCGGAAGCCGCCCACAGCTGCGACTTAGTGGAAACAATGCCATAGGAATAAAATATATAAGATACAATAATACCATATATTCAAAATAAGTATGAAAAAAAATTGTGTATTTAGAATCTATGAAGGATTCATGGAGACACACCAGTATGAGATGCTACTTATCTCTTTTTGATAAATAGTTTAACATCTAAGAGTGTCTTACCTTGTTATTATATTAAAACTGACTAATGGTTATCCGCCTTATAACTCCTTAAATTAAATTGATTAATGAGTATTAGTTTTATAACTCCTTAGTAGAGACCATAAGGGACCTCTCAAAATGTATTTGATTATTCAAGCTCATCACAGACTGTTTACTAAACAATTCAACCCATTATGGATGGTTAATCAGAAAACCCAAAATTATATATATTACCCATACAATAATTAATTATGTACAATATAATTAAAATTAACAAATAACTTAATTTATTGATTAATGTTAATTCATAATAATAACATCATAGAGAATAATAATTTTATATAATAAAATTATATAAAATATAACATTCTTCCACTTGGATAACATTAATAAATTAATTAATTATATCAATTGTAACATAAGTACAAATACCAATTAAGAAATATAAACATGAATCACAAAGATAATATCCGATATGGATACTTACCATATGCTTATTTCTTAAATAATGGATAATATATAATAAAAACAAACATAATAAATATGTGATCCCAAAATGGTTCATAAATTCTCTACGTAGAAAGAGATAGAGAATGTAATGAAACTAAAGTCATTGACAAATTTACATACCATAATAATATAAAGTGTAATTCTCAGACTCCCACTAACCGAATACATCAAAAGACTTAACCACACCCATATGAGTTAAATGATTTTGAAAAACTCCAACAAATAAGCTTTTAGTTAGTGGGTCTGCTAACATTGCAGCAGTATGCTCAATCCGAGTTTGATAATCCAATATTTTCTCTCTAACAAACAGAAATTTTATATTAAAATGCTTTGAGCGGTAGAACTTCTATTGTTTTGAGATAAATGGACTACAACAGTGTTGTCACAATATATCACAAGTGGCCTAGAAATACTTTCAATAATTTGAAAGCCAAAAATCAAATTTTTAAGCCACACAGCTTGACAAGTAGTTTCATAACAAACAACATATTCTGCCTCCATAGTGGAAGTAGCTGTAAGAGTTTGTTTAACACTCTTTCAAGAAATGGCTTATTCTGCCATCATAAAAATAAAGTCAGAAGTAGACTTTCAATTGTCAGGACAACCAGCAAAATCAAAATTAGAATAACTAATGACATGAAGAAGTTGATCAGACTTCTTAAAGGTCTGTGTATTATAAAACTAGTAACTAGTTTTGTTTTGTTTATCAAAAAAATGAAAAAATTAATATTTTAATTTCTCTCTAAAGTTTTAAAATGGTTGTCTATATTATTGTTAGTTTTAAAATTATTATCTACAAAATTAGATAATATATTAAATATATTCCGTTAAAACTTATCATAAAATAAATGTTTTTTAAGTTCCGAGTTCTTTGTTTTTAATTTTCTTTGCAAGTGAACCTTATTTCTCTGCATGTAAAATTTAACTTTAAAAAATGAAGTTGTGCAAGTTCATAATTTTGTTGATATGTTTGGTTTATATATCAAGTCTTTTAAATAAATTAAAACTTTTTTAATTCCTTTCCATCTTCTAAAAGATATTTTTGTAAAATATAGTATTTAGAGGTACATGACTTTATTTTAAACTACTTAATTTCATTTTAGTTTTACAAGAAATGTTGTGACAAATGTGAATTAAACTTTAGCTTAAATATCTGGATGTGTATAAAGAAAAATAAAATAATATATTATTTGAATATGTGTTGAAATGTTTGAGCGCTTAAACTATGAAATTATAATTATTTAAATTGATATGGGAAAGTGTGCTTTTCGAGTTGGGTCGAATGAGATTGAGAATGAAAAAAGATTGTTTTGGTTGAGGAATTGCTTATTTTTATTTATCTTTAAGGTTGATTTTAAGATATATTTTTCGTATGTATTTGTGTTGATTGAATGGTTACTTATAGTAAAATATTTATTGGACAATAATTTGAAAGTTAAAATCTTGTAAGTTTTCAATTCAATTAGATGTCACGAGTTGGTTTTAAGAAACTTTAGAAAATTGATATTTTAACAAAGAAAATTTTAATAAATGGTGACAATCCTTTGTCCTTTTTCCAATTAAAGTGAAAAACTTAAAAAAACATAAAAATTAAAAATTAAAACTTCAGTATCTCAGTGTTAAAAAAAAAAAAACTTTCAAGTTTGTCCAAAATATTTTTATCATACTATAATTTTTGTCCCTATAAATCATTTTCAACACTCTTATAACACAACTCTCTCTATACACATACATTAAGATTAAGGTAATGATGATTTATTTTGTTTACAATATATGTTAAAATGGTGTGTGTTGTAAAGTTTTTCGAGAAGAAGAGATATAAAGGAAAATTTGACATTAATAAATGGTGAATAAAAAATATTATGTAAAATCTAAAACTTAAAAAAATAGAATTATAAGATTATAAATAATTTTATTATATATTATTTATTTTACTTATTTCTAATAACTGTGAAATTTTTTACTAACCTTAAAATTTTATCACAAGTGTCAATGTTTGATCATATATTCGTAGTTTCTCTTTGTTATCTTAAAACAACAATTTTTACAATCATTTGTCTATGTTTTCCTCTCCCATAAAGATGACAAATTAACATACAAATTCCAAAATAAAATAAAGTAAAACCATTGGTAAGTTAATTTTTATTTAACTAATTCATCAAAATAATAATTCATTTGGTTTATTTTTTTAGTGAATATATAAGCGTATACACTAATACTATACTATGCTGTTAAAAAACACACTAATATTATTACGAATGTTAATGTCATAATTTAATAAAAAACTATTATTAATTCACATGTCTTTAACATTAATTATCTTAATAGTAATCATATAGAGAGAGATGGATGTGTGAGTACGTGTGTGTTTTGTGTATGAATTAAGTAATGGAGAATTTGAATTAGATTCCAAAAATATATTTTTGTCCTGTCCGAATGTTCCTATCATTTTTCCTTAGCCCATTTGAGCCCGAATAGAATATGTTTGAGGTATACGAAGGAGATTGCTGAGGGAAAAAGGCACAGTATATATATTTTCATTTATATTACCACAAAAAAAAAAAAAGTCAATTTAGGATTTTTATAGAATGAATTAACAATTTGATAGCTTATATCTACAAATTATATTTATTCATTTCTATAACCCCATATGTAGGGGTGGTAAAATGGACTGGATCCAACCGGTCAGCCCGTTAACCCGTGTTAAAAAGGATTGGTTGGGTTAAAGATTTTAACCCGTCAGCCCGTTTTGGCTCGTCCCGTGTAGCCTGTCAACTTGACGGGCCAAAGTACGGGTCAGTCTGTCTTGTCCCGTTGGTGTATTTAAAAAAAATTATATAAAATAAAAGTAATTAAAAATATTAATTTTTTATATTATATTTTTAAATATGTAAATACATAATAGTATTATAATTTAAATCATTAACACCTACAACTTAAGTTTCAATTATTAGTTATAATTGAATAATTTAATATATAAATTTAATAATTATTTTAATTTATCTAATTAAAAACATTAACTAATCAATTAAGAAATTTAAATAGATTTTAATTGATTAAAAATCTTATTCTTTCTTTAATTTTTCTTAAAAAATACACAATCTAAAATTCTGAACAACTTTTAAAATTGGAAAATAAATTTTTGACAACTAAATTTTAAGATATTTCTTATACAACTTGAGATGAGATCTTTTAAATAACTTTTCATTTTCCATTTCTTTATATTTAAAAGTCCCACTTTGATTAGAAATAAGACAATTTCATAATATATAATAGGGTGTAAACCTCACCTTACAAGTCAGTTTTGTAAGGTTGAGTTAAGCTTCAAACTCAATTGTAACACTATATTTCAAAATCAATTAAAAGACATACCTTTGAGCTTGTAAATGGCATTTTTAACAACTATCGCAACCAGTGCAACACATCCTTACTTTTAGCTTAACGATTTGAAAAGAATAAGTATCTCACATGTCAATTTCAGTTTGCATCTCACTTCTTTCCTAACTATATTGCTCATACTTCATATTTTGATTCTTTCATAAACCTAAACTTCTCTAAAATTCAAGTAAATAAATGAATTTGAATAGCTATTTTTGTTAAGTAATTATGAGTTACAACTTTTAAAGCAAGGACATCAAAACATTATCGACAAGTTCAAGAAAAAAAAAATTGGTATAGGAACAAAATTCTGATGGTTATTTTCATATATTCTCACATACATTAATATGAAAAGTCACTTTTTTCATTCTTTTACTTCGTGTCTGACAAGATTATTTAATCCGTCGTTTAATAAATTATATTATTACTCTCTTTTTTTCTTTACCTTCAATTTTTTTAATCAAAAGGAGATATTCATGTATGACATACATATCGCTTTCTCTCGTAAAGATTCATTTTTGCAACCAAACTCTTATTAAACTTAATAATATTGAACACCCAGATGCAAAAAAAAACCTCAATTTCACTATTGTTTCATTATATTTATCCGATAACATCCTATGATCATGTCCAAAAAAAAAGAAAAATGATCGATAAGAAAGATCAAAACAACTAACATAAAACATCCTTTGGAAAAACAAAAAAACAAAGTAATTAATGTTGAAAGTGAACCTGTAAGGAAAGTGGTCTACCCTTCTTTGGCATGTTGAAGTTTTTGCGAACGTCTTTTTTGTGACGATGATGATGATGATGATCTTGAAGGTGGTGATAGATGAAAAAGCGATATATAAACGAAGAGATATCAAATCTAAAAGCTTTGTCTAGCAAGGAAGCCATGGTAGATAAAAGGAATAAAAGAAGAACAACTAAGGAAGAAAAACCAACAATGGTAGGAATATATTCCTTTTGGGCATTTACATGTCTTAAAACTCATAACGTCACATTATTCCCTAACTTTTCTAACTCTTAGTCACAAAAGCATGGGCATCAATATTTTGGGAGAGCCTTGTTGTCGTGACAACTCTTGATGCATTTAGTGTAGTTATCGCGTGAATTGTTTCGAGTTTTTTTTCATAACATTATTGTAATTTTTTTACAAAAATATCAAAATTAACAAGATGTGTATGTATAACACAACTCCATTATGAAAAAAATTGTGTATATATAGTACGATTGCGACAACTTTAGACTTGTTAAAGTAAACTTGAACTAGTCCTACACTATTTTTATGTAAGAGAAGTTTTGTAAGTTAAATATAACTTTGATTACACTTAATCTCGTTTTATTATTATATAGGGATGATACAATTTTATTATACGAATGATAATGATATTTTGATCCACTTTTAACCTACCACTTCAATTATCCTTAGATCATCACATACATTATTAAAAAAAATAAAAATAGATAATTAAATAGTGATTAGAATAGAGTGATGGATTAAAAATTGATCAAAATATCATTATCTTTAGAAAAATCACATCATACTTATTATGAGATCATGTCACCTGTGCACAACTACAACCAAATCACATTACACTAAAGTTCGCTTAACTTTACACAATTTTAATTATAAAAAAAAAGTAACAAAATGGAATGATGTATAACCAAAGTCATGTTTGACTCACATGAAAATCGTGTAGGATCACCGTTATTTTATTTTGAAGTTATGTTATGTATGCATGATTTTTTCGTAAACAAATTATATCATTTAAACATGACTTACCTAAAACTTATCAATTTGAATTATGAAAAAAATTACACAAATATAATAAAGAAACTTTCTTTGGAATATGTTGACAAAATAATTATGTTATATTTATATGGCTACGGGACTTATATATGTGTAATATTTGGGCTATTAATTACTGACTTTGGAGGAGTGATACTAAAAATATGTCCAGAAATGTTACGTTGTTTTTCAAAACTAAAATCGATATAATCTTTTTTGAAATCATCAGTCATAAGAAATAAGTCAATTGTTTTATGGAGTGAAAATAATATGATAACAAATACATTCATGCTGATATTCATTTCTGATCTTGCATTTTAGAGTGTTTAAAGAAATTTACACGCTATAATATTTTGTGTCTAGAACCTGTCCTAGTTGTATATTTTAAAAGTAACCAATTTTATATATTAAAATATAAGATATTGATAGTTTGACATCACATTTTTTTACTATCATTTGATATTATCCCTCACTACTATTCATTTTTTTTTTAAATATAAATTTTTTTTTTGTTAAAAATGTTTTATCCTTATAAAACTTGTCAAGTAGTCATGTAGTGTTAAAAGAACCTTTTTCCTAAAATATAACCATGCAAAGATATATCCAAAACTCTATGAACTTATGATGGTATAACTTGTTTTGCAATTTTTGTACAATAACTTATTAATTACTTTTTAAATAAAATCATAAAATTCTAATTTTTATACGTTTGTTTAATCTGCTTATTTAAATAAACATTTTTTCTTTTTATTTTAAGAAATAAAACATATTTGCTTCTTAAATAATTATATTCAAGAATCCATATTTTTGGTTGTAAATCTTGTATATATATTGAATAAGAATTTATAATTTAAAATTTATACTTAACGAGATTTAACCTAACAATTAGTGGACCTAATTACTATAAAAAAATAACGAAAAGTTGTTTTTGTTTTTGGATTCGATGTTGTTGGTTAAGAACGTTTTCTTCTCTTCTTTATGTGTTATGCATACATACTCATTATAATGTACTTAGCGTGACGTGTCGCGACGCAAAGGGGCTACCATCATCAACGTATATAATTGTACCGCAAGAAATTTATGATCTAACGATTGCCACATAACATAAGCATTTATCTAAACAAAAGAGTCTTTCCGGTTGTTTGGTGTTGTTTTTTTTATTGAATATTAAAAGTACACTTTGTTAATATTTTAAATATTTTTAAATATTAAAAATATTTAAAAATATTAAAATTAGTAATAATTAATATATTATAAAGATACAATAAAGAAATATCACAAAAAATTTAGCAAAAATTTAAATTCAAATAAACCAGACAAGCTAATTCAATTCATTTATAATACTATTAATTTAATATTAGGGTGATCGATTGATAATTCTATTATTTAATTCATAGATGTGAACATTAAGTGGTTGATTTGAATTAATTGCTTAGAATCCATCTTGTATCTTGAATAAGTAATTAAAACCAGCTTTAACTAGTATCTTTTATATATATATATATATATATATATATGACAAATCAGCAGTTAAAGTTAAGTAAAAAAAAATGGACGAATACTGTTAAAGACCATATTCTAAATTTTCAGAAATATTAATCCATCTTCATAATACTTAACAAATTTCGTGTACGTTTAAACTAAAAATAATTCACAAATGTAAATTAGTTTCCATTACATCAAAATAGGTGGGTGCTTAAGAAACATTTAGAATGAAAACCTTCAACTTTTATTACACACAAAATTTGATTATAAACTTTGAATGATCTTTCCAAAATTTGACCAACAAATTTGACGTGAAATTTTGTCATTTAGTAACACTTTTTGGTGACCTACACTCTTGATGACTATATACATAGGTTGTTCAAAAACAAAATGTTGCTAAATCAATAGAAACTACACACATGGTGTTGCTCTCAAAAGCTTAAGTAACAGATGTCATTCAATTGCTCATTTCTCATTTCTAATTGGATCATTTTTTTTCTTATAGATTTGGTCATTCATTTATGAAAGTTGGGACCACACACAACACATTTTCATAAGTGAAATATGGTTTTCAAAATAAAAATTTAATTCTATGATTTTTATATACTAAAAAAAGATAAAATTTGATAATTAAAAGTAAGAGATTTTTCATAATATATAATTATTCTGATATCAGGATATGGTCAATTATCCCTCATTTTTTATCTCTCATTTCTAGTCAAGATTTAAAGGTAATGAACAATATATCTATGCATGAAAATAAAAAAAAGTATTTAAATCATTTTAAACTTCGACTTCTAATTAATATAAAATGATTAAATATGATCGAACCAATAACAAATGAAACAACTGGAAAAGTATTGTATCAGCTCATTCAATGATATATTCATCAACTCAAAATGTTAACATTAATTTTTCCATACATTTCTACTTTTCTAAACTTTTAAACAGTACATAACAAATTCAATAATTAAAATCTCAATTTATCATTGTCTTGCAATTGGATTTTTTAGATGGATATGACTATTATAATTCAATCCATATGAATTGGAATGAAGGTATTTTACCTTTTCTCACCATAATAAAATTGTGTCATTTTTCAACTTGATTTCACTCGAACATACGTGAATCAAGTTGGTCCACTTTATTAAATCAATTTCAACGAGTAAAGTAGAAGTAAATGAAATATACGATAATTACAAAAAGTACTAAGAAATTGTTTTGAAAAACATTTATCATCATGAGACAAAAGTTCATATGGTGTTAATGGAGGGAAATTAAAAGTTCAGAATAACTTTAAAAGGTTTAAATTCACTATTTTTATATAGTTTTATAACTATGCAATAATTATAATTAATAAGGTATATTTAAGAAACCCTATTTTGTTTTCCTTCTTACTTCACATATTCACTATCATTCTACTATAATTAATAAGGTACGTATATAATAATTGTTTTTAAGTTTGTAAATATAACTCGTCACCACTACTATGGATGGAAACATTAGATGCTTTTGGCTTAGACAGCTCTTTAGCTTTGGCAGAATGAATTGGTAACAAGAATAGTATATGTATGAAAGTGGTAATAATGTCAATAATTAACACTTGTTAGTTTGACAAATATATTAATATATTATGTTTAATTATATATTAATGGTAAATCACAATTATTTTATTTTAAAAAAATAAAAAACAAAATTCACAGTTAAAATTTTTGTGTAGCTAAAAAACTCACATTTACAAAGCTTTTATTTGAGAAACATTTGAGGACAAAGTTCCTCGAGATTGTATGAAAATAACAAAATTAATATAGTCAGCAATATAATTATTCATAATATACCACTAAAAATTATTATATTATATGAGATTTTTTTTACAAATTTGTTAAAATAATTTATAAGAAAATTTTTTTTTCTGTCATAAGAATCTTAATTGACAGTTAATTCTTTTTTGGATAATTATCTCCTAACAAATTATAAAATTTACAAGTATTTTTTACAAAATTTATTGAGAAAAATGTTTCATACAAAATATTTTGTAAAAGAATTGGTAACAATTTCTTACATATTTTATTTTATAACAATTTATAAGTACTTCCTACAAAAAAAAATTAAAATAAAATTGACAAAAAATATGAAGTTTTTTTAGTAGTGATATATGATAAAAATAAATAAAATTAGAGAAGAAATAGAAGAAAAATATATGTTATTTAAAAAAAAATGAGTGAAATAAATAATAAATACACCATATTATAATATCCATGTGTCAATTTTTAGTTGCTTTTTACTCTATTGTTTAGAAAAAGTATTTATTACTTTTTTGGACGGTATATACTGTAGAAAATTATTTAATATTTTAAAATTTATTATTTACAAGTTCCCTCTCAAATCATGGCTAAAGTGATAATATAATATGATGAAACCCACAATTTTTTTTTTAACTTTTTTGTTCTTTATTCTTCTTTAGTGAAAATATTCTACATTATTCCCTCCTGAATTATTAAAATCAAATATGATGTAAGTGAAGGTATCTCCTTATAACAACGGAATTCCCTTATTCTACGTATTTTATATTTCTATTCTATTTGTAACTATATATAAATTATAAATAAATAAATAAAATTATCCAAATATTACAATTAGTTATACATATGAAAAACATATAATATATCACATAACACTTGCATATTTTAATAACACAAGATATAAATTACTCGCTATTTTTAATACAGGGCAGTCATTAATATTAATTTCGTTTCTTGAAAATTTATGAAAACACTAAATGTATCTTTTTCATTAGTTTGAAATAATAACAATATAGTCTTTTAAATAAGACTTTTGATACTATCAATTCACATTTTTTTTATTTAATTGTTGTGCTGTTTTATTTTTTATAGAGATTTTTTTTTTTGTGTGGATTTTTCATATATTATAATTTCCTCATTTTTCTATCTAAGTTAATTGTGATTTTATTTCACTTGTGGTACAAAAGTTAGACGGGAATCCTCTTTCTCCTTTATATTTTTGTTTTGTTAAGGAGGCTTTAAGTAGGGGTATTTCAAAGTTTATATCTAAAAAGTTTATGTTTTTTATGATTGATCTTCGGGATACATTTTTCTTCTAATACTTATTTGTATTGTTGATATATTTGTTTTTTGTAAAGGAGATACTAGAACACTAGCATTTTGAAATATTTCTTGCAAGAGTACAACACATTCTCTTGTGAATGGGTGAGTCTTACTAAAAGTCACTTTTAAAATGTTGATATTTTTGCTTCTTTTGTTAGACATCTCAAAAACATTCTCTCTTGTAATAAATGATTTGTTCCTTTTAGATATTTGGGTGTGCCAATTTTTGTGGAGACTCCCAAGGTGCGTTTTTTTTCAAGGTTGATAATATTGGTAATAAGTTTGCTTCTTGGAGAGGAAAGTTGCTTAATATGATGGAAATAATTCAACTAGTAATTCAGTAATTGTTGGCTTATTGTCTTATACCTTCCAGGTTTACAAAAGACATATTAAGCTCATGCTTGATGTGGAACAATGATTCGAAATTTTGTTTGAACTGTAAATAAACAAAAGCATAGACCTGTCACTGTTAAATGATTCATCTTGTGTGGTTCTAAGTTCAATGGTGGTTTGCAGGTTACTAATATTTAGTTGGAGAATAGAGCCTACATGCTCCAACTTTAGCTATTTGTTTGTCCCAAAGAAAAGCCTAAACAATTCTACATAATGGTTTCCAAAAATATGATCATGGTTGGCTTAATAACTCATAATTTCACACTCCTTGATTTAAACAAAAGGCTAAAGAGAATGCAATCACAATACTTACTTGAAAACCGAAGACAATTATTCAAGACACGAGTGTAATTCATATTCATAGCTAGAAAATCCATTGAGAGACTTTGTGTTGATCCCTAGCTTTGAATATGAAGTACACTTGTGTCTTTTAATATGAGAGAGAGGAACTATTAGAGAGAACTATCATATAGAAGTTAGAGAACTTTAGAAAAGTGGTTTGTTGAGAAATTATATGTTTTAAAATAATGAAACTCTTTTATAACAACTAGCGCGCATGTGTGTTCACATTTTTTAATTTTCATAGAAATTTGAGTTAATATCAATAAGAAATATATAATTAATTTTTAAAATAGTTGTTAAATGTAAAATTAGAAAAATAAATTATGTACACAAAATAAGTTTTTAAAATAATAGTTAAAGAGAAAAGAAGTTGTTAGAATAACGGTTAAAAATAAATTATTTATAAAATAATTAATTTTTGAAACAATTAAAGGTAAAACTGAAATAACAAATATAAACACAAAAGAGGGTATCTCTTTATATATTGTTATACATTATATTTCTACTAAAACCTTTAAATATTAAAATAATAAAATCTTATTATTTTTAAACCATTATCACTATCACTTCTATCCAACCATTCTTTATGGTTTTACATTAAATGTTTTTATTTTAGTAGTATTATGCTATTACAATGAGATGTTATAATTCACATTAAGTTCATATGTTTAGAATAATCAATGATTAAATCTCTATGTTTATAGTTCAATTAGTTATTCTATCTTAATTTAGGTTTTAACAGCGTGTTTAATAACAAAATACTTACAAATATACAATCAATCAATTATCAAGTAATTAAGAATGATAATAGAATAGAGTAATCAAAAATAAATATATCGAATAACAGAAAAGACTAATAATGAATGTCTTTAACCTTAAGAATTTATCTCCCTTTTTATTCTGTTCCGTCTCTTCAACAAAATTAATTTTAACACGTCGAAAGTCTTCTATTATAATTTTTTCAAAACGCAAAGCTTGTTAGGTTGATTTTGTATTTCAAGTAACTAACTCTGATAATAACTGTAACTAATTTTATTGATATATTATTTTATGTTCATCAAATTTTACTTATCTTCAAAATTATAAACCAAATATTATCTTTTTCATATTTATATTTATATATAAAATATTAATTTTTTAAACAGATAATAATAAAAAATTAAGTACTTATCTTTTATAAAATTATTTAATAAATATGTAATTATTTTAAAAGATACTAATAAAAATATTAATAGAAAACAAAAATAAACATAATAAAAAATATGATAATATCAATTATAAAAATATTATTATACCCACGAAATTAAGTTAAAGAATCCATGTCGTGAAAGAGTTATTATAAGTAGAATTTAACACTCACAATACTTGGTGATTCAATCCCATGCCACCTTTTATATATTTTTTAAAATAATTATTATACAAGTGAGTAAATTTGTTATACATATGAATTTGTAATTGAATACTAATGTAAAACTATTTAATACTGAATATAACAATAATTTATAATTTAAAACTATGTTCTTAATTTTAATTAAATTAATATTATAATTAAAAATGTATAATTTATAGTATAAAGTTACTGTTTCAAAAGATATACATGAAAGAAAGTATTGCTAGTTATTATGATGATTGGTTAGGCTTAGAGGTGACGGCAAAGACGGAAAGATACAAAAACCCCAAAATGTCCTTGGGCTATACTTTATACAAATTACGCACTATTGCAAGTTTACCCAAAAAAAAAGTAGACAAAAAAAAAAAAAACTCAAAAGATAGGGAAAAAAAAAATTCATCTAGACATTAATGTAGAGGATACAGATTTATCTATGTTGCTTCCTTCATCGTCATCTTCCCCCATCTTGTTAGGGTTTGTAGAGTTTGCACTTTGTCTTCAAATTTTCTCGCTCATCGTTCTTACCTCCGGCCATCTATAGAACTTCGATTTTTTACTTTTTTTTATCGATATTCCATTTTATTAACCCCAATTTTCCATGTATTGAACCGTACAATAGAAAATCGCAATTCCTCCAAGATTTCGTAAAGGTAACTCCTGATAGGATGTGGTCTTCTGTTTCCTGTAAGGATTAGAGCTAATCACTTCAGAATCGCTTGATTATAGTAAAATTGACTAAGTTTTTATTTATTTATTATTAATTATTAATTATTAATTTTTGATTGGTGTCTATTTATTTAATATTTGTAAATAATATTATTGCAGTGAGTTTATAATGATGTTTGTTTTGTTCTGTTATGCATCTGTATTGTTAAGTTCAGGTAATGGCAGCCATATTTTGTGAGGTTCTTTTGAACATATTTTACAGGATCTTTTAGGTTATATCTGGGATCCTGTCAGTGATTACTGATTTTTATTTTTTTTAATTTATCTCATGATCTGGCTGTTGAAATGTAATGAACTAGGGATTTGGTTCTGAGAAAGAGTAAATATAAACATTAAAAGAGGGATAAGTGAGAAAGAGATCAAGAATGCTTGTTGTCACGTGCATTTAGATGATGAACACTCCTACAATAAGCTTGGTTCCTCATTTATCAATTATTATTTACTATTCGATTCAACAAGAATATTAACAAAAAAGAAAATATTGAAGTTTCAATATGCCTTTGGTTTCAGATCTACCATTCTGTTGGACGAATGCCAATAGCGTTATTGAAAATAGTTAGAGTTTTAGCCTGAGATGAGCGAGGATAACAATTTTTAATAAATAGAAAATAAAGTATTGAAAATGAAGATATGTTGCATGATGATTCCTTATCTGAGCTGACTCTATTTGTTTATTGTGACTTATTTCAGATTGATGTATTTTAACAATTTATGAAGTTACCGGCACCTTGAATTAGCTTCCGTTGATGTGATTTCCTGCTACTTTGCAGCGGAAGTTCAGAGAACCCACAAACTCTACGTCTTTCACTTCATAAGTACTATTCTTATCAAAGTAAGTTTAACAAAATCCAAAGTAGATTTTTTTTTGTGCTGGCGTGGGTGTGCAGATTATGGTTATATGCTGACTCCTTAGTTCGTGCAGGGAAGACAAACCAGGGACATTATTTCTTATTGCCTTTTGTGCATGAGGTTATGATGGGGACTGAGCTTATGAGAATATGTGTTAAAGAAGACAATGATGATTTTCCATCAGTTCCGCCAGGTTTTGAGTCATATACATCTTTCTCTCTGAAGAGGGTAGAAAACAATGGAAAACAAGATGATAAAAACATGATCAGTTGTTCAGCCTCTACAAGTGCTTCTGAATCACCATCAACTATGGTGGAAAATGATGCTCAAGTTCGTGAAACTGCAAAGGTTCCTAGATCTCTTCGACGAAGACCATGGATTAATTATGGACAATACGAGAACCATTCAGAAGAAGACTCTGACTGTGAGCGGCTTGATCAAGTCAGTCCCAAATTGGTTCATTTTTTTTGTCTAGATTTTGAATACAAAACACAACTTTTTTAAATTTCTTAGTGCACTGAATTCTGGTTGGTATCTTACATACGAATGTCAATGCAGACTTTGTCCTCTAGGGCCTGTCTTCCTCGGGGAGTCATCCGTGGATGTCCAGATTGCAGTAATTGCCAAAAGGTCTATATATAAAACATACATGATTTATTTCTGTCGGAAATTATTATTGTCCTCATTATTGATGAATTGCTCTAGTTCGACTCCATTCTCATCTATTAATGTCGTTTGTTTTATTATTGTCATTATTTTAATAACTAAATATATACATACATCGATTTTTTGAAAGATGAATTTATTAAGAGAAAAGTAGTAATAATGGCGTTTGTATTGCCAAGTTTTATGAATTGGGGTGGTCCTTTACTGAATGTTAAAATAGAAATGGCTTGGTCTACCTGCTCATCATTGAGCTCAGCAATGAACTTGAGTTGGTAATTTATATATTATAGGAGTTAATTTATCATAAATTGGTGCTATTGGGCATCTCTCTTGCGTGATGAGTAATTGACAATTGAAGTTTCTGACAGGTTGTTGCCAGATGGCGACCTGAAGATGCTCGTAGGCCAAATATTGAGGATGCTCCTGTTTTCTACCCCACTGAAGAGGTCTTGTGCAGTTCCTGTGGCACATTTGAATTCACTTCTGTCCATTCGCCTGTTCTGTTTAGTTCTGTCAGTTTGCTTTATGAGGAAATCATACCTCTGACTTTTCATTTTTATCCAGGAGTTTCAAGATACTTTGAAATATATATCAAGCATTCGCTCCAGGGCTGAGCCATATGGAATTTGCCGCATTGTTCCACCTTCTTCTTGGAAACCCCCCTGTCCTCTCAAGGAAAAGAGTAAATGGGAGGCTTCTAAATTTTCTACACGTGTACAGCGGATTGACAAACTTCAGAATCGTGATTCAATGAGAAAAATGTCAAGGGTTCAAAGTAATATGAAGAGGAAAAGGAGAAGATGCACAAGAATGGGGGTGGATAATGGCACTAGAAGAGGACCCAATACAGGATTTTGTGAAGTGGAAAGGTTTGGGTTTGAACCTGGTCCAGAATTTACCTTGGAAACATTTCAGAGATATGCAGAAGATTTTAAGCTCCAATACTTCAGAAAAAATGAGAATGTATCTCATTTGGGTGCTAATACAACAATTTTAAATGGTACCTCAGAGCCTTCAGTGGAGAGCATTGAAGGTGAATATTGGCGGATGGTCGAGCGTCCCACCGAAGAAATTGAGGTCACATTCTGTAGAATCTTAATAATTTGCTTCTGTACGAAACTATTATCTATTTGTTGCCCTTATTATATGCTGCGCCATTTACATTTAATTTTCTATCACTTCCAGGTGCTTTATGGAGCTGATCTGGAAACTGGGATTTTTGGGAGTGGTTTCCCTAGTAAATCTAGTCAGCTAGGTTCTGCTTCACATGAACAATACATAAAGTCTGGCTGGAATTTAAATAACTTTGCAAGGCTTCCTGGATCTCTGCTCTCTTATGAGAGCAGTGATATATCTGGTGTTTTAGTACCGTGGTTGTACATTGGAATGTGCTTTTCTTCCTTTTGTTGGGTAAGGACTGCATATTTTCCTTATTTTCTAGCATGTATTTCATTGAATTAATCACAATTTGTGTTTACAGTGCTTGAGACCAAAGAAAAAGATTGAAAAAAATACGTTATTTCTCATTGATTTAACTGTACAAAAGGATACGTGGATAATGGAATATATATACATATATGTGTGTGTGGACACTTATATAGAAACAAGAAGCTAAAAGTATGAAAAGAATTGAGCTAAATCTAGGTATTTGATTCAATTTACATAATTGTTAGGGATCCATTGCACAGTATGGGAGTTGAGTTCCTCATTGGTAGTATCAGATTCTAGTGTGAGGTTCATAAGGCCTTGGGCTTCCCAGCTACCATAGATAGCTTTTATGGTGTGGTTTTCCCAAGGTTCTTATGAATTGGTATGAGAGTTTTCCACCGTGTTAGTTGCACAGGTTTGCCTTGGATTAGTAAAAGGGATAGTTCATAGACAGTCCTCATGGGAGCTTAGGCTGCGATGTGTGATGAGATGTTAGTTTCCAATTGTAAGGTATGGGACTTGAACCCACATTGGGACTTGAATCCCACATTGGATGTATGAGATTGTAGTGTGAGATTTATAAGGTCTCTGTCTCTCCAACTACTGCTCCTAGCTTTTTTTGGTGTGGTTCTTGTCAAAATAATGTACAGTAAATATCTCCAAAGTAGGCTCTTTACGTAATACAAATAAAGTCTGATATAAATAGAATTAAAGTCAACTAAATCAAATCTGTATCAAATATCCTGGAATGTATCTGTAATCTATGTAGTCTATTGACAATAGCTGTCAGTTACATACTTATGTGTTTTTTGTGTCTTTGAATGCTCTTTGAGGATGGAAAGGATGTGCATTTGTGTGAGAGTAAGGGGAAACATAGCATAGGTGACATCTTTTTGCTCTGATTTGTTTGTTAAACCACAATAACAGGACTATTTTTGTGTTGAGTGGCAATTTGTTGATGTTGTGTGAGTGTTTATGTGTGGCAGAGTGAGTCCTTAGTTGGCATAGGATCCGTAGTTTGTAACAACTTCATATTTTCTCTATGGTTTAATTGTGAATGCAGCATGTGGAAGACCACCATTTATATTCATTGAACTACATGCATTGGGGAGCTCCAAAATTGTGGTATGGAGTCCCTGGAAAAGATGCCTGCAAATTGGAAGAGGCTATGAGAAAGCATTTACCAGAACTTTTTGAAGAACAGCCCGACTTGCTTCATAAGCTGGTGCGTAAAAGTTTTGCTATTACTTGGCAAACGGCATTTGATCTTGTTTGTTTTATCTGCTTCAGAGGTGGCAAAAAAATCAAAATTATGTTGTCATTTGGTGGAGTTCCATATTTTACATCTTCATTTTACCCAGCTGTCCATATTTTTACTATTAGGCAGTAAATAATTATGTTGGATGATGTTGTTTATTTCTTTGGACGTATATTTATCTGCTCCTTGCATTTCTGACTTGTTGCAGGTCACTCAGCTTTCTCCTTCTATCCTTAAGTCTAAAGGAGTACCAGTTTATAGGTGTGTCCAAAACCCTGGGGACTTTGTTCTGACATTTCCTCGAGCTTACCACTCTGGGTTCAATTGCGGTTTCAACTGTGCTGAGGCTGTTAATGTAGCTCCTGTTGACTGGCTGCCCCATGGGCATATTGCTATAGAGTTGTACCAGGAACAGGGGCGCAAGACTTCTATATCACATGATAAGCTGTTACTTGGGGCTGCAAGGGAAGCAGTTCGAGCTCAATGGGAGCTTAATTTGCTAAAGAAGAATACTTTGGATAATCTACGATGGAAGGATGTCTGTGGAAAGGATGGCTTTTTGGCCAAAGCACTTAAGGTATATTATGCTTCTTCCTAGTAGGAGTGGATGATATTTATGATACTTTGTTGGCTACTCAATCAGTGCATGCACTCTATTTGGCTATTTCATTGATTAGTTTCCATTTTCTAAAATAGTGGTTTCACATATAAATGATACTTTTTTTGTATGATTCATGTGGTTAAGTCGTCTTATCAGTTTCAAGTTTAAAATTATTACATTGAGCATTGTAAATCACCAATATGATATGTTTGAAATTATTTTTAGATTACATTTGAATCATGCCATTAGATACAAATTATGAATTACGATAAAAAATCAGCTTGACAATTCACAATTTGAGTTTTGATCTGAAAACCTCCTCACCATGAGTGCTTTTGGATTTTGTCTGTTCATCCCTTTCTCCTACCCCACCTTGGCTTTTTTTTTCTTCTGTATTATGTTAGTTGATTGTGGAGAGTCTGTAAACTGATAGCCTAAAGTGCTAGATTGAATTTAAATGTTTTTGATTAAGTTTATTTTTAGAGGTAGAAAGAGATTTCCATACAGATGAACAAGGATTGTTATCCAAAAATGCAATAAAAAGAAAAGGAAAAATCAAAATTCAATGATTCCTGTGTCATTAACTAGTTATCCTAGAAGTTTCGTTTATTTGAACATTCACTCTCATCGATGTTATGCACCCCTTTACTCAAGATGCTTTTAAACTTGAAGTCTAAATAATGCATAGGCCTTCTTTATTTTTTTGTGAGATTCAACTTTATTATAGAAAAATGGGGGTTGCCAAGGATCAAGCTCCTGAACACCTGAACTTTTGTTCTATTTGATTGACATTTTAGGATCTTGTTTTAATAGGAACGATTTTACGGTAGAGCAATTGTTATCTGTCAATTACAATTTCAAAAAGTAATTGAAATTCATTCTTCTAATTAATAAGTGTTCTCCTTCCCCTGTCCCCGCCCTGCCAAGAAAAAAACTAAAATATTAAAGATATTAATCAAAGTGAAATGCAAATTCTATAAAATTACATCACCACCAGTACCTTCTATTTAATTTTAATAATCTCTTTTCCTATGTTACTTGTGATCTAGATGCGTGTTGAGATGGAACGAGCAAGAAGAGAATTTCTCTGCAGTTCTTTACAGGCATTAAAAATGGAGAGTACCTTTGATGCTACTGATGAAAGGGAATGCAACATATGCTTTTTTGATTTACACCTATCTGCAGCTGGCTGTCGCTGTTCCCCAGATAGATATGCTTGCTTGGATCATGCAAAGCAGCTTTGTTCATGCTCTTGGGAATCCAGATTTTTCCTCTTTCGGTATGATGTTGGTGAACTAAATATTCTGGTGGAGGCATTGGAAGGAAAATTAAGTGCAATCTACAGATGGGCAAAATCAGATCTTGGGCTGGCGCTATCATCTTATGTTTCATCAGGCAAGGAAACAATACTTAAAGAATTGAAATCTCATTCATCCAGTTTGTCTCATTCTTCCAGGGCCACTTTGAATAAAGAGATGGCTTTGCATCCACCAAATAAATATATTGATGATTCTCAATTGGTTGACGTCCCAATAGAGAATCAAGCAAATAGCAAAGATCAGAGCTATTTTCAACAGAGAAAATCAGCTGAAGCTATTTCATTTTCATGTTCAACGAAGGACTTGCTAACATTTAACAGCTCAAAACCTACATCTGATATTCCTAATCATAAGATCTGTGTTAGTAAGGAAGAATCTGTTATTTGCAGCACAAAGATGAAAACACCTGGTTGTCAATTGTCTCAGGAGGATACATCGTATGCTTTATCTACTCTATCTCAACAAGGAGGTGAGAAAAGATCACTTTACAGGCATAACAACGTTATACTTCTTAGTGACGATGACGAAGACGAAAAGATGTCTGATTCAAATAGAAGGAAGGAACTTTCTTCTATGCTTGTAGGTCCTGGAGATAAGTCAAGCCCATTTAACAATATAGAAAGTACAAACTTGACCATTTCTGTGACAGATACTGCTGTGATTGGTGAAAGGGATGCTATTACATTACCCCATGAAAATATGAGTTCTAATTCAATTCAGTCTTTGCATGTGAAACAAGAGTGTCATGAATACACAGGAACAGTTCTAGCCTCTACCCCACTAGATCTCTCTTGTCATATTGGTCTTACAAGTGCACAATGTACTAAAAATATTTCAGCTCCTTCAAAAGTAGAAGCAAGTGATCATTGTTTGGAAAGTTTGGAGATTTCTCCTCTGAACCTACAACTTTCTGGCACTAAGGTTAAGACTGAAGATAATCACGAAAAGTTTGGAGGATGTTCCACTTCTAATGTAGCAGACAATGCGAGAGCTGTTAATGGGAACTTTTCTTGCGGTCCAAACAATTTCCGCCAGAAAGGTCCTCGGATAGCGAAGGTTGTCCGGCGCATCAACTGCAATGTTGAACCATTAGAATTTGGGGTTGTGCTTTCTGGAAAGTCTTGGTGTAGCAGTCAGGCTATATTTCCAAAGGGTATGTATGCTTGGTTGTAATGAATTGCAACTTCTATGCCACTGTTATATTGAGTCTGTAAGATGTGTATTTATGCAAACTAAATTAATTGATGCAGGATTTAGAAGCCGAGTTAGATACATAAATGTCTCAGATCCATCCAGTATGTGTTACTATATTTCAGAAATACTTGATGCTGGACGTGGTTGGCCTCTATTTATGGTACTTTCACCTCTTTCTCAAATTGCTATCTTTTGTCATGCAATTTGACCATATATATATATATATATATAATTATGTCTAGGAAGGTATTTCACATATCTGATGTAAATTTGATGTACTTATAATTTAAATCCTTTGTTGCTAATATCTTGCTGAGTTTTACCCCTTATTAAGTTGGCAAAAGTTTGATGGAAGATTCCTAGATCCTTTGCACTTCTGGAATGTTGTAGCCTTTAGAGCCACGCATGTTTGTTTTTCGAAAGTTGCTCCTTTTAACATGTAATGTTGTGAGAATTGATAGCCCTTTTATCCTATTAATTTGATTACCGATTATTCTGGCTTCTGGGCATCTAATTTTAAGAATGGAGTCATGAAAAAAAATGCAAACAAGGTGTTTGGCATTATGGGGTAATCTTTAATGGAAGCAATCATGTGTTTAACCTAATAAGCAACTTATTTCCTTATCAAGTTAGATCAAAATGCATATTTCAAAAACGTTTTAGGTGTTGGTTGGATTTCGTTAAAATTTTCGTTGGATATCGAAATAGGTTGGTATGAGTAATTAGTTGACTCTAACTGGGAAGAGCTGTTGTGTGAAATAACGAAAATCTTGTTTTACTCCTCAGGTTTCCTTGGAAAGTTGTCCAAGTGAGGTCTTCATCCATATGTCAGCTGCAAGATGCTGGGAGCTCGTCAGAGAGAAAGTGAATCAAGAAATTGCAAAGCAACATAAGCTGGGAAGAAAGGGCCTTCCTCCTTTACAGCCCCCTGGTAGCCTTGATGGCTTAGAAATGTTTGGGTTTTCTTCACCAGCAATAGTGCAGGTAATTTTACTGATAAAACACTTGAAAGAAAAAAAAAATAAAAAGGTTAAATGAATTGATCGTATCATAGAAGCATAAGCAAAAGTGAACTTATGCTTTTCAGCTTTTGGATAAGTTAAGTATGGCAGTTGATTTTTGCCTATTTATATGAGAAGCTCAAATATTTTATTATTTTATTTTCTTCTCGTATTAGTGTATATAATATTTTTTAATCCAAATAGGGCCTAAAACCCATATATGATTCCAAGGACTTCATTTATGTATAACATGAGCTGAAACTCGTCACCTTCCACAGACTAATATGTAAATTATGGGCATAACAAATTTTATAGCTTCTTTTAGATGGACATGATAGTGATTCAGGATTGAACTATATACATATGAAGTAGGCATTTATGTTAAAGAAATCACAAAAAGCGTTTTCATGAAAATGCAACTAAGCATTTTTCTAACAAGTTTCCTGATTTATTGATACACAAACCTAACACTCTCTTAGCTAGTCTCTTTACATTAGGGCTAATGGAACTCTTAACGAACATTTCATCTCCTTTGGTTACAGTAACAATCTTGTCACATGTTTTACATCTGGAATTTAAAAGTAGTCTTATTCTTAAAAGTCATGTTTTAGGGATATATTAAGCTTCTTTCTGGTTATCCATCCGTATAGTTATCATCTGTAATGCACATTTGATTTTGTTTTCCTTGGGCATAATTTTGAATTTTGATAACTATAAGATAAAGATACCACCTACTTTCTTTGAACAGGCTATTGAGGCGCTGGATCGAAGTCGAGTGTGTAGTGAATATTGGGACTCACGGCCGTACTCACGTCCTTTAGGACAGATTTCACAACCATGCCAAAGCAGTGTTAGTGGTGGCATTGGTCAAGGTGTTCTTTTGAACAAAAACATTCCCGTTGAAGTTGTTGCAGTATTAAGGAGCCTGTGTAAAAAGGCTAATGCAGAAGAATTGAACTCGTTGTACAGCATTCTTAGTGAAAGTAGGCCCCAGGCTGACAGGAGCCAAATTGCGCAATTTCTTAAAGAAGAGATTCAAAAATCACAACCACCCTAGGTAATTCATTATTTGGACGGAATTGTTCATACGCCTAACCTTCTCACGTGTATATTGTAGTTCCTCCCAGGTTGCACATGCAATTTCTTGCAACCTTAATCTTTTGATTTTTTTTTCCCATCTGAATGGAGGTTATAGAGAAAGAGAAAGAAAAAAACGAAAATAAAATTAGAAAAAGTGTGGGTGGGGGAAGCCTATTTCCCTTCAAAATTTTGCTCTTGTGGCAGCTGGGAGATGTGGAAAGTTATCGAGTGCCACCGTGGCTGTCTCATCTGAAACTCTGAAGGGCCAGGCTACCAGGCCTCTATAATTGATTTTGATTCATATGTTGTACACGCAGTTTTAAACTACATGTAGGTTTCATGTTTAGATTTCATTAATTATTTTAGAAAATAGCTTTTTACTCGTATTAAGCTGTTTTCTCCAAAAAAGTACATATCTTATAAAAGGGCTTTTTTTTATTCCACAGTTCATAAAAGTTTATTATCGCCTAGAATGTAGATGATTTCAAAAGTTGAGAATGATAATTTCCTTAACCAAATTATTTTTTGCTTAGTTAATGTAATTTATTGAAGTAATATAATTAGCCAGATTGTCTTTAAATCGATTAAGAATTAGCACAAATGGAAAACATTAAAAAAATTATCTTCTAGTTACTTTGTAAAATAACCTTTACAGCTTATTCAAATAAAAGGCCTTTATCTGTTTTTATTATTTTAGGATTGGTTGCATTTTTTATTTCAATTTTATGTAAATTTGTTATCTTTTTTGTTAAACAATTATTTAGTGTGTTTGGCTTCTACATTTTTTATTTACTTCAGTGATAACTAAGGTGAATAACATTAAAATGGATTTTAACTTGGGAGCTCATTATGGGTTTAAGTTGAGTTGGGTTGAAAAAATTTAATTTTTTTAAAAGTGGGTTGAAGTAAACTTGGTTCACTTAATCTATGGGTTAAACGAATTTGAGTCGAGTTGAATGTTGGTTGATCCATTTAAACAATCAACTTTCTTTTACAATTTTTTTAATTTTTTTATAATTATTTACTACTTTTAATTATACAGGTTTATGATTTTATTTTTTAAATATTAGAATGTTACTCAATAATATTTAAATAGTTTAAATATTTAATTAATTTGTTTGTCAAATTATATATGTTAATATTTTAATATTTAATTATTATTTTTATAATAATATTTTAAAAACTAGACAAACATTTTGATTCTATTATTAAAAAAGATAAATTAAGACAATTCATTCTCATCCTTATGTAATAAATATATAAGATAAATTACAAAAAAAAAAATGGTAAGTGAGTTCACCTATTAGTTCACCCGCTTGTGGTAAGTCGAGCTAGGTTAAAAATTTTTTGACTCATAAAAGTTGAACCGGATTAAACTAATCTTTTTTTAGTTCAACCCATGGTGAATTAATTTGTGGAAGTCGGATTGACTCAATTTTTTACACCCCTATGATGTATCATGAACCAATTTTACAGATCGTTGATCAAATATAACCTGTGGCATAAGATTGATCTTGTTATTCACATAATATGGGGGTGTAAAAAGTAAAAGCTGTGTTGACAACATAAAATATTTCCTTTGGGATAAGATTGATCTTGCTACTCAAATTTGTGATCACTGGTGTACAACTTGCAGTGATGCTCCATCGTAGTTTTCACCTCTCTTCACTTCATTTTTCAAAATCTAAAGATAAAACTTCTTAATTGTTTTGAAAGATACTTCTCATTTTAATGATTCATTTTCTTCAAATTTTATAGTCTAATTGAGTAACTAATTTTCACCATTATAATTAGGAATGTCAAAATTTGTATATGCTGGATAAAATCCATAATGGATAAGAAATAATTATTGTAAATAAATACCCTCAAATAACAGGTACGCGTATTTTTAATACACGCATGTTAACAGGACGGGTATGAGTATTATAGTATCCGTACCCATGGATACCCGTACCCGCATACTCTAATTTAAATTAAAAAAAAAACATGATTAAAATATTAACATATCAATTTTGAATGAGTTATTTTTTTATCAATTAATTTAAAAAAAAATCATTTCTTTATAAACTGTCATTCAACACTATCTAAATGAGTTATTTGGACTTTATTTAAAATTTATGAATCTTATGTATTTTATTTTATTTGAATTTATAATTAAAATATATTGTTGAATATTTTTTTTTATTCTTTTTTAAATATTATTAAAAAATTATATGGATACTCACATAATATATAGTTACAGGTAAGAGATAAGATAAATATTTATCTAATAAATAAAATATTAGAAAGCTACTGCTCGTTACATCCTAATTATAACTCAACCCTTCTTTATTTAACGATATTTGCAACATGTACTCCAAAAATAGTTGCTGTAAATGTAGTAATAAATACAAATAAAAAAATTTCTCAGAAAGATATTATTGTAACTTCTTTTTTATTGTTATCAGTTTGACTCTAAGTCGGTAATATCAAAGCAACATGACGTTGACTCGTACAGTTGATTTGATACTTTATTAAGATGGAAGAAGCATGTGTAATATGTTTTTATATAATTTCCTATCAAGTGGTCTATTAATAATAGAAGGGATATTGGAAAAAAAAATCAATGGAAGGGAAAATGAAGTATGAATTACTAGCTAATGTTTATTTTTCATATTTTGAAATGAATACAAAATGAGAATTTAGAGATACACACAACAATTGCTAATAATAACTCTTTTATTATTACACCTTTAAATTAGTTCTCAACAAAATTAATTTACAAAGAAAGTATATTAAATTTTATAATTTTATTGTGATTTGACGTATTGGTCTTTATTATGAAAGAATTGATGCATTCTATAAGGATTCTTTTACAAAGAATTATCATATTAGGAAATCAAACTAGTAACTTTGAACTCATACCTATTATTATTGGATCGAATGTTTATAAGTACGCAAAAAATTTAAACTAATAGTTAATTCACAAATATTTCTGCTTAAAAGTATACTAACTCAAACACTGCTATTAAGTTATGACATTACACAATTATGTTACACTATAGAACAATTGATACACTCTATATTCTATATTAGGTACTTAATAAATCAACAACCGATTATTTTTTAGACCATTGTGATACAAGATTACAATTAAAAAAACATTAATGCTTTAAAGGTGGATCTTTAGTTATTCAAGTCAATTGTTTAATCAACATCACATGACACAAGATTAAGATGAAGAAACATTGATGTTTTAGAGGTGGATCTCCTCTCATTTAAGTCAATTGCTTAAACAACCTAAAAAAATTCTTGAGAGAGAAATGTTTTAGATGACACATGTTTAAAGTTAAGATTATGTTGCATACTTCCATAGGTTAAGATACCTTGTTATTTTCTTGACCACTAACCAATGAGAATCTAAGGAATATTTGCATACACTAATCAATATTGTTCATCACAAAACCAAGTTGTGATACGATATTGTAGAACATTGAAGTTTCTCAACTACAAAAATTTGTACAAAGTAGAATCAAACATAAGTTAAATCCTCCTTTAAAAAAGTTACAATTATTCACCACAGTAGAAGAGATTGAACTACCTTTAGTCATATTAGTTTTCTATAGTAAGTCTTATGTATACATATTCTAAACAATAATAATACATTTGTTCAGAAGATGTTTGATTTTGATACCCATAAAATAATATAATAAATCAAGATGTTTGAGAGAAAACTTGATATTTAATTAATCAATAAGGGATTGCACCAATTGAGAAAAGCTCCCTATAACAATAATATCATCAACTTATGCATGTAAGTGAAGAATATGTTCCTTAGTTTTGTAATAAAAAAAAAAAATGGAAGGATCACATTTACTTGTTTTGAAGCCAAAGTTTACCACTCATGTAGAGCTTGTTTTAAATCATGCAAAATTTGTTGTGTTTACACATTAAGGGTTTATCATTTTATTTTAAAAAAATGTGATTTTTGTATATATATGGTTTCATCAAGAATATCATTTAAGAATGTATTATTGATATTTAACAAAAGATCTCACTTATTGGTGATAGTATGTGTGAGTGGTTTTACATTAAAGTCAACCATGCTAGTGTTGAAAATCTTTTACTACCAATCTAGGTTTATACTTCTTCAAATATCTATTCACATTTTCTGTTTTTCTATAAACTATAAACTCACTACACCTAAGAAATATTCAAATTGTTTTATTCAAAACATTACATTCATCTTTCATAACAAAATACCATTTCAGATTAGTTTAGATTTTCTCTGTATTCTTAGGATCACAATAAGATATAGATGGAGAAATTCTATGCTTACTAAAGATAAGTTTATATTTGATTTTCACGGTTTACATGTTTTGACATAGAAAAACAAACTCAAAACCTAAATCAGAAGATGACATAGAGTTTCAAAGAGTAGATAACTTTAACCTGATGGACCATTCTAATATTAAGAAAGAAGAAAAAGGATTGATCCATTAAAATGATGTATAGTGATTTGAGAATCATTGAAAAAATGTGCTATGATGAAAGAACAAATAGTTGAGTAGTTGTTGAAAAAAAAAATTATATTTAAAGAATTGTAGATTCATTAAAAATATCTTTAAAGACATTTATAGAATTTCTCAAGAGTAAAATAACATAAAAATGTATATTCATGATATTTAAGCTCATTTTCTACAACCATTCTAATGAAGGGTCATAAATAATGTCAAACAAGTAATGTGATTATCCAATACAATAAGCAAATATACAATTTCTATTTCACATTCATCTTGAGCAAATTATAGTGAAAATGAAGAATGTAACACCTAATGTCCAAATCCACGCACACAATCTAACGATTCATGTTATATTTCCACAATTACTTAAAATTCGGGATAAAACCAAATATAGTATAAAATCACGAAAAAAAAAAGATAAATATCAAAATAAAATTGATACAAATTTAGAAACCGAAAAAGTAATTAATTTTTATTTTCCAACTTAAGGTGGGGAGTTGCTAAACAGCATTATTACCCTTCCCTGTTCATTATATTTAACAGATTCATTCACTACATTAAACAAACTATTCACAAAAAATCAAATAATCAATACACCATTTTTATTATACAGTCTTTCGAAATTCATTAATTAACCAAATCAATTACATTTTAATTACCATCAATGTACATTTAAAGAAACACAATAATTTACTTCAAAAAAAAAAAAAAGAGTGTAACCAGCATCTTTCATTAAGTAATTTTAAAAGCTTACTCCAACCATTCATTCATTGGTTGTCCAAAACTGGTCCAATCATTACATAAATATATAAATATATATATATACCTCTTAAACTTATTTGAGTGGTTGACATTATGAAATAAAATAATGAAACAATTAATAAATAATAATAATAATAATAATTAAGAAAATGATAATGTTTGTTTGTACTATGGCAGGTAGGGGCCCACGATAATCCCGGAAAGTGGTGTTGCGACCGCTTATCTGGTAATTCTTATCCACAACGAATCGGCCCGCAACGCAATTGAGTGAGCCCATATCTTTTTCTCTCTCTTTATTTTTCTCTCTTTCTCTCTCTGCCCCTTATTCTGGTGGGCACATTCACTCGTTCTTCAACCTCCATTTCCCACACCCAAACCCAAACCCTTCTATCCACTCACCATGCCTCTTCCAATTTTCCCCACACCCACTCTCATCATTCCCATAATCACCGACCTCGCCGTCTTTATAGCTCCCCTCTGGATTGCAGTCATCGTCGGCGTTATCCTGGGCTGGGCCTGGAAGCCCAAATGGGCTTTCGACCCAAAACACGCTCTGCAAAAGCTTCGACCCCCTCGCTCCCCCAATCCCGCATTCACCTACCCCGCCACCACTACCACCGCCGCCGCCGGTGAGAAACGCGCCACCGGGAATGCGGTCGTGACGGAACACGATTTGCTGCACTTGTGGAAGTTGGTTGAGGAGAAAGACGGAGGCCCCGCGTGGAATCAGATGATGGACCGTTCTACCCCCACCATGAGCTACCAGGCGTGGCGTAGGGATCCTGAGGTACATAGGCCTTACCGTTTTGAACTTGTTAATTGATTGATTGATTGATTGATTCAACGGTGTGATGATTGAGGGTGCGTGTGTGGTAGAGTGGACCGCCGCAGTACCGGAGCAGGACGGTGTTCGAGGACGCGAGTCCCGAGTTGGTGAGGGATTTCTTTTGGGACGACGAGTTTCGGTTGAAGTGGGATGACATGCTTATACATGCTTCCACTATACAAGAGTGTGCTCTCACTGGAGCCATGATGGTGCATTGGGTGCGCAAGGTTAGCTTCTTCTACTCTCTCTCTCTTAGTAATGATACCGAGAGAAGTGCTTGTTGAAGTTGTTTGTTGATGATGTTGTGCAATTGTGGCTACAGTTTCCCTTTTTTTGCAGTGACAGAGAGTATATCATAGGGAGGCGAATTTGGGACGCTGGCCAAATTTACTACTGTGTCACTAAGGTTCCTTCCTATTATTATTATTAATTTCAAATTAAAATGCCTTTTTTTGTTCTAATTAATTGCGAATGAAATGCTTCTCATTAGTGTGCTTGGTAATTTTTCATAAGCCTCTTCCTTTCTAATATTTTTAAATATTTATTGGAGAAGAAAATAAAAATGAAGAAATAAATAAGTAAACTTCTCTCTAAACTAAAATTAAATTAAATTCTGGAACAGATTCACCTACTGGCTGTTTCGTAGAAGTTTTTGTTCTAATTTGTAGAAGCTCTTAGGGAATGTTTGATGAGTTTCTTCGTAAATACTTCTAGAAGAGGAAATAAGAAGAAAAAAGAGAAATTAGTTTCTCCCTTCCTGATTTGTTGTTCTCTAAATTTTTATTTCTATCTTGAGCTTAAGTTAGTTTTAGCCTTTGGAGGAGTTCATTCCGTTCTTTTCGTATTAGTTTTTCACTCTAAAAGTGGTTATGGAGAATTTTGTCCAAACGATTATTCTAATGTATTGTGTATAAACCAATTTTATCCATTGAAGAACCTTTTTTCTTTTATGATAGTTTGTGAAGAAGTTTATCCAATTAGTGTTTACTTTTAGTGTTCGCTTATGTCCATTATGAAATTAAGGTTGTACTTAGATCATGTACGGATTCATTTGGCTTGTCTTTTTTTGTTGAGTCCGTCTTTGATGCTAATTTGTTTATTTGGTTTGGCTCGTGTGTGAAGAGTTATAGAGCTATGGTTGGTTTGTGTACAATGCATCGAGCTGTCTTAGACTTACTTGATTGAGTCTTTTTGGAAGTATTAATCAAATTTAGCTTATGGGAATTAAATAAGCTGTTTTCAATTTGAAACAGTGTTTGTTTGGTAATTATAATAGTTTTCAGTTTTTCAGGAACCATCTTTTTTCTGGTTTGTGATATTGACTTGTGGCTTGTTTTTCTTCTTCAGGGAGTACCTTGCCCCTCCATGCCAAGGCATAACAAACCTAAACGAGTTGATTTATATTATTCAAGCTGGTGTATTCGTCCAGGTAGCAGGCAGTTTAGAGCTTGATTCTTGAAAGTAGTCTTTATTTAACTGACATTTCACTTGTTTAGAAATTATTATCATTTCGTGTTTGTGCATATCAAAACTATAAGCTGTGATTTTAGGAAAGATTACAAATATGTAGTTTGGAGACTGGGAGTGGAAGTTTTTCCTTATCTATCTTAATATTTTTTATAACGAAATCTGTGAAGGCTTTCAGATATTTTATTTGGAATGGTTCTCGTCTTCAGAGAAGTAGTATAGTTCTACTTGTGAACCCTAATGCTCACTTTCAACCTTTGACATATGGTTTACCTTTTTCTATCTTGGTGATTTTGTCGACCGCTGAGCATTATTTCACCTTAATTTGATTACTCAATGTCATTGAACTCTGTTAAAAAAATTACAACATATGTGAAACCATTTAGAGCAAACATTATTTTAATTGTTTCTCAGTATTTTCTGAGGTCTTCCATTCCTTTTAATTGTGACCATTTTATTGCACTGGAGCCTCTTTTATGTCTTCTTTAATGACCAAAGTACCAAACCTCCTTAGGTTAGTTTGGCATCCTATAAACTTTCTCTCGTTTACACTCATATAATTTGATTTCTCTTGTATTTCATTCTTCTGGTTATGCAATCAGCATCCCATTCTCTGCTGCATATAGCATTTTTCTCTCTTGACACTTCACTCACTAAATTTTTCTACCATGCATCAAGTTGGTCTTATAGATGTTTTAGCATTTTGTTATGTTAGTCTCAAACTATACTAAACGTAAATTGTGTTCCATGTTCTGTCTACTCCTGCTTGAACTCATTTTTTGATTTTACTCCTTCCTCATAAAAATTCTCTTAGAATTTGAAATCCAACTGGGGTTGGATTGAACTGGTTTTGGTTCATAATAGGATGGAACATGACCATAATCTTTTTATTTTCCTTGAAGTAGATTTTTATCAACGGAATGCCAAAGAGATCTTTAACGGGTTTTTGTTCTATGTTTTGCTTATTGGTCTTAGTCTGAAAACATTAAATACACCCTATTAAAGGCTATAAATTACTTAAATAAATATCAAACGACTATTGGATTTTTTATGTAATAAATACTTTTCTTTGAGTAAGAAGTTTTTATTCTTGATTTCTCATCATGTGCCAATAGGAACATAACATCATACAAAAAAACCATGTATAAATTTTGTATTATGTTCATTAATAGTTGTTCTATAGACAATAGATACTTATGTTCATCTGTTGCTTATCTGGATCCAGTCAAATCAAGGAAAGATGGCCAGCTGACTTCATGTGAAATATTATTGTTTCATCACGAAGATATGGGCATACCCTGGGAAATCGCTAAGCTTGGAGTTCGACAGGGTATGTGGGGAGCTGTGAAGAAGTTTGATCCTGGACTACGAACATATGAGAAAGAAAGGGCTTCTGGTGTACCATTATCTCCCTGTGCTCGTGCTGCTAACATCAACACTAAAATCAGTATGGACTACCTTAGTTCTCTGGAAAACTCGACCACCGATTTGTTAGAGACTGAAAATGAAGATTCTTCTGACAAACCAGTTGGGAGGAACATACCTAAGCTTCTAATTGTTGGTGGAGCCATTGCTCTTGCCTGCACCCTTGATCAAGGACTACTAACTAAGGCAGTTATATTTGGAGTAGCCCGAAGGTTTGCGAAAATGGGAAGGAGGTTGTGACATATTATGCTTTTGTCTTTCAGAAATGGCCATCCAATTTCCTCTTGCAGTGGAATTAGAAGTTGAGATGTTACTTCTTGCGTTGGAGCTACTACTGTTTATTGTGGATCTAGTTGGCAGCCACGGTTTAAGAGGATGGTATTATTCTTTCTTCATTTGTTTGATCTTCGAGGCAGCTTTTAACTGGAAATACGAAATAGGAACATTGTATCTTTATATCATTAAAGATTCTGGAGCTGCAGGAATAACATCAATATCCAGGTTTTTCTTCAGTTCATGTCCTTTTATTGTTAGCCTTGGCCGTATGATTGTATATCTCATCTTTTTCTAGCGCTTGGTTTTGAAAAATACAGTGATCAAGGTATGGTAGCTTTCAAAATTATATTGCATGAATGTTTATTCTGCCTGACAAGTCTCTGTAGATAAAACGAGAAAACCAGTTGATGAATAATTCAAGTAACACTTTGCTCCAAACCTGGTTTACTCGTAATAATTAATAGACTTTTTTAATATTACATGCTATGTTAATAATGTGCTTGCATAATTTTACAAGAAATGAGAGTTAGGTAAATTTTTAAATTAACATCAAAATATCATATATGACTTGGATTATAAAATATTAAGTTTAATAAACAGTCACGTGCAAATTTTGTACGTGTTTTCTGTTTTGGAAAGTTGTTCTTGAATAAATAAAACTAAAACAATAAAGTTTAAATCAGTCTTCTATTATTGATTGTGATTAGATTTTTGCTTCTCCAAAATTGTGGATTACTAGTGACCCAACTGGTTCACAATTTTCAGTTTAATTGGCCGTTTTTATTTATGGTTAATATAATTTTAATCTCGAAGAAAGTTGAACTAGGGTGCGTTAGAGATGAAAATTTTCATATACATGATGTTATGCTCGAATTTTATGTTGTATCATTTCCTCAGGATATTGTTTGGTATAATTGAATTTGAGTTGTATTTTCATTTCCAACTATCATAATTGAAATTGATCCAAATTAATAAATCTTATGTTTGGGTTGTGTACAAAAATAGTGAAATTATAATTCTGAGTTGAATGGTTATCGGAGTTAAACTGTAAATTGAAAAGAGAGCTTAAAATATTATGTCGTTTGCTATAAATAATTGAAAAAAAAAAACATCTTAAAATGATTAAAATTTAGAGATGTTTATAAGATCGAAATTGTCATTTTACAATGATATTTCAATCGAAAGAAAATGACCAGAAATACAAGTACTTTGAATCCATTAAAAATGTTAAAGATGAAAATTTGAAAAAAAAAAAAAAAAGGAGGGATTGGTTGGTAGAGAAAGGTGGCATCTTAAATAATTATAAACCTAAAATACCATTCATCATATTCAATTTAATTCGACTCATGTAACATAGTGAAGATCAAAGTTCATTCACTCGTAAATTAACTTATAAAAAGTCAGGATAATTATTTAATTTACTTTAATAAATATCTTTGCGGAACTTTCTATTGACTTCTTATGTCTAGTATTCACATGATTTGGAAAAGTTATTAAAATTTGACTTTTTTGTACATTTTTTTTTGGATAATTTTCTAAATAAGTTCTTATTATAATTTTTTAAATTTCAATTATGTTCACATTATTAAATTTTATCAATTATTTGTCATCAATGAAATTTTAATAAAACAAAAAAATAATATAAGCATAGGGACAACACAAAATTTATAATAAAAAAATTACATTTTATGAAACATACAAATTATATCAAGATTTAATAAATAAAAGAGGTAAAACATTAAATACATATTGTTCTTTATGAATAAAAACTAAATTAACTAGTTTATTTTCGCAATGAATTTTTTCACAAAAAAAAAGTTTTAATTACATTTACTGATAAAAATATAAATATTATTTACATAAATGCAAACATCGATTCATCTCATTTTAAGATTTCAATAAACTATTTATTGTTTTAAGAAACCATATCAAGCCAAAGTCTAATTTTAACCAAAGCTTCAAAAAATTTTCCTTTCAACCGTATTTCAAAGCATAAATGTCCCTCATAAATTTAGTAGAAATAGAAGTTTGCATCCTTCAAAAAAGTTGGAAAAACTCCTACATATTTACCCTGACTTCCTTTACAAATATCAACGCATGTAGTTAAATCAAGACAACCCTTAATTATACCATCAATGTTTATCTTAAGTCAATTAGAAGATGAAACATGTCATATTAGGTATGTAAATGAAACTACATTACCTTCTTTAGTTTGAATATTGACAAATTTCAATACCAAAAAATTAGAAACAATATTACCTCATGCTTCTTACATTTATTTTAAGGCATATGCATTAACTCCTTAATTTGAAAAACAGTAGAAGTAAAAGCAATTGAAACCCGAGATCTACTATGCATCCTTAATACTATGTCAAATTGACGGTGAGATAAAAAACATTTATTTCTTATACTTAGACTTAAAAAATCGAATACACTTCATTCTAGTCTAAGTCAATTTGTCATATGAAAACTCCAAAGCCTAAATGTATAGGTTTTTATTTTCCAATCGAATATCATTAACTTACAAAGTATCATTTATCCTAGAACTACACAAGATAGATCATTTAACGATGACCAATCATCATTTATGTGTCTTCCTAGTTCAAACAAAATATTGAATCCACTGTTCCACTTGAAGAAAAAACTTAATTGACCATTTATAAATTTGGAGGTTATAGGACAACAAACCAACAATCACAAAAAAGAAAAGTATCTTAAGAAGTCTAACAAAAGAAAAAAAAACATCAATATTGTAAAATTTACTTTTAACAATAGTTATTCATGAGTTGAGAATGTGTTATACTCATGCAAGAACGATGTCAAATTATACAAAAAAATGATTTATATCACCTTTGTATAGTTTATAGCGTATTATGTGCATATCCAAATGTGTAACTGAAACATTATCATCCAATTATAAATAAAAAAATAAATCCAGAGTTAAGGCATTGAGATTTTTTAACTTTATAGCACTTTTAACTTTCGGTCAAATTGTTTTTCATTTTTTTTCGGGGTTTAACATCTTCAAATTCTATATATATATATATATATATATAGAATCTAATTATTGATTTTTCATCTAATTATTTTTCAATAATATATACTTCAAAATATTAAGCTATAATTTTCTGAAAAAATGAGAACATTAACGTTTAGTTATTACACTTTTTTATTCTATACTTCTTCCATTCTATTTTATGGAGGTTTGATGGGTTAGGGAATGTTATGGATTTTTTGAATATACTCTTTATCTGTCTACTTAATTATTAATTAAAGATAATTCTGAAAAAAAAAACATTAATACACTACTAAAGTAATAAAAAAATAATTAATTTTAGTTTTTTTTTTTTTCAAAAACATGTAGAATTAAGGAAGTGAGTATTTAATTATAGGTATGTGTTGGTAATAGTCCAAATGTAACTAAAAAATTTTATATTAGATATAATAAACAAAGTTAAACACTTTATATAAATATTCATAATATCATTGTGTTAAGGTTTTTGTTCTAAAATTGATGTCAAATCCATAGAACTATAATTCATCCAATGACTTTTAATTGTATGATGAAATATATGAATAACCCACGTATAATGAAATATATGATACAATTTTTTTTAAATTAAATTAACAACATAAATCATCATGTATTATAATAATTAATAATATTTTTTTAATAATAACCCAAATTTATTAAAAGTATACAAAACATTTCAAATCACATGTCAATTCAAACAAATTTAGAATTAAATTAAGATCTGACAGCCATTTGATTGTGTTCCCTCTTCTACCGTTCTTTTTGCTGAAAGAGTTGCACTAAAAGATAAAAGATACACTTGGACAATGACAAACTTGTTCTTAGTAACAATTATTTTTAATATGTAAGATTGGAATATTTGAATTTCAGTTTTACTGTACTAAGTTTTAGTTTTTATTTTTTTTAAATAACCACTTTTGATTTGTAATACTGTATAACACTAGATAATTAAGTATTAAAAAAATGTTAATTAACAATTTCAGGTAGAACATATTTGTGGTGTAATATAATAGCAACATGTGATACTTAAAAAGAAAAGACTCTTATGATTCATAAATTTTTTTAATTTATTTATCTTAAAATAAGTGTCGAAGATTATAAAATAGTGATTGAAAATTTTGAGAAATGAAAACAAAAAAAATTATAAGGAATAAAATTAAAATTCTTATAAAGATGAAGAATAATCATTTTGAATTCTATAAAACTGAAAAATTAAAATTAGAAATAATAGACAGTGTACCTTAAGCGAATTTCAACGTTTAATATATCAATATCTGTGATATGAAGCCAGCTTTTTCATCTCATCAAGCTGAGACTAATTATAATAATCCATTTGTGTATTAATAATAGATATGGTTCCACTTAGAAGGCTAAAATAAAAATTCACTTATTTTATAAAGATTAAAATTAATCATTTGAAATTTTATAAAAATAAAAAACAAAAGAAACTTCATCTGTAAGGATTATATTTGGTAATAAAATTGAGTGAAAGCTTAAAATCATGACCAAAAAACTTTAGTGAAACTAACCCTTAGTTAAAAAGTTGTCAAATAATAAATATTAATTATTAAACTATATCGTAATATTAGGTAATTGCATTTTTTTATAACTTTAAATTGTTTTTTAAATTTTTTTCGTAATCCAAATTATTTATATAAATTAAAATTCAAATAATATTTATGTAAACATATATTTTTTATTATAATTTAAATAATTATCATTTTCACTAATTAAAACAATAATGAACTATATAACACTGAATTGAATCAATAATTTAAAAAGGCGTAGAAGTGAAATAATGATTAAAAAACTAAATAAATATAAATGGACATTAAGGTTCTACTTTAACAGATAAAATAACAAATTTTAATTTTATTAAATAAATAATTTAAAAAAATAAATGAAATGCCACAGCTGGAGATTCTCTTCACTGCATGCTCTTCAGTTCTTATGATAAGTGGGCCTCTCAATCTTTTGTTTCATAGCCCATGAATCTCTATCACACTCTTGTTACTTTCTTTCTGCTCCCTTTTTGATTCCTTTTTCTGGCAGAAAAATCGAAATCCCATTTCACTTCCATTGCAATTATTATTAATGTATTTCCCAAACAGAAAATGAAAGCCGTTCCTTCATTCAACTAATAATAATTCAACACCCATTAGAAATTCAAGCAACACGTTCTTCGCACGCTACACACCTGGCTCGTACGTGTCTCACCTTAATCAATTTTTCAGTCACAGTCACAAAATCCGCATTACCCAGACCTACGTTGAATTCAACCCTGAAAAAATATCTAAGTAAATAACATTTTCTTACCCTAAAATGCTATAATACTCGCACGTGCTTGACCCCACTTGCTACGATCTAGCGGTGCGTGAGCATGAAATTCACGCTGCATGCCACGTGTCGCCATGCTGCAGGCTCAGGAGAAGCTCCACGCTGCTACAAATAACGCTACTCACATCACCTTCCTTCAAGCCAAACACTCTCTCTTTGCACTAACAACATTCACTCTCTTGCCACTGTTCTTCACAACTCTTCTGTAACCGGTGAGTCACTTTAACTTTCTCTCTAACAATTCATGTTTCGTACTAATTTTCTCACACTACCACACATTTAGATCTTAAGCATTTTCTCTCGATACATGGGAAGGTATCGGTGTATCGTTGATGTATATCGGTTTGATCTGTTTGACTAGTTACTGTCATTGTTATGGTTGTGTTGTTAGTGGTGAATTTTTGGTGTTGCATGCAGAAAGCACAAGCATGGCAACGGTGTCGATGGCATCCTACGCGGCGTCAAAAGGCGTGTGGAGTATGGAGACGGAGGTGAAATCATCGGTTCAGATGAACCTGAATCGGCAGGATTTGAAATACGATGGGTTGAGATCTCTGGACAAAGTCCATGTGCGAAGCACGCATGCGAGCAAAACGAGAAGCTCTTTGTCTGCGAAGAGTGGGCGTGAGAAGGTTTCGGAGAAGATCGAGTGCGGGATGAACTTGATCTTCGTGGGAGCTGAGGTGGCACCTTGGAGTAAAACTGGAGGACTGGGTGATGTTCTGGGAGGTCTTCCACCAGCTTTGGCTGTAAGTGGATTAATTGATTGATTTATTTCTCTTAAGTGGTTTAATTGTTTTCTTATTAAACTGTCATTAAATCATGATTAAATTAAATCAACTATAAAAATTAATGTATAAGCCTTTGTGGAGAAGATCTAAATTAGATATGTAGAAGGTGTTCCAATAAATGAGCTCAAAGGCCTAAAACTCTAATAATAGTTTTAGTAGTTAGAAAAAGATGTACAAATCGAGGAATAGATTGCATAAAATAAAATAAAGAGTGCTTATTATATTATATTTATTATTATTTTTTATGATTTAATTATTTAGTTTTTTTTTTGTTTGTTCTTTCGTTCTTAGTATATTTTGATTTTAATTTGTAAAAATTGATAATTTAATATTTATTTTTCAAAAATTAATACAATTTAATTATTTAACTTGAGATAAATTATGGATTTTTTATCAAATATAACATTAAAATTATTTTAATTACATTATAAAAACAAACTATTATTATTAACAAAATCAATTTTTTTATGAAAATTTCTTAATATTTTTTAATAAATTTAACAGAAAAGATGAGTCCTTGAGTTCATACAGAGAAACATAAAAATTCATATCAATATTCTTATTATTCTTCTTTTCTATTATATTACCTTATGTTAATGAGTTAAAATTTAATATTTATTTTAGTTGTAATTTTATATATTTATTTAAATATAAATATGTATTATTAATTTCTATAATCTATGTAATTTGAATAAAGTTGGTGTTAAAATAATATAATTCGAAGACTTGCATAAAAAAGAAAAGAAAAATTATGTTGTAGTGTGTATGTGATTATTTTAAGTGGATTAATAATTTATCTTTGCTATCTTTGGTACTACTGTTGTAGGGGTAACATAATAGTAGTTTTGTGGTTAAAAATATTAAAAATTTAAAATATAATTAAGGAAAAAAAAAATAACATGAAATTTGGATATATATATATATATATATATATATATATATATATATTTATAATTCATGATTTTAACCCAGTTTTGTGCTATTTGATAAAGGGGCATGGACACCGTGTTATGACAGTGTCACCGCGCTACGACCAATATAAGGATGCATGGGACACTAGTGTGACGGTGGAGGTAACTTTCTTTTGTTCTCGTCATGTATCTGTACAAATCTAAGTAACTCTTGGTTCTTGATTGAACTGTTTCATTTTTATTTTTTCTTTTCGTAGGTCAAAGTTGCTGATAGAATAGAGACTGTTCGTTTCTTCCACTGCTACAAGCGAGGTGTTGATCGTGTTTTTGTGGACCACCCTTGTTTCCTTGCCAAGGTTATATACTTTTGTTGGCATGAATATTTATAAGATAGAATACACCGTAACACCTTCAAATTAAACTAAGCATTTCTCTTGCATTTTGATTTTAAAAGGTGTGGGGCAAGACCGGTTCTAAACTCTACGGCCCTAGAGCTGGAGTGGATTATGAAGATAACCAACTTCGATTCAGCTTGTTATGCCAGGTAACTTCCCCTATAGTTTAACCTGCATAATTTTTTATTTATGATAGAGTACATAGCCTATAGCTCATAAGTAATGTTACCGCGGTAATTCGCTTCCCTTACTGCTAACACACGCAATTGTCTGAATCATATCTACACATGCTCCCTCTGTTTCAATTGATTTAATTTCTCAAAGAAAGGCCAACTTGTATTGAAACATGTAACATTGTCGACTATCTCAACGGCCATTTGCAGTTTTAATTCGTTATCCTGATTACATTTTGAGATCATGGATTTGAATTGACTCTGATATTTGTTGACTCTGGATATGACGTTATCAATGTGTTCAACAACTTTCAGGCTGCACTTGAGGCACCAAGGGTTTTGAACTTAAACAGCAACAAATATTTCTCGGGACCATATGGTATGGCTCTCTTGTTAATTCCCTGATCTTCGATATTCGGTTAAGAAAAACCTTTAAAGTTGGTTTACAAGCTTTCTCTGTCTTGGGGCAGGTGAAGATGTGATCTTTATTGCCAATGATTGGCACACTGCTCTTCTTCCATGCTACTTGAAATCAATGTATCAGAACAGGGGGATTTATAGACACGCAAAGGTGAGGATTTTATTTACTTTCTGCACGTTTGTCTTCATCAATCACCATTTAATCTTTCCAGGGAAAACTCACTTTCCTTGGTCCAATCATGGCAGGTTGCATTCTGTATTCATAACATAGCCTACCAGGGTAGGCATGCCTTTGAAGACTTCCCTCTTCTCAATTTACCAAATGAATACAGGAGCGCTTTTGACTTTACTGATGGGTAAGACACCGTTATCTGTTCCGAAAAAACTTACATGTCCTAAATTTAGTATTTTATTTATACACTTGACTTCTACACATCTAACATCGTTAATATACTCATGTTTCATTCTCAGACATCTTAAGCCTGTGAAGGGAAGGAAAATCAACTGGATGAAGGCTGCAATAATAGAATCGGACCTAGTGCTCACTGTAAGTCCATATTATGCCCAGGAACTTGTTTCCGGAGAGGATAGAGGTGTAGAATTGGACAATATAATTCGCAAAAATGGCATCTCTGGTATCGTGAATGGCATGGATAATCGGGAGTGGAGTCCAAAAACTGATAAATTCATAGATATGCACTTTGATACAACAACTGTAAGTGTTATCTTCCCTGTTATTAAACATGGTTTGCTCAATGATATGAAATTGTGGACCATATTTAGAAATTAGTAAGTCCTTATCAAATTGGCGTTCTTAGGTCATGGAAGCAAAATGCCTGCTGAAAGAGGCCCTTCAAGCAGAGGTTGGCTTACCTGTAGACAGGGATATCCCTCTGATAGGCTTTATTGGTAGGCTTGAAGAGCAGAAAGGTTCAGATATTCTTGTGGAAGCTATCCCAGAGTTCATTGACCAGGATGTTCAGATCATAATTCTTGTAAGTGCCTTGAATCGATCATTGCTGTGGTATTAATCCGTTTTAATAATACCGCTAAAAGATAAAAGTTATATATGCTCATGGTTCTAACTTCTATCCCTTTTCTTCTTCCCCAGGGAACCGGCAAAAAGAGCATGGAGAAGCAAATTGAGGAACTGGAGGAAATTTATCCGGACAAGGCCAGAGGGATAGCAAAATTCAACGGTCCCTTGGCTCACAAGATTATTGCTGGATCTGACTTCATAGTGATACCAAGTAGATTTGAACCCTGTGGTCTAGTTCAGTTGCATTCTATGCCATATGGAACGGTATAGACTATTGGCCTCTTTTTCTCTATTTCCTTCTCATCCACTACACAACATTTTCTGACCCTTTAAACAATAAATGTTTTCCCCAGGTGCCAATAGTTTCTTCCACCGGTGGACTCGTTGACACCGTTAAAGAAGGGTTCACTGGATTCCACATGGGTGCATTCCACGTAGACGTAAGTAAAGTAAAAAAATAGTCTTGTCTTGGTTTTTATCTGATAGATGAGCGAATCTGAAAGATTGTTACTGGGGTTTTTCTGTAGTGTGAAGCAGTTGATCCTGATGATGTGGAAAAGTTATCATCTACCGTAAAGAGAGCCCTTGAAACCTATGGTACCCCAGCCATGGAAAAGATTATCCGGAACTGCATGGCCCAAGACTTTTCATGGAAGGTAAGCATGTGTGAAAAAAAATAAAAATGGTACATCGTAAACGAAGGAGGCAAATTCTGTTTATCTTATATGATTGTGATGATTATGATACAGGGACCAGCCAAACAATGGGAAAAAGTGTTGTTGAGCCTAGACGTTGCTGGCAGTGAAGCTGGAATTGAAGGTGATGAGATTGCTCCTCTTGCAAAGGAAAACGTGGCCACTCCTTGAGCATCACCATTGAGATCCTTTTTCTTGATATGATCATGGACGAGAGTTATCTAATACATATATATATTTGTTCAACCATTTCAAACGAAGGGGCGAAACTTCAATTTCAAGCAAAGTATCAAGCTAACTATCGTAAAGGTTTTTCATAAGCAAGGTCTTGCCGTCAAGGAAATTTGAAGTACCTGAGTTTTGTAAGTTTAAATTGCAGTATAAGGTGAATAAATGTCAATGTACCTGAGTTTTTATTTTCTGATGTTATTGGCTTAGTCTCACTGCTCTTTATGTACATATTACAAATCAAATAATAGTACTATGTTTGCCATCAAGATTAACGTATTCACATGGATGTTGATTTCTTTGCAATGTATCTTTAGGATATCCCTAAGAATTTGATCATAAGTTTATAGGAATAATCATTCATTTTTTCAACTTTAAAAAAAAAATCGGATTTAAGTTCTAATAACGAAAATATTACAAAGTACCTAAAACAATTTATTAAATGTTTTTTAATGTTTAATAACTATTGTTCATTACATTCGATAAATCTACGTTACTTAGGAGTCGAAGTGCAATTTAAATACTTTAAATACTTTGAAGTGTTTTTAAGGAGTAACCGTAACAGAATCATGGTCCAAAACAAACAATATATTGAAAAGACACTCATCGTTCCTAACATAACAATGCTGCCGGAGCGATATTCCTAACATTTATAATATAATAACATAATTTCAATCAAATAATATATTGTTTAAATAATATATTGTTTACTTTGAGTATTTTTTTTATACTTCAACCTATACTTAAAAGGTCATATTAATACAAATAAATATTTATAAATATAAAGCAATTTTATATAAAGTACTGACTTAATTTTTATACTCGTTTATACACTCATAATTTCTTTTGTATCTATTGACTTGAAAACTGAAAAATCTTCTTGCCGATGATTTCTTCTTAAAATTCTTCAACAAACTCATCGAATCCCATAATTAAAATTTGAAGTGTCACAATTACTATCTTTTTACATATCTAATCTCTTTCAATGATAAAAAACAATGGCTAAAATGCATGTGAGACGAAGAAACGAATTATAAGGGATAACATAAGAAAACATAAGTGGATCTGTCTCTGTCTAGTTCTGAAGGCCATATACATTTGATATTGTATAATAAGACTAGAGTAATAATGGGAAAATGATGAATCATATTACAAAAACAACACTAACAAATATGATATTTTATTCTTCCTTTATTTTTTTTTAATCGTCCGCTAATGTATCTTTCCCGGCCACTTTTTTATTTTTTAAAATTTTCTGATTCGTTTATTTCTTTTGAGCAATAGCAGCCAAATAAGTTTAGGCTTTTTTGTTTTGTAACAATAAAAAGAAGAGTGTAGATTACGTCTCGTAGAATCGTGGCTGTAAAGTTATGCATCAAAAATAAAAGGCCTGAGTTTCCAGTTTCCTAGAGGTTGGGTTTGGGAAATGCTGATCACGAAAATGTGAAAGTGAAAATAAAGTTGTGAAGAAGGATTGCTTGGGTCCCTTGTACATTATCCAGAGTCATCGTCCTCATAAATCTATCACTCTCAGTTTATTGTGAATTTCTTCATTTCTATTAATGAATTTCATCATTAGTACACATGACTCTGTTACTAACTCTTTTCTCACAAATATATAAAGTAAACGTAAAAAGTGAAATAGTCTCTATATATAAATATATATTACAACGGATACAAATTAAGTGAGTGGAAGTAGGAAAAGAGGTCGGTTAAAAATAAAATAATAACAAAAAAATATAGAAGATTGATAGGCTGAAAGAAAATACAGAAGTATAGGAGAAATAAGGTTAAAATGTGATTGGTAGATTGTTTGGGTAGAAAATTTTTTAAAAATGACTCAGTATTTTAAGTTACTGAATAATCTGTATATATAATTTAAGTAGTTTTACCAAAAAAAAAATCATTATAATCAATTATGAATAATTACATATGTTTACAGAATTAATTATTCATTGCTTATGTGTGTTTAAAAATGAATTTAAGATAATGAATTTGAAGGAAAAAGAAGGTGAATACGTAGAATTCATAATATTTGTAGAATTCATAACTCGTCATCTTTTGTAATCATTTATTATCTTTATTATGTTTATATCATTGCATAAACAAACCTACATTTAATATGCAAAATGTATTATATCTTAAATATAATTGATTATACCTACGACGTAATTAGTTAAGTGCTAAATGCTTCAACTTATCTTACATAACCTCATTTCACCCAATCAAAAACCTATGATTTAATTTAGGTTTAATTATACCTTTGATCCTCATTTTGAAGTCAAAATCTCATAATGGTACCCAAATTTTTAAAAGTTTCAAAATGGTCCCCTTTTTTGTTAAAACGTCTCACGTTTGCCCTTTCTGTTAAGTCAAGGTTGACGCCGTTAGAGAGAGTGTCATGTGTCAATTCCTCAATTTTTTGAATTTTTTTATTATTTTTTTTTTGAATTTTTTTAAAAAAATCAAAAAATTGTCACGTGTCAAGCTGTCATCGTGCCACGTGGCAGTGACAGAGTGACGTGGCAGTGACAGTGACACGTGTCAGTATTATGCCAGGTGTCATTTCCTTAGTCTCAATTTGGTCCCTTTATTTTAATTTGTCTCAATTTAGTCCCATTTTTTGTAAAAATGTAGCAATTTTGTCCCTCTCCAAATTGAAATCAAATTTAATTTCTATATAAATGTACACAAATATTTCCATCAAAATTGATATTTCAAGTAAATATTTTTAACCAAATTAAGTTCATTTAATTAATATTTTACATTGAACTTTATTTAAAATGGTTTAAAAGTTGTTAATAGAAAATAATGTTAATAGAAAAAAATTCACAAATTAACTAATTCATGTAAAAATAAAACACATATAAATTTAAAATTTGAAAACAATTTTAAGTAAAGTTGAATGTGAAACATAATTTTAAATAAACTTAGTTATGTTAAAAATATATAATAACAATATCAATTTGAATAAAGATATCAAATTTAATAAAAATATTAGTATAACATTTATATAAAATTAAATTTGATTTCAATTTGGAGAAGGACAAAATTGTTAATTTTTTATAAAAATTGGGACTAAATTGAGACAAATTAAAATAAAGAGACCAAATTGAGACTAAGGAAATGACACCTGGCATAATACTGACACGTGTCACTGTCACTGCCACGTTACTCTGTCACTGCCACGTGGCACGATGACAGCTTGACACGTGGCAATTTTTTGATTTTTTTAAAAAATTCAAAAATTCAAAAAAAAAATCAAAAAAAAATAATAAAAAAATTTAAAAAATTGAGGAACTGACACGTGACACTCCCTCTAATGGCGTCAACCTTGACTTAACGGAAAGGGCAAACGTGAGACGTTTTAACAAAGAAATGGACCATTTTGAGACTTTTAAAAATTTGAGTACGAGATTTTGACTCCAAAATGGAAATCAAAGGTATAATTAAACCTTTAATTTAATTAGTTAGCTGGTGATAATTTATTGGTTTTATGCTTGTTACTGAGATTAATTTCTACCCTTTAAATCCAATTTTTTTAATAAAAAATATCACCATTTATCTCCCATCACGCGGTTCCGAACCATCAAATTGAATCACAAAATATTTTAATTAATCCATCCAATTTTATTTTATACTCTTTCCTCTTAAAAAATAAAACACTCATAAAAAACAGTCTTGATATTTCTAAAGTGCGTAGACGGAATGAACCTGGTAAATTTGGAATTGAATGACAAATAAACTTAATCCATTCAATGTTACTTTTATAACCGAACCAATTGGTTGAATTTAAATATGCATAATTAATGGCCAATAAATTAACAGATTGAAATGTCCATCCAGGTAGTTTTCTTCTTGACCTTGTTTTGTCTTTTTTTCTTTATACTACTATCAACAACAACAATAATAATAATATTAATAATAATAATAATAATAATAATAATAAAATAATAATAATAAGTTTTGTGTTGAGTATGAAGAAGGAAGCATATACATAGGTGAAGAGGAGGGTTCCATGAGAAAGCATCGTGTTCCTCTTCTTTCTAAATAAGCGAATTTGTTGTTCTTTCCGCGTGTCTCCCTTCCCATACTTTTCCAGGGAATCTTTTTCCTTTATCTGTCATCATTTTTATTTTTTTTATTTCCATTTTCTTACTAAATTAAAATATCTACCACCTCTTCGCTCACACTCTCTCTCTGTCTTCTTCCCCGATCTATTCAACCCTCCTCACTCACACCAAAACACTCATTCTCTTCACATTCCTAATTTATTCAAACATCCATGGACGACCATTCTGCATTCCCTCGCTTCTTCTTCATCTTCCTCATTACCAGTAAGTTAATCAACTAACCAAATTTCTCAACCATTAATTTTCCTTTTTACTTTTTCATCGGAATGGAAATTCACAATGCTGTTGTAATGTAGCCGTAGCACTTCCTGCAACCACCGTCGTGTCGATTGGGATAAACTACGGTCAAATCGCCAACAATCTTCCCTCACCGGACGACGCGGTGGCGTTGGTGAAATGCGTGGGAGCAACCAAAGTGAAGCTCTACGACGCAGATCCGAGGGTTCTCAAAGCCTTCGCCAACACCGGAGTAGAAGTAATGGTGGGTCTGGGCAACGAGTACTTGTCCAGAATGAAAGATCCAAGCAAGGCGCAGGCATGGATCAAAAGCAACCTACAACCCTACCTCCCAGCCACTAAAATCACCTCAATCTTCGTCGGGAACGAGGTTCTCACCTTCAACGACACTTCCCTCACCTCCAACCTCCTCCCAGCCATGCAGAGCGTGCACACCGCGCTCGTCAACCTCGCCCTCGACAAACAAATAACCGTCACCACCACGCACTCCCTTGCCGTGCTCCAAACCTCGTATCCCCCTTCGGCCGGAGCATTCCGTTCGGACCTGGCTCCGTGCCTAGCTCCCATCCTGAGCTTCCAAGCGAAAACCGGATCTCCCTTCCTCATCAACGCCTACCCTTACTTCGCCTACAAGGCCAACCCGAAACAGGTTCCCTTGGACTTCGTCCTCTTCCAACCCAACCAAGGGATGGTGGACCCCTCCAGTAACCTCCACTACGATAACATGCTGTTCGCGCAGATCGACGCGGTGTATTCCGCGTTGGACTCTTTAGGCTACGGGAAGTTGCCGGTTCACATTTCGGAAACCGGTTGGCCTTCGAAGGGGGATGAAGACGAAGCCGGTGCGAACCTCGAGAACGCAAAGAAGTATAATGGGAATCTCATTAAGATGGCTATGAGTAGCAGCAAGAAGGGCACACCGTCCAGGCCCAACTCCGATTTGAACATTTACGTTTTCGCTCTGTTTAATGAGAACATGAAGCCCGGCCCAACTTCCGAACGCAACTATGGGCTTTTTAAGCCCGATGGGACCCCTGCCTACCCCCTCGGCTTCTCTCTGGCTTCTGCTCCTAACGACGCCGTCAGTAACAGTACCGGTGCTGGCACGCCGCCGCGGCCACCCACCTCCTCCACCGGATATTTGTCCATTTCCTCTGCTTCCTCTCTGGTTAGTTACACTAATTCCACTACTACTTTCTGCTTATTACAACTGTTGCTATTAAGCTAAAAGTTTCGTAATAGGTTGCCAATTTGATTCCTTATTTAAATTTATTTTAATCAATAATTTGCTTCTTATAGGTGGCAATTTTTTATTTTAGTTTTCGTACGTTTTAGTTTTTATTCCAACAGGTTTTGTTTTTATGTTTCGGTCTACTCAGTTTTATGAGAATGAAAATATATTACATAAAAAATAAAATGCAAAATTGTATGTATAAAAATAAATTAAAAATGCAGAAATAAAAATAAAAGGTTAATTAATGTATTAAATCAAATGATTAGTTAAACTAAAAATTATGTAACCTAACTCTAGTTTTGGTGAGACAGAAAGTATTTTCGGGATTATCAATGAAACTGTCGATTTCGCGCAGACCAGAATTTTCTTTTTTCCTGAATGTGATCGTGATATCTATTTTTTACTCGTTGAAAATATATACAAGTTAAATTTTCTACCCAACATTTATGAGATAATAGGGAGTGGAAAAAGTTTTATATCGATAATGAATAAAAAGTAATTTATGCAATAATTAAATTCTATAAAAATAAAAATTAAGCAGTTAGTTTATCGTATTTTTTAATTCAAACTTATCGTATGTTTGATTTGTGATTGGAAAGTAGAAGAATAATTATTCTGAAGTTATGTCCTTGATGTTTATAAATCCATAACTGGGTTCAGGTGTATACATTTTTAGATGAAGTTCCAAGTTTGCGTGGTTTTCTTTTTTTTCTTTATATGCCCACTTTTGAGAATATTTTAATAATTGTTAATGAGGGTTCTTTATTTTTGAACTTTTCAACTAACTAGTTAGTTTTTACTGACAATATACCCGTTAGTACTGTAATAACGTGGATGTTTGGTTGGGTTTGGGACAGGAGAGATGTTGTCTAGTTGGAGCTTGGTTATGGTTTTTGGTGACGCTGCTGATTTTGAAGTTTTAAGGATAATTAAGCAGAATCCAAAGAAAGAGAGGGGGTCATGGCGAAGGGGGAGAAGAGCACAGGCAGAGTGAGAAGGGAGTAAAGGTAAACCCCACAACACAAGCTTACTTATTATTAATACATTTTTTTTATTTTTTATTTTTCACTTTACTTGTCCCTTACTGTTGGAATTATTGTCGCACTCCTTATAAAGAGATAAAGACCATTATGTCCATTCAAATTTTGAAATTGTGTTATTTTTGGATGCAGTACTGTACCTTTTGGTGGGAGTAAATTTTATTTTAAATAAAATTCACTTTCCTTAAAAATGAAGTAACTTGTTTTTTATTTTTTTTTTCATCTTGAATTATCTGTTTATGGAAATTTTAGTATAAATTTTCTACCTGATATAAACTTTAGTTTAATTTAGAGGAAAAAAAAAACAATTTTACTTCACAATAGTCAGATATCTATATCTTTTACAATACAGACTATTTGCGAAAATTATTTAAAAATACTGTGGTATACAAAGGTAAACACATAAATACAATCATTTGAGAAACTTGGAAAAACATTTAAAGAAATGTTGTAATTATAAAATTATGCAATATGAGAATGGTGTACTTTTTTACTATAGAGACATAATGTTGTAAGACAATTTTTGTAAGTTTGTGAGAGTATAGTATTATAAGTAGGTGGTGAGCGTAATGATGATTAAGATTGGATTAGGAGGGTTAAGTATTAATTTGTTGGCAACATAAGTATTATTGGGAGCGTTATGAGGGAAAGAATAGACGTGTGAAAAAGGTAGTAGTTAGGAAACAGACAGCATGAGTATGATCAGCATTAGGCACTTTTTTGTTGGCAGCATAAATAAAGAAAGTTAACCTTTTGTTGTGTCTGTTTCAATTTTGCAGGGAGTAGAGATGAGATGTTTAGGAAGGAAGGAAAGTTAGCTGTGGACTTCAGGAACCTTTTCTTGTCACTCCCCACCCCCGGGGACTAATTTATTTTTATTATTATTTATAATTATTTTATATATTTATTATTACATTAAAGTAGGAATACATGCAATTTGATTGGTATTTTTATCGGACATTCTTTCATAATAAATATGTTTTGTAGTGTATTCAACTCTATTACTCATCCACCTCCTCCTCTCCCACTCTTATGCAAAATTTTTATTTTGGTACAATTATTTCAATTCCTTGAATAAGAATTATGCTCCACTTCATTGAAAAATAAATAAATAAAGAGAACGAAAAAAAATAACAAACAAATCAAAAAAGAGATTGTTTGATTGGAAAAAAGAAAGTAAAGCGTAAGATAAGTTCATTTGTTATAATTGTATGTATTATTATTTATTATTTTTAATATTCTTTTAAAATATTTATTGTGAAGAGTAAAAGAACAGACCAGATTATTATGAATATTTTCAGAACTTATTTTGTACATAAAAATACTTAAAAACACGGCATAAACTATTCTCACAAATCTTTCTAAATTAGCTCAAATAAACCACAATTATCCTATTTATTAACCTTCGTAATAGTCACAAACCCTAAGGTTGGAGTGAGGTAAACGTTCATAAGAGTTACGAAACCCTAAAGTTGGAGTGAGGCAACCCTCAAAAGGTGTCATACAGGGTTACTAACCTAGCACTAGGATGGAAAAATAAATATGAATCTAGATTTTACATGCTGGTATATATATATATATATATATATATATATATATATATATATATATATATATATATATATATATATATATATATATATATATATATATATATATAT
>Ga0214544_1000214_pt1 | contig 93554 bp, 45 predicted proteins | sample CNSS3metaG_FD_160074 | JGI IMG/M metagenome (GOLD analysis project Ga0214544, IMG submission 160074) | Root nodule microbial communities from cowpea collected in UCLA plant growth center, Los Angeles, California, USA - CNSS3 | ecosystem: Host-associated > Plants > Roots > Nodule | place: USA...
AATGGAAAACCTGATATTTTCCTTACAATGACATGCAATCCATCTTGGAGTGAAATTTCTTCTGAACTACAAAATCAACAAACTCCACAAGATCGCCCTGACTTGCTCACAAGAATCTTTCGAGCAATTGAAGGAAGATATTGTTAATAAATGAGTCCTTGGAAAAGTTATTAGTTATATGTATGTTACTGAATTTCAAAAACGTGGGTTGTCGCATGTACATATGCTATTGATCTTAGATAATAATGATAAGTTACGTGATCCACAAGATTATGATAGCATTGTGAGGGCAGAAATACCAAATAAGGAAGAAGAACCACAATTGCATGAAGTTGTGTTGAAACACATATACATGGTCCTTGCGGAACTCTCAATCCTAGATCACCATGTATGAAGCGCAATCAATGGCAAAAGAGATTTCCCAAGGATTTCTTGGAAGAAACACGATAAGGTAATGATTCATATCCACAATATAGAAGACGTTTTGATGAACCAATTTCCATAAATAGAAATGTGACAGTTTACAATAGATGGGTGGTTCCTTATAATCCTTGGTTACTCTTAAAATACGACTGTCATATAAATGTTGAGGTCTGCAGCAACATCAAAAGTATTAAATATTTGTATAAGTATGTTTACAAAGGACTAGATCGAGTAGCAATGGAGATTCATATTGGACCAATTATAGATGAAGTCCAGCAATATCTTGATGTTAGATGGATTTGTGCTCCCAAGGCTTTATGGAAAATCTTCAGATTTACAATCTATCAAATGAATCCAGTTGTTGAAAGATTGCAAATTCATTTACCAAATCGACAACAAGTGCGATTTTATAAGCACCAAAACATCAATGACGTGTTGAATGATGATAACAACTCCAAAACCATGCTTACACAATTTTTTGCCCTCAATCAAAGAGATCCCCAATCTAGAACATTTTTGTATCGGAAAATTCCAGAGCATTATTGTTGGAATAATAGACATAAGGAATGGTATCCAAGAAGGTCAAACAAGAAAGTTATCGGTCGAATTTATACTGTATCTCCTTTTGAAGGAGATAAGTTCTTCTTGTGGGTTTTGCTTTCTCACATAAGAGGACCAACCAGTTGGGAGTATCTGTTATCACCAAATGAAACATATTGTTACACATTCAAAAAGGCGGCTGAGAAATGGGGATTTTTAGAAAGTGACAACAATATTCATGAATGCTTAGTTGAAGCATCAACTTTACAAATGCCATATGCTTTACGAAGACTATTTGTGGCCATATTACTTTTTTGTGAACCAACTGATGTTAGAAGCCTTTGGAATCAGTTCCACACCTATATGCTAGAAGATTATACTTCAACCAACACTTTTGTCAATGAGAACTTTATTCCTATATTATTGAGGGATTTAAATGACCTTTTAATTCAACATGGTAAAACAATCAAGGATTTTGATTTGCCACCTTTATCTTATGATGCATTGGCAACTACTTTAGTACCAAGAATTATACAAGAAGAATTATCAATACAGATACCTAATGAAGATGTTGGCAATGTACACAAATTGAATCATGACCAACTCATTACCTTCAATACCATTTTAGATGTAATAAACTGTAATCAAAGTCAGGTCTTTTTTGTGGATGGACCAGGCGGAACCAATAAAACATTTCTTTATCGTACTTTAATTGCACATTGTAGGAGCAACGATCAAATTATTTTAGCTATAGCCTCCTCTGGTATAGCAGCAACATTATTACCGGGTGGTAGAACTGCACATTCTCGATTTAAAATACCTATCAATGTCGAGGCCAGTTCATTTTGTTCTATAAGTAAACAATCAGATCTTGTAAAACTAATAAAAACAACAAAGGCAATTATTTGGGATGAAGCACCCATGATTAACAGATATGTTTTGGAGGCACTAAATCAGACATTAAAGGACATTCTAGATTCTGATGCTCCATTTGGGGGGAAAGTGATCATATTAGGAGGTGATTTTCGTCAAGTACTGCCAGTTGTTCAAAAAGGTACAAAAGCACAAATGATTTTTGCCTGTATTATTAACTCTCATTTATGGAGTAACACAAAAATATTACATTTACAACAAAACATGCGATCATTACAAGATCACAACTTTGTTGAATATCTCATGCGCATCAAAAATGGTATTGAACCAACACAAGTTGATGACATGGTAAAAATACCCCAACAACTAGCAATAACATGGGAAGGAGAAACCTCAATACAACACCTCATACACCAAACTTTTCCTGAGTTACAATTTCATACATGTGATGCATCTTATATGGTTGAACGAGCCATACTAACTCCAAAAAATGAAGATGTAGAAAAACTTAATGACATAATTATCAATCTATTTCCAGGAGAAGAACGTAATTTGTTGTCATTTGATGAGGTTGAAGGAGACACATATCATTTATACCAACATGAGTACTCGCACACTATTTCTCCAGGAGGTTTGCCACCACATAACTTAAAGGTATGCTAACAATTTTTTTTTATCATTCATTAACAATTATTATTTCTTCTTTTCTCAATTTATTTCACTTTGTTCTTACCTAATAAATATAAATTTACTCTCTATATTAACTATTAACCTAATCATGTTACAATATTAATCACCTACTAATATAATATTATATATATATATATATATATATTTAAAAATGTGTACACATATTTATTTTACTTTATTCTTAATTAATATGAATTTAATTTCTATACTAACTTAATCATATTACAATATTGATCATCTATTAATATAACATCATATGTTTACTGTATTTGGTATTAAGGAAGACACAATATTTCTCTATTTTGTAAAAAAATATTCAGATAAAATTCTAACAAATAAGGGTGGATACTAAATTGAAACAAATAAACATAAATGGGTACAAAATTGAAACAAATAGACACATGTGGGGACTAAATTGAAATCAAAACAATGACACTTGACAGGTACCTTGCCATGTGGCAGTACCTTGCCACGTGTCACATCAAAGATTTGACACGTGGCAATTTTTTTAATTTTTTTTTTAAAATTAAAAAAAAAATTAAAAAAATTTAAAAAGCAGAGACTGACATGTGGCAAGATACTTAATAGCGTTTGCAAAGACTTAACGGAGGGTACTACATTGATGCACATTGCGAATTTAGGTACTAAATTGAGACAAACTTAAAAGTGGATACCATTTTGAAATTTTGGAATCAAACTGGATATGTTCCGAGTAATTAAGCCTAGAAATAATGATAATAATAAAAAAATTATATATTTTTTAATTTCAAATAAAAACTTCAATTTAATTTTAACATTATTTCTCATAGTGTTATTAATTTTGTTTGAATTTTTTAATAGTTGAGATAAATGAATATATATTCCTTTTTTTATCTTTAATAATTATTAAGTGTGTTTATTAAAAGGAAAATTAAGGTTAATATAAAAATTTATCCTTTTCTTTCTTGTTTGGTAAATTAAAAATTCTTAATAATTTCTTTAATGTTTTAATTAATAAATACTATATACTAAATACGTGTTGAATCATATTAGTTATTAATTGGATTTCAGACAAAACTAAAGTTATTAAGATGATATTTTTTTTACTATACTAAACAAAATTATTAATATTTATTGCACTTGTCAATTATTTTCCTGGAATGTTTTACTCATTTCTATATTTTGTTCACTCATTTTACATAATTTAAACAACCTTACTTTTCAATTTTTACTTTCCTGTGATTCATTTAAAAAATTAAATTAAAGAATATAAATAAAAAAAAACATTAAAAAATTTAAAGGTGAAAAATTGGAATGAAAAGCAAAATCTACAAATTTATTTAGGATAAAAACCTTTTTTAAAAAAAATTTGACGCATGTTAATAGTATTTGTTGGTGCGACTCAACTATAAATATTTAAAATTTATTTAAGAAAAAATTAAATTAATAATGAAAAAATTAAATTCATATTAATTATACCATTAAATATTTCAACTTAAATTACAACATATCAATTTTTTCTTATATTCATATATTAAAACTTTTTTATGAGAGCTAACAATTAGAATAAAAATAAAATATCTATCTATAAAACAATTTTTCCTTTCCATGGAAAATTTTCGTATATAGAAATGTTGAATTCAATTGTTAAAAATCTGTACTCGTTAAACCATCCACGTCATCGTCATGACACTAGCGAACACAATCATTTCTTATAACTACCACATGAAAATTCAATCGACCAAGAAAAAATAATAATAAAAATCGTTCATTTTCTCAACTTCCATCGTCATGGCGGTTTCGGGGTTGAGAAGCGGTGGTTTACCGCTCTTCCACCACCATCACCACCACCAACTTCGCTTCCTTCAATCCCCTCCTTCCTTCGCGAAATTCAACGTTCTTCGCTCCAAGTCGAAGAAGGGGTTCACTGTCTTCGCTCGCTCTGCACAAGCGCGAGACCTTTTCTCCTCCCGTCGATTCCAAGGTTCCGTTTTTCTTCACTTTACTTCTACACACTCTCTCGCTTTTCAAATTGAACGAATTGGGTGTTTTTGTTGTGTCAGATAGCATGGAGAAGCTGCCGAAGCTGGTGGAGGACATTGTGGAGACATCCTTAAACACCGGTCCCAGGGGTGTCCTTAGGTTGGCTCAAGGGGTTCAGGCCTTCATTGGCGTTGGTCAGGAGTGGTTAACTGATGTCTCTAAGGTAACCATAACACTTTATCACAGGGTTTGGTCCACAGCTTAATTCGAGAAGAGCTTGTGTCGTAAGTGCATAATTCAATTAAAGATTATCCTGATGAGTTTAGCAGAGAAGCTCGTTGAAATAGATTATGGGTCTATTTGGATTAACTCTTCCGAAGCACTTATAGAAAAATAAATTAAGGGAAAATAAAAATAAAAATTCTCCACAAATTAAAATTAGATTGTGTATTATTTTAAACCAGTTTTTAGATAAGCTAATATGATAGAACTTCTTCAAATTTATCTCTTGCATAAACTTATTTTAGTGAGAAAATGGTTTTTGTTCTTTAAAAGTTGGTCAAGTCCATTCATTGATTTGGTATGGACTATGGAATTGATGTTACATAAGTTACCACCTCTGTCCGCACTTGTTATAAAGTAAAGGAGGATATTTCTTCTAGTCATATAATGTTGGAAATATAATTTTATTATGAATGTGTAAGATGAGCTCTGAGATATGTTACTGTTGTATAAATTGCCAACATTTTTTTTTTCTTTTTCAAATTGAGCACCTGCTTTTGTTGTCTTGTTTCCTTATGAAAATAGTTAATATTCCTCTATTTCCATCTTAATATTTTTTATGAAAATTTGGGACAGAGTTATTAACTCTTGCATCATTTGTAGTCGGCAAATACATCTGCTGGTTTACAGACTGAAATGCAGCTTGGTTTACTCTCCCCCTTTTATTTGAGGAGGTTGTTTGAGCGCATGGGCGCAACCTATATCAAATTGGGTCAGGTATGAGAGGATTCCCCAACTTATTCATCCTCCTCCCAGTTTATATTTCATTATATTGAGTTAAAAACGATTATACTTGTGTTCAGTGTAAAATGGCTATATCATAAGTTTTAATATTTTAATTAACTTTAGTTGAAGAGTAGTGCTAGTTGTAGATAAAATTTATAATTTATAGCCATGTGGTATGATTATTTTCTCACAACAAAAGTTATTTCTAATTTGGTAGTTGATCTTCTTTATGACATGCAATGCACCTTTTTCTGATGGTTATATTTGATTCTCTGTGGTAGTTCATTGCATCTGCTCCAACACTGTTTCCACCTGAGTATGTACAAGAATTCCAAAATTGTTTTGATAGAGCTCCTCCTGTTCCTTATGAGGAAATCGAATCTATATTACGTAAGGAGCTAGGAAAACCATTGGAAAGTGTTTATGAATACATTGACCCAACACCCCTTGCTTCTGCTTCTATAGCACAGGTATATCTTGTGCACCTATATTTCTCTTTCAAAAACTTTTATTTGGATTACTATGTTGCTGCTAATACAATACTTTACATCTAGGTTCATGGTGCAAGGCTAAAAGGGTCCCAGGAGGATGTGGTTATAAAGGTCTTAAAACCAGGAATAGAAGACATATTAGTGGCAGATCTTAATTTTGTTTATGTTGTTGCTCGAATATTGGAGTTCTTGAGTCCTGATATAAGCCGAACATCTCTTGTAAGTAATATGCGAACGTTTTACCTCTACGTGGATATTTTTTCTACGACACAAAAAATATGTTTTTTCTGACAAGCATCAGTACACGGAATAAAATTCTTAACTATGCTGCCTATATATTATCTTCCTTTGTTCTTATCCATTCTACTAACATCATTTTTCTTTCTAGTTTGTGACATAGAAAGATATTTATAACTTTTTTCCTCAATCCTCTGTTGTTATTTTCTTCATTGTAAATAAATGGTAGCGGTCAGAATTTTCTTGTAATGATAGCAACTTTTTAGTAGGTTGGTATAGTCAAAGATATACGTGAGTCTATGCTTGAAGAAGTTGATTTTTACAAGGAAGCTGCAAATATTGAGGCTTTCCGGAGATATTTAGAAGCAATGGGACTAACAGGGAGTGCAACAGCTCCCAGAGTGTACCAGTACTGCAGTACAAAGAAAGTTTTAACTATGCAGAGACTGTATGGAGTGCCTCTTACGGATCTAGACTCCATAAGTTCATTAGTTTCTAATCCAGAAACCAGCCTTATAACTGCCCTCAATGTGTGGTACGACTCTGAAATTCTAATTTGCAGTTAATATTTCTATATTTTCTCTTTTAACATGAACGTTTTGTATCTTGGTATAAAATGTTGTTGCAGGTTTGGAAGTTTGCTGGGATGTGAATCTTTTCATGCAGATGTACACGCAGGAAATCTGTGGCTTCTACGTGATGGGCGAATTGGGTTTCTTGACTTTGGTATGCTCGAGCTTAGTCTTCTTTGTGCATATTTACAGATATGATTTTAAATTTTTGTTGCACATTTGTCATCCGTAAATGTTCTAAAGTATCAAAATTGCCTATTCATTCTATTTGAAATTAACATGTTTTTACACGTTTCTATCTGAGTCTATTCTTTAGCTAAACTCTAATCATTGTTGCTTTGCTTAATTTTTTTTGAGCTTGGTTACCATTTCTTTTCTAAAACTTACGAGTTTCACAGTATGCGGTTGTGTTATGCACACATTTGTTTGGGATTTGCAGGAATTGTTGGTCGTATATCCCCTAAAACATGGGCTGCTATGGAAGTCTTCTTAGGATCAATTGCTATTGAAGATTATGTCTCCATGGCATCTGCCTTAATTGAAATGGGTGCTACAAACAAGGATGTTGATACAGAAGCCTTTGCCAGAGATTTGGAAAAAGTATTCTCGTCAATTAAGGTAAGTATTGTAACAAACCTATAATCACTTGTCAGCCATGTGTGACTCTACATAAGTGAATGTGTATGTACTTTGCTGATTTGAGATCTTACATCAACTAGAAATATAACAAAATTATATTATATAAGTAGATACAAACAAAACTCATCCTACAAGTCAATTTTGTAAGATTGAATTAGGCTTAAATCCATGTTTTAAGAGTTTACACACATGCTTTTAGTCTTTCAGCTTTGACCAATTGCACAAAATCCAATGTTTGGGATTTTCTCTACATACTAACAATAGGATATATCGGTGCTGTCACTTAGAGTTACTGTTATTGTTTACATTTTTGCATTTGTGGGTGATCACTTTGCAACTGCAGGAGTTGGACACTGAAATAGTTGTAGCGACTACAAGTGGAACAGCCTCAAATACAACCACTGTTGCAGCTAATATAGTTTTCGATGAAAGGCAGATGAATGCTCTCTTTCTTGACGTGGTAAGCTATTTTAGATTGAACGAACCAGATCGCAAATACAACTCTTTATGTAATGTAAAAAGTTCAAATTCTCATTGTTTACCACCGGTATTTGAATTGATACATGTGTGGAGTTTTGCTACTCATAAAGCAACAATTAGTAGTGCTTTCTTTCTGTTTTACAAAATAAGATGACGCTTCAAAATTGCTGTCAGTTTGTACTCTTATAGTTTGTATCAACCCCATCTAATACAGCACATGGCAGCAGATAATATTTCAACTAGAAATGGTATTGAAATATGATTTTGGATAAACATGACAATTTTCATATTAATGAGTCAAACTACATTGCAATGTTCCATTATACAATGATCCTCCACAACTGTGGGAATTTCTTACGCTGGTTGTTTTGATGATGTGTGTTCTACAGGTTCGTGTTAGCGAATCATATGGATTAAAGTTTCCTCGTGAATTTGCTCTTCTCCTGAAACAGCTATTGTACTTTGACCGCTACACACGGTTGTTGGCTCCCAATTTGAACATGCTTCAAGATCAGAGAATTTCCATTGCCTCCAATAGAAGAAGAATGTATAGAGACAATTATTAACACATATCTAGATGTACTCATTTTCGTTCGAAAGATTTAATTATTACATTGGTATATAAATAGAATAGTCCATAGTTGTCATGTGAGACAACCTTTTATAATCATGACACTTGCTATGGATATATATTCTTCTACTGATTTTAGTTTTTAGATAAAAATAAGAAATTTGCAAAGAAATGTTTTCAGGTTTTGAAAGGATTGTCCCATTTATTAAATGATGCCCCTTTAAAGGGTTAGATAAAAGTATGCTTGTAGAGTTTCCTCTTACAAAAAGTTTGCTCCCATAAGAACCGGACTGGTAATTGAATTCTTCAAGTATGGATTCGAAAATTTATTTGTTGAACTATGGTTAAATTGGTACTAATAAAATAATATTAAAAAATAAATTATATATAATACTAAAATTGAAAAATAACATATTTTGTGACTCTTAAATATTTAAAAACACATAAAAGTCAAAATATTTCTTAATGTTTAAACTTATTTGAAAATAAAATCATAAATGCTTTATTTCTTATTTTTAAGGAGAAATCTAACTAATATTTTGAAATTATAATGTTTATAGGACTGCTACAATGGTAATTCGGCAAGGCATTTGCTTGCGTTGATCTTAAAACATTGCTGACCAAAAATTAACTATGACTAAGAAATAAAAGTATAAAAATCACATAATAATTAGATCTATACAAGACAAAATTACATTTTTACAATAAATATATTTTCAGCATATATTGCCAAACTGTTGCACAAAATTACTGATACACATCTTAGAGGAACAAGTCAATCTTACTGCCCTTGTTCAATAGAATCAAACAAAATAATTGACTATGTAAATGCCTCATCACCACATCCCAAAGTTGGAGAAAAGAACTCACCCATTTCTTGATCCTTCAAGCTTCATTTTAGATTCACCATATATAAAGAAAAAATCGAATTGTCATCTGAGCCAGTGCATGATGTTGAGACTCATGACTCAACCATTTTCTCAATTGATTATGTGCTCTTTTCCTTCAACAAATTATGGAATCCCTCTTACCACTTGACTTGGTGAGGAATAACCCATCAGTTGATGAAGTGGTGAACTTTTTGGCTGTAAATGTGCTTCAATTTCTGGTGCAATATTGGAGGAGATCATATTTGATTTATCTGTTTCAACTGAAGCCTCACTGGTAACAGGACCTCTAACAGCAGTTTTCTCCTTCTCTGTTATAGTCTCCAAGGTACCAGAAGATACAATTGGTTTATCATATTCACTGCCATTCAAGGGATCTAACGGTATGGCATCTCCTTCAGAAGCAGAATTTCCATAATCATCAGAATATGAAGCATGATCTGCATGGGGGGAATGATGGTTGTTGGCACGAGACTCTGATGGTGGGTTACTGCCATAGATCACCCCGTTTTGGGGCTCTGCAGCATTTGATGCATAAGAGACTATATGACTTTTGTTGTGCAGAGAAAATTTGAGTACCTCTTGACATGCACCACATTTGAGCTGGTGAAACACCCTTTTGAAAAGGAGGAAATCTGCAGGCAGTTGCAGCAGTTTCAAGCATTTATTGCAAGTGACAAACGGTGCTCCACCGGCCACCGGCCGGTAATGTCGCCTGGTCAAGACCGGTTTCTCCTTAAAATGTTTCTTCACCTCAGGCCTGTACATCTGATCACAAGACATTGTTTCATGGACATGTGCTTGAAGGTTAGAGGTCACGGACCATTGTGGACTTGCAGCATAAGAGTGGTGAGGTGAACAACAACTGTGACCTGGATTAGGCCTACATAACTCTTCATGCTGATAAAGATCACGTGGAGGCAACTCTGCAGAGTGTTGCCACTGTTGGGGACAGCAACTGAAACAAGAAGGATCAACATGGTGTATGCTGCATGTTGGCTCAGTTGAATAAGGTGCACGCGAAAAATTATGCTTTTGGCACCAGTTGATTCCATGACTACATATTCCATCACACCTGGTGTAATCCAAACCATGATAAAATCTTCTTTCATGAAGATCATGACTTTGGTATGCAGACATGTGACTTCCCATGGACAGTCTTCCATTCGTTTCACCACTCACATAGCTAGTTCTGTTGAGTTGATCCTGCAATTTATAAACCAATCTCAACAGTTTCATCTTCTCCTGGTCAGGGTCATCATACGAGTCATGTGAAAGATAGCTTGAGCCGCAGTAGAACTCATCAATAATTTGATTTGATGTGCTTCCACTTTCATAGCCAGATTGTGAACCACTTCGATGGTGAGGTATTCTGGGCGGAAACTCATCTCTCTTTGTTCTCATCCAATGTGCATGATCATGTCTTGTACTCTCTGGAACTTCATTTATATTCATCCTTCTGTCTCTTTGGACATAAGGCCTTCCCTCGTGAAAATAACGGTTTAGTGTTTCAAGATCTCCATGTAGCATGCTGTTTACAATGCCTTTACCCTTTTTGGATCCTCCCTCAAAAACCCCACCAGCAACAGCGTAATTGTTCTCAAAAGAATCTGAATATTGATTAGGGAACTGGTCATCTACCCCATCATTTGAAGAGACACTTCCATCATAAGCATGGTAGCTTCGAGTGGTTGAAGATTTAGAAAATCCTCCCAGAGTACCACTAGTCTCAAAACCAGGATTAATCACTTCTGTGTTATCAAATGTATCCACAGACCTTACACGATCAAAGCTATGAGCAATGGTTTTGGAAGATGCATGATTGCCAAATGAACCCTCTTCAAGTTCACTGGGGTAGGCACATGAAATGCTTCCTTCTTCAGTACTTAACCTTTTGGCCTTAGATGTGTTTCCTGCATTGTCAACTTCAGATTTTGCACCCACTAGATCTGATTGCGGATGTTTAAGATCTTCACCATTCAATGCAGACACACTCAACTGCTCTTCTGTTACCTCTAGTAACAAGTTTCTGTCATGTAATTCTTCTGATCTTGCTTCTCTGCTTCCATTAATGACCACTTTAGGATTTGCACCAAATAGCTCCAATTTGTCATTATTGACTGCTTCTCCATCTGATCCACAAAATAACTCTTGTTGTACTACTTGTAAGTCATTTCCTGCTACAGGCTTTACGTGTACTGAAGCTGATTTCTCATCATTGGCATCTTCTTTATCCAATGCACTAATTAACTGCTCCCCTGCTCCTTCTAATGGCACATTTCCATTACATTCTCCTTTTAGATGCAAGTTTGTATTCTTAGCATTTTCTACTGAACTTTCTGCCATCAATTCTGCTGAGGCATGCTTTTCAAACTGAGTTAGCTCATCTGAACAACCACTTTGGCTTCTCATATCTGACGATTTATAGATATCCATCTCATTTTTCAGTGTCTCATCTGGCAAATTAACATGTTCAATCCGTTCTACATTGCGTTCACCATTTTCAATTTGATCCTTTCCATCATTTTCATCCAAAGAAAATTCTCCCAAGGAAGAGCCAGATGTTTTTTCCATAAGACCACTCTCCTGCGAAATAACTGTCTGCTCTCCATTGTATTTACCATCTTCAATTTGATTCCCTCCACCATTTCCATCCAAAGAATATTCTCCTGAGGAAGAACTAGCTGCTTTTTCCCTCAAACCATTCTCTTGAGAAATAATTGGCTGCTCTCCAGTGTATTTACCATCTTCAATTTGATTCCTTCCACCATTTCCATTCAAAGAACATTCTCCTGAGGAAGAACTAGCTGCATTTTCACCCAAAACATTCTCCTGAGAAATAACTGGATGCTCTCCATTGTATTTACCATCTTCAATTTCATTCCTTTCAACATTTCCATTCGAAGAACATTCTTGTGAGGAAGAACTAGCTGCTTTTTCACTCAAACCATTCTCCTGAGAAGTAACTGGCTGCTCTCCATCGCATTCACCATCTTCAACTAGATACCTTCCACCATTTCCAACCAAAGAACACTCTCCAGAGGAAGAACTAGATGTTTTTCCCCCAAAACCATTCTCCTGAGAAGTGACTAGCTGCTTTCCATTGAATTCACCATCATTAATTTGATCCCTACCACCATTTTCACTCGAAGAAAATTCTCCAGAGGAAGAAGTGGCCGTTTTTTCATTGAAACCATTCACCCGAGAAGCAACTAGTTGCGCTCCATTGCATTCACCATTTTCAATTTGAACCCTTCTGTCGTGTCCATCCAAAGAGCCTTTTCCTGATGAAGAACTAGTCAACTTTTTCTTCACACCATTTTCCTGATATCTAAGCAGCTTCTCTTCATTGTTGTATTGTTTATCATCAGCTTTAGTATCCACTGCATTTCTAGGAGCTGCGTCAGTTTCATGCGTACTGGATTCTGAGTTAACAGCCTTACTTCTCCGTTTCTTAGCTGTATGGGGCGCAATGAAATGATTTCAGTTACATAATAAGAACTATCGAGGTATATGTACATAATCAACAAATATTTCATAAAACTAATATACACACAACAACAATATTTGCTTTCTAGAGTGGAAAATAGCTATTCTAACAAGACTTTTATTTCAGTCTATCAGAGAAAAAAAAAATCATATCAGAAAAATCAATTTTGCATGCCTAAGCTCAGAAGAAAATAACAACCCAAACATTTTGTAAGAGCTTAGCAGAGTGCAACAGCTTCAAATTTCACAGCTGAAAACTTTTACTCCATCATGGTTCTCTAGATACCCCAAAGGTAAAACCATATTAAAATGAAATTTTTACCTTGAAGTGTTGTGCCACATCCACCACACTTGTACACATCATAGTCTGGAGACTCTGGAAGAAGTTGCCAGCATTTAGGGCATAACACTAGTCGTGGTTTGGGTTTGGGAGCTGATTCATCGGACATCTTGCTCAAAATTTGTAAAAAATTACCAACAGATCTTCCACAGTAGATCTCAAAAGTGAAACACTAGATTCACTCACAGCATTCTGATGGGAAAAAATGGTCTCCCAAACTCTCACTGTCTGCATCAAATAAGATCGCAGTTCAGCTCCGCTCCAATTCTCAAAAACAGTTGGCTCCTTAATTATCTAAGAAAGAGAGCATGGTGTTCAAGAAAACGAAACAAAGAAAAAACAAGAGGTAGAGATAATAAAAGCGGGTGGTTCATATTTAGTAAATTTTGATGTGGCCTCATGGGTCTTGAATCAGTTAACTCTACCTAATTAGCAAACAAACAAACATGGCACTACCACCAAGATACACCAACTACTGAAATAAATGTTTTCTGATTAGTAAATAAACTTCAAAAGGAGCATGCTCCAAATTTAGGAAGCAAATACATAATTCTCAGAATCTATCTATCGACCACGTGCTCTTCAGAAGTAGTCTCATAGTCCGTAGTATTCAATCTCAAAAACTCATTTTTAACTACCAATTTCAGAAATTCTTTACCATGTAAGATCAATTAAGTTTTTAGGTCTGAAAGTGACAACAACCAAAAAACAAAAAAAGGAGAAGAAAATAGAAAACAGAGAAGATGGAGTTGAATTTCATAGAATGAAAAGTTAAAGCTCACATTACCACTCACACAAAGGGAATCACGAATCATTGGAAAAAATATGTTAAATATTTTTACAAAATAAGCTGATTTATAGCGTAATTTGCGGTTAACAGAAAATGTCACCAAACAAAGAGAAGCCCACCACACCAACCAACTATAAAATCAACATACGCACCTATCACGCAAAAACAGAAACATATTGGAAAGAACACTCTTCACAATACACAAACCCACAAGGAAAAAACAAAAACATATGCTTAAGAAAACCAGCCCAAGAAAAAAAGCAGAGACATTCACCAGAAGAATCAAGGTATCCGCACCCATTAAGTGAAAACAAAAGAAACAACATCGAAAGGGAAAAAAAAAAAACTTTTCAGAACACACAAACCCAGAAAGAAAAATAAAAAATAAAATTCATTTTTTTCTCCAAAAACCGATTTTTAAGCAATAGAAAGAAAGAAGAGAGACTCTCACCGGAAGAATCAGGGTTCCCAGTACGCAGCAACCTCAGTTAGCATATTAGATCGGATCATAAGGTATGTAGAGAGAGGAAAGGAAAAGGATAAAGAAGAAAAAAAGAAAAGGGCGAGAAATTGAAGTTAAACGAAAAGGGTGAATGAAATGAAGGTGACGGGAAAGAAGGGGCAGAGAGAAAACCAGAAGCTTTATCTTTTTCCGCAGGCTTTTTTTTATTTAATTTTTTTTCCCACGGAACAAGAAGAGAGACAGAGAGGGAGGGAAGCTGCAGTGGCTTATGAATGAATTGCGTTTGCGTCTGCGTTGGTTTGGTCAACTCTTGATGTTTTATGGCTGCAAAAACAACCTTTGGATGGTCATTGGTGTGTGTGTGAACTGTGGTGTGTTTGTTTTGGTTTGAGAAAAGTGAAGAAAGAGGAAGTGACGAAAGAGACAGGAGTGGAACGAAGGTGGTTTAAGAGTCGGCGCTGTTCCCATTTAAAGCGGAGCCAAACAAACCAACCACCAACTGTTTACGTGGCACTGTGTGTGGGTCCCACCATTTGACTTTTACATTTGTTTGATGAAGATTAGGTTTTGTTATCTTATCATTATCAAGTTCCCTGCTGGCTCACCACCATTTGCTTCCATTTAACACTGTGTCTTGATTAGAGAAGTGATTTTAATGAATAAGTTAACTGATAACTTTATAATTTAGAATTTCTGAACTCATTTATTAGTTTATTGAATTAGATTTATTTAATGAAATTAATTGACAAATTAGTTACTAAATATGAAATGTAGTAAACAGGTATAATTATGTAAACTTTTGTACATAAATGAAATTTTTATTCTTTTGGATAAAATATATTATATAATTTTGAATTTATTTTTTTAAATAATCAAATGTTTATTTTTTTAAATTATATATATATATATATATATATATATATATTGTCTAAATTATTTTATTTAGAAGAGTTGATGTAATAAAATTAAATAAATATAATTTTTATCGGTCCTTTCTAAATGAATTGATAGGGTATAAGACTTATATTTAGTGTAATTTATAATATTGAATATTTTTATAATTTAAATTATATAAAAATTTAAAAACAATTTAATAAATACTAAAGATAATATATATCAATTGTCTATGTGGATTTAAAAAGGGTAATAGTTAATAAAAAGAAATTACATAAAATATAAGAAATAATGATAAAAGAAAATTAGAAAACCTCATAAGTTAAAATAACTTACACAATTATTAAACAAGGAATTAGACAGCCAAACTTCCACGACTGTTTTTATTGTAGGTGCTTTTTTAATCATGTTTAAAATTTCATCTTAGCAATAAGTAATGTTTTAATTAAACGCAACAACTCATCAAACTGAAGTTCTTGCAACGTTTTGTAAATAAATGTTTTAATATAATTTGTTCTTTTCGATTTGCTTGAGTTTTAGATTTAATAGAAAAAATTATTTCTAGGTCGTTTAAATATTTTGCTTAAAGAAATACAATAATTTGTTTATTTCTTATAATATAGATTTTATGTTTTCTTGTTTTTGCTGTTAATTTTTTTTTTCTTTTTCATAACTCTTTAATCAATACATATTAGTTATTTTTCATTTTCATACTTCTATAAATGCGTAAGTTTCGAAATTAAATAGAAAGAGAGGGTATAATAAAGAAAGAAGACAAAATTAGAACACAAAATATACTTTTCACCCATAACAAACTAAAGTATGAATTTTTATGTGTGAGAAACAAAAGAAAAAAAATAGTGAAGTAAATGACAATATTTTCTCAAACATTATATCATAAATTGTCTGCTAGTTATTATATTACGCTTACTTTATTTTTATTTTCTACTTAATTATATATAATATTAAGAATAGTATAATCTTTAATTTTTTTCAAACTTTTCTCCAAGAATTTTTAAAGACTAAGCAAAGTCTTGGAAATAAGATATTGTTTGTCGCGTTCGTATGAATGGAAGATTCTGAGATATTATGAAAATCAGTGCTCTTTTCGTGGCCGATTCGAATTCGCAAACCAGAACAGTCAGAATATTTTACTTTACTTTTCTTTAAAAATTAAAAATTAAAATGTTATACTGTGTTTTCTTTTTCACATCCATGATTTCCTGAAACCTAAGGCAATATTGTAACAGTGGTTGATTAAAGGAGTTTTGCATATGTTGAACATGATTTACAGTTACATTAATCTCTGATAATATGATTACAATATATCAAATTACTACACTAATCTATCCAGTTTATAAATTACCATTAAAGTTTTAATAAATAAAAGATTTAATTAGTATTTTGGTTTGTATAATGTAGATAAATACTTAATTTTTTTATATTTTTGTACTTAATTGAATTTCTATTTTGTTTAAAATAGCACAATGTTGTGATTTTTATAAAATAAGTGTTGAGTGTTAGTTTAAATTTATTTTATTTATATTTTTTTAATCTTTTTGCTTTTTTTATATTATATAAAAATCATTATTGAGTAAGCTCTTCTCACTTGAATGAGATTGTTTCTTGAAAATTAAAAAAGACTTTAATTAAATTGTTTCACACTATACTTCAAAATGCATAATTAATTGTATCCTGTAACATTCCATTTAAATATTAACATAATCAAATGGAATATTACACATGATAACATAAATGACCAATTTGTGGAGTATCAAGTCACTCCTTACAAATATTCAAGGTACTTAAAAATGAAATACCAGGCACACCACGATGTCAATAACTAGACAGAGAAAATAGTTCGACAATGTTTAAAACAAATACTTAGAGAGCAGATGATACAAGGGTCATAACTCTAAAGTAAACTCTGAAAAACGGGATTTGTCCCAACACGGACTAAGCAGCGAAACCTCCATCACCCTGATGACCACGGGGAGTTCTTGCATATGCTCACATCAATAAATTGATGATCATCGCAAAAAGAGAAAACCACACACATAACAATCAAACAAACAAAGGGTAAGCTAGAGCAGAAAATGGTTTAAGATACAGTTACATATAATTTCATAGTCCAAGATGCTCATGTCAACCAATTATGTTATGACTTGCACACAAAACACTAGTACTCAGACACGACTCATCCGAATATATATAATTAGTCGGATTTAACGGATGCTTGCACTTGTGGTGGATTACCTTGCTCTACCGAGTTGCTCTCCCCCGAGCTAAGTGTTACACTGTCTCAACCCCCACACAAGGTTAGGCCTTAATGGGTTTCAACGGAAAATATCGGCAATCCCAAAAACCTTTATAAAGTTATAACGGAAACCATAACGGGTTATAGCAGAAGTAATTATAACGGAAACCATAACCTTTATAAAAAAAATATAATACCACCACATATAATTCTAATGAAAAAGTAATGATATTATGTATAAAAATTCAAAACACTACAAATTTAAAGTTCAAAACATAAAATAGCAACAAATCATTAAATGTATGTATTAGATTTCTTTCTAATCATCAGATTCTTCTTCAACTCCAACATAATTGTCTTCAATGTCATCATCCAATGGGGCATATCCCTCCTCATCTTCCCCTTTTGAGAGACTCTTGTCAAAGTTAAGTAATCTTTCAAACTCGGAATCAGAGCTATCATGCAATTCATTTTGAACTTGAATTTGAGTCCTCTCTTTACCCTTCTTAGATTGTGTTGGAGTTGGAGTTGGAGTTGCACCTGGACCTTTCTTAGAAGCATGGGAAGATCCAATAACAATATCATCATTTGATGGTTGCTTTCTTTTATTAGTTGCTTGTCTCCTTGTATAAACTACTGGTTCTCCAATACCTGAAGCTTCATAAACAGTTGCCCAATTAAGAGCGGGATCATCATGAAAAACCAAATCATTACCTCCCTCTTCATTATCGTTATCATCATCAACTTCTCCCACTAACCACTCATTACATTCATCAATGTCATTCAATAAAATAGGGTCTATTTCATCCCTAATATTGTATCTTTGAGCAAGTTGTTGATTATACTTTATGTAAACCAAATCATGCAACCTTTTGTGGTCCAGTCTATTCCTTTTCTTTGAATGAATCTGCAATGTGAATAAGTAATATGTAAATTAATTTCTTTCTACAACTTACAAACTAATATAATAATGAAATGAGTTGTCTTATTACTTGCTCAAAAACACTCCAATTGCGCTCACATCCCGATGAACTACATGTCAAGCTTAAAATCTTGATAGCTAGTTTTTGTAAGTTGGGAGCTGCATGCCCATAATTCTTCCACCATTGAGCTACACGAGCAACGAAAGTAGCTTAGAATGTAACCATTATATCTTAGCACAATTTAAAAAGTGTTCGAGTGTCTCACCTGGGGTTGTGGTTTTCCTTGATTCTTTGGCAAAATCATCACCAAAGAGTCCATTTGCACTCTTATAAAGAGGTAACTCAGTTAAAATTTTTTGTTGCACATCTTTACTTGGCACCAACCTCCTAATGCAATCATATAATCCGTTTGTAACTTCCAAATCATATTCCATGTCTGGGTTGGAATAAAAGAACTCTGGGTTCAAAAAGTGACCAGCAGCATGCAAGGGGCGATGAAGTTGACATGTCCATCTATTATCAATAATTGTGAATACATCATTGTATTTACTTTCATCGTTGTTGAACGACTTCATTATTGTTTCCTTGGCTTTCTCCATTGCTTCATATATATAACCCATAGCTGCTTTTCTTTCCCCATCAACTAAACGAAGCACATGAACAAGAGGAGCCATGACTTTGAGAGTAAATACTACTTGATTCCAAAATGAAGGCATAAGAACAATTTTAGTAGCCTCCCTCCCCTTGGCTTCCTTTGATAACTTGTTATTGCTCCATTCATCAGAAGTGAACATCTTTCTCAAACTTCCCTTCTCTTGATGTAACCTTTGTAATGATAAATAGGAGGTAGCAAACCTTGTAACTGCATGTCTTACTAATTCCCTCTTATTTGTAAATTGTCTCAACAAACTCAAGGTACTAGAATGGCTATAGATAAAGCCAACAAGATTAATTCCTCTTTGAATTGTCTTCTTTATCAAAGGAATCTTTCCAATATCTTCAAGCATAAAATCTATACAATGGGCAACACAAGGAGTCCAATAGAGATGGGGTCTTTTCTCTTCTAACAACTTACCAGCCAACACATAATTGCTCTCATTATCTGTTATAACTTGAACAACATTTTCTTCTCCAATTTCCTCCACAAGGGAATCAAGCATCTGAAATAGTTTTTCTCCTGTCTTCACAAAGTTTAAACCATCAATGGACTTGACAAACATTGTCCCTGCAGGTGAGCTCACCAAAAAGTTAATCAAGCATCGTTGCTTTCGGTCAGTCCATGCATCTGACATAATAGAGCAACCATGTTTGCTCCACTACAATTTATGATCTTGCAACAACTTCTCAGTGTACTCAACTTCCTTGTTGAGAAGTGGAACTCTGATTTCATGATAATTAGGCGCGGGTAAATTGGGTCCATAAGCACCTATGGCATCAATCATATCTTGAAAACTTTTCAACTTCACAAGGTTGAATGACAAGCCTGCTTGGTACCAAAATCGAGCAATATATTGATGAACCGAGGCCTTTAAATTTTTGTCACATGCCTCTTTGATGTTAGCTTGCCTTAATTTTTCCTTTTTTCTCTTCTCTATTGCAGCAGTTGGATTTCTACAAAACATATACATTAGTCATTTTCTTCCATCGCTATTTCTCCCTTTATCATTACTAGCCGTGGAAATTTCAACCTCATCTTCACTCTTATGGTTATCATTGGTTGCAGTATATCTAGGATTGATGGAGGAGCTGTTTGCTTTTTCTTTGTATAATTTCCAAAGTTCTTCTCTCACATTTTTCGGAGTCTTGGTGCAAGCAACAACATTGCCCTTCTTTGCCATGAGATATTCTTTTGCTCTAGTAACTCCTAATTTCATAACTTTCCCACAATAATTGCAAATAGTTGTATTTAAATTTGATTCATCCATCGGATGACAATATTTCCATCCTGGGTCACTCCTATGGGATGCTCTTGAAGGATCATTATCATTGGCCACTATTATTGCTGAAAAATAGGTATATTTTTTAAAAAATAATTATACTGAAATTAGACAAATAGAAAAAAAAAACTTGGCGGTGGCGGCCGGCAACGGTGGCGGTCGGCGAAGGTGGTGGCTGCTAAGTGCTGCTATAGTGATGTGCAGCACAATAATGCAACGTTGAAAAAAAAGAATTACTGCTGCTGAATTGATTTTGAATAAAAAAGAGAATTGACTGTGGGGAGGACAGAATTTACTGCTGTTGTTGGCTAAATGGCTGAAGGGAGTTAGGGTAAAAAAATAAGAATGAAGAAAAAATGTAAGCGAGATTTGTTTAAATAATAATTTAGTGGGTGTGGGCCAGGCCCAACTATTTAAAATAGTCCAACTCATGCGTTTAGGGTTTCTTTCACGCGTTTCCTGTCTTCCTTACATGCACTGCTGCTGCAACTCCTTTCTCTCTTTGATGTTGCAAGTCCGACCGTTCTTCTCTTCTCTTTCACTCGTTTTTTTTAGTCTGATATTTTCGCCTCCACTGTTTCGCCACCGCAACCTGCCATGTATGAAGCGGCCGCCATGGGCCGCCATAAAAAATCCGATTCGCCTCCGCCTTGTTGTGGCAGCAGGCTCAGAAATCGGTACCGATTTCTGCCATGGCAGCGCCATGACCGATATTCAATAACACTGTGGGGCACCATCATGAACTCCCACTAACAGAGGTCATGGAATTACATCCCAACCAACTGAGGCACCACCATGAGGTCTCACCTAGAGGCTCATGGAATTACGTCCTAAGCCATGAGGCACCACCACGAAACTATCGTGGAATTACGTCCTAACCCAACCAAAACCATGATTCCAACCGTCAATGTAACATTATTGCTCACACCAAATTCATGACCACATATATAACCAACCATTCATGTATATTCCATACCAAGATCATGCCAAACTCATCATTCACCACCCATAAACAATCTTTACTCATGCATATTCACTCATCTCATGCTTTAACATAGCAATCCAACTTAACATCACATTATGCAAATGATTTTGGGATTTTAGAAATAAAACTGCAGCTTGTGTAAAGCTCAGAAAATTTTTGTATTTATATTCAAATTAAATATGATTAAATCAAGAACCAAATGAAACAAGAACCAACTTAATTGAATAACTATAAAGAAAGTTGTACACCAAACAAGCAACAAAGGTCAATGCTGTTAACAACCAAACTATAGTGATCTTGCGATAAAAACTGCTCTCACTACAGAGCTCTGATTCAAGATCGGACCGGTCAAAGTAAAAAACTATGTGTTAAGGATCAGCTGTTAAAATATTAGCTCGATCCAACAGTTAACGAAGTAGTAACTTTCATTTTACGAAAAGTGTGCAGTGTTGTCAACAACCAAACTACAGTGACATTGCGATAAAAACTTCTCTCACTATAGAGCTTCGATTAAAGATCCGACCAGTCAAAGTCAATAATTTTGTGTTAAAGATCAGCTGTTAACATTTCAGCTCGATCCAACGATTAACGCAGTAGGAATCTTCATTTTACGAAAAGTGTGCAATGTAGAAAAAGAGTAGCACCACATCAATCAAACATACTCGCACACCATACATTTTTATTCGACCAACAACCTCATTCAAACATCGCAACCATGCAAACAGACCAAAAATCAGCAAAATAACTTTAAATACATAAACCCTAGCGTCCCTTACCTAGGAAAAGCTAACAGAATATCCCGACACCCAAGCAAGTGAGTACTACCGACCACGAAGCCGATTCACAATCTGTAAAACATTGGAATAGATTCAAGATGGGTTACCATGGTGAACCCTAGTTAGAATCATGATGATAGAGTTGGGAATGAAAAAGGTACGGTGGAGAATCAACTTACATGGATTGAAGAATGGGGTTGAGTTAACGCAAAGAAGGGTAAGACCCAAACCCTAGTAGAGCTTCTGTGGATAGAAAAGGAAAGAGCGAGAGCACTGATTTTGGCAAGTGAGTGCAGAATGAGGGACCTTGGCTATTTTAGGGGCCTTGTCACCCTATGGGCCAGCCTATAGGCGCAATTGATTAGGGACAACCCTTACAAATAAGAGCATAAAATAATTGAGTCTTACATATCTCTCCTTCACTCAAACATCAAATAGTGAAACATCCACTTAATGCTTACTATCATCAATTGAGCATCTTTCAACGCTGGAGGAATTGCATTCATTGTATCACACAACTAATTCAATAAGTTCTAGAAACATTAAACTCATTGTATATTCAACAACAATTTCATTATCGCTTAAGCATTAATACATGTTAATCCTCAAAGCTTGTGTTACCAAATGATAGAAAGTTTCCTTCACCTTTCACTTACTTAAGTTTAAGTCATCACTTGAGTTTGAATATCTAGAATGTTACTTAAATAGTAGGTAGTAAGAGGTGTATGTAATCAGTGACGGAACATGAAAAAAAATTGAAAAGTGCCAAATTAAATTTTATATGAAAGTGTAACATAAGTTTATCATCAAAACAATATATATATATATATATATATATATATATATATATATATATATATATATATAAAGTTACCTTTAGTAAAAGTGGTACTCTACTCTCTTTCAATGACTTGAAATCTCTTCAATAATTGAATCATAACTAAAGCTTGTTGCAATATCACATTCAATATAGACTATCACCTATCACCTATTTACAAAAATGTAAATTTATCATTGTTCAGTGGCACACAATAATTTATCACATGTAAGAGAAAAATAGATGACTTAAGAAAAGAGGTAAAAAATGAACTTATTTAAAGAAATTGATTGATCCAAAATGTTTCTCAACTCTTCAATTTCATCATAGTACAATTTAATTTTGAAAAAAATGAGAGATTGAAGGTAAAAATTGAGATAAAAAAAAAGATAAAAAAAGAAAGATGAAAGTATGGTGAAAAACATCTAGAAAAATAAAACAGGTCGTGAAAAAAAATTCTAAAATTTTGTATAAATAATATATAAATATAATTTTAAAAAATATATAAAAGATTATATGACAAAACGTTGGGAGAAATGAGTCGTAACAAAAGTTTATCTCTAATAAACCACTTAAGTGATATTAGTCTAGGGAACATATTTTCAAAACAACACTCGTAAAATATATCAAAACAATATAATATAATTACATTCTTCTTATATTTATACCTCACAATTTATCAACAAACACCCTCTTCTCACACATCTTGCAATTTTCTCCAAAATATACTTATCCATAGGAATTCATTTTTCTAGAAAATACAAACATACACTTATATAACATTTCACACACATATGTTCTACTATATCTAAATATTGAAATTAACTCTTACTCGAAAGTAATATATCTATAAACAAAACTTTCTTTTGTCTACTTCTAGAAATTTTAACTAAACTTTTGATAAGCTAAAATAACATTTCTCAACAACATTTGCTCCCTCTCTCCTTATTTATATTTATCTTAAAAAAAAAAACAAACAAAAATATAATAGATAAAAAATTAACACGTTACACTTTTTCAATAACAAATGAATAAAATAAAGAAAAATGATATTTTTGACAAAGTTTTGACAAACGTAAAAAAAAAACCCAAAAATTTTATTACTTTATTCTTCTAACTTTCATAAAAAAAATAAAAAATTACTTTATTTAGTAATTTTATCAATAAAATATTTGTCAAAAATATTTTTTTAAAGTAAAATATTCCAAAAATCAGACATTTTAAAAAAAATGGAAAGAAATATTTGTTTTTTTTAACTGTCAACTTTTTTTTTAAAGTAGTTTTGTTCAATTATCTCTTTCAAAATGTTAGAGATTAAACTCTATCCTTTACATCCTTGTTTTTATTATAATATATATAAAAGTCCTATAAATATTTCATTAAAATTAACAAAATTTATTGCATTTATTTATTTCTCTGAAAGAATTTTAGAGTATACATAATAAAACAGTATAATGTAACTTTCCAACATCTTTGATAAAATTTCAAGCTTTTTTTCTTTCAAGGACTTTCATCTTGTTCCTGTTACAACTTTATTATTTCTCTCCATTCAATTACATATTCACCCATCTTCACTCTCACCAGTGGCGGAGCTTAGTGGAACCAGGAGGGGCTTGGCCCCCCAATTTTTTTTATATTAATCTATATATAATTTAATTTTTTTTAAAACTTTAATATATTTTTATATATTTTATATATTTAGTATTTTAAAAAAATTTATACATTTATATAAATGTGTTAGTATTTTTAATTTTTTTCATAATCAATTTTTAAATGTGATTAATTATCATATATTCTTTTTTTAGTAATTACATTTCATAATTTTTTATTGGACTATGATAAATTATTGTTTAGTTTCAACTTTTTTAAATAGGTATATTAATGAAAAATAAAAAAATAGATTTATTTTTTAAACTGATAAAAGGGAAATTATTTGTGAAGATGAAAACATACAATACATAATGAAAGTTTGTGAAGACTTGTTGAATCAATATATTCACATTAGTAAAATGAAGGATGGAATTTTTGCTGACAATAGACAATATAGTTATGTACATTGAAGGAAAAAAAAATAGTTAAAATTTTTAATTTTGATTCAATTATAGATGAGTTAAAAAATTTAAAAAAACGAAGGATAATCCTTCATGTATGTGTGACTTATTTTACAATTATAATTATATTAACGTATATATTCATTTTTATTGCATTAGTAAATTTAAATATATAAATCTTGAATGTATTATTTTAGTTCCTCAAACATATTGTTCAAGATCAGCCACCAACTCTCACCATGTTTACGTTCATCTTGCTTCTTCATTCTCCTCATCTAAGTTATATCATTTCCTTGTTACTACAACAAAAATTAAAATTGGTAACAAAATAAATTCATCGTCTTTCTTCCTCATCCACCTCTCCTAGCTTCATAATTGCTTTATTTTAACCTCAAAAATTAAAATAGTAACGAATTAATTTATACGTGGTTTCTAGAAAACCCATATGGTTTATTTTTATTTTTTAGTTTTCGATTCCCTATAGTTTAATTTCTGGTACGAGTTCAATAATTTGTCTCTTAAATTTGACAAGTGAGAGCTCAAAAATCACTTATGGAAGAATTTGATGTTTATATAAAAAATAATTGTAAGACAAATTTCGCCCAAATATAAAATTGGATAGGAATAAGTTTATACTCACGGGTAACATTGTTGTTTAAGTTTTTTTTTAATTAAGAAAGTTGTCTAAATTTTCTATTTTTAATGTGTTTTAATATTTTTACTAACTTTATTTTGGTATATTTATATATTATTGTTTTTATTCATTTATATAAGAGATTCATTAACTTGTTGATTAAACATTGCTGATTGCTGTAGGAGTTTAGGAAATAATGGTTTTTTTTTTAACTTAAATTTATAAGCACATTAAAGTGACTTTTAAAGATTCATTTATTAAGTGGCTTAGTTTCGTGATCCAAGTAGAGTAAATTGATTTTTTTTTTTTGTGACTTTTAGTTTTTTAATTCCTATATCTAGAAGAAGAATAAGATCTTTCAAAATAATATAGTCATCAAGAAGCTGTAGAAGTAACAGGTTTTGACTTCTATGCATGGAGAGTTGACATTTGACCAAGTAAAAGTCATAGCTATTATCACTTTTAAAGCAAACTCTAACAAGACCACACATAACATAACATTTATTGGTCACCGATTGCAATTTATTTATGTCAATAAATGTTATGAATGCAACCCTCGTCATTTTTAGGTGTTATATTATAAAATTAGTTTTAACCATATGGAATTTTTACTGTGAATCATCGTCTTTTTATGTGGACTTTTTTAACATTTTTTTTTAAGATTTATTTTTCTGTTTTCTCTCTAATTTGTCTTAAGGAATTTTTATACGGAAGTTTCTAACTTCTTGCATTCATAATAACAAGTTTAATTTTTTAAAGTTTTTCTTTATTTAGGTTACAATTTTTGTTTCAGAAATTCCTTTATTCTTCTAAACTCTTTAACAAGGTTACAAAATTTTAACAACGGTTCTACGCATGTTGTTATTAAAGGTGTCATTGTTAGTTATATTGTTCAACAATCCTTTTATCTATCATTAAATAATTATAACGGTAACTTTCACTCTAATGTAAATGGTATATCTTCCTAACAAGACTAAAGAAATTACTCATAGTAAAATTAAAGAAAGGATGTAAGAGACAAAAGAGAAGGTAGCACCTGGAAGAAAAGTGTGTTATATCGGATAGAAATCAATCATCGTATTAATAATGTATTAGTCAAAGAGTATTTATACAGAAAGAAAAACAGAGAAAGAAAGAGAAGAAAAAAACACACATGAGGCACATAAAGAAAGACACATAAGAAACACATGCCATGTGCTAAACTATCCAAAACTCTTCCTTCAAGCTGGAGAATGTATGTTAATAATTCTTAGCTTAGATATAATAGTTTTAAAATTAACATTGTGTAAAGGTTTAGTAAGAACATCAGTGGGTTGATCACTTGACCGAATAGGGAGGAGGACGAAGAGATGAGCATTTAGTTTCTCATGAACAACGATTGCAACATGGTATAAAAGACAAAATGCAACATAGAGAGTGATGCAACTAGGGCATGATAACCGATAAGTGAGGACCCAATGAGACGTAAAAGTTTCACCAACAATAGAAAAATGACAATGAAAATGAAAAAAGAAAAACGACGAGCAATTAAATTTTCAAAATTTTAAGGAAGAAATAACTTAAATGACAACAGTTATGCGAAAAACCGTTGTTGTTTTTCAAATTTTTTACTTTTAATAATGATTTTACAAGTAATCGTTGTCGATTTTCAAATAATCTTTTACTTTTAACAATAGTTTCTTATATAAAATTATCATTGTTTCTCAAAATTTTCTAATTTTAATGACAATTTTGAGCAATTGTTGAAAAGTTATATTTATTAACAACATTGGCATGATGTCTTTTTTTATGATATTGGCTCTAAAACCATCGTTAAAATAGATTGTGAAAAAATATTTTGCTCTAGTGACATTCCATGGATCTTTCTAGTGATAAAGAAAATATCACCATCAACCTTAGAGACTTCATCTTCTAATAGATTTTCCATACGTTCTTCCACCTTGAAAGCTTTGGTAGGTATATGTTTTTCTTGTGAACTTTGATGTCAAGTGAACTTTCATGCACCTTCGGCATGCTTATGAGATCTTTTATGGATATATTGTCCAATTCTTCAAAATGATAGTATTTAATCTCCATATTCTCAACAATCTTTTTAGTGTTTTTGAATGCGAACATAATTATCATAAGGAATAAACTCATTTAATATAACTTGAAATTCATTAAACATACTTTATATGTTTTTGTTTTCTTTCATATCAAAGAGTTCTGTAATGAAACCAATATCAGAACAAGCAAATGAGGAGAAAATAGGAACAAATGGTAACAACCACGTGGCAGTGGATACAAATAATGAAGTTAGAAGAAAGAGCCCACGGCCCAAAATAACAAACGTATGGCTTAGGGATTATGTTTTGTGAGGCAATTAGCATATAGGTCATGTTGATTGGTGGGGGAAGGGTAGCGGAGAATGATTATGACAGACTCGTCCTCTCTTTTTGGGTCCTTTCTGTTCTTGTTTCAGCTTTTTACTCTGTAATTACTGCTATATTCATAGTAGTAGACAAACTCTTTGTTTTTCTTTCCAGAAATAATACAGTTACAGAGTTTTCTTCTCCCCATTTTAATTCTTTGTGTGATCTTTGGTGACTACTGTTACCTTGGTGCTTCCATTGAGTATGGCGGAAAACACTCGCCTGAAGGACCTTACCTCCGATGTGAAGCGGTTGTTAGAAAGGATGGATGCACGTGACAAGGAGTACTCTACTCGTTTTGCAACGATAGAATCAACGGTAGAAGACACGCTCAAACGGTCACCGCCGGTGGAACCTAGTTTGTCGAACCCACTCTTCCAGGTCTGCAATGTCAAACTAAATTTTCCCCATTTTGATGGAGTTGATGTTCTCTCGTGGATCTTCAAGGCCGAATAATTTTTCGATTATTACCATACCTCATATGCTCATCGTCTAACCATTGCAGCGATACATCTCGACAAAGACGTGGTTCCATGGTTCCAAATGATGTCACGAGCAAATGCGTTTCCTACATGGGTTGCTTTCACGAGAGCTCTTGAATTAGAATTTGGACCCTTTCCTTACGAAGTCCCTCGATCAACCTTGTTCAAGCTTACTCAAACTGGATCTGTACAGGACTATTATACCCAGTTCACAGCCTTAGCCAATCGCGTCCAAGGAGTCACCACTGAGGCTCTGTTGGATTGCTTTGTGGGGGGTCTTAAACCAGATATTCGCAGAGATGTTATTGCACAAGCCCCAACAATCTTACTTCATTCAGTATCCCTAGCTAAGCTTTACGAAGAAAAATATGTACCCAAACCCAGACCTTCTTACCCACAATTTCAGACCAAAACACAAACCCCAAACACTAGCCAACAGGTGACCCAATCACTCAAATCCACCAACCTACCACCCTTATTGCTCAAACCTGTGACCAATCAAAAAAATACCAACATCAAAAGAATTACCACAGCGGAAATGCAACTACGTAGAGAGAAGGGACTTTGTTTTACATGTGACGAAAAATTTTCCTCAAGCCATAGGTGCCCAAATAAGCAGTATTTGTTCCTGCAATTGGAAGATGAGGAGAACGTTGATATTCAACCTGAGCCACCTGATATCTCTGATTTGGTAGACCACTTGCACGTACAAGAGCACCACTTATCATATAATGCATTAAAAGGTTCTTTTGGAGTAGGTACTATGAGGTTCTATGGATCTATTAAGGGTATGCAAGTGCAGGTCTTACTTGACAGTGGAAGCTCGGATAATTTTTTGCAACCCAGAATCACTCAATGCTTGAAACTGTCGGTTAAGCCCATACCAGATTTCCAAGTGCTAGTGGGGAATGGCAATGCTCTGATAGCAGAAGGATTGATTAAGGAGCTGGAAGTAACAATCCAAGGACATTCGTTAAAGCTGCCTGTTTATCTTTTACCCGTATCTGGGGCTGATTTAGTTTTAGGAGCAGCTTGGTTAGCAACCTTGGGAGCACATATTTCCGATTATAGCAAATTGGTATTGAAGTTTTGTTTGGGCAATCAGTTTGTCACCTTGCAAGGGGAACAAACCAAATTACCCACTCAAGCCCAGTTCAATCATATGTGTAGAATGCACCAAACCAATGCTATTGATGAGTTGTTTACATTGCAAGTAGCATCTTCTCTATCTCCAGTGGATCAAGGGATCGACATCCCGACTAATTTAGACCCGGAAGTCGCCATTTTGTTATACACATATAACGAAGTCTTTGCTATTCCTAGGGGATTACCTCCTCCTCGATCGCAAAATCATGCCATTCCATTGCTTCTAGGATCCAGACCTGTCAAGGTGAGGCCCTATAGATACCCTCACAGTCAGAAATTACAGATTGAGAAAATGATTAAAGAGATGTTGGAGGGAGGAATTATAGTTCCGGCACTAGCCCTTTTTCTTCCCCTATCGTTTTGGTGAAAAAGAAGGATGGAACATGGCGATTCTGCACAGATTACAGGGCCCTCAATTCTATAACTGTTAAAGACAGCTTTCCCATACCTACTGTGGATGAACTCCTTGATGAGTTATTTGGTGCTAAATTTTTTTCCAAGTTGGATCTAAGGTCGGGCTATCACTAAATACTGGTGAAAGAGGAGGATAGGTATAAAACAACTTTTAGAACCCATCAAGGTTTGTATGAATGGCTTGTTATGCCATTTTGTCTTTCTAATGCCTCGACAACCTTTCAGAGCCTTATGAATGGAGTATTTCAAGGTATCCTCAGAAAATTTGTCTTAGTATTTTTTGATGATATCCTTGTCTATAGTCCCTCGTGGTCTTCTCACTTGCACCATTTGGAAGTGGTTTTAAAATTATTACAGCAGCACAAGTTGTTTGCAAGAATATCCAAATGCTCCTTCGGATTACAACAAATCCAATATTTGGGTCACACGGTTTCGGGTGAAGGTGTGCCCATGGAGAAAGAGAAAGTCCAAGCGGTGATAAACTGGCCTATTCCTCTAAATTTGAAGCAATTGAGGGGTTTCTTGAGACTCACATGATACTATAGAAGATTTATCAAAGGTTATGCATCTATAGCTAGCTCCTTAACTAATTTGTTAAAGAAAGATAACTTTCAGTGGGATGTCAGAGCCACTGCAGCTTTTGAGAAGCTTAAAATGGCCATCACTCAAGCCCCAATTTTGGCTCTTCCTGATTTTTCCAAACCATTTGTTTTGGAAACAGATGCCTCAGGTTTGGGCATAGGAGCTGTTCTGAGTCAAGAATCTCACCCTATAGCATACTTCTCAAAGAAATTAAATACGGGAATGTAGTTGCTTTATGCCATTACGGAAGCAGTGGCTAAATTTAGGCACTACTTGCTGGGTCATAAATTCATCATAAGAACAGATCAAAAAAGTTTGAGAAGCCTTTCCAATCAAGTACTTCAGAATCCGGAGCAGCAGAAGTGGTTCCACAAGTTGTTGGGGTATACTTTCACAATAGAATACAAAAAGGGAAAAGATAATATTGTTGTTGATTCCCTTTCTAGATCCTTTTATGTGGCGTTATCCCAGCCTCAAATCCAATTCATTCCTATCTTGAAAGAAGAACTACTGGCAAATTCTAAATTAAAAAAGATTATAGATGCTTGCTTGCAGCACCAACCTCCAAATCCTCATTATTCAGTGAAGCAAGGTCTTCTTTTTTGGAAAGGCAGAATAGTTATTCCAGCTGACCATAACTTAGTCCAACAAGTATTACAAGAATTCCATAGTTCTGCTACAGGAGGTCATTCTGGTTATTCGAGAACGTTGGCCATAATTTCTTCTCAATTTTACTGGCACGAGATGAATACTGCAATTAAAGAATTTGTTCAAAATTGTTTGATCTGCCAACAAGCAAAGACTTTGAATACTCTTCCCTCGGGGTTATTACAACCACTTCCAATTCCTGATATGATTTGGGAAGACATAGCAATAGATTTCATTACGGGACTTCCACCATCCCATGGTTTTATAGTGATCTTCGTCGTTGTGGACAGATTGTCTAAGTATGACCATTTTTCTCCTCTGAAAACAGATTACACCAGTAAACAGGTAGCAGAAAATTTTGTGTCCACAGTAATTAAACTACATGGATTTCCAAAGAGTATCGTCTCGGATAGGGACAAGGTTTTCACTAGCCAATTTTGGCAACACTTGTTTCGATTGAGTGGTACCACACTTAGTATGTCATCGGCTTACCATCCGCAATCCGATGGCCAATCTGAGATTGTGAACAAGTGTTTGGAAATGTATTTAAGGTGCTTCACATTTCAAAACCCTAAAGAGTGGGTTAAGTTCTTGCCTTGGGCTGAATTCTGGTATAATTCTTCATATCACCACAGTACGGGCATGACTCCTTTCAAGGCAGTATATGGAAGAGATCCTCCACCATTAGTTAAGTATGTGCCTGACCCAGCAGATCTTATTTCAGTTCAAGAACAGTTGCTACAAAAAGACATTATTCTCTTCCATCTTAAACAAAATCTTCAACGGGCTCAGCAAATAATGAAGAAAAAAGCATATTAGAAGCGGAGGGATGTGGAATTTAAAGTTGGAGATAAAGTCTTGGTCAAACTGCAACCTTATAGACAATACTCTGTTGCTGTAAGAAAAAAATCAGAAATTGAATTTAAGGTACTTTGGCCCTTTCCCAATAATTGAAAGGATTGGCAAGGTTGCTTACAAATTGCTGTTACCGGATACTGCTAAAATTCATCCAGTTTTTCACATTTCACAGCTTAAGCCTTGTAAAGGGAATCATTCTCAATCTTATATTCCCTTACCAATAACTTCAGAGGACACACAACCAGTACTTCAACCAGTTGCTATCCTTGACTCTCGAGTGATTATTAGGGGCACAAAACATGTTCAACAACACTTAATCTAATGGGAGGGATTGGATAACACGCAAGCCGCCTAGGAAGATCACACTGCATTAGAATCTGCTTTCCCACAACTCAACCTTAGGGGCAAGGTTGTGCTTAATAGGGGAGGAAATGTAATGAAACCAATATCAGAACAAGCAAATGAGGAGAAAATAGGAACAAATGGTAACAACCACGTGGCAATGGATACAAATAATGAAGTCAGAAGAAAGAGCCCACGGCCCAAAATAACAAATGTACGGCTTAGGGATTATGTTTTGTGAGGCAATTAGCATATAGGTCATGCTGATTGGTGAGGGAAGGATAGCGGAGAATGATTGTGACAGACCCGTCCTCTCTTTTTGGGTCCTTTTTGTTATTGTTTCAGCTTTTTACTCTGTAATTACTGCTATATTCATAATAGTAGACAAACTCTTTGTTTTTCTTTCCAGAAATAATACAGTTATAGAATTTTCTTCTCCCCATTTTAATTCTTTGTGTGATCTTTGGTGACTATTGTTACAAGTTCATAGTTGAAAGTTATTTTTTTTTATTTTTATCTCAGTGTTTTATTTCTATAACAAGAGACTTCTATGTTTTAGATAAACAATAAAATTGGCAAACTAATAAATAATGAAATGGAGGAAGAAGAGACTAGAAATGGTAGTGGAAGGGATTGATGAAGACGTTATAGAGACGTCGGGGCTCTAGTGGCGTTTACATCGGCATGGTGGCTCCGGTGGTGGTCTCCGTGCCGCGGACGGTGATGATTGGAGAAGAAACCCTTGGGGTTTGGTCATGGAGAAGAAGCGAAACCCTAACAAGAGGGGGAAAAGAGCGCCCCTGTTCAGATGTTGTTGGCAACGGCCTGGACGGCAACGGAGTTGCCCGACAATGGTGTTGGCCCGACGAAGGAGGCGCGCGAACATGGGGCTATGCAGTCGCAACAGACTGAGAGAGACGGAGCAAAGAACGGCGATGACGCCGACAAGGCTTTTGACGGTGATCAGTACCGGCGGCAGCGGCGGCCTACGGGGAGCAAACGTCGGTGGCTGTGCGTTTTTGGTTGGTGGCCACACATGGTAGGGGTTGACGTAAGGTGGAAGATGAGAATGGGGAAGAAGTTGATGTTTTAATTCTGGAAGAGGCTTCTCCCTACACCTCCAAAGACTTCTACTGCACCCCTAAATATTAATTGCACAATCTATTTTACTCTTCTGACTCACTTCTCTCTTAAGTAGGTAAAAGTAATTAAAATATTTACTGAGTTAGGTGAACTAAAAGTTTTGTATATAGTGAATGCATGTTTGTGAATGGTTATGAATGAGTGATTTGTGTTTGAAGATGTTGATAGACAATTAGACATTGATAGATAACGAGATTGAAAAGAGAAAAAAAACTTAGAAAGCATACACCCGACTTTCGACATCCGGTTATGCACAAAAAGGATTTAGAAATCCGGTTCAAAAATTAAACGGATTTTGGTATCCGATTTTACACAAAACGAATTTGTACACATATACCAACGGATTTAGAAATCCGGTTAAAAATTTAAACAAATTTTGGCATCCGATTTTCCATGTACACGTACACCGACTTTCAAAATCTGATTAACCAAAAACGGATTTAGAAATCCGATTCTCAAATTACACGGATTTCGATATTCGATTTTCATAAAAATGATTTAATTATTAAAATTTTAAATTATTTAAAATTTTTGTTATTCATTATATATTTTATTTAATTTATATTTCTTTTTCCAACTTTTAAAAATAAAATCTTTTGTTAAATCTTTAATTATTTGTTTTTAATACAAACCAAATTTCCAGTGGTAATGATAATCACGGATTTTATTTTACACAAACTGGAAATCGAAATTCAATATTTATTTTGGATTTTTTTATTTAGCTTTAGGTATAATATTTTATTTATTTAACGTATTTGTTTTATATTTTTATTTTTATTTTTATTAATTGGTTGAAAATTTAATTTCCTTTTAATTTAATGTTAAATAGTTTTCTAATAATTTTTTATTTGTTATTTTTTAAATGTTATATTTAAGGTTTATTGTTTTAATAATTTTTTTTTATGTTTTGTTTATTTTTTAAAGTTTTTTTATTGTGTATCATATAATTTTACTATTGGAATTGGAATGCCGGTATACAAATATCAAACGGATTTCCATTGTCGTATATAATTTTACTTAATATAGTTATATATAATATAAACAATTTAAAATTAAATAATTAATATATAAATTAAAAAAATTGAAATTAAATTTTATAAATAAAATCAGATAAATAAATAAAAACATCAAAAGCTAACAAATAATAAATAACTAAAAATAACTTTAAAATAATTAAATATAATTAATCTAGATATTATAAAGATAAATATTTTAAATAAAAATTTATCATTATTAATTAAAAATTAACAAAATAAAAATAACTATAAAATATGTAACTAAAAAATATATGAAAAATAAAATTAAAAATAAAGTAATTAAATGAATAAAAAAATTAACAAATTAAAAAAAGTAAAAATAAATACATAATAGCTGAAGTTTAAAATTCAAGAAATAATAAATATTAATAAAATATATTCTAAAAACAATTAAACAATAACTAAATAATATTAATTAAATTGAAATTAAATTTTATGTTTAAAATAAATAAATAAATAAACTAACGGAATTGAAATGCCTGTATACAAATATCAATTTTAAATAAAAAAATAGTTAACCTACCAGATTTCTATTGTCGGTATATAGTTTTATTTAATATAAAATCAAAAATTAAGAGGTAACAAATAATAAATAGGTAAAAATTATTCTAAAATAATTAAATATTATTAATCTAGATATTATAAAGTAAAATACTTTAAATAAAAATTTATCATTATTAATTAAAAATTAACAAAGTAAAAATAACTACAGAATTTAAAATAATAAAATTTTATTTAACGTACTTATATAAAATATAAATAATTAATACATAAATTATAAAATAATAGAAATTAAAACTTATAAATAAATGAATAAAAAAATACGAAAATTTAAATCATCAGCGGACTACCAATGCCGATTAAAAAGAAGATTTTTAATATTTTAACCGAGCTTCGATTGCCGATAGAAAATTAAACCGGCCTTCGAATGCCGGTAAAAAATTAAACCGGGTTTCCAATGCCGGTCCACAAATAAAACGGAGTTTAAATTCCGTTTAATCACTCACCGAATTTCAAATGCCGGTGCACCATGGGTTACGAAAGTTAAAGTTTTTACCGGGTTTAGAAGGTCGGATAAATATTTTATCGGGTTTCGAAACCCGTTCTACCTAAATCCGTTTTTAACTTTTAAGAACGATGCTATAAACGATGTTACACGATATATTTTTTTCATGTTCAAACAATAAGCATATTCATTCATATCTCCAAGTATATTCAAACAATAATCATAAATAGAAGAATAATTTACCACTCTTGGAAAAAGAAAGAACCTTTCCTGGTAGATCTTCAATGCAGTGGGTGGTGTGTGTTTGGACGCAAAGGGTCTCCCCTATCAGCAGAAGCATTGCTTTCAATTTGGGGGTGTGAGATTAAAGGTAACTTTTATTGAACACAAAGTGGAGGAGGGATTTATGACAGCCGTGAGTTAAGAGCAGAGAATCTTTTTTAAGAGCATACAATCTTTTTTAACTTATTTTACCGTTAAACAGTGAAAGGTTCAGAATGATATTATTAAAATTTTGAAATTTTTAAGTGTAGTAAAAGTATTTGAAGGTGTAGGGAAAAGTCCCCATTTTGGAGAAATTAAAGATAATTGGACTTAGGTTTGGCAGATTCCATAATTCTTCATGTACCCCATACTTAACTATAACACCTTCATCTTATTTTAGGATTTGGCAGATTCCATTTTTCTTCATGCACTCCGACAACTTAATTTCTACACCTCTTGCAGATTTGTTTCATAATTGAATCATTTATTTTTGCACCGCTCGATTTTTATATGCACCAGCTATTTTATATGTTAAATTTTGCTTTTCCTTAATGCACCCACGTACTTACTTATATGCACTCCCATTTCCAATTTTACTATTTTCTCCAAATTAAATTTTACATTTCACACATTTTTTATTTTGTAGTATTTTATTTTTTATTGCATTTTTACCTCATCAACTTTTCGTATATCTCACTTTTTCTAAAATAATAAAAATATTTTAAATTAATTAAAATAGCTTTTAAAAATATATTATTTTTTTTAGTGTTTATTCGGTAACTCTCAAAATATAAAATATATAAAAACTTTTTGTATTTATCCGATTAGTCGTGTCATATGACACTTATTTTCTAAATATTAAATGTAAAATACTTTTTGTGTCTACTCGACCATTCACATCATATGACACTCATATTACAAAACATAAAAATCAAATATTCCCATCAATTTTTTTGTCAATAACTATGTGATCTTTAATTTTTCAGTAGGAATAGAAATACGTAGGAGCGATGTCAGACTTTGTCAGATTTACTTTCAAAATGTCATTTCCAAAGTTTACAAAGAATTATATAACCATGATTTCTAATTCTTAATGAGAATAGGTAGGACTAAGGTTAACCCTTGTCAAGTCCTTTTCAATAAAAAATATTTTTGGTCAATAATTTCTTATTTTTGGAAAAAATAAATATTTTAAAATAAACACCTCTCTTTTTGCATATTTAATTAAAGATATCTTTTTTGTGCGGACGCCGTAGGGTACTAATACCCTTCCTTACACGTAACCGACTAGTTTTCGCATGTTATGCTTTATTTATATGATTTTCCATAGTTTTCCAAAATAAATTATAGTGGCGACTCAAAATATCTTCTTCTAAACATAATTTCTTTTCGGTTCGTTGTCTCGTAACGATTTAGGTTGTGACACAAACATTTAAGTTAATTAGATTTTGATTACTTTGAGTCTTACACTCAAACTCTAGATAACTTGGAAATATTATTTTCTCTTACCTTTTTTTACATCATGGTTCATACAACTTGACACCTAATTAGTGATGAAAAACTTTGAGGTTCATTACATTATTATTGGGTGTATGTTTATGTTATTGAAAATTGTAAATTTCATTAGTACTAATCGTCAAACCATTTCATAGGCATCCAAGATACTTAAAATCCTACGTCCAAAATAAATCACAATCAAAAAGTTCTACTGTTGAAGGACACCTAGATGAAGAGGTTGACATGTTTTGCTCTCAATATATAGAAATGAATTGAGTGAAGAATCAATAGGACCACACATATTGATGATTACCCTAATAGAGATTCTTCACATTTGTCATCCATGTTTCCACTTTTTGGTAGATTAATAAGTACTTCTTCAAGCTTTGAGTTGTCAACCACAGAGAAAGCTCAAACCCATCAATGTCTTATTTAATCATCTTCAAGTCAAACCTTACATTGAGTGAGTATTTACACAAATTATAAATCATGTTATTTTTTAGTAAATTTTGTGGCACTAATAGTGATATGTTGCTATGGAATATTCTTATAGGCAATTTAAAGATCATTTGTAAATAAAAAAATGAACACAATACATAATATATTATATAGTTATTTTACATCATCTGATGTATATTTTTATATATTCACATACACTAAAACTATACTCCACAATTAAAGTTATAATTTATTAATAGTAATTTGTTTGCTGAAGTTTTATGATAGAAAAAGGAAAATAGAAGTGGTAGGTGTGTGATGGAAGGACAAATCTCCATTTCCAATGCAAATACTATTCACTGCACGAATGTATGTGCAATTATTTAAAGAGGTTTACTTTTACCTGTGTGCGCGTCCTATAGAACGCACAATTTGAGACCTTTCTGAACCACATGATTGTGTTGATGATCATGATTCTCGAGTTCAAACCTCATCTGAGTGCATCCCACGCCACTACTCTAGTTTATGTTTACATTTTCAAACTTTCTTATCATGGATGAAAATGACCCTAACCCAAAAAGTGTTTCCAATATATAATTTTTCACAATAATATTTTTGTTTATTGTTTTTCATCGTGTATAAATCATGATATATTATATTTCTCTTTTTCCTTTATATTGTTTTTAAACAAAAATTATAAGTAATGTGGAATACAGGTAGAAAAATACGTCCAAGTAGCAGGTAACTCTGAAATTAAATTATTCACTTAAATAAATATGATGTTAGTTTATTAACAAAATAATAAGTTTTTGATTTTGTTTTTATCCCATCTTTTTTGTTTTTCCTTTTTATAAAATGTGAAATAACTCTTTTTCGTCGTTGTAAAATATGTTAATTTTAAGTTTATTTGTTATGAAATATTCTCATTTTTCATTTCTAAAATATTTTGCATCATTATTTCTACTCTCTAGTATTTAATTTAAGACAGACGCATTTATTATGAATTTAAGAATTCAAGCAAAGTAAACCAACAATATAGGATTTGTTTGTTTTTTAAAAAGGTTATCTATCACTCTTTCTTTCGAAAAAAGACACATAATTAATTAGAAATAAAAAGTGACAATAATTTCAAATTTTGCGGAAGTGAAAAATAGAAAACATTTATAAAAATGTAAATGAAAACTTACTAATATTATAAATAAAAATATCAATTTAAATTATTTTAATAATACGTATAATAGATAATAATATGGTTGTAATAGATTATAACCCAAATAAACTGGTGTTTGAAATATGTTAAAACTTTAATAACAAATTTTCAAATTGATAAGAACTTTTTTTTTTGGAGAAACATTTTGTTTTACAATATATAATTTTATTGACTTTTATAATAACTGTTTCAAAATATCTACTTTGGATATTTACCGGCGTAAATACACTTTTACAAATTTTTTATATATGATACTATATTAAAAGTTAAGTTGATAATATTATAATGTTACTGAATTATTGAATTAATATATAAAATAAATTTATATTTATTAAAAATAAAATAAATGAACAGAAAAAAAATAAAAAATAATTATTTATAATTAATTATCTTTTATAAAAAACATATAAAAATAACCCTTAAATTTTATAAATTTAACAAATAATTATATTATATTATAAAAATTAAAATTAAAATTATAAAATATAGACAGAAAAATAAATCTATTTTTATATAGCTATAAATATTGTTTGACCAATAATAAAATTAAATGCATACAAAATATGAAGTTGTCTTAAAAAGAAATAAAAAAGGAAAATAATGAGCAGAGTATTTATTTATTCTCTCACCATATTTATCCTTCCCACAGCAAAGTTGAAAAGAGGTGAGATGTTGGTGAAGGAAGAGAAAGCCATGGCAGTGAGTGAGGAAAGTGGTGATCCAAGAGGAACAATTCCCTTATTGAAACCACACTTTGTGCTGGTGCATGGCATTGGTGGAGGAGCTTGGTGCTGGTACAAAATCCGGTGTCTCATGGAGAATTCTGGCTACAAGGTCTCATGCATAGACCTCAAGAGTGCAGGAATTGACCACTCTCATGCTGATTCTCTTCTTTCTTTTCATGATTACAACCAACCCCTCATGGATTTCTTGTCTGCTCTGCCTGAAAAGGAACAGGTTTTGATCTTAATCGTGATCAACCACTGTAATTAGTTTATCTTCTTTCCTTGGCATGAAAACTGACCCCATATGTTATGCAGGTGATTTTGGTGGGACACAGTGCAGGAGGGTTGAGTGTTACCGAGGCTTGTCACAAATTTGCCAAGAAGATCCGTTTAGCTGTGTATGTGGCAGCAACTATGCTCAAGTTAGGATTCTGCACAGATGAAGATCTCAAACATGTGAGTCATTTTCACTTCATTGAATTTTTCAATATCCTAAGAATTCGAGAGAAAGTTTAATGGATGTTAATATATCTGGATAATAACATCCTCCAAAATAATATGTTATATATATACATACACACACTGTGATATTAAAGTATGATCTTAGATATATTAGTGTGATGTGAACAATAAATATGATTATGCAGTGATAGTTAGAAGCACAGTACTGATTACAAAAAAATTGATGGTGTGGTTCTGACTGTTTGTAAAAGTTGGTATGTGATAGTGTTGGTGATAGGTTTCCATTGATGTGTAAGTTTTGGAGACTTTAAAGTGTGAGCAACAATCTTGATGTTGATGCTGGGTTGAAATAATATGGTGGCCAACTGTCTTGTAAATCTGAGGCACACGCACCAACTATCACATTTTTCAAAAGAATACTCCCACACCCAGAGAAACTAGCCAGTAGCTGTTCAGCAACACTTTCGAGGTCTTAAACCAAAACACAATATTTTCTCTCTCTATTTTGTTGTAATTTTTTGACAGTGACTTTGTTCTAGGATAAATAACCAATCTGATTCTTCAATGTTTGATTAATTTAATTTTTAAGAATTTAAAAAATCTTAATTAGATTCTCCATTACATTCTTTTATTAAATTTGTCTATAATATTTACAGATTAATTTTATATTTTACTTATTGAAAGATTTTTTTTGTTTTTAGATTTACAAAACCAAATATTTACCCTTTATATTATACAATAATGGTATTACCCTTTTTAGTCAGATGAAAGTAAAAATTTCTCTTCAACTCAGAAGCCTATATAAGCTTAAAAATACTTTGTTATGAAGTTAGAATCTGAGCACGTAATTTATTTACAATCTTTTACCTCACATGCATTTCTTATTTCTGTCACATACTTTTCTTATTTTTCTCTTCCTTTTTACTCCATTCTGTGTATTTTTTTTTTCTGACTTTCTTTCTTTTTCTATTGTCTGTATTTTTTTTACCGATTAATTTATTTATTATTTTTGGAAGAAAAAAAATGAAACATAAACAAATATCGAACTAAAAACAATTAGCACTAATAATATTTGAAAATAAAGTAATCTTATTTGGTAAGCTGATTTTATAACTTAACCCTTGGGAATGAGAATGGGTCTTGTCAAGGTCAACAATCTTGTGCAATCTAAACCCTCACCAAAATGTCTATCTATTATATCTAACACTTATAATCATCTCTCTTAGCCATGTTTACTTAGTTTGAGACATGGAAATTGTCTAAGTCTAGAGTTTTCTTTCTTTCTTATACTATGACTTACCCGACAACCTGTTCCACATGTAATGTTTGTGTTCCTGAAGATGTGTGTGAATGACAGAATAAAATTTTCACTGTGTTGAAAAGTATCTCCAATGATTGAAAGGAAACAAAAGAATCAGTGATCCTAATCACCATTTTTGCATGACAATAGAGTAGTTAATCGCTTCTTGTGCCTCATTATGAACACAATGAGAATGGTGATTTTGATCTGCGTGAAGCAGGGTGTACCTGATCTATCTGAGTTTGGAGATGTATACGAGCTAGGATTTGGATTGGGAGAGGATAAGCCTCCAACCAGTGCTTTGGTGAAGAAAGAATTTCAACGCAAAATCATCTATCCTTTGAGTCCACATGAGGTATGCATTCAAAAGGGAGAAAAAGGTTCATGCATGTCGTGCTTTATCTACACAAACTGTTTATTTAACCCATGTTCACTTGGTCAGGACTTGTTCTAGGGTACCCCACATGCCATCTACTTTTTACTATCATCAACTTCATTATCATCTGCTTTTTTCCACTTGTAGCACCTTTTATGGCAACTTCTTGGAAACAGATAAAACCACACAACATTTATCCAAAACATCCTAAGAGAACATTGTAGCCATAAAGAGGTGGTTTTTTACTTATTCTGAATGAAAGTGGAGATGATTAATTATGTTGTTGATGATAGGATTCAACCCTAGCTTGTATGCTGTTGAGGCCAGGACCTATTGAGGCATTGAGAAGTGCAAGGTTTGTGGAGGATGGTGAAGTGGAGAAGGTGCCAAGGATGTACATAAGGACAAGTCATGACCATGTGATGAAGGCAGAGCAGCAAGAAGCCATGATAAAGAGGTGGCCACCATTGAGTGTGTGTGAACTAGACAGTGATCATAGCCCTTTCTTCTCCACCCCTTTCCTCCTCTTTGGGTTACTTGTAAAAGCTGCAACTCTTCACTTTGGATGCAACTTTTCTAACCCAGCTTCCTAAGTTTTCTCTCCAACCCATGTGTTGTGAGAGATCACAATTTCAGGATATTTCCTAAATAGGGAAGGATGGGGTTTAATAAAACTCTGATTAATTAATAATATAAGAAAGTAATGACAATCTTAATGAGAAGTGTTACAAAACCATTGTGTCTCGCTGTGTGTTAGATAACAAGTATAGTAGACTATGTTGCCTATATGTTAAGTTTCTTCCAATATTGTTTTAAATATATTACATAAAAATAAAAAAAATAATAAAAATAATAATAAAAATAATAATAAAAATAATAATAAAAATAAGAATAATAATAATTATTATTATTCTTATTATGTAAGTAATATCATAATAAAAATACTTTTATCTCATTTCTATTTTTTTAATTCAAATAATTTTCATTCTAATTCAATTTTTTTCTACTTCTCCTTAATAATTCAATTTAAACAAAAAAATAGAGTGAATGACCTATACTAGATTGAACTTTTAAAATAAAAGTTTAATTATTATTTTTTAATCATTGTTTTTGTCAAAATTGTTAATCGATCCTCAATTTTTTTCTTAATTTAGTCCTAGCTTTTTTAAATTGATTCAATTTGGTCTTAACTTTTTTAAATTAATTTAATTTGGTTTTGAATTTTTTCCTAATTTTTGTAAAAATGATTTAATTTTGTATTTTTCATTAGTATACAGACAGTCATAAAGTTAGTGTTATGTGTTTCTTAAAACTTTTTAATTTTTTAAAATTTTTTAAAAAAATAATTTTTTTCATGTGTCACTTCACATTTGTGTCACGTGACATGATCATTGTGATGTGACAATAACAATGTGATGTGGCTGACATTGCTACATGAGCATAATCTCAATCTAGTCTCTACATTTGGTTTTTAAATTCAATTTAGTCCCGACTTTTTGTAAAAATTAACCAATATTGTTTCTCTTGAAATTGAGATAAAATTTATTTTGTATAATATATTGTTATTTTTACTAAAATTGTCATTTTTATTAAATGTTTTTAAACTAACTTTAACATCTATATAAATTTATTTAAGATCATGTTAACATAATTAGGGATGTCAAAAAATTGTTATTCGTGGATATTTGTAAATAAAATCTTCAATGGATAGAAAATAAATATTATGTATGGGTATGTGCAGATAATATGTACAAATATTTTTTATATCCACGTGTTAAAAGGACAGGTACGAGTACCATAATATTGTACTCGTGAATATTGTACCCTTTATAATCTAGTTTAAATTTTAAAAAATATTATTAACACTACAAGAAAAAATGGTATTACCTACCACCCAAATCCGTAGATAATGGCTAAAATTCGAAGATAAAACAGATTTACCTACGGATTACCTACCGGCAAAAATCCGTAGGTAATATAGGCGTAGCTAATGCTTACCTACGGAAATCTAGATTCGTAGGTAATTACCTACCGATAAATCCGTAGATAATGTCGTAGGTACTTACCTATCGATATATCCGTAGGTAATAACTACCGATATATTCGAAGGTAACTGCCCTTTTTAAAAAATATCGTTTTGGTTTGTTTGTCCTGCTGTTTATCCTGGATATATTTTTTGATACAGTTCAAAATAATATTGTATCAACACATTATGTAGAGGAATTATAGTACTAACACACAAGTAACATAACTCAGAAATAACACACATTCCAAACCTTACAAACACAATGTTTTATTTAAGTTAAAGCTACCATAATCCAAACCTTACAGAAACATCCAAGCATACTAATATAAAGGTTCCTAATATAACATAATGTTTTCCCTAAGACTAATAATCAGTATAAGGATGAGGTGGATTAATTTGGCCTTTTTCATCTTGTTGCACTTGTGGATTGTCCTCCTGCTCTTGATTTTGTTGTTATTGTTGAGTGTTTGGTGGTTGAAGAATATTCTGTGCAGCAACTGCTACTGGAGGTAGGAGATACTGCATGAGTGTACCAAGTAAATTTTGGAACGTCTGGAATTGGGTTTGCATTTGGTTTTGAAATTGAGTACTCATTTCACGAATTTGCTCTGACATTCGATCCTCGGTAGTTGTTAGTCACTGTCGAAGTTCATTAATCTCTTCCAAAGGAACTTGCTGACTAGAACACGCCTGTGTTTGTTTTAAGAGACTCTGAACACAATCATCTCGAGAGTGCACATGTACAACTCCATATACTCGTCCTTTGTACCTTCCACTTGCTGTCTCTAACCAACACTTGTTCCTCAATCTCTCCTCCTCAACAGGGTCTAAAGGGGTGCATTGTGAGACACCAACAGACTAATGCTTTCTCCACCCCACCTCTACCTAATTCAATAACACTGAAATCTGTGTGCTATAATTCTTTATTTGACTAAAGATAAATATATGAACAAAAACTTAAAAGGAATCATGGTCAGACTTAGAAGGTCAATGAAAGTGATTAAATTAAGATTCCTTCAGATAAACAGATTAACAACTTCATTTTTGTTAAGGATTTCATATTTTCAGTGACTGTATATATGTAACATTAATAAAAAATTATTTCTCCAAAAAAAATATATTTCTATATAAAAATTTGCTTGATGAAATATTTCCAAAACAAGCCAGTGACATTTTTTAAAAGATAAAAACTTCATACCAGTTTTGTGGTCTTTTATATCAGGTCCAAACTAATTTAATGTGTTTAAATAGAAAAAATATAGCAATAACAACAACCAAAGCCTCAAAACTAACCAAAATAATTGTACTTAAGAATGAGTGTAACCGTAAATTGAAACAAGAGAAAGGGAAATAAGTGTTTTGAATAGCTGACTGGAAAAAAAATGACAGCAAAAATCATGTATAAAATGGAGTGAAAAGTTTATTCAACCAACAGGTTTCATGTCCCACAAAGAGGTATAACGCAACCAATTAGGTGAAAAGTAGACAACTAAAATTTCCAGAAAGAAAATTAGCAGAACAAGGACGTGTTGGTCATGCTTAAAATATTGCATAATGGTAGGGAATGGTAATTCTAGCAACCTAGGCACAAAGTTTACTATAAATGATAATAAAGCTATGTGATTATCATAGAAAAGATAATGGGGACAAATGGCAATCACAACAAGAACTTCAAAGAAAGTTTAAATTCTGCAATGTAATATTTTGATCTAATTATAAACTAAAAACAAAGACTAATCAAGCTATGAACAAGGCTCATAACTTACTTGTCCACAACTGCTGAATAATGTTGCAAGCCTCTCTGTAGTAACCTAAACCAAGACAAAAGGTTCTTCAAATAATTTTGTTTACCATGATTAGAACAGTACAGTAAACAAACTAGAGCAACAAAAGCCCTATGCCACTATGTGATTGGCTACATCGATTACAAGACTATCTTTACCACATACTATTCTTTTAATGCTACCTTCTCTTTGAGCCTTTAGTGATCTTCCACTCACCCTCCTTCTCCTTGGTTAAAATTATTTCTTCTCTGCAAGATAATGAAAAAGTTAAATTTTTAGTAAATACAATTTTTCAACAAGATTACTTTGCTCACAAAAACTCGATTGTTCACATCAACTTTAAAACACAACAACTTATCACTATCCTCACCGGGTTCACTTCTGATGAACAACTAAGCTTTGACTTGGACTCCAAATTCAAGCACGACTTGGGGCTAGGGCATGCGATTCCCTTCAACCAATCAAAGATAAAAGTTTAACACAAAAATAAACTTTAAAACACAATAATCAATGACCTCTCTCACCTAAGTTCAATCGCGATAAAGAACCGAGATCCTCTTCTTCGATTCAGCTCCAATTTAATTGATGACTTCTGTTACGCGAGAAATGTATGAGGCAAACAACAAATCTTTGATGGCGAACGAGAAATCCTTGATTCAGGGCACACGAGTTCGGGATGCGCGAGCAAACTTCAGTGTTTAGCAATGAAGACTTTCGATTTAAGCTTGTGCGAGTTCGACCTGTGTGTGAAATATTTGAAGGGGCGCGAAAAATCCTCAGCTCCAGCCACACGATCTTCAGCTTAGGGCACACAATCTTCAGCTCAAGGCTCACAAAACAGTTGGGGAAAAATGGTCGAAGAAAGGAACTTAGGGCTACGAAGTCTGTGTGCAGATAGAAAAAGCGTTAATTAATATTGATTTATCATTTAAAATTTCATTTATGTTGATCAGTAGGTAATATCAGCAGGTAAAAAAAATATTTACCTGCTGATATAAATATTATTACATACGAAAATATCCTTCGAAACACTTCCCCGCTTAAACGCGCCAAAGTTATGTACGGATCTTACATACGGATCTAGAACCCTAAAATATTACATAGATACATACGGAAAAGCGTAGGTAAGTAAAATATTACCTGCTGAAAAATATTGGTAGGTAAATCAGTAGATAGATCTCAAATTACCTACGGATTATAATCCGTATGTAATAATCCGTAGATAACTAACAAATTTCTTATAGTGTAAAATATTAACACATTGATTGTAAATGAGTTACTTTTTATCAATTGATTATAAAAAAAACTTTATCTCTTTGTAAGTTGTCATTCAACACTATTTAAATTAGTTATTTAGACTTTGTTTGAAACTTATGAATGTTATGTATTGTATTCTATTTGAATTTATAGTTAAAATATGTTGTTAAATATTTTTTTAAAAATCTTGTAAATACCCACCCGTGAATATCCGAGGGTATTAAAAAAATATACGGATACCCGCATATATATGAAGACAATACATGACGAATATTTATCTAGTGGATAGAATAAGAGAAACTACCATCCATATCGTATCCGTCCCGTTGACATCCTTAATCAAAACAAAGGAATAAAGGAAGAAAAAAAAATTATAGTCATATATTATACAAATTATTATGTCTTGTATTTATAAGCTGATATAAGAACCCGTTAAAAACATATATGTAATGTTCTAATACAAGACTTACGATGATATTGAAATATTTTCCATTTTGGAGGAAAATCTAGGTTTGATGAACATTAATTCTTATTTTATAGTTAAAAAAAAGTATAAATGTTTTGGAATATGCCATATGTAGCCCTAAAAAGGATCGCTTTGTCATCATCAATCTCAGGTTTTAAAGTTTTGACTTGACAAGCTTTTGGAGAACAAAGTTGCTTGCTATCTTCGAAAGTTTATGACTTGAAGAGCAATATGCAATCATTATTATTAGTAACTATTTGATTCATGAATGTGTAAATGGGGAAAAATAGTATTTGAGAGAGAAAATAATTAATTTAAACTTAAATATATTTATAAAAAATAAAAATTGATTTCTGAACTTTATAACTTAATGGCAAGTGTGTGATAACATAGAAAATAGTAGTTTAGAATGAGTAAGTGTTTAAAATAATGGAACTTGATTGTTTTATTATTAAAAATCTTAAATATAAATAGAAATCTAATAAACGAGTTTCATTATTTATAAACACTTTATCTCTTTAAGAATTGTTTCTAAAATTCTCGCTGCCTTCTCTCTAAGTTTTTTACTCTTGTAATCATCTATACAACGATTAGAGACCGCTAGGGGGATTCCTGCGACACGCCCTACGTCTTTGTCCGATCAATTTCTCAAACAGAGTAAGTTGATTTTCTGCTCTTTTCTCTGATTTTGTCTAAATCTTCTTGCATGTGGATGATTCTAGACCGCATGTGCCTTCTGAGTTCTCCTTATGTTTCCACTAGTCAATGGTTCCATTGATGCACTCTGATCATGTTCTTGTTGTTCTTAGGGAGAATTGGGGACTCTGTCGGGTTGTGAGGTGTATTTGAACTCTTTATGAATTGTCTGTATAGTATCTCAGGTAAGGGAAGCTAATATCTATCATGTCTCACAAACCTATTAGTAATGTTATTATATGATTATTTTGTAATTGACTGATGTGTTTGATATGTGGACTGAGTTGTGATGTTTGAAAATGATAAATACTTATGTTTTATCTGTTGTTTGAGAATAATTGTATGCTATAGGTGCAATTGGATTCAATTTGTGTGAATATTTTGATAGAATTAATGTGTGATACTCAAATGGTCTTTGTAGAGGTTTTGGGGTTGTATGGATTGGTTGAATAGGTATAATTTTGCTTAAATCAACTTTTGCATAATTGTACAGATTTGCTTACTCGCTGGGCGAGCCTCCTCGCTGGATGAATAAGTTGATCTGTATAATTATGCAGAACACTGATCTGTAGAATTATGCAAATTCGCAGACTCGTTGGGCGAGTAATACTCGCTGGGAGAATTTCCAAGTTAGGAAATTCCAGACCTGGACCAGTGGTTGGGCGAATGCTACTAGCTGGGCGAGCATAGGCCAATGGATGGGCGAGTAATACTCGCTGGGCGAATTTCCAAGTAGGAAATTCCATACTTGTACTAGTGGCTGGGTTAGTGCTACTAGCTAGGCGAATGATTCTAGCTGGGCGAGTAAGTACGAAATTGAAACTTGCATGCTTGAGTGATTTGAATGATATTTTTGTAGTTATAGAAGCTTTTTAATTATTATGAATGATGAGTATATGATATGAGATTTTTTATATGATACTGAGTTGAGATTGGTTGATGCTAACCCAAGGAGGATTAGCAATGATTGTGGTAGTGTATGCATTGAGGTAGGGATTGTCTTGGCAGTTATCTTGACGCTCTAACAACCATTCAAATTCTCAAGTAGAGAGGAATGAGGTATGTGGTGAGAGGAGGTTCTAGCCTAGGGTTTTTCCCTTGACCATAGGTGTTAACGAACTAACCTTGTATGTGGTAGAGTTTTACTCTGTATTTGTCGCTCTACAGAACATGAGATGCCACTACAAGTGCACAACTGTCTGGATCCAACTTCAATGCATGAATTCGGATTAATTGGGTCTTAGATTATTAAATTGTGTGAAAGTAATTGATTATTTGTGCTTGTTGTATGTTATTAACTATAGAATTGATTTAAGTTCTCTTTTTAAATCATTAGCTTACCCTTATTTTGTCTTTTTTGTTTTTGGTGTCTGTTATTTCTTGCCATGATCACCTGATTGGTGTGAGCAGTTGAAGATCTTGCTATTAGTCCCGTGCAGGGAAGAGCAGGAAATGCTACATAGTAGAGTTTCTTTGGAAATTTTAGTATTTTTGGTTTAGACTTGTGTTTTCTCTTTTGAAAACTTTAGTGCAAGTTGTGTATATAAATTGTATAACAGTTTATCTAGTTTATGTGAGATGACTGTAACATACTGTTTATATTTTGGGTTCTATGTTTTGAACTATCAGATATGTAATGTTTTGTTTGATGGTTTAGACTATTAAATGGGATGTTACAAAGTGAGTCTTTAAAAAATTAGTTTCAAATTGATATTATATATATATATATATATATATATATATATATATATATATATATATATATCACAATTTAATCGCCACACTTTTGTAACATTAAAGGACCAAATAAGAGTTTTGGTTATATAAAAGCTAAATCGATATTTAGTTTATATTTTAGGGATCAAAATCACCTTACTGAAAATTATTGTTTGCTTATTAAAGATAAGAAAAATGAAAAATATTCATTTATAAGCAAATAAAGAGGAAAAAAAAAGTTCAGCAAAACTTGTGTTTGAAAACTACTTAAAAAGAATCAAACAAAAGGAGTAGGACATGTTCACATGCTATATTAGTTTTGTTCATGTCAAAATTTATTGCATTATTGAACAAGATTAGATCAACACACGCGTCAATGATGCAACAAAAAAGAAGTTCTCACACATGATTTTTGGATTAAATAATATAATGAATTTAGATATGAAATTTTGAAGAACAAAAACATGGAATTTGATTTGCATACGCAAAGAAAAGAAAAGACATGATAAAGAATTGCGTACAAGTACATCCACGCGGTAATGTATTCTGTTGCTTTGCTTGAGGTTCATTTAATCAGATCCCAAACGCAAAGCCACAGATAGAAGTTTCAATTATAATTTTTTTTCAAATTTTATATATATTAATGTTAATATAAAAGTTAGTGGTAGTAGTTGCAATAATTAGAAAAATAATGAAACATGTTTTGTGGAAAATTTTCAATCATAACTCAAATAATCCTTAAAAGAATTTTTATAAAACACTATTTCGATGTTGTTAAAAGAAAAAGGTAAAATCTTATTTTAAACGTGTTTTTTTTCTACTAAAAATTATTTTTTAAAACACTATTTATACATGTTTTGATACTTTAACGTTGTCCTCTTCTCCTCAAAGTCAACTTATGTTGATCTGTTGTACACGACACCGAAGCCGTGAAAAAGAATAACCGCCGCCAAAACTAATTTAACATTTAAAAAAAAAAATATTATGAAAAGAAGGTAGAAAAAGAAAAACCTTTATAGTTTCGTTTGTTAACGGCTCTGACCTGCATTCTCCTCAATGTAAGTTAAGTTAGCTTTCAAACTCTGTCCAGAATTTGTTCTGTGTTAGTGTATTTGGGTTTTGTTAATCATATTTGCTTTTGTGATAAAAACAAATCTTTCCTACCTTGTGTTTTATGGATGATGATCAAGTTTCCCTCTGGAATGTCTTGTAAAATTGTACTTTTGTTCTTGTTCTTTATACCCTTTTTCGATTTCTTGATCATTTGGGAGTTGATTATGACTGAAACAATAATGCCTTTTTGGAGTTTATGTTATCTCATCATTTGAACTTCTCTGAATTGTGGTTTTCTATCAGTGTTTGTTGTGATCTGTGAATGCATGTTTGATGTTTGATCCCATGAACTCCCAATTTCGTTTGTTTGGAGCCTAATTTGAAACTGCCAAGCGACGATATTCATTGGGTTCCTCCTCCTCCCACTTTCCCTGCTGCAATTTCATTCATTTCGTTTTTCTGAGTTTAAACGTTTGTTGCATTCTTTAATGCAAGAAACTTGAGTTAACTGTTTTATTGTCCTGAATTACAGAATTGGCAACCCGTTCTTCATGAATTTGACAAGTGTTGATACATTCACCGTTTCCTGTAGAGCGGGAAGCAACAACAATTTCCTTTTCCGGATTTTGGTTTGCTTCTTGCTACCAAGTTTTCTGGGAGCTCCTGAAGTATATGTTCATTCCCAATTGATAAAGCTCATTATTGGGTTTTCGTTTTCCTCCATTTGGGGTGGAATCTTTGGGCAAATCACACCTACAGTTCTGAAGCTTCTTGGTCCCATTTTCTGCACTCTCCTTGTTTCATCAAAGAGCCATGGTTTCTTCCCAGTTCTCTGTCTTAAACGAAAACAGTTCACCAAAGTCTTTCCTCAACCAACTGGTTCTACCAAATGGACCACCTGATCTTTTGCCTTCTTCGAATTCTGAGGAATTTGAATTCTCTGATGTGTTTGGTCCATCTCCTTCTGGTGGAAAGGTTTGCAATGATCCTGATTGCATTAACATCCGCTCTCAATCTTTATTTGCTCCCACAACTTGTATTGGTCAGTCCTTGCAGCTTAGCAAGCTCACCTTACATGAGACAGAAGATGCATTGGACCTTGTGGAGGTTTTAACAGAAACACAGAAAGAACTTGAACATTCTGTTAACAATGCAGCAGTAGAGAGACATAATTTACATTTCAATGGTTACTGTCTGAACAATCAGACTATTGGAGTTGAGGATTTTGGACTTCTGAAGGTTGTTGGGCAAGGTGCTTTTGGAAAGGTGTACCAGGTGAAGAGGACAGGTACTTCTGAAATATATGCTATGAAGGTCATGCGCAAGGATAAGATCATAGAGAGAAACCATGCTGAATATGTAAAATCTGAAAGGGATATACTTACAAAGGTGGACAACCCGTTTGTTGTGCGGCTCAGATACGCTTTCCAAGTAATACTTTTGATCATATCATATGTTTCAGTCTCAGGTTAGGAAAATGGACAGTGCTGTCATATTTGCATAACGACAACCTTTGTTTGTTGGACTTACAGACAAAATATAGGCTGTATCTTGTGCTTGATTTTGTCAATGGTGGCCACCTTTTCTTTCAGCTCTATCACCAAGGCCTATTCAGGTATTGTAATTTGTAAGTTGCATGGTATGACTATATTATGAAATGCTTATACATATCTGTCTCACTCACACAACTTTTGTCAGGGAAGATTTGGCACGCTTCTATGCCGCAGAGATTATTTGTGCCGTTTCTTATCTTCATGCAAATGATGTAATGCACAGGGATCTTAAGCCTGAAAACATTCTTCTCGATGCAGATGGTCATGTAAGATAACATAAACTTATGTCTCTGATTCTGTCTCTCTGCATTAGGCATGCCACATGCCTGCGTATCTATTCTGAAGGGATTCGTGATTTGTTTCTAACTTCTATATGTGCTTGATATCAGGCTGTGTTAACAGATTTTGGCCTGGCTAAGCAATTCAATGGCACTGAAAGATCAAATTCTATGTGTGGAACTGTAGAGTACATGGCCCCTGAAATTGTAATGGGAAAAGGTCATGATAAGGCAGCTGATTGGTGGAGTGTGGGAATTTTACTATATGAAATGCTTACCGGAAAGGTTAGAATCTTAGTATTTTTTTTGTCTTGTATATTTTTCTATTATTTTTCCAACTCGAAATATCTCTCTCAAGCATTTACTACTGAAGATGGAGCTCCAATTTCATGGAACTTGATAGATAAACTTGATTATCTGAAATGCAATTGACTGTTTTCTACTTTCATGAAAATAACTGAAAGTTATTCATTGTTCATTATACTTGGATTACATAATTTTACTCTGGTTTCTAATGAATTGCAAAAATAAGTTTGTATGTCTGATCTGCAGAAATTTATTTTGCTTCTGGAGCAAGAAACATAAGTTAATCAGAATTTTCTTCCATAATGATACGGAATAATAGTATTATTGAAGTAAATACACCAATCGCTGTCAATATAAGAAGTCAAGTAAGCGAATTGGTTCGATTGGAGAAGAAAAGAAAAGATTTAATTAAAAATATTTTCCTGGAATATCTATTTTCCCGGAGAGATGGATAAGATATCCCGGCACAGTGCCATGTTGATATCACCGAGAATGGTAAAAAAAAATTCAAAAGGATAAAAAAAAAATGAAAAATTGGATCTATGTCCAATAGATCACAATTATGAAAAAAAAGTATTACTATGGGAATTAACCCTAGAATGGTGGCTAATGATATCAATCTCCAACTGAATTCTGCTAAGATTATGGTGAATGATTTCTATTAGCCAGTCAATGACCTGTAACTCTCAGAAAATTATATCTTACATTTCCTTAAATTATGGTGCTGCGTCAACTTTGATTGTTTAAACATGATTGTATTTGAAAATCCTGTTTCTAAGTAACTGCCAATAATTATCATTTTGCTCAAGAGATTGAGAAAGTTATCTAGATCATGCGATTAGGTGTTGGTTTGTGACATATTTCTGGAGATTTACAAGTCACTTGGATGTATTTATGTAAAGCTGATACATAAGTTTGCTGATGTTTGAGTGAGTTATTGCAACTTTTATAATTTCTCTAAACTTTATATTACTGTGTACTCTAATTGCAGCCTCCTTTCTGCGGCGGAAATAGACATAAGATCCAGCAGAAGATAATTAAAGACAAAATAAAGCTCCCAGCATTTTTGTCAAATGAGGCACATTCACTGTTAAAAGGGGTACATATTTTCTCCTACATCTAATCATTAGTTTTTTTCCCTCCTTTTAATAATATGGTTATGAAAAACAATCACTCTTGAGGGAAAAGGCTTTTGTTGTTGCTGTATGTATATATGATTCTGAAAAATCCATTACTTGTATGATAGTGAAGTATTCTTTTTTTACACATTGGCTTCACAAAATGGAAGTTTTCTTCTACAGCTGTTGCAGAAAGATGTCAGCAAACGCCTTGGCAGTGGATCAAGAAGCAGTGAGGAGATTAAAAGCCACAAATGGTTTAAGTCTGTGAACTGGAAGAAACTGGAAGCCCGTGAAGTCAGGCCAAGCTTTGTGCCAGATGTTGCTGGGAAGCACTGTGTTGCTAACTTTGAGGAGAGGTGGACTAGTATGCCTTTGCTGGATTCTCCAGCTTCTACTCCCAAAAAGGATCACAGTACCTTCAAGAAGTTCTCATATACTGGTGCTCCAGTTCAGTAATGATAGAAATGCATGATTTCTACAATAAAGGTCCAATCAGAGCAGCCAATTCATGTAATCTGTGATGGCTTAGAAAAATATATCTCTCTGATACTCCACACCTATAATTTTTAAAATATAGAATACAGCCACATGTGCATACATTGAACATTCTTATGAATCATTTAAACTGATAATGAACATTATATTTAAAATCATTTACAGAAATTTTAGTCAAATATAACCAGTTCAACACTTCTTTTCCTATGCAGAAACGAATTTAATCTATTCATCTAAAGTTCTGAAACATGTTCAACTGTGGATCCGTCAAAATATGTTTTTTAAAGTTGAGACTTTAACTGAATGTCCAACACCTTAATATGGTAAAAACAGAAGCACTAGGTGCAGAGATTACAGTATAAGTATTCATTTTGGTTCTTCTACTGGTGCAAACACATTCGCACAGTTAACGAAGAAGCTCTTATTCTAGCAACCACACCACGCAAACATTACTATTCTTTAATCTCTTAGACAACAATATAAAGGGGAAACTAAAAGACAAGCAGAACACAGAAACGTGAAACTGAAACAAACATTATCCTTTTTGCACCTTCTTATTATTGAAGCTTCTAGTTGGGGTATTAAGATTAGCTAAACCATTGAGTTTGCTGGACTTATATCAGCGTTAGAGTTTTTGGTTTCCTTTTCTGTATCAGTTGTTTTCTCGTTTGCATTGTCTTGAGCAATATTGCCAGTGAGTTCTTTATCTTCTCCAGAGATTTCTTCAAGTGACCGACCTCGTGTTTCTGGCACTAAGAAAGTGCAGAGGAATCCTAGCATATTCACCACTGAAAGTGTCATAAGCGCGGTCTTCATAGCTTCTGATTTGTCTTGTGTACTATTTATATAGCTTTGCACAACAAAAGCACCAATGATAGCTCCTGCTTTACCAGCTGCTGCTGATATCCCATGGCATGTTGAACGGAATCTGGCAGGGAATAGCTCTGCCGCCACTATAAATGTTGTGCTATTGGGTCCAAAGTTTGAAAAGAAAAGGGTGACTTCAAAAAGAATGACAAAGAGGGTGTTTTTGCCAGCACTATCATCATAATTTTCATCTGGGTTGCGTTCATCTTCCCTATATTTTGTATAATTGAGTCCCAAAAACAGCATGCAAACAGACATAGCAAAAAATCCGCCAAGTTGGATTTTGAACCTTCCAATCTTGTCAATGAAGTACACTGTGCACCAGTATCCAGGGACAGTGGCAAACAGTGCCACTGCAGACATTGCTTTGGAGAGTTGAAACACCTCCTCTATGCCATTCATTTGGGAAGCATTGGGTAAAAACCCAGTCGCAGGGTAAATATCTTGTTGTGTTAGCTGAAGACTGTAGAAGGCAATATCCAAGAAGAACCAGGTGCTGGTTGTTCCTAGAAGGTGAAGGCCGTGTTTCTCAAGAAACTCTGAAGAGATGAATCCATAAGAGAGACTAGGTGTGGCAGTGGCAGCAACCCTGATATTTGATTCTTCTAAAGGTACATCATTTTCAAGAACTTTGGCCATATCTTCAACAGCCTTCTTGTGATTTCCTTCCACTAAGAAAGTGTATCTTGCAGTTTCTGGCATTTTCATTCTCCAGTAATAAGTGAATGCAGCAGGAAATGCACCAAACATTAGCACTATTCTCCAAACAAAGTCTCCTTGTGGCTGAGTACATTGCACTGGATTAACTGCATAAACGCAGGCTGGATAAGCCCATAGGAACAATTTGGAGACCAACATGGCTACACCTCCAGCAAACAATATTCCCACCCCTTGCATAGCAAAAACAGCAGCAACAAAAGCTCCCCTAGTCTTCGTATTGGCACATTCAGACATTATAACAGCTGAGAGAGGATAGTCTCCTCCTATGCCAAATCCTAGCCAGAACCTGAAGAAGCAAAGAGTAGCCACCACACTTTTGGCTGTGGAGCCAAAAGAAAGTCCTGATGCCAAGGCACACCCCACCATGGTGGCAAGGGTTATGCCATAAACCTTTTTTCGGCCGAGTTTGTCACCCAGCCAGCCAAAGAAGAGCTGCCCCAAAAGAGAGCCACACAATGCAACTCCTGTTATTGCATTGCTTACATTCTTTGGAAGCTTCCCTGGACTCTGACTCATGGGGTCATAGTAGTACAAGCGACCTATGAGCTTGATAACTGCAGTGATGCAAAAGAGATCATATGCATCAGTGAAGAACCCCATCCCTGCTATCCCAATTGCCTTGTAGTGATATCTTTGTGTCTTGGCTTTGTCAAGTGTTGAGAGGACACCTTTGTTGGTGGCCATGGCTCTTAACAAAGGTTGGTGTCTGATGGTAAAACGGGAGCAGGAGAAGAGGCTAGAAACATGACAGTTTTATATGCCATATTCATGAAACAAGTTCACTTGTCTTCTTGGATTTTGACAATTCAGACATTGCTTTCTTAAAGCTGGAATAACATCATTGGTAACATCGCGTCTCATATATCGTCTGGTTCAAGGAAAATGCATTGATATATGAGAACACACAATGTTTATGTTGAAGCTTGAAAAGCCCTCCTCCTTAATGGCTAAGTTGCAATTGGTTACTATCTTAAGTTGGCTTCCAACATAATATAAAAAAGTATAGCTTTGTTATTATCTTGTGTCTTTCATCTTAGTGCCTTCTTTCACCATTCTTTGTTCCTTGGCAAGGGATTCGGATTCCTTGGTTCCCTTTGGATATTCTGCGATATGCATGGAGATTGTTTGATGAAATCCATGCACGTAATCTCCAAACATGTTTTTCCTCTGTTGAGTTGACACGTGATTGTTTACAGGGCCAAATCCGCGTATCCTTCAAGGCAAAACTTTCAATTTTCTAATGGTTACAAATGTTGACACAAAAATGTACATCTTTGAACTATGCCTTAGAGATGTGGGGAGATTGATGTAACTTCTTTCCTAAAAGACTAATTTAAATTACAGACATATAAACATGTATTCTCAACACATTTCAAGCAAAGATGTGTTAGGAAAAGAACAGTGTTAGACAGGTTTTGGGTCGGAGATCCACGTGGACTAAAAATAAGAGAATTTCATAGTATATAAATAAGTGTAAACCTCACCTTACAAGTTAGTTTTGTGAAGTTAAGTTAGGTTTAAAGTCTACTTCTTAACATTTTGTAGTTTAATTTTTTTTTTTCCTTTTAAACCATTTGAGTGGACGAACAACAGGTTAAAATACTCTTCAAGATGCTCAGAATCTTCTGAAGTTTTGTGTTTTCTATCTATTTACAAACACGAATTGTTTGTATTCATCAATTTTGTTTAATTTAATGACTTTGGAGTTCCGAGCACATTGGTCTTGAGGATATCACACTCCAACTTTTGATGATTTGAGTTTGTCCAATTGCGTTGTAAACTATGCAGAGTAGAAAATCCACACCTGCAGGTACTTACCATGTCTTCATGTGAGAGGGCGCGACAAACAAATTGATTTCTTTAATGAGACATTATAGGCCTCAAACATTCATCAATCTATATATAATACAAAATTAAGTTTTCATTTCCGAGAAAGAATAATCAAATTTGAGTAAATCATCAATTTTTGGTACATCTCTCTTACTTAGGTATTAAAATCTAATAACGAGTCTTTAATATTTCGAGGTATTTTTTCCATTTGTAGATCAATGAATGAAACCATTTCAAAGTGTTAAAAATTTAAGAATCGAATTAATTTGATTTTTTTAATTTGATATTTCAAAATTAAGGACATATTAATTAGGATGACAAAGCAGGCCAGCTCAGTTCGTTTTGGCCCGCATCATGTTTTGGCCCGCAAACAGCCCGCCCTGCAATTCAAAATCAGGTTTACTTTCCTAGCTCGTGGACCTACATTTGTGATTAGCAATTTTTTTTTTTTTTGTGATGAACAAAATAAAAACTTTTTTTATTTTTCATAATAATTTATATTCATTTTCTATCAAAATAATTTTAATTTGTCTAACTAATCAGAGACAAGAAATAATAGCAACGAAGATTATAACTAAAGTACAATAGTAACATGTCAACTTACAAGACATATACAAATTTGTTAACCTAAAAATGCATAAAAGGATATTCCATATTCAAGAACTAAAATCATTATCTTATATACAATGATTATACATAATAATAATAATAATAATAATAATAATAATAATAATAATAATAATAATAATAACAACAACAACAATAATTAAAAAAAAAGGAACTTACAAAAATAACATGATGAATGATGTGAGAATTAAAAAAAATAAAAATATTTAATTTTGTGAATGAGCCAGCAGGCCAATTCGCCCCGCCCTGCCTTTAGCCTGCATGGGTTGCAGGTTTGTACGGGCCAACGGGTTCAACATCCCAGCCCGCCCCGTGTTTTTTTTTGCAAGCATGTGGGTCAACACGTCTCGATTTGTCAGCCCTAATATTAATATTAATTCTTTCTTTAATAAGCAAATGCGATAATAAGGAAAGTGATCTTCAAAATTAGGAAAGTTAAGTTGGGTCGAGTCCAAATTAGACTAGGTCAAGCTTGCCTAAACAAGTTGGGTTGGGACAAGGTAAAATCAGAAAATCAAGTTGAAATGGGCTAGGTCAATATGGGATTGAATTAGGTTGAGCCTAGGTTAATTTGGATTAGGTTAGATGAGCCCATATTAGGTTGGGTCAAGCTTATGAATCGGACCAAGTCAAGCTTGGTCAAGTCAGGCCGAACTGAAGTCAAGTCATGTCGAGGTTAAATTGAGTCATGTTAGGTGTAAGTTAGACTAGGTCGAGCTTATGATCAAGATGAGTCAGAACGAGTCAAGTTCAAGTCAGGTCTACTCAAGTCAAGTCATGTTGAGGTCAAGTTGATCATGTTAGGTATAGGTTAGGTTGGACCCAAGTCAAAAAAGTTTAATCGAGTTGAACCAAGTCATACAAATTCAGGTTAGGTCAAACCAAGCCCAAGTCAAGCTTGGTGACCCAAGTGGGTTGGGTCTTAACCTTGTAATTAATAGCAAATGATGAAAATTAATTAGCAACCAATCCACAATTAATATAAATACTTTGGAGATCAATTTGCAATTTAGAATAGTTTTAAAGACTTGTTGAAGAGTCTTATTTTAATTGAAATCTTGTTTCATTATGTATTGGGTCAAACCCACTTTGTACCACATCTTATCAACTCATTCATTCGATGCATCAATAGAAAGAAAGTTGCTTTAAAAGTGAATTAGGATTGATGCATGAATCATGGGTAAAATTTACGTCTAACAATGTTATATATTTTAACTAAGTCTTAACGTGTGTAAGAATGCAACACAAATAATTCTTAGATCAAATTTTACAACAAATAAATGTTTAGGGGCTCCAAGAATTGAAGTTGTGGTCCATTTCTTACCTTCCGTGTTCTCATATTTACTGCAAACACCTTTGCCAGATGTGTGGAATTTGAATAAGGCTACAATCATATCATCCAAGCTGACCTTTGTCAACCTTCCTTAATTACTTGCCACCATCCATTATTATCATGCAAAACACCCAGACATTTAGGTTTTTAGGTGCTACAAATAGTTGCAACTCACTTGGTTGTAGGATTTAGACACAAGAGGTTTCAACTTCAACATAAAGACTGATCCAATGGTGTCACAATCATAAGGCATGAACATGGAATTTGGATCCCCACCCTTCTACACATGCTTTGTTTTTGTAGGGTCATCATATCCATAACCCAGGTATTTATATAGAAATTGTAAAATGTCTTATAAAAAGTTAATAATTTTTCTTCTACTAAAATGTATAATAAGGGTTAATCTCTAAACTTTGTCGTGAAATTGGAATTTGTCATTGTCCCAAATTTTAATACATTTTTGTCCCAATTTTTAAAAATGAATAAATATAGTCAATTTAACCCAAAGTCATTAATTTGTTTGACCTTGTTAAATGACATTCTAATTGAGTATTTGAGCCGGAATGAATCAAATGATACAAATAATTTAAATGTTAATCTTAAACACCTTTGATATGTTACAAGCATTCAACCCTATACGAATTTCAATTTCTAACCCCTCATACAATGTACATGATGAACGGTGAATTTTTTTTTTTTCATAATAATATTTTGTATATAGCCAAAGGAGAAAAACTTCATTTCTAGTAGCACACTTTTTATAAAACAAAAAAAAAAAAAACGTAAAACACTTTCTTAAACCTTCTTTATTGATTAAAATTTATTACAAACCAAAAAACCAGGAAAAAATGTGTAATAAGTGAAACTTAAAATTTTGTGAGTCTAGTAAAAATTCTGTTGAAGAGCGTGCTCCTTGATCAATTGAGTACCCATTCTTGGTCTTTTAACTGTGGAAATAAGATCCCATTTCTTTGGGTTTATCCTAGATCAATTTTACAATAAATTTTATGAGCAAAACATTCTTTCCGAATTCAACTGTAGGTGTAAACTGTGTGCATTTGACACATACCCTGATATGGGAATTCTTTGATTTCCAAACTTTCTTATGTGGAATAATGTGACAATAAAAGATCATGCAAGATACACGAATGAGTGATACTGAACTGCAAGGTTTGAAAATTTTTACTTCTTCAGTGTCACTCACTTGATACAACGTTTCTCACTGCATTTGTGGAATAAGAAACTACTACTAAGTCATCTGAACATATCATGATACAATACATTTATCATAACTTGAATACTCTAGAAACACAACAAGGTTATTCTTTGTGTGGTACAGAAAATAAGAAATCCATTGCAGGGCAAGCATACCAATACAAAATAATCATGGAGTTTGTACATTAGATTCAGACTCAGATGATGTGTTACGGTTATTCATTTCAGGAAGCCTAATTTCCTCTATGTTCCTAACAGTTTCATCCATTGTTGGCCTATTATCTGCCACCTTAGCCACACATGCAAGTGCAATCTGAAGCATCTGCACCATTTCCTCTTCAAAATACTGCCCTCTAAGAAGTTCCTCATCAAAAACTTCAGCAGTCCATTCCTCTCGAACCACAGACCTCACCCACCTTGGAAGATCAACCATGTCCTCATAGCCAGGATATCCAATTGGAGCCTTTCCAGTGAGTATTTCAAGAAGGAGCACTCCAAAGCTGTAAACATCAGACTTCTGAGTGATTCTCCTGTACTCGGTTACTTCGGGAGCACGGTAGCCATTGGCTTTTGACATGGTTGATTGGGTGGTCATCATAGGAGTGAGTCCTATATCAGTGATGCAGCCATCACATTCTTTGGTTATGAGCACATTGGAGGACTTGATGTTGCCATGAGTAAGTTTCGAATCCATGTGATCAGTGTGAATGGAAGCAAGTCCCTTAGCAGCTCCAAGTGCAATCTTCATTCTTGAATCCCAGTCTAATGGAGATCTTCCAATTCCTCTGTTCCCTGTTGTTTTTTAGGAAAGGATGGAAGAATTAGGCAAAGATGTAGCTTTGTTATAGTTCATTATGTGTCAGCTAGTTGCATGATGAATTGCTTATTGCTACATAAGTAACATAATGCAGCTGTTGAATGGTGAGCAAAAGACACCATATGTTGTCCATTATCTTGCCTAATCCCTAAAACTACTGCTAAACAATCTTCAATGGTGATAGAAATAGAAAAACAGGCTACTTTTTCCATGACATCAATCTGGCCAGTGAAATTTTCCTTTAATAACTAGAATAAATATTGACTTCATCACACCAAGTAGCTAGATAAATATAATGCAGATGAAGAAAGGTGAAGAAAAAACGTACCATGCAGCAAGGAAAACAAGCTGCCTCCAGGCATGTAGTCATATACTAGAAGTTTCTCATCTTTGGAGAAGTAAAAAGCTCGAAGGGGCAAAACATTGGGGTGCCGACCAATTCTTCCTACAACCTCCATCTGCTGCTCAAACTCCTTCTTTCCAACTAGAACTTCCCTCAACCTTTTAACTACCACTGCTGTTCCATCCTCCAAAGCAGCCCTATATGTTGTTCCATAGCTACCCTTTCCAAGAACTTCAGCTGAAGCCTTTAGCAAATCTTCAAGGTCAAAGCTGTAAGAGCAACCTTCAAAGAAAAACAACCTGTTTTTTTCAACCTCTTGCACCCCACTCCCAAAACTCTTTGAAACCTCGGTCTTTCCAGAACACGGTGCCTTTCCTGTAAGTATGCCACTGCTTTGACTTTTGTTCTTCTTTAAACAGCATACAAACATCATCAAAACCAAGAGAGAGAGGAAAGCACAGCCCCCAATTGCCAGAGCAAGTATAGAAGCTAGGCCAAAGTAACTCTTTGAAGTGGTAGCACTTCTATTTTGGGGAGCTGCTGATGGAGAGAGTGGTTGATGAACAGGAGAAGGAGAAAGGGAGGAAGAAGATGAAGATGGAGTGGAGACTGCAGAACAGTTATTGAGAGGTGGTCCACACAAGTGAGGGTTCCCAGCAAAAGAAGTGTACGGATAATTGTTGATGGACTTTGGAATTGAGCCATTCAAGTTGTTATAGCTCAAATTCAAATACTTGAGACTTGGAAAGTTGAAGTCAGGAATAGCCCCAGAGAGGGAATTGTTTTGGAGATACAACCAGGTTAGTCTACTGAGATTCTGAAAGGTAGGTGGGATACTTCCGGAGAAATTGTTAGAGGAAATATCTAATGCTATGAGTTTAGGGGAGATAGAAGAAGGGATTAGGCCTGAGAAGCTATTTTGCTGCAGGTTTACATATTGGAGTGAAGGAATAGAGAGAATGTCAGAAGGAAGGTTTCCTCTAAGGCCATTGGAGTGAAGGCTCAGAATTTTAAGAGAATTTAGTTTTCCTAAGCTATTTTCTGGAATGGAGCCCTTGAAACCTGCCCCTGGAAGATGGATGCTAATGACACTAGTTTCATTTTGGTTGCAAGTCACACCAGCCCAAGAAGTACAAATTGGAGTGGACTCACTCCAATTTAACCTTGGGGCGTGAGGAACATTTGAGAAGAACTCAAGGAGAGCTTTTCTGTCGGAGTTCAAGTCAGCTACAATCAGGCCAAAGAGAGACACTGTGAAGCTTAGCAGAACAAATGAAACAGCACGGAATTGGAACTTCATTGGTTCTTGTTTGGTGTGAAGTGGAGGCAAGTGATGGTTCCAAGTTCTGATCTTAGCTGTTCTTCATCCTTGCTTGGTTCAGCTTTGGAAAATTATGGTAAAGTGTTAGCTGATCATATGGCTGAGAAGGATAAAAATGTTGAAAGTCATAATGAACTACTTTTTTATTCAGTGACATTGAGTTACTTGAGTAAGAAAGAGTTTAGTCTAACAACAATGATGTGCCACTTGGAAAGTGATGCAGAACTTAGACATGAAATGGTGGTTTAGATTATTAGTTTACAGAGTGGATTTAGAAATTGAGTAGAAATCAAGTCAAAAACTTCAGCAATTCCGTTCTTAGAGAACTTGAATTTTAAAGTGAGAATGTCTTCTGTTGGTACATTTTTTCAAACAAATCAGTCATTTCAAAACAAGTAAGAAGATTCCTTTACCAAAAAAAGTATTCCTTTAACAAAAAACAAGCAAGAAGGAAGGGGGAAAAAGGAGGGTTGTGATTGAGAATCCAAGAAAAAAAGAAATCAAAAAAGAAAAAGCTGAAGTTTGACTCACTTTTGTACTTCATAAAGAAAAGGCATTGTCGCTAAAAGTAGGCTGAAATCTCCTAATTTAAAATGATGCCGTGAATCATGAGTCTTGATTTCTAGTTTTTGCCACCAAAACTGGTCATTGCATAATCTAAAAGTTCACCATCAAATACTGAAAAACTACTTTTTTTTCTTTGGAGCTAGATTGAGACATTTACTGTGACAAAGGACATTCAAAAGGGATGCAGATGGGTAAAAAATTTCACACTCAAAAGAAGCATACCACCAAAATGTTAACTAATACAAACTTGCTGATTCATCCAGTGAAGTCATACAAACATAACATCAGTCACCTTAGGAGCAATGCCAGAAATATTAAACAAACAAAACAGTTAAGAGAGAAGGAAGTGACAGAATCAGCAGATCATACCAGAAAACTCTCATTGGCTACATATATGAATCACTTGACTCCATTCAACTTAATTAAAGACCAGATTTTCAGAGATAAATAGATCATTGCAACCATTGTACACAGAAACAAATGTTATACAGATTTGTGAAGAAGATGCTAAAAGCAAAGGATCAGGTTCCAAAAACAATTATGATGAGCAACAGAGGCAACCACCGACAAATGGACCATGTTCATAAAAAATGCCTTCTTTTCCAATCCTTAATCAAGCAAGTGTTCACATTTGGAGTTTAGAGGAACCAAGAGAACATACCTGTGTATGAAATTCAGTGTGAAGATACCAAGAAAAGAAGCAGCACTACCACTTCACAAAAATAATCAGGAGATGTTTAATCCAGTTCATCAAAAAGAGGAGAATTGCAATGAAATTCAAAATCTGTAATGAAGATCTAATGAATTGGTGAGCAACAGAGCAAAACTATAGTTTTTGTGCACGCAACATATGACATGAAAGCATGAAATAAATAGAGATTGAAACTAAGCACTTAGGAATTGGTGATGATTTTCCTACTTAACTACAAATCTACTCTGGCAGCAATAATGAGGGAGCTAACCAACACCAAATTACAAACTCTTTTCTGTCACTAACAATCACATTAATGTCCACTTTTTGCAGTTGAGATTAGCTCAACGTAAGAGGAAAAAAGAACATGGCTTTGCATGACTTCAACTCTAACGTTTGAAATGAAGCAGCAAGTCATAAATTAAATTAGTTGGCATGTCTTTGGGATTTGGGAATGAACCCTATAGAGAGTATTCACTAATTAAACAACTCACGCAACAACTTTACGTCTTGTTTTTACCTTCATTATGAACAGTGTAATTTTAGTTCTTTAAACCATAGGACCCACTCAACCCATACACCAAATTTATTTCTACCAGCATCAAAAGCCAAATCAAATTTAAAAATATTTGTTTGAAGAAATCCTACCTGTGTATGTGTTTAATATTTCAAATGTTCAATATTTACCTGCACAAGTAAAAGAAAATTTGAATCATTATAGAGTGGTATTCAATGGTAATGGGTACACATATATTGGAAATTGATGGGAGCAAGGAATTATGCATAAAAGCTATGACTAGCTGTTGCAGAAGAGAAGCACTTCCTGAACTTTCCTTCTGTCTGTCACATAAATAACAAAATTTTCCTAATTTTTTAAAGTAAAAATTGATGGAGGGATTCAAATTCTATAATTAAGATATTTGAAAAATGAAAACTGCATTCAAACCTAAAAGTAAATGGTATTAGTCTAGATTGTCGTTTTTGTTATCGGTCAAGGATATTTTTTTACAGTACATGAAATATTAATATAGATTATTATTATATCCTCGTTCACTTGAAAAAACTATAAATTATATTTATAACTTCCACCGTATCTATATACTACATTCATATCTCATAAATAATAATAATAATAATAATCTATTACCTTTCAAAAATAATGTTATTGACTTTACATAAATATTAAACATTAAAATTAAGTTTAATTTGAATGTTATTTTAGTAATAGGTTCAAGTATATCTACAATATACATACAATAAAACTAATTAATATTATTGCCTTTAGTCTTTTAAACTTTTTTCTCTAAGCACTACCATTGTTTCAGTAGTATTTGGTGTTGAGCTAATCTAATTCAATATAAAGTAAAACTCCGTCAAGAAATTATATTCTGATTCAACTTTATATTCAAAACATTAATTCGTTATTCTAACTCTTTAATTATTTTATAATATAAACCCATTAGTCATTAATTAACCATAGATAAAAAGAAATATTACAAAAGTAGTTAAAAATTATGTCACTAGGGACTATGTAATGCATCAATATGAACAATGAGATCATGACAGAAAAAATGGTTGTACATTTTACCTTTTCCACTTAATTATTATGTGACCTAAATGCAACTAATGAAACTCATATATTGTTCCTTTATTTTCACTGAGTCTTTGTTGTTTTCTACGTGGAATTTACCAAGTAAGAAACGATATGCTTTCGATTTTATTGACATTGGTTATAATTGCTTGCAGTATTGTTGCTATTATTTGGTTATTTAATATGATGGTTGATTGTGAAAATTTAATTGAGGATGTGATGTTAGGAATTGGCAATAAAATGAATTTTGTTATGTGTGGGAAAAATCGAAATGAGTGAGAGATAGAGATGGTAAAAATACTCGCGTTTGCTGTGAAATTTGCGACCAATAGTTAATACTTGCGAGTTTTTATTACTCGCAGGTAGTGGGTATTTTAATACCCACTTATAAATGGATCGGGTGTGATATTATACTATTCGTGTGGATACCCGTTACCCGCAAAAAATTAAAATTAAAATTTAATTTATATTTTATTAAGTCAAATTTAATTAAAATTAAAATTAACAGTATATTTTATTATGTCAAATTTAATTATAATTATAATTATAATTTAATTTAATTTAATTTATATTTTATTTTTATAATTTTATATTAAAAAATTTATAAAATATATATTTTTTAAATATTTACGGGTATCGGATATTCACAGGTACATACATGTTTTAAAAATATTCACGAATATTTTTTAAACGGATACTCGACAGGTAAACAAGTAGGTAGTGAACAATTTTTTTTTTTTGTCGGATCGAGTTGCGGGTAGACACTATTGGTGTTCGACTTTACCCGTTATCATCTCTGAGAGAGAGTGTTGGTGAATGGTGTATAAACTTGAGCATGTATGAGATACGGGAACCATTTTCAAAGATAGCCGTTTTATTAGAAGATCCTGGTAATTGTTGTTCTCGAGATATAAAGAAAAGTGGTTCATGTCCATTATATTTAACCAAAACCTATAACAATTGAATCCTTCACGTTTTGGTTTAGTGACTCAGCCGTAAAATTCAAGAAACGTCGTCATAAAAAGAATTGAAGAAGCATAAAAATGGATAGGAAGCAATACAAAAGGTGCAGTTTGTAGTCCATTCTATTTCATGCTACTCAATGTAGGTAGAGCTAATTATGTAGGAGTGTTATGATATTTTATTTTAGTTGAATTCTAAGTATACACTGCAAGTCTTACTTAGTGAAAGAAATTGAGGTGGAAGAAAAAATAAGGAGAAATGAGTAAAAGGTTAAGATGTTGGATTAAAATTAAGTAGAGTGGAAAGGAAAAAAAATGAAGGAAAGGTAAAATATTATGTGAATAAAACAGCTATAGTTAATGAGAAAAACAAATTTGTTCCTGTATTCTTTGCTGAGTTTTTTATTTTGTTTTTAGAAGAATCTTGACGCAAATCCGGTAAATGATATTAGAGTTCTATTTTATTCTTGGGAACACATCACAATTGATTGCGGATTCATGCTTGATATAGATATTGATACGTGATACTCTAATTCTAATTGATAAAAAAGATAAAAATTGGTGATAAAAATACTGTAAAAATTTGTAATTTCAAGGATTAGGTGAAAAAAATTAAAATTTAAGATATCACGATTGGTTATTGAGAACGTATTCTGTTAGGATTAACTCCTAACATGATTACATACTTTTTTACATATTTAATAACCACTCATAATCATATTATATTATTTTTATAAATTAATGGTCGTCTGATGATTTGATTTGATGATATTACTCACATGATTGATACTCATATAATTCATTAATCTTTACACTTTAACTCTTTATGTAACATTTTGTATTAACTATTTGATTGATATTTTCTTTTGGGGTTAGCATGTTGTGTTTATAAATAGATTCTTTCTCATTTCTCCTTATTCTCTATTCTTCATTTATTTTTCCTCTTTATTATTAACTTTATTTTATAAAGCGTTATCAGCATGATGTTCTAACCAATTGAACGTTGGTGAAACATTTTTCCTCTCTAATGATGTGTGTCTCAATCCAGGCTCTTTCTAATCCTTTCTTAATTTACAATTTTATCTTATATTATTATGTTTGAATTTGTGACCCTTGATATTATAAGAAAGAATTAATTATATTGGATTTTAAATATTGAAATACATTTATATGCAATAGGTCTTGGTGATACCATTAAAGAAAGAAATAAAGTATCTGAGCAACTAATTTGCTCCTACGACAACAATATTGTGAAAAAAGATTTCACAAATATTATGGATTTATTTCATGCCTTTATATGGTTGAACAAAGCAATAAAGCTTTTGATGAAAAATAATGAGATTTGTCCAACTAGTTCTGCTACATTCCCAGAAGTGAATTCAGCAATAAATATTATGAATTTATTTCATGTCTTTGTATGACTAAATAAAGTAATGAGCTTTTGATCAAAAATCATGAAACATGTCTAATTGTCTGATTGGTTCTGCTCCATTCCTAAAAGTGAATGCAGCAATAAATATTATGAATTTATTTCATGTCTTTGTATGGTTGAACAAAACAATGAGTTTTTGATAAAAAATCATGAAACTTGTCCAATTGGTTATGCTCCATTCCCAAAAGTGAATGTGCCAACATTTGATTTATATTTTCATGATCGTGATATTGATTATGGACATGATTATAAAGGAAATTTCAAAGACATATTTTGTCACCAAAAGTAGCACAATAATGTGAAAAAGGAAAAAACTGTAAAAATATTGACAAATAAGATGAAAGTATATATTATCATTACGATAGTAAAGACCATTTGAGTTGTACATTTCGTATACAAAAGCATCTTACAAATAATGAGAAGAACATATAAACACACTTTGCTTATGAAGATGGTGATTCTGATTATAGCCATATGGATGTTACTCCTCTTGATATTATTATCTTCTTTGCTAAACCAAATGGAAGCATTGATCACCTCATTAGTTATGAGAGTGTTAAAAAAAAGATTTTCTCATATTGATATTTATGTTTGTAAAAAGAATGAATGTTGGCAGTAGCACGAATGATGAAGATATATGTCTTATTGATAGTACAACAACTCATACAATTATCAAGAGTAATAAATTTTTCTCTTATTTGTAATGCGAGAAGTCAATGTTAGTACTATTTTTGGTACTACAAATACAATTGAAGGCTCCGGAAGAGCTATTGTACTTCTACCAAGAGGTACAAGATTGCATATTAAAAATGCATTTTATTCTTCTAAGTTTAATAGAAACGTATTACGTTTCAAGCATATTCATCTTAGTGGATATCATATTGAGACAAATAATGAAGGAGATATTGAATATCTTTATATTACTCGAATGAGTTGAATATAAAATGTGTATTGAAGAAATTGTTATGGCTTATACTACACATATTGTAATGTAATTGAGACGCATATCATTGTAAGCTAGAAGCTTATAAATAGAAATTAATTTCTTTTTTGGCATGATCGGTTAGGTCATCCTTGATATATCATGATACAAAAAATAGTTGAAAAACTCATGTAGACACCCACTTAAGAGCCAAGAACCTTCTTCAGACCAATGACTTCTCATGTACTATACGTTCACAAAATTGATAATAAGATCATCACCAGAAAAATTAGAAATGAGTCAATCTCATTTTCAGAACGAATACATAGTGATATTTGTGGTCCAATACACGCACCATGTGGATTATTTATATATTTCATGGTTTTATTTGATGCATCAACTAGATAGTCACGTTTTTGTTTACTATCAACTTGCAATCAAGTATTTGTTATTAGTATAGTTAAGAGCTCACCTCCCAAATTATTTGATTAAGAAAATTTGTTTTCATAATACTGATGAAATTACATTTCATGCTTTTCATGAGTATTGTATATCAATTGAAATTGAAGTTGAGCATCTAGTGGCACATGTTCATACTCAAAATAGACTTGCAAAATCATTATTAAAACATCTAAAATTGGTTGCAAGATCATTATTTATGAGAGCTAATCTTCCAATGGCTACTTGGGGATATGCAATTTTGCATGTTATTGATTCACATCAAACCAACAAGTTATCACAAATATTCTATTGTGCAGTTGGTTTTTGGTTAATAACCTAATATTCTCATGTAAGAATTTTTTTTTTTTGGTGTGGTGTATATATTTTCCCCACCAAAAAGGAATATGATAGGTCCTTAGAGACAATTGACAATATATGTTGGAAATGATTCTCCCTCAATAATGAAATATCTTGAACTACCAACAAGAAACTTATTTATAGTTCGACTATTCGACTGTCACTTTGATGAATAAGTTTTTCCAACATTAGGGGGAGAAATAAAACAATTGGAAAAAGGTATTGGTTGGAATGAATTATCATTATCTCATTTTGATCCTTGTACAAAAGAATGTGAACTAGAAGTTTAAAGGATAATTCATTTACAAAATTAGTCAATTAATTACCTTATGTTTTATGGATAGAAAAAAGGTAATTAATATCAACTGCTAATGCTCCGAAGATATTTGATATTAATTCATAACACGCCTAAAGCGTGGTAGGCCTGTTAGTTCCAAAAACACGTTTAAAGCGTGGTAGGCATATTGGTTCCAAAGATAAAAACTCTTGAATGAGAAAGGGAGCTAAATTGCAAGAAGACCTGATAAAAAAGGTGGAAATCCCAAAAGATTCATTTGACATAATTAATGATTTGGTTCCAGAAGAACATCAAGTACTTGAAATTGTTGAAAATGATGAGATCTTAATAAATTATGTCATCAATCATATAATATGGAACCAAAATAAAGTCAATATTGACGAAACTTTTACATATAATATAGCGATGAATGCTATGAATGAAAATGATGATCAATAACCAATGATCAATGATCATTAAAGATTGCCGACAAGAAAATGATTGGCCAAAATGAAAATATGCAAAGAAACATAATTAGATTTGCTTACTAAACGAAATGTTTTGGACTTATAGTTTGCACACCTGAAGGTGTGAAACCCCGTTGGGTGCATATGGATTTTTGCGCAAAAACAAATTAATAATGATGGAATTGTTAGATATAAAGCACAATTGGTTGCTCAAGGTTTTTCACAAAACCCTGATATTGATTTGTGAAAAGACATATTCAATGGTATTAGATGCAACAACATTGCAATATTTGATTATCCTAGTTGCACAACAAGGTCTGCATTTACATCTAATGGATGATGTTACAGCCTATCTGTGTGATTCTCTTGAAAATGATATTTATATGAAAATTCCTGAAGGATTTAATTTGCCTAACAAAGCAAATTTTAAAGAGGATTATTCAATAAAATTGAATAAGTTCCTTTATGGTTTGAAACAATCAGGACGTATGTAGTATAATTGTCTTAGTGAGTGCTTGTTAAAGGAATGGTATAAAAATTATCCTATTTCTCCTTGTATTTATAAGAAAAGATCCGAAAATGAATTCGCCATAATTCATGTTTATGAAGATAAACATCGTTGGAACTCCTAATGAGCTCATAGATGCAATTGATTATTTAAGGAAAGAATTTGAGATGAAGGATCTTGAAAGGACAAAATTTTTTTGGGAGTACAAATTGAATATTTAAACAAATGTGTTTTTGTACATCAAGAAGCTTATTATAATGAAAGTGCTTAAAAGGTTTTATATGGACAAATCATATTCATTATGCCCTTCAATGATAACGAGGTCGTTAAATGTTAATAAAGACCCTTTTTAGACCTCGAGAAAAAATATGAACAACTTCTTGGTTCTGAAGTACCATATCTTAGTGTTATAGGAGCACTAATGTATCTTGTTAGTTACACTCGACCTGATACAACATTTGTTGTAAATTTGTGAGCAAGATATAATTCTTCACCTATAAGAAGACATTGGATTGGATTAAAACATATATTTTGTTACCTTAAGGGTACTATAAATATGAGCTTACCCAAATGATTCAAAATCATATCTAATGGGTTATGCAAATACAAGTTATTTTCAGATCGTCATAATGGTCAATCACAAACAGGATATTTGTTCACATGTGGTGGCAGAGTGATTTCATAGCGATCTGTGAAACAAACAATAAAAACAACATCGTCAATTCATGCGAAAATTTTAGCATTGCATGAGGCAAGTCGTGAATGCGTTTGGTTAAGATATATAATTCAACATATGTGACAAACTTGTGGTTTATCCTCTGAAAATATAAAATCAACAATCATATATGAAGACAATAGTGCATGCATTGCTCAATTGAAGGATATATTAAATGACATCGAACAAAACATATTCTTCCAAAATTCTTTTTCATTCATGATCTTCAACCAAAATTCTTTTTCACTCATCATCTTCAAAGAAATAGTGATATAGAGATCCAAAAGGTTCGCTCATGTGAAAATCTAGCAGATTATTTACAAAGTCTTTACCAAGAAGAACTTTTAAACAATTGGTTCACAAAATTAGACTTCATCATGGACACCTAAGGGGAAGTGTTATGAATTAATTGTCGTCCATTGATTTGATACAATCACTCCTATGATTGATATATAATATCTATAAATAAAACAAAACTCTTTTTTGTATTTTTATCAAACATACGGTATGCAACAATACATGATAAAGACTTCATTGGGATTGAATTTCATAATATATTCAATTCAAAGCCAAAACACTAAATAATATATTTCTAGTTCCTTCTCTAGCATTCACACATTTTGTAGCAAATTGTACTATCTTACCGATAAATCTAAATTTGCATAGTAAAAACTCCATGTCTGGCAATTTTTATTATAAATTCGCATTAATAATTAAGATTTTGATGTTGTGAATGACTAAATGTTCCATATTTAAGCAGAACTCCTGTCAACACTCAATTTTGTCTGGATAAATGCATTTGTTTTGTTAAAAAAATAAAATAAAAAATGTGTTTTTGATTGATGGTAGTTTTTTTAACTTTAATTCTACCATGAAAGAAGAAAAAGAAGGGAGAATCTAATTTGTCTTTAATTATCACCCCTTTTCATGAGCCCAAATGTTTTGCATATCCTTTCACCCCATTGTTTGCCTATTTACACTCCAACATGACATGTCACAAAAGAAGAACATTTTATAATCTTTGTTTCTTAGGGAAGGGTATAATATTAGAAGCAATATTCTTCATAATATTTATAATAAATATCTTGAATTTATGCTTATGTAATGTGTCTCATTGATTTTTCAAAGTTACAGAAGATATTATTTTAATAATTAGAAGCAAATATTCTTGATAATAATGTTTTTAAGAGAATGGTAGGTTTTTAGTAATTGGAAGAAAATATTTCTGGTAATAATTAGAATCAATTATATGAATAATATGTTATGATTGGATCAGGATTTCATGTACCGGAAAATATATGATTCTAGTAATTACAGACAATCTTTTGTTAATTATAATCAATATCTGCATATTATGCAACGATTTAATTTCTATAATATGTCTCATCAGAACCAATTCTTTCTCATATATTTTATTATAATTAAAGATTAGGATTTCAATGGTATCCCAAGGTGTTTATATAAGCACAAAACCTCTCCAATGCAAGATAGAAAAAAAAACCCAAAAAACCCCTCACCAAAGCTCCTAATGTTATTCATGTACTTTGATTGACTTGTTGTATGATTAAATGTGTTTGGGGTTCGAACCTTAGATGATTTTGGGTTTGGGTTTGTCATTGATAAGGTCAACCCTTCTCTTTTCCTTTTATTTGGAATTTCATTAGTTGGTAAGTAGGAATGTTTTTTTTTTAGGCTTTAATTCTCTCTTAAAAAAATAATAAATAAATAAATATATAAAAAATTATATTATTTTGTTTATATAAGTATTGAAAACCATGTTAAGTTTCAACCTTGTTTGATAATTAAAACACTCCTTTATAGGCTTTTAATTCTTTTTTTTTAATTAATAATAATAATAATAAATAAAAATTATAAAATTATTTTTGAATATCATGTCAAGTCTCAAATTTGCTTGATAAGTAAATTTTGTATCATGTAGAATCTCGGATTCTTTTGATATTAATAATATATATAAATCTAAAATTTAGAAAATAATAATAATAATAATATCAAACAACTTTTTTTTAAAGAACTACGTTATGCCTGATTTTCCAAATGAAATATGTAAGAGCAAGGTACAATCCTCGTCGGACCAATAAAATAAAAGAATAATTTTGTTTTTAAACCTTATTATTTTGTAAGTGTTTTTATTTTGTTTGATTTTTTGGGAACAACAAATATTTTAAACATCTACTTTTATCTTGCACACTTAATTAAAGAGGAAACTATCTTAAGACGGACGTTGTGGGGTGCTAATATCTTTCCCACACGTAACCGACTCCTGAATCCAAATTTGGTTTCGAAGACTATTCTTTATTAAGGTTTTTCTATAATTTTCCATAATAAACTACGGTGGCGATTATTTTTTTTTAAAATTATTTTCATCGTCCTGCTGCGATTTCGGTTGCGACACCTCCCAAACTATCTTTCAATTAGTACTCACAAATATGCAATCAATCTACAATATGCAATTAAAATAAGAATAGAACACGAGATTGGTGGAAAAAAACCATATTTAATAGTGGAATTCAAAAAATTAATAATACATTACACTCAATCCATATGAATAAGAGAATTAAGTACTCTTGAACCTTTCGAATTCTACAATAAGAATAAAGACAAATACCCTCAACCTTCAAAATGTGCCTCTCTTGATCCTCTCCTTCTAGGTCAAGTGTCATTCTCTTCAAAAGAATTATAATCTTCTTTTGTTGTTAACTTTGATAATCGAATTCAATTGATATTCTTTTGAATTTCTTTGACATATCCACTTATCTACAAAATATTAAATGTGTAAACCAAATATTTATCTTTTTTAAATTTAATAAATAAAAACTAAAATATCTAAAGAGACAATAATAAAATAACAATAAAAGATAAAAAATAAAATAAAATAAGACATAATAATACCAATTATCAATTACCGTACAACTAACGTTATTCAAATTCATATATAAACGAAGGACATCAAAATTATTCATAACATATAACATTAACACTTAATAAAATAGTTTTAAAATTACAAACAACAAATGATTATGTCATTAAGACCTTCATCAAAGAACAAAACTCTATATTGTCTACGTTAATTATGATTAGTTAAAATTTTTTTTCTTATCTAAAACTAGGGATGGCAATGTGGGCCTCGACCCGCACTTGGCCCGTCTCATATTTTCAATACGGATTGAAAATTCTGGTCCGTTTCGCATAAGTGCGGGCCTATAGGTTCGTGGACCATCCTACTCTTTTTTTTAACCAAAAAAAATTGATGATAAAGATTTCAATGCTCAACAAATTGAAAGACTTAAGTCCATAACGGAAACAACTGATATACACAAGTGCAAATTATTTTTTTGTTTCATACGAACCGTAGGCCAGCTTGCACGAACTGAGAACTTTTATGGACCAGACTTCTATGTATTAACGGGCTCAATGACCTGACCCACCTTACATTTTTTTTTGCAGGCATGTGGACCAGTCTGTCAAGTCAGGTCATATTGTCACTCTTATCTAAAACCTTATTTTCTTGAGAACCGCTAACTTAAGAAAAAAAAAATGTCTACCACCTATAAATTATTAAAATGAATTTATTTAGCAGAGATAATTTTTTAGTCTATTGTGAGACATTTGAATTTTAAAAACATGTATTTGATAAGATAACTAATAAAAAAAAAGAATAAATTTGACATATAATAAAAATTATATAATTTATAAACTAACTTACTTGTTCTCTAAGAAATACTTTTAAATAAATAAGTTACGTAGTAATAAACAATTAACAATTATTTTATATTAAACTGTGAACCCGTTAACAACTATCTTATTACTCAATTAACTACTATTTAGTTATTTTGAAAAGGTTGAAACTGACCATTTTAAAACAAGACCTATATTTAATTTTCCAGATCAACAATATATTTTATTTGATTAGTAAAAATTAAAGACATTAACACATTCTACTTAATTAAATTCTTATTAGTCAATAATGTATTAATATAGAAATATTTTAAATATATATATATATATATATATATATATATATATATACTTTTATATAATTTTAATTATTACTGTACACTGTTATCTAAATTTCATTTTCATTTAAAGGAGCTAAAAAATCCTTAATCTCAGTATCGTAGTACAATAGTCATAATAAATAATTTATATTTATATAGTTAAGAGATAAAACATATGGATATATCTTTTATTATTATTTTGTAATTTAATATTTTCTTCAGTCCTTGACATGGAATATTTTTAATGCGATCACAAATATAAATAAAAGTAATTGCAATTAATCTAGTTAAGTATTTATAGTTTAGTACTAAATCTTGTAACTTCTTTTATCAAAGAGATTGAAAAAATAATTTTAATAATCTTCAAAAATCACTAGTTTTTTTTTCTCTCATAACTATATGTAAGAAATAATAATCTTCAATGTTTTTTTCTTCTTTATACATTATTATTTTAATCTAATTGTAAAAATAAAAGCAGAAAATTAATTTGGATTGATAAGCATGTTTGAAATATAATTAGAGTAAATATAGATGATGAGACAGGTCTTAGAAAAAGTGGAAGAAATTCTATATTTAATTTCGCAGAGTGTCTGAAGAGAGAAGAAGATACAAATTTGTCTAAGAAAGTGATAGGTGAAATACCAAAAGTGGGTAAACCCCCCCAAATAAAAACCAAAGACATTTCTCCCTCTTCGAACAATAGGAACACAAGTTGATTTTTATTCTTTAAATTTTTGTTCTTCATTTCTTTATTCTCTTCATAATTAGCTTTATTTTATAAAAATTATGTGTTTCCTTAAACCCAATCTTTAAAATGGTTTGCACAAATGTTAATTTCTTGGCAAGGGAAGGTGGGATGTTACTTTCTAGACTAATTATGCAGTTCTTTAAAACCTAGCTAACATCTGAATAATATAATATACCAGAGACCGCTAATTTCTTCAAAATCAACAGCAATAAACTAGAATGAAACAGACAGAAAAGGAGTAATACAAATTAAGAGAAAAATGCTATTGACGAAGAATGGATTAAAAGTAAAATAGGAGGTTCCAGTAAGAAATTAAAAATTCGGCAGAGAACATTTGATTTGTATACAAGAAAACGATACAGCCGCCACTCATTCCAACAATATATCGTATGATACGCACCTCAAACACCACCTTGCTCAAGACAAGGCCACTAAATTTGTGTCCAAGTAGGCACCAGGTATCATTCAAGTTAATGTTTGATACACCAATATCGTTAATAAGAGAATACCAGGTACCATCAGTGCAGACGACAAAAAATCAAATACCAAAAAACAAAAAGGAGACATAAAATATCATAACAAAATATAACATTAAAATAACAAATACAAGAGGTTCTGACAAAACCAAATGAACTCAACTCAGTTTAATGGAGTGTACTGACAAAATAACAGATTAAATTTTGCAAAACTACTATAATTCAATCTCTAACACTTAATATATCAGACACAGACTTAAGCAGTAGCACTGTTCAGAAAAGCTCTTCCAGGTTGGCGGTTGGCCAATGGTCCATGGCATCCAAGAAGCTACAAGACCAAAAAAAAAAGAAATTGATGAGCCTAAATGATTACAACTAAAAAAATTAAAGTATCTGATTACACAATGAAAATATTTCATTCAGAAACGAGATTTTGTGCCGTCCACACTTAATGTTGTGAACACATGTATATGCCAGAATCTACATAACAATATTCAATTGTACTACACAATTCGTTCAAATTACCTTTGCATTAACACCATCTGGCACAATTCTGTTCTCTGACTTGAACTTGATATAATCAGAACGGCTAAACTTGGTGAAACCCCTGAGCAAGCATTTCAAACAATAATAACCAAAATTACACACAAGAAAAAATATGGCTGTGTAATAAAACAGAAAATTTATGCAGAAATTTATTTACTAATCTGCCAAAAGTGCAAATATATACCATTTCCTGCTAACAATAATCTTTTGACGACCAGGGAATTTGAACTTGGCACGGCGAAGAGCCTCCTGTGCATGGTGGCTGTTGCTGTCCTTGCAGCGGACAGAGAGGAGGACCTGCCCGATTGCCACTCTAGCACAAGTACCTTGTGGCTTTCCAAAAGCACCTCTCATTCCAGTTTGGAGCCTATCAGCTCCGGCACATGAAAGCATCTTGTTGATCCTAAGAACATGGAAAGGGTGCACTCGGACCCTCAAGTGGAAAGCATCCTTTCCAGCAAACTTTGCCATGTACTTGTTGCAAGCAATGCGGGCAGCTTCCAATGCCTCACTCGACACATTTTCCTTCTCCCAACTTACCAGATGGACACAGAAAGGAAACTCATCTACACCTTTCTTCTTCATGCCGACATCATAAATTCTGATCTTGGGATCCGGAACACCACGACAGAAACGGGACTTGGGGTATGGCTTGTTTTTAATTTGTCTATAACACCTAGCGGGTCCTAAATCAAACACAATTCATAATTACAATCACATCAATCACACATGAAATCTGGAGCAGTTCATTTCAAAACAATATATTGTAATTGCAATTCCAAATAGTAAATCATAAATCATATTCAATATTAATACTAGAAGATTCACAACCAAGAATATGACAGCACTTGGACCAGCTCATTCAATAATGAGATTGTAATTTTGGACAGAATAACATATATTCAAAATGAATATTAATACTGAAAAAGATAAGTTAGAACATACCATCAAGCACAACGCAAAAACACTTTTACAGTGAACAAAATAAAATCAATTAAAACAGTCATCTAGCTTCAAATCAACAGTAATCACATCAACACGAAAATAAATCATATCTAGAAACTCATTTTCCAAAATCGAGATAAATTTAAATAAAAGAGGAAACAGTTCGCGAGAATCGGAAGAATATAGATTCAAAAAACAAACTCCATATGACAATAGTAAATTACAACATAGAAGACAAGAAATTGAACCAAACAATCAAAACACAACGAAGAGGATAAGGAAGATAGGACTTACTTCTCCCCATGGCTGCGTCTCTCTCTGCTCCACACGCGTTATGGTTGAGGCTATCTACGCAACACCAAACCCTAGAAAAAGTTGTTTATATAGAGGCAGTTCCGTAGGGCTTTTGCCTGTTCATGAGTTGGGCTTTGTTTTGGGCCTAAATTGTTCTATCGGGGTTGTAAACTGAAACAAAACATTTTAACGAAAAAATGTTTTATTATTTTTTAACGAAACAAAAACATTTTATTTTATTTACTAAATTTAAAAGATGAAGCATTCTAGATTTACGAAATCTAAAACTAAAAAACTGAGTGTTAAATAGGTTAGAAATTTTTTGGTTTCTTTTAGATTGATTTAATTTGACTTAAGTAACAAAAAAAGTTTAGATTAGTTAATTGGAATCAATTGCAAGAACCATTTGTGTTTTTTTTTCTTTTAAAAAGGTGAAAATTCATGTATTTTTTTTTTTAACTATTAGATTAAGCAATGGAGATAAAGGAGTGCAAAAGAAAAGAAATTAAGAGAAATAATATGAAAACAAGTTTAAGAAAAAAATAATGAAAAGTTTACGGGTATTTGGTTCATATGATAGGATACAAAAATTTAATTGGTATATTTAAAAAATATTAAACTGTCATTATGTTAAAAATAAAAGTAGAATAATGTTAAGAAATGTTTAGTATGTATCATCTTTACTGTCTTACCCTGTGTGTTCGTGTTCGTTTGAGGGAATCGATTAAATCCATTGATTTGGTTGGATAGAAAATAACTTTTCTCATGTTCCTTTGCAGTGATTTAAAAGAAAATGAAGGGATGAATCTGTGAAATAATGTACAAAATTCATCCCTCTAATCTGCGAAGATTTGCAATAATAAATCATACTTTTACAGTTTTAACCTTATCTTTTTTGTATTTTATTTCTATATGTGATGTTCCAAATATTAGTCATAATATACATATTTTATTTTTCTTTTCAAATATATATATATATATATATATATATATTTTTTTTTTTTTTTTTTTGTCAACACCCAATTTTGTCCAGATTATAATGTATTTTACTTCTCCTAATCTTATTGTACTTTTATTTTGTTTTTTTTTATCTTATTTTACTTTATTTTTATTTTTATTATTATTCTATTTTTACTTTATTTTATTTTATATTTTTATTTTGTTTTGTTTTATTTTTATTTTATTATTTTATTATTTTCTTTTCGTTTTAATCTTATGTATTTTTATTTTATTTATAATTTTTCTTATATTTCATTTTTACTTTTTATTATTTAGGAAAGAAGAAAATAGATTAAAAAAATAATAATAAGAGAGAGAAAATTGCAAAGATCAATGAAAAGCTAGTGTCTGTGGCAGACAGGAGATAGGGTGGCCAAGTTGCAAGAAGCAACCACGTTTTCCAATTATCGCATGGCTCAATAAGTAACCGATAACCAGTTACATAATAATATAATAATTATTAATTAATAACATATATAATATAATAATCAATAAAAATATGTAATAATTAATTATGTATATAATAAATATTACTATAATTAATATATATATATATAATGATAATAAATAATATAAAGTAATTAGATATAATAATAAACAATAAAATTTGTCTATATAATAATTAATAATAATAAAATAAATTATTAATAATAATTTTAAATAATATAATTATTATAAAATTAATAACACTAATTTAATATAATTTTAATTTTTTAATTTTTTTAAATTTATCACATAATAGTTTTTAAATTTTAATATTTTGTCTAATTTAAAAATTACTTCATATATTTATAAGGTTATTTTAGTAATTTTTAATTTTTATTTATTATAACATTTTATTTTATCTATCATATCACTCAAATCATTCACTAACTCTCATAAAATTTATTTCCAAATCTACTCACTTCACCCTCTAAATTCACTCAAAAAAACACACATATTTATCCATCCAAATTCACACAAATCCATCTTCACACTCTCTCTCAAATCCATCCACACAAGTGAACACAACCTTAAATTTTCTCTCTCATTATTAGTCAAACATGTAAAATAATCCACCAATTTATCTTATATCTTAATTTTGTAAAATAACTTAATGCAATAACTTTAAGAACCTTAATTGATGTTGAAATTAAATAAAAAGTAAAATAAACAAAAATCACTATAAAATGTTGTTGATGATCATGGTTGATATGCAATGTTGTTAGAGGGGTAAAATATCTCTAATGCCAATCGATCGAAGGATTTTCATCTTTAAGATGTTAATAATCATGGGTGATCATGCCTTGTTGTTAAACATCATTAAATTAATGACATATTTTTTTAAAAGTTGCATTTCATTAAACCAATTTGACCACTGTGAAATGATGTGTCGTGACAACAAAACCTATGTCATAAAATTGCAAAATTGTTTTGTTGACCTCACTGTCTAGTCTAAGTTATTGGTAAGAAGCACTTTCAAGTTTAAGTAAAAGACCTTGATTATATCTTCAAAGTACAGAGTAGTTTGAGAAATAAAGTGGTTCAACAATGTATACTACTAAATACTAATTAATGAAATCGTCAAACAGACTCAATAAAGAGAGAGAAGTCCATTACCTTAAGGAAAAAATTGCATTGAATAAAATTTGACAACATATATAATAGTTTAAACATGATTGTTGAATTTTGATCTAAAACCTCCTTCACTTTGTGGTAGCTTAGGAGAAAGAACTCCATCAATTGTTATCAAGATTTTATCCTTCCTATCCTTTTCAATTTTGTGTCTCTTACTTTTGAAAAAGGAAGACATAAATGATGAACTGAAAAATATCAAACAAATTAATGATAAATATGTAACATAAAAATGTCTTAGGGAATGTGCATTAAAGAGTTGAGCAATGAAAATGCAAAAAATAGTACCCATTAATTTAAAAAAGTAACATGGATAAGAAAAATATAATCAATGTCAATATCAGTAAATGAAAAATAAACGTATACAAGGTTAACATAATCCTAACATGTCACATTTGACAAATTCCCAATATTATGCCTTTGAGTTATGCATCAATATGTAGACTTATTTCTCCATGAGTCCCATATGACATTTGTTTTAGTCAATATATTTCAGGTACTTAGTGCATTTACAAATTTGTCTAAGCCTAATGTAAGTTTGTCAAATTGGACCACTAGAAAATTCATCATACTAGTTTTCCTTTTCGTTCCTTATGATGAAGTGGAACCATCATATGTGATACATTGAGAAGGGTAAGTACTATATGAATGCATCAAGTGTTGTAATAAATGGCTACTCCATGGGGCTTTCTTCAACCTCATCATTGTGTTCAACCCCTAAATTTTGATTAGTCATGACTCTACAAACTTTATGTGTTGCCCCAACCATATGTTTAGTTGTAAGATTGACACCCCACAATTCCTTTAGTTGATTATAATTTTGAAACACACAACTTAGTTGTGAATGGTTTTGCTTGAAAGTAAAATCACAAAGTTTATGTATATTTTAATCAAATTAGTGTCAATATTTTAATCAAATTATCTTAAATGTCATTATTTACATCAATTTTTTTAGTGACATCATTTTAGGAGAACCAACTTAACCACCAACATTTGTGTATGTTTGCATTATCCAACTACTATCAATTCGATTACCCTTCCTTGCTTCATCAACCATAACAATCAATATGTTTACCATATCATCCACCCATTTAGTGAACACACAAATGTCATAGATAATACGCAGTAAAGAAATGAGTGAGAGACAATCACTCACCATGAGAGTGAAGGAGAAGGTGAGAGAAATTGCTCACAACTTGGGGGAAAGTGTGACCTTGATCAAGATTTTAAAGAGAGAAGGAGAATAAACATTATTGGAAAAGATAGGTTGACAATGGGTACACATGGCTTACATAGTAATTTGTTAAATGTGAAAGCCTTTGAACCCAACTAGTTAGATAACATAGTAATAATCGTCCTTGCCTATCACAACCACCATCCAAGAACCACTTAAACATGACAATTTTCAGGTGAGGATGATTTCATACTAACCTTATGTCATTCTGGATTTTTAAGCATGAAGATGTAAAATAAAAGTGTCATCCATAGGCTACATGTCCACTTCTTCTCATGGGAATACCAATCTGATGTGGGAAAAACTAACGACTGAACTCTTGGAATGATATAGTGGTTTAGGGAAGGTGACTTCTTCGAACATTTGGCATTGATTAAAAATGAAGGAAGTGTGGATGAGTATATCTACGAGTTTGAGTGACTAACAACGCATATATCTCATATACCTAATGGTAAATACTTTGTATATTTCATCCATGGCTTACGATAAGGCATAAACGAGCATGTGCATAATATTGGTACTATGGGACTAATACCACATTCATGTTCACATTTGATGAATTTAGCTAAAGCAGCAAAGTTGGAGTTGCATTGCAAGAGAAGAGGAGTGACATGAGTTTCAATCATAAAAATAATGGAGGGAATAAGGGAGAGGGCTTCTCCCTGCACCCCTAAAGTTTCTCTTGTACTCCCAAAGATTACGGTTTTGTCCCTCATAAATTTACCTACGCTGGTGGTTGAAAATAATCAAAGCAAAATTTACTGCACGCTACCAAACGTTCTTTTTTTATCTCTACTTCAGCTGCACCCCTAACTTTCCTACCTTCATTTTTCTTCGATCTCTTCCATTTTTTTCACTCTCTCCTACCCTCTCCGTATCATTTTGTTTTCAATTTGTCTGTCTCCCTCTGCTCATTGTCTCACTGATTCACTCTCTGTGGTCCATTGTCCTCTCTGATTCAACTTCCCACAGTGGTCCCTCGCTCAAGCTTCATATGTGCTTCAAGGTGACTTTGTTTCATTAATCTTTGAAACCTCCTTTTGAAAGCTCCTTCTCTTCGAAGTATTCATTTCCATCTGAATCGTATTTGTCAACACCCAATTTCGTCCAGATAAAAATAAAAATTTTAATTTAAAAAGAAATACAAAAAAAAGTGAATATTTAGGTGATTATAAACATATATTTCTATTTTTACTTTTTATATTATTTTATCTTTAATTTTATCTTTTTTTTTATTTTATCTTGTTTTATTTTTATTTAATTTAATTACTTTATTTTATCTTATCTTATCATTTCCTTTATTTTATTTTATTTTCATCTTCTTTTATTTTTTGCGTCATCTTGTTTTATTCTAAAAAAACATATAAAAATGTATATAAGAAATAAAAAAAAAATGAGAGCCAATTGGTATTGCCCATTGTTCTTTCCCCGTTCGCGCAACAAAAAAGCGTTCAAATTTTGTTTTTCTCCACTTTTGGGGTCTGAAAAAAAGAAGGAAAAGGAAATGTGTGGGGGCTGTATCACTACTGCAGCCATGACAGTCGCAACAGCAAACTAGCTCCTTCCTTATTTGGGTTATTTGGGTGAGGATCAAGCATGCAGAGTTTAGAGTCTATACCTGCAGTGAGTTTTATACACAAAAACGGAATTGCATTGTTTGAAGGGATAGGATGGCTGAGGTGTAGGAAGCAATCGCCCTCTAGCACATGGCTCGAGAATGCTAGAAAAGGGGTTAGAGCAAGGGGAAGGGGAATGGGAGATAAGAGAAAAATGGGATATTGCAAAAGAGACTCGAGGAGGAGAACGGGCAGATGGATATGCTCTCTGGGAGGACTGGAACATGATATCATCATAGAAGGAGAACAAAGACTTGAGACCACCAGCAAGAGCTCCGAGAAGTAAGCACAACACATATGATACTGGAGTGAGCATGATATAAGTGTTAGGTGTGATATGTTTCATTTCCAATCCTGAATGCCATGAAAGAACATGATATTGTTGTGTTTACTGCATTTTATTCGTTGGACCTGCTATGTAAATGTATCTCACCATTTTGCTAATCTCCATTCTTTTCCTCATCACCATACTCATTCATCTATGCTCACCAAACTTCTCACACACTTTAGTGCACACCAAAACATGACGCATTCTCCTGCATAACCATCGAGACTATAGGGAGCAATCATGCACACAATCCTCTCTCACAACAAACATTCACTCACTTCCACCAAACACAATCCGCATATACACACCAACCATAACACCATCATTCAACTTAATTCATTTCCCAAACTCCAGCACCTTCATTCAAATCCCAATCATCAGCTCCCATCATCGCCAACCTTCATCTTCAGTTCCTGCATTTGTCATTTGCGTTTTTGTTCACCCACACCTTCATCCTTCACCTGCACAAAAATCAGAGAGAACAAAAACCCAAAACCAGAACCCACACGCTCAGAACAGCAGATTCACATCTCTCTATCATTGAAATAAACCTTCATCATCTTCATCTTCATCTTCCACCTATACCATCATTCATCACCCTCGAGCCACGGATGCAGCGAAACACCCAAATTCATCATCATAACCTAGCACGAATCGGGAACGAAAAACAGTGAAGTGAGTGAGATAAAACCATCGCCGACGGTCAGAGGGTTGGTTCCCTTAGTGCTCGCAGACCCAGTCTCAGTGGCTGGCACGGCGGCAGGAATCATTGACGGTAATCTCCGGTGGGGAGGGCCGCGCAGCCACGAAGGGGATTGGTGCTGTCATGTGGTTACGCGAGGAAGAAGATGCCCCTATCTTGCACGTTTCGAAGACGAGTTCTCACCGGCAACGACGGTGACGTCTCGCGCCGGCCGTTGGACGCGCGGTGGTGGCATATGCCGCTAAAGTCGCGGGGACCTGCTGCAGGAACTCCATGGAAACCGTTCGCGTGAGATGGTGAAGGAGGAAGCTACCATGGTTTCGCTTTAGAGAGTCTACGTTGAAGATAAAGAAGAAACCCTCGTGGTTTCTGTTTTGGAGAAGAAAAGAGTTACATTTGGGCCACTTAACCCTTTGTCGTGCCTTGCCTCTACTTCAATGCAATAGAACAAAAGTTCTGAAATGGCGTGCTGTTACAAGTGCCAATAAGAACCATATTGGTCACAAGTGCCAGAAACGCACCCACCGATGCTGGTTTCAAGGACCAGAAGAACTTCATCACCTATGGTGGAGTCAGTGGCTATTCCAGAATTGAGAGCAATGGACTACCTTTTGGAGGAGCTGGTGTCAGTATAGGAGGTGGTTATGGCGCAGGTGGTGGCCTCGGAGGACTCGGTGGTACCGGCGATGGAGTTGGTGGCGGTGTTGGTGGTGGCGTTGGAAGCGGCATTGGTGGAGGCAGTGGTGTTGTTCCTTTCCCTTGAGATCGTTGAAAGTGGATGCATGCATGCATGGGTTCTAGCTTCTTCACCTTCCTTTAGGTTACCCTAGTGTTTTGTTTTTCGTTCAGGAAATAATGTTGTTTATGTGTGTGTTGGAGGAGGCTAACTTGTTTTTCGTTCAGGAAATAGTCGACAAAACATTCATTGTTGACAGTCTCAGAGCAGACATTGGAGGAGGCTAACTTATTAATGGACCATGATGTGAGTGCCCTTGAGTAATGTAGATCTTTACCGTATGTTTGGTTTGACGTTTGGAGCCTTGGATTCATATTTTGGATGTGAAAAATGGAATCTAGTGAAAGTAACTTGGGCTTGGATGTGAATCACAATTTCTTGGTATTGATTCTTCTATAGAAGCTTGATGCTCCTGATTCCTCTCTTGCTCACAGATTCTTCTAGAAGTATTACCTGATGGAGATCAATCTTCTCATTTTGGCATGGATTCAATGGGAAATGGACTAGCTTTGGTACCATTAGAACCTTCAAGGTCATTTGTGTCAATTGCCGGGGGACCCACCATGTCAAATGGTCACTCAACTGTATCTAGTTTTAGTTTGTATCAGGGAATTTCTGTTAGTTCGTCATTGACCAATATGGATGATAAACATGATATCTATAAAGGTGAAAGGGGTGGTTTGGCAGGACCGCAGAACTTGGGGAACACCTACTTCATGAATAATGCTATTCAATGTTTAGTCCACACTCCACCACTTGCTGAATATTTCTTACAGGATTACAGTGATGTGTGTCGTGAACATGAATCCGTTTCAGAGAGTGTGTGTATTGGCAATGTTGGCAATGGAATGTGCAAGGAGTGTATTGGGGGTGCAGGGGTTTGTTGAATCAGAGAGAGTGACAGTTACTTTTTCACTTTTACTATGAGCAAAGATATAATTATATATGTTTTTGGGGGTACAAGAGAAACGGTTGAAGGTACGGTTAGAGGTGTAGGGAGAAGCTCCCATAAAGGATTGGGTCGTACTAGCACAAGCCTAAATGTTCGCTAAAAACACATGAAACTGAACTTGACCTTGGGCCAAATAGGTTTATTCGTGAAATACATGAAGGAAATGGTTGATTGATGTTTGGAGACCTTTCTACTTTTTTTTTGTAGTAGATCAACCAATATAGTGGGTACAATGGTTATCATGGGTTGAATATTGGTACAACACCAGTTTCCATGCTTTTATAGGGACAACACCATTTTGAAGTGGTTTATGGCATACATGGAATTGCTAAATTGATTTCATCATCACAAACTAACTCTATAGACAATTCATCATACATATTATAATCCCTAACTACCTTTGTTAGTAAAGGGACATGAAAAACTGGATGAATCTTTGTTGTTTCAGGTAACTACAACTTGTAGGCTCCTACTCCAACTCTTTTCGACACCTTAAGTATTCCATAATAACGTGCACCCAACATAGGATTCATATGAGCTTCTAAACTCAATTGTTTATGCGGTCTAAGCTTGATGAGCACAAAATCTCCTACTCTAAATTCAGTGTGTCCTCTTTTTATTTTCAAAATCATACCTTGAAAATACGTGTGTATAAGTTGACATGTTGACTTGGTTTTGCAATTGCTTGGTTAGAAACACTAAGATCATACATATCAAATTATAGTAAGTTGACTTTAAAGTTTTTAGTTGATAATCAATTTATTATCCTACATGGTGAGCAAAGTAAATCACTAGCTCAAGCTTAATTTTGTCAATTTTTTAAAATGCACATGGCAATTCAATTCTCATAACAATAGAACTGGTTGCATAAGCTCTTGGTTTATGATTTAACCATTGAACATAAGCTTAGTAGGAATAATATTGTAAAAAGATTTCCTAAAGATCATATAAATTTATATGGCATTATCTAAACCTCAAATACAAATGATTACTCAAATCAATTCATGAATGAATGATATCACTATATAATTTTTTTTTTCAGAGAGAAAAATCGAACTGAAATGTATCATTGAACCTTGTCCCACTAATGTTCTTCTTTGGGGTTTTCTTTTACACAATTGTTTGTGAATTCTCCTATACATGCCAACATATTTGATGGATAATGAATAATATGTTTTTACAAAGTTTTATTTTGGATACCTTATTTAGGAATAACAACAGGATATGGGTAGTACTTTACCAATCCTCCTGTCTAAAAACTATGTTCATGACTTATCAATTACAAGTGAGAAAATATCCAAATTTTTTTATACTCCTCCTTGGATATATATATATATATATATATATATATATATATATATATATATATATATATATATATTAATTTTTAAATTTTTGAATAAATTTATTTAAAAATAATTTTTTAAAGTAATAAACTTAAATTAAAAAAACTAATTTGAAATATAGTTTAAATTAAATTACTTACTAAAATATTAAATTTCATTTTTCTAAAAAATAAATTTAAAAGAATTACATCAAAATATAAACTTTAAAAATTAATCATTTTATAAATAACTTTAGTTCATAATTTTAAAAAAATTAAACAATTCTTTAATAATTAATACTTTTTTATTAACAACTTAATTTTGACAATTTAATTTATCTTTTAAAAAATATTCAAAAAAAATTTACTGATAATTATTGACAATAACAACTGTACCATAATACTACACTTATTATTAATGAATAACACCTGAGCCATAATACTATACCTACCATATTAGAAAGTGAATAATTAAATATACCATAATACTATACTTAAAAAGTGAATAATTAAATATCTATTATCTATTACCTACAAATATCTAATAATAATATCAATCACAAATATTTGTTGATACAGACTTTTTCTTTCATCCATAAATTTGTTTGTTGTTCTAATTTTCTGCTTTTATTCTTTATCTCATTACGGTCTCTATAATCTTCCACGCAAATCGTTATTCTTTAATACAAATGAACTATAATTCTATCTTTCCTTTTTTGCCAATAATACAACCTTAGGAATCATGCAAAACATAAAACTTTTAATTATACAAATAATCGTTATCTCTTCCAACAAAGTTTTCTTCCTACCGAATAATTAAAGTATAAAAGTGAAAAGATTGGAAATAAAATAAAAAATATATTTTAAAAATTAGACATGGAGGAGAGAAGGAGAGATTGAAATGGTGCTATTTTTCTAAACTTTACTTTAGAATATTTCTCGAGTTTTAAAATTTTCTGTAAAACATTTTTGGAAACAATTTTCATGAATACAATGTTTGGGATATTAAACATAAATTTTAGGTTAAATCATTCCATAGGTCCCCAAATTTGTAGCGAATTCTCAAGTAGGTCCCCCAATTTTCATTTGTCTCAATTGGGTCCCTAATTTTGAAAAACTGCAACAATTTAGCCATAACCGTTAAAGTTGCCTAAACGGCATTTTTAGATGATGAAGTGGACAAATAAAACGGATACGTGTCAGTGATATTTAAAAGGAACTGTAGCCTACGTGTCAAATGTGAAATAAATCCAATGAAACCCTAAATGGATTCATCTTGTCCTCCACATTCTCTTCGCTGAAGTCGTATTCGTCGTTGGAGTTATCTTCTTCGAAGTGGTGCGTTTCTTTCTTCATCCTCAAATGTCGCTTTGCCATTCTTGTTCCTCTTGCACTTGTAATGGTTGGGGGAAGAAGAACCCTAGTTTATCTTCACGTGGTGTTGGAGGATCGAGGAGTTTGGGTTCACAACCACTTTGCTACTGTGGAGAGAAATCAGTTTTAAGAACTGCGAAAACAGTAAAGAACAGGGGAAAACAATTTTGGGGTTGTTCAAAATATAAGGTGAGAGAGGTTGAAGGTATTTTTTGTGTGTTTTTGAATGGTATATTGGATGACTGTTTGTGCTATTTTTTCGCAGAGTGGAAATGAAGATGGTGGATGCAATTTCTTTAAATGGTGGACTGAAGATGGCATTGAAGAGATTGGTAACAGTGAGAATTGCGAAGGAAGGGGTGAAATTATGGTGAAGATTGAAGAAAGTGATGGTGATAGGAAAACGATTATTAACTTGGAGAAATCAGTTGCCATATTTGAGAAATGGATGAAGGTGTTGATTGGGATGGTTATCTTTGTTTGTGTGGTTAATGTAATAGTGTTGTCAGTCCTGATAAAGAATGCGTGATTAGTTGTTGTAGTGTCCCTTAGTGGTTATAACTGGGTATCTTATTTGGAATGGTTATTTCCAATACTGTATTTATGTTTGAGTATGAATGAAATTGGAAGTTATTTCGATTTACTGTTTTAAGTGTATACAGTTATGTAATTTTAAATATGATTCTACATACAGTGAATGAAAAGCATGGGGCTTGTAATTGATAATAGATTCCATATCAAAAGGTAATTCATAATAGATTCCATATGAAGAGGTCCTGAATTAACACAAACTACATCAAAAAAGTGGTCCACCGACTAAGTACCAGTATTAAATTACATAACAAAAGTGGTCCACCGACTAAGTAGCAGTATTAAATTACATAACAAAAGTGGTCCACCGAAAAGGACCTTAAAAGATGTGTTCATGGAAGTAAAGAAATTCAAAAATTCCAAAAGGACCTTAAAGGTTCACAGCTGTTACAAAACAAGATCACAAAAAAAACAAGACATGCAGCTTCACGCCATTCGACCCCTTCTAGCATTCAGTTTCAGTCTGGCATTTAATGCACCTCGTGATGGCTGGTGTGATGGTTGTGGTGGAGGTGGCTGCTGAGATGGTTGAGGTGGAGGTGGCTGCTGAGATGGTTGAGGTGGAGGTGGCTGCTGGTATGCTTGAGGTGGAAGTGGCTGCTGGGTTGCATGTGGTGTTGTTGGCTGGGATGCTTGTGTTGGTGTTGGTTGCTGGGTTGCTTGTGTTGGACTTGGTTGCTGGGATGCTTGTGGTGGATTAGTTGGCTGCTGGGATCCTTCACCACTACGACGCTGCTGGGCTTCCCTTAATTCAGCCATATGAATTTCAATAGCTTTTGGACAAGCCCTTCTGTTGTGCCCAATTTGGTTACAGAGACGACATGTTTTACGTAAACCACCTTTTCTCAGTCTTATCTCATCTCTTCTAATCTCCCATTGCTCCAATCTTCTTTTTTTCTTCGGTCTGCCTGGTAAAATTCTCTTCGAGGGGGGCAAGACATCAGCGTATGGAGTTTTCTCCCACAAACTCTGGCCATTGATGGGAAATATAATTGAAGTATATATCTCTTCATAAGTGGACTTCCTAAAGACTGCTGGGATGAAGTCTTCTCCATTGAGGTTTAGAAACTTCATTGCAGACAGTGAATGACAACATGGAATACCAGTTATGCTCCATTTCCTGCATGTGCAGGATTGTTCATCTATATTGACAACGAACCTCTCCCCTAACTGCGACACATGCCTAACTTCAAATAATTTCTCTGCTGACCAGCTGCAAGAACACATAGAAGAACAATAATTAGACAGCTTTCATTTTTTCAGGGTACACAAAGTTCAATCCTTACCTAGGAATCCAATACTTTGTTAATTCTGACTCCTTCTCAAATCTGCTCATAATTCTGGGACAAATGGATCCTGATATTGATTGTATCTTCATTCTGTTTTTTGCCCACCTTCTCATCAAGTATACCCGAATATCCTCCAACATGCTAATCACAGGCTTAGTCCTTGTATGCAGCAATACACTATTGAAGGCCTCAGACATATTGTTAACCAAAGTATCGGATTGAGCCTTTGAGGTAAATCTAGATCTCGACCAATATCTAAGTACAACAGAAATATTCCAATTATGATAGCACACAATCCCATTTGAAAACAATGAATTGAAAATTGTATTACCTGGGTGGGATTGCAATCAGATGCTTAAATGCATCTTCATTCACATCTTTTATATTCCTCATCTCCCTTTCCCATGCCTGTGGGTGTGTGGCTGCAGCTGCTCTCCACATTAGACGTCTCAGACTTTTTGCTGGAAATTTCTTTCTGAAATTGGCATACAAGTGCCTTACACAGAAACGTTGATCAACTCCAGGCAGAAGTTCTTGTATGGCTGGTAGCAGCCCCTGACAATATCATAAATATAATGATAAGTTATAATTTTTCATATCAAAAATAAGTGGGAAATGAGATTGCATTTGCATGTGCCTTTTGCTGATCAGATATAAATGTATAGGATGTACACACGGCAGGTCCACCAAGGTCCTCAATAAGGAGCTCTAAAAACCACGACCAGAAATCCTTGTTCTCAACCTCCACCACTGCGTATGCAATGGGTAGCATTTGGTCATTAGCATCTCGACCAATGGCTGTTAACAGCTCTCCTCCGTATTTCCCTTTCAAGAAAGCCCCATCCAATCCAATTATAGGTCTGCATGAAATGAAACTGTCTTTGCATGCCTTTAAACATGCGTAAAACCTCTTGAATATTGGCTCCCCTTCATTCTCCTCCACAT
>Ga0214544_1000215_pt1 | contig 93462 bp, 50 predicted proteins | sample CNSS3metaG_FD_160074 | JGI IMG/M metagenome (GOLD analysis project Ga0214544, IMG submission 160074) | Root nodule microbial communities from cowpea collected in UCLA plant growth center, Los Angeles, California, USA - CNSS3 | ecosystem: Host-associated > Plants > Roots > Nodule | place: USA...
ATATATATATATATATATATATATATTCCTGGTGGCCAAACTGGGCTTCCTTACGAAAGATAAGGTAAATGTATCTTATAATAATGAACAAACTCTCATTTTTTTGATTCTCATCCTTTACTCTCTTACATGACTTAGTGTGAATCATTGATTCTTTCAAAAGAAAAAATAGTGGTATATTAATCAATGGTCAACACTAAGTCACCTCAAGGAGTCAAGGATGAGAGTCAAAAAAATAAGAGTGGTAGTATCATTGTCCTCTCAATTACACATAATCTATCATAGAACAGTGGTCAGTAAATTCAAATATATAAAATTGAAGGGGCAAAATAAACCTTTTTTCAAATATTTACTAATAATTTTAACAACCAAAAGGTGCACTTGTACAACCCGATGTACATGTAGGTCCATCACTATTTCCAAGTAATCATTCCTCAAAACACCATCAATCTCTCATACAATAGGATCTTAATCCTAACTTTGTAATTTTCAATGATCTTAATCATGAGTTTGTAATTTTCAATAAATTTTAAGTAACGATGGGTACATGTTACAAAAAAGTTTGTTAAAGAGTGTATTACTATACTTCTTTATATTATAATTTTTTTTTGGAATATGTACGCACCGAGAAAAAAACTAATTTGCTTAGTAAGTGTATTCTCTCAAATTTTTTTTTAAATAACTTAGGAGTTTGATATCTATTGTCCCAACTAAAAAATAAAACCAACTCATAATATAATTATATATATATATATATAAAGATAATTTTTTTAACTAATTTTGTATATATATTATTGGATTGGTTTGATAGTCGATTTGAAAATTGAAAAAAAAAAGAGAAGAAATGGATGAGATATTAATCTTGATTTACTTTTAAAAATAAAGATATTACGTGTATATACAAAAAAAAAATATTTGACTGAAAATATTACACTATATTAAACATTATATTTTTTAAAATACATTAAAATTACTTTTGTCATTTATATTTTTTATGTCATTTTTTAAACTAAAATGACTCAAATTTTGTCTACAATTACCTATATACAGAAACATACATAGAATGAATTTGTCATTTTATATATTAAAATTGACTTGATAAAAATACTTGATTAATTATAAACTTATTAAATAAACAATTTTATAATTGACAAAAAGTAAAAAAAAAAAAAGAAATTTCCTATTAATTTAATACTTAAAATATTCATAGAAATGTAGGGCTGTCATCATCATCATCATCAATTGTATACAGATAGTAATTGTGCTCCATGTAGACACTTAAATTATTTAGATAAATATTGTTTATGAAGATTGGTATTTGATGTCATATGCGGCCATCCCACCTGAAAAAGGCATAAATGCATTGATACGATAAACCCATCATAGATAAGGTCAAAATATATTAAACAGAATTAGTTTTCTGAAATTAATTAATAACTTAATTATTTTAGATATATAATGAAAATGATTGTAAATAATAATTTAGAAAGAATAATTATTGGTATGGGATGCGAGTATTGGTATCCGCCACGTTGTGTGTTCCCATCCATAGTTGACATTCTCTTTTGGTCTCTATCTTTCGGCAGCGTTTGGCTTATCTTTATGCCCTAATTTATTCTCACACAACTAGCCCTATATGCTGCGTATATACAGCAACTAACACACCACAAAAGTCCCTATCAAATCAATGCCAAACACTGCACAACACCCATATATAAATACTACTCAACCCCTTCTTCAACCCTAAATCACTAAATCACATCACACTTCTTCTTTACACTACAAATGGATCGTGTTGCAAAATTGGCATCACAGAAGGCAGTGGTGATCTTCAGCAAGAGCTCGTGCGGGATGTGCCACGCAATAAAACGACTTTTCTACGAGCTTGGGGTGGCTCCGGCAATATACGAGGTGGACGAGGTTTCAAGAGGGAAGGAAATAGAGTGGTGTCTGATGAAACTAGGTTGTAACCCTTCTGTTCCTGCAGTCTTCATCGGAGGCAAGTTCGTGGGTGCTGCTAACACAGTCATGACCCTTCACCTCAATGGCTCACTAAAGAAAATGCTGAGAGATGCTGGAGCATTGTGGCTCTAGAAAAACTAACTGTTACATGCATGCATGCATGCAAAGCAAATAGCAATGTATTATAATATACCATATCGTGGTAGCTTTTTGGGGGTGCCAAAGATATTTGCATGTCCTTCTTTTTTTATCTTTGAGAAAAAGATAAAGTTATTAAGTGCTAAACATTCTGCATAAATCACTTTCTTTTTAGAATATACCTACTTAACCGGATAATTCTAATACTCATTATCTCAGTCATGTCATTTCCTCTATCAGGGTGAAATTTTGAGGGAAGTAAAATCAAATACTGTCTCCTAAACTTGCAAAGTCCATGCCAATCTTACTCTTCTTTTAGATAAAGGTAACTGCAAAACTATTTATATGCAATTTTAAATCTCTCTCTCTATATATATATATATATTATGAAGTAAAATAAATGTTTTTGATTAACCATGTGGGAAGTTCGATTTGTACTTTGTGTTCTCAATAAAGGCAATAAATAATTAATTTTAAAAGTCGAAAAAAAAGTGACAAATATTATGAACTTTAGTTAGGGATGACTGACACAGGTGCATGTTTTATTAACACAGGTTCAAATACATAGAAAGAAAGTTGGTTGTTGTAAAGATTATGGAGTTGGTACTTGTAAATATTAATATACCTTTTTCTTTTTAAAAGTTCATCCAGGTAATATATGTAATAATAACAAAATAAATTCCTTCTAGTGACATTGTTTAAACTCATTCATATTCCAATAAAAATTTTTACAATAACTGAGTATAAATATGGATATAGGTAATATTTGATTTTTCTAACTGAATATGGATTAGTTGAGTCCTCTCTCATACATATCTCAATACTCATCTCATCTCACTTTAAATTATTAAAGTATTCATAATTTATTAGGTAACCTAAAAAGTTATATATATTTATTAATCTTTAGATTCAAAACTTTTTTTCTATTTGGTTAAATATTGTTTCCTCTCCTCTTTTCTAATTCTTTAGCTTGTTCATAGGGTGTGTTATCAATTTTGGTGAATCAAATAGGTTTTAGGTCTCACATTCGGTTATTTCTACAACTCTAATATATTTTTTATTTTTATCTTCTTTATTCTTTCTAATCTTTAATTTTTATTTTATTTGAAAATTTTTTGTTTCGATAACAAAAATATCATTATCTTTCAATGGCTTGACTAGTGTAATATTTGTAAAGTTTTTCAAATTTTCAAAATACTTTTTATCTTATCATACTTTTAATTATATATTTGTTCATCAATTTTATGGATTCAATGGCGTATCAAATCATTTGTAAGTTACACATTTTATAAATTTACTTCTTTTTAATATTTTTTATTGTTGTTTATTGTTATCGTGTAGAATATTGTTTTTTATATAATTATTTTTATTTTCTAACTCGTACTCATAGTATCACTTTAATTATTCAAAGTCGTTTCATTTACTATATTGAAAGTTTAAAAGATGAAATATTTATGTTTAAATTCAATATTAGTTTAATGTTTTAGTTTTTGGGTGATTTTATTCAAGTTGTGTATTAGTGTATAAAAAAATCATTAGAATTTAGAAAAAGAAAGTAAAGAGACATTTGAATATGGGTCGGTCCCTCTCTCATACATATCTCAATACTCATGTCATCTCATATTAAATTTTTAAAATATTTATAATATATTATAGAATATAAAAAATATATATATATATATATATATATATATATATATATATATAAAAGAATAATATATATAGTGGTTTTGACAACTTACTTATTCAACTGGAAAAGTAGAGTTTCATAGCTTATTACAAAGATGCATTTACCAAATTAAAGTTTTGGCAATACGTCATTGTATTCGACTTCCTAAGTCATTTAACAATGTCAATACGTCACCACTGGTTTCTTTACTCTTTTCTTTCTCTAGTTTCACTTTTGCTGATGTGTTGGTCAAATTTAAGTTCTACTTTGATTTGTGCAGCATTTCAGAATAATTTCGCATAATTTACTACACAGAACTAACTCTACTTTTTTAGTGCTACCACTGTGCATTTTTTGTTTTTTAAATCGACCATTATTTATCTATTTTTACAGAAACGAAACATATCAAAATACGCTGACAATTTTTAAATTTAGACAAATTTTTATACTTTGTCCTAATAACCGAAGTTGAAAATGTTTTATGAATTGGTTCTAGAGGATTCAAAACCTAATACTTGTTAAAATTTTCAAAATTTTCACTATTTTAAATTTTTCGATTTGAACGAAGAAAATTCTATTTCAGTTTTCTAAAATAAAATAGATTTTTTACTTCGGTTTTGTATGTACCTAAGATAAATAAGTTTATTTAATTTAAAAAATTGAAACATTTTTAATAATTTCTCTGCACTATATAGTCTCGGGTGTCACCAAACTGAGACAAAATGTGATTTATGCCTCGATTTTCTATTTAACCGAGGCATAATAATTTCTATTTAACCGAGGCATAATAAAAGTTATCTTTGCCATAATTATTAAAGTAATTTTAATAAAATTTAATCAACTAAATACATTTAGTAACTAAAAAGTTACATTAGAAATTCACTTGATTAAAATTTTAAACAATAAATATACATATAAAAAATGTATTATTTTTTCAATTCATGCTTTTTTGTCGTAATAATAAATAGTTCAATCAAGGCCTCTCAGATTTTATGAAGAAGTGAACTTTATATCTAACTCAATCGTACAAACCAAATTATAAGATGAGATTTACATCTATTTATATGTTATAAAATTGTTTTATCTCTAGTCAAGGTGAAATTTTTAACAAATTTAGAAGTATAATAATTTTATGTTTTTTTATATAAAATAGTGTCATGATATTTTTCTTGAGTTGTGTTATGATGATATTTGATTGCCTGTGATTGTATTATAAAACCATTGTATTATAAAACCATTTGACATGATTGGTGAGATATACGATCATAATATATATATATATATATATATATATATATATATATATATATATATAAAAGCTTTTGTAAGATAATTGAAAATTTTGTCATATTAATTATTAGTACACATGTGATATAGAGTTTGTTTGGTGAGATATTTTATTTTTGCAGTGTCAAACTAAAGGTGATGGGATAAAGAGAATAAAGAGAAGTTTTGTGTTACAAAAGCTAATAACATTGGCCAATATTCACGTGGAGTTTTGGAATAAATTCCAATTTATCTAATAATAATAATAGCATATTCACTGATTTATGTTCCAAATGTTACTCTTACTCCTTTTATATTGGACCATAATTATAACAAATAACATCGTTGAGCATAACATTTTTTTTTCTCAACAAAGAAAAAAAAATTACTAAAAAGGGAATTCTCTCTTTTGATAACTATTTTTTAAAACTTAAGTAGCTACTCATAAAAAAAAACATATACAATAGACAAATTACTTACAATAAAATTATTAAAATAATTATTTTTATTATTTTTTTATAAAAAACAATTTAATAACATTTTTTATAATTATTACAATAATATCTTTTTTGCTATAATGAAGTAAAATGGTAAGGTAGTTTATTTTAGGATAAAAAATGGTTTAAGTTTAAATAAATACTAACTTAAAGGTAACACTACAAGAACATCATTGATTAGAGACCAATTTTAATGATAAAAAATAGTTAATCAGTACAATGACAAATTTATATATCAATTTATAAAATTAAAATTTATTAGTTATTAAAATAGTCACTATTATAAATAAAAAATTATAATTTGTCACTAATTAATTAGAGATCAATTTAAAATTTAAGTCATTTTGGTAGTCAAAATCTAAGTATTTATTTTTTAGTGACCAATTTCTTCTGATAACTAAAACCGTGGTAGTTAATTTTAAAGAACAATTTAGTAATCAATTATAATTTTTAAAATAATAAATATTTCAGTAACCAATAATTTATAATTTTATAAATTAGTTTCTAAATTAATTATTGATCATTATTGATCAATATTAAAAAGTTTTCTTGTAGTGTAAAAACGGTGAAAATTTATATACACTAAAAACATAATTTTTTTATTTATAACTATTAATAAAGGGAATTCATTCTTATAATAGTAATAGTTTTTGTAACTTACCATAAGAAATTTTCATTCTATCGATAAAATTTTATAAACAAAAAAAATCATCAGCACAATAGAGTTTATAGACGTGTTATAGAATTTTAATTATTGACAAAAATATTTTTTATAATATATTCATTGATAAGGTGTACCAAAAATCTATTAATAATTTAAAATTTTTATTATCAACAAATATTTAAAAACTTTATATATATATATATATATATATATATATATATATATATATATATATATATATATTACGTAATACATTATAGATATTATGCGATGGGCAAAATAACTATTATGCGAACAAGAAGAAAAATATACAAATATTTTATTTCGTTTCTATACCAAATAAAAAATATTATATATTATTTATATTCATATCTATACTTATGGAAATTTTATGTTAAAACGAATATATTTCATACAATATTCATTAATATTCATTAGAATATTATTATTTTTTATCTCTAAGTTGATGTATTCAGACATGTTGTATATGTTTTAGGAGTGTGTGATATAAAAAAAATTAATAATTAATTATTTTCTAAGTTATAATTATGAATTATAAAATTTACCTTTATTTAATTATTTTTGAAATACTATTAATTTCTTAAATTTTGAAAATTATGGAACATAAATGATTTTGTATAAAAATGATGTTAACGTCTTCATTTGTAATACTTTCCAATGAATTTTTATAAGCATCACGAAAAATTTATTAAAAGAATAAAAAAATATATAAAGAGCACATGAAACTCTTGATAAAAAATTACAAAGTATGCAACATAAGCAAATTTCAAAGTTCATTAAAAACTAGAAAGACAATAACAAAAACATAGTATACTAGGATAAAATAAAAGAGAAAGAAATTACCTTGTATTTAAAAGGCAAAGAATAATTGAAGTTGAACAATAATAGTATATCATGATGACAAAAAGCCAAAAGTAAATTAAAAACAATAAAATTTCAGAATATTTACATTGACATGTCACTACGTCATTTATAGAAATAAGAAAAACAAAAATAAAATTTTGAACACACACGATTTTGAAAAATTGAAGAAAATATACTAATTAAAATAACAATTATAAATAAGAAAGCTAAAAGTAAATAAATATTACTTTTTGTACACATTATTGATGTATCATAATAATAATTTTTTAATATTGGGGTGGGTTCAACAATTTTTAATTTAATCTAATTAAATTTAATTGAGTGGGGTTAATCGTATTTTTTTTTGTTACTTAGTAACTCAGTACAACTTAATTAAATTTACTTACATTATATTGGATCGAGTTTTACCAATTTTTATTTGTAAATGAACCCAACAAAGTTTAATAGGGATAGATTAAATTATGAGCTTAGTAATTTTAAAGGATAATTTTTAATTAAGAAAAAATTACATCAAAATAAATAGTTACTCGGGTACTTAACTATTACAAGGTAATTATAAAGAATAAATTACAATATTAATACATATATGTAAATACTCACATGTAAAATATAAAAAAGTATATAATAAAATTATTAGAATAGTTTTTTATTCTAAAACCATTGACTCAAAATTCATGAATGTATTAGCCACCAAATTCTAATTGGGCCAAACAAATAAAATTAAAACCAGCTTAATAGTTTGACCGAAGTCCACAGAGTGCAATTTGGTTTTGTTAAGTCGACCCATTTAAGCTCCTATATTAAATTTATTTTTAAAAACGAAAATGTTTTTTTTTTAATTTTTCTATTGAAATAAATTTTCAAGTGAATAAGTAACACCCATTTTTTTTGTAACTTATAGTGAAAAATACTGCAAGTTAAAATTTAGAGGCAAATAAAAGTATTATTAAAATATTGCAAAATATGAATAGATGATAACAAAGTTTTAAAATCAAGCCTTCAAAATAATAAAATATAAGTAATTTGAAAAGCTGTTTTCTTTAACGTAAGTAAAAACATTGGCAATGTACAAATGTATATACATTTAGTATTCTTGATGTAATTATTATTTGATATCTTTTATGTTTTTAACTTTAATAATGTTAATTTTACTTACATTTTGCAGAAGTCGTACATATGTTAATTTCTATAATTCTATATTTCTATAAAAAAAAATGAAATAGCTTTAAGTTTATTCTATAATACTAATGATAAATGATAAATATAATTATATTAAAATAAAAAACCTACAAGACTGAAATTGTGCAATTTAAAAAGGTACTAATAGTATTAACTCGCACATAATCATAATCCACCATACTTCCACTTACACACTCCTTCACTGTTTTCAATCGTTCCGTTGTCTTGAAAGTGCGTTAAAGATTTTCTTGATAGAGAGTGAAAGGAAGAAGGTGAAGACAGAGTGTGATTGGTTTTCTTGCATTTGGATATGGGTTGTGTTCTCTCTTGCCTTCATGGATTAACAACCATGTGGGAATCTCAGGACAACACAGGTCATAACTATTTTTCTATCTTTTCTTTCTTTTTCTCGGAAACTATTGCTTTCTTTCATCTTATGTATTATTCGTCAGATATGTGTTTCTTCCTGTGCTTCAGAACTCAAATCTTTTTGATGAATTTCGATCTTGAGGCACAAGAAACAAGAATGACACAAGTTGAATGTTTTCCTCACTCTCTTTCTTTCTGATAATCTTTATCTCAAGTACAAGTTAAATGCTAAGTTTGCTGAGATGAAATCGCACATTAACTGATTGTGGTTCAATATGCACACCCTCTTAATGCACTTTTGCAGCATCAACTTGTCTACAACTTTTCAATTGTATAATTTCTTCAGCATATCTATATTTTTCTCTGCTTATGCCTTATTATTTAATCAGATACAAGAACAAGACCAGAGAGTTGGAGTCCAAATGGCATCAAACGTGCAAAAGTATTTTCATTCAAAGATCTTGCAACTGCTACAAAGGATTTCAGGTCAAAACTTCTTTTAGGTAGAGGGGGCTTTGGGAGTGTCTACAAAGGTCAACTCAAGAACGGCCAAGTAATAATAATAAAGATCTTGATTTATCAGTTTCAGCTTCGAGTGATGCTGTGTGTGTTCCCATCTCTAATCCCTCCATGCATTGCATTTCAGGATGTTGCTGTGAGAGTGCTTGACAAAAATACCCAACAACGAGACGAAGACTTTGTCGCCGAGGTTGAGATGCTGTCTCCCTTGCATCACCAAAATCTTGTGACACTGATTGGTTACTGTTGCGAACCTGATCATTGGCTACTTGTTTACGAGTATATGCCATTGGGGTCCTTGGAGAATCATTTATTCGGTTAGAGATTGTATATTCTACGCATATTCATTTTAGTTTTCCCTAAGGTTTGGTTATTGATGATTGCGTTTTTGTGCAGATCTTCATCCTAGCAGGGAACCCCTTGACTGGAACACAAGGATGAAGATAGCAAGTGGTGTGGCAAAGGGATTAGAGTATTTGCATATTTTGGGAGACCGTCCTGCGATATTTGGAGACTTCAAATCATCGAACATCCTCCTGGGCGAGGGTTATCATCCCAAGTTGTCTGATATTAGGATGGCAAATTTTGGTCGCCTTTGTAATAGCAGTGATGCTTCAACATCTGTGGGAACATATGGTTACTGTGCTCCAGAATATGTGGTCACCGGCCACCTAACTCCGGAATGTAATGTCTACGCTTTCGGAATGGTCCTTCTGGAGCTCATTTCGGGGGTCAAGGCCATTGATAAGAGTCGTTCCCCTGAACCCTACCATAAGTGGGTGAGTTCTTGATCACCACCTTGTAAAAACTTGTTTTTTTTTTTTTTTTTTTGATTATGATATTTGATCTAACTCTGTGTTGGCGGTGTTTTGGAAGGCACAACCTATTTTCAAGGACAGCAGTGAGTTGTATAGATTGGTGGACCCTCTACTTGACGGGTCTTATCCAGTGGCATGGCTTCATGGGGTGATTGGTGTTGCAGATATGTGTTTGCATGAAGATGCTGATAGAAGGCCTGTGATACGGGAAGTGGTTTCCGCTTTAACGTACCTGGAATCAGAGTATAATGACCCAGAAAAGCAGTGCAACAGAAGGGGTTCAAAGCCACCCACATTCTTCTACTCATCTCTTCGCATAAAAGAAAGTGGATTGGAAAAAGAACAGAAGAAACAGGAATTTCAGGGAGGCATTTGTCGTTATGCTGCAGATACTGGAAAGCGAATTGTTAGGATCCACAACAGAATGAGGCCGTTTTAATGCAAACATCCTAGAGAATCTCAATTTAATAAAATTGTACACCAGCTTCTAATTTTTGCCTGAATATCATTCTTGTGACACTGAATTTGTACAATCTCTGGTGTATGTTAGAGTGGAGTTTTAGTAAATTGCTCCCTTTTTTAGTCAAATCTATCAAAATCGAGAATTTTTCAACACGATTTTTTTTTTGGTGTTCTATTATTAATTTCTTAACAAAGTCGCATCAAATAGACATGATTTAACTTTTTTATGTTTTTTATATTAATTTTTTACAGATAAACATTTTTTTTATTTCAAAAGTTACTTTAAATGCTCGATTAATAAATTAAAATCTAAATATTCAAATATCACCCTATATTTTTAAAAATATTATTAGAAATTTTTAATTTTAATTTATTAATCAAACTACTAAGTATCTCAAAATAAAAAAAAATATCGACATCTTAAAATTTTACATATATAATTATAAAAATAAAATTATCCAAAAAGTTTAAAATAAAAATACTTGTATATAGAATTACAAAACCATAAATTTCATAGAGTAAAAGAAATTTAAAATAGCATTTTTAATTCAATATCAAAAAAATGTCAATAAAAATATATTAAAACACGAAAAAAAAAGACGAAAGCAGAAAAGTTAGAAGTAGTCTTTAATATGTAGTATGACTTCTGCAAAAAAATAAAATATATTTGAAAAAGAAATACTTTGATGCAATCCAACCTCAATCATACACAAAAAAGAATGAGATACGGAATTATATTTCAACTATTCTTTTTTGTTAATGTATATAATGATTATTTTTTATTATCAACATCAATGTTCAAGGAGAAATCTTTCAAACAATATTAATATAATTATTTTTTTTGTATGTCAACTGGAAAAGAAAATGAGTCAACATGAATAGGAAAGCAAAGAAAAAAAACTCAGCAAAATTAACTGAAAAAAACAACCAACATTTTTTAAAATTAGTAACAATTGTATTTAAATAATTTTTTCATTCAGTAATAATTAAAATACTTTATTTATGAGAAAAATAAATAATTTAATAATTAATAGAAAGGATAGATATGTTAATCAGTACAAAAATTTGAAATATAAGCATATGATTACAAATATATTAAAATATCGATCTTTAATTTGCTCGGTACTGACTGATTTATTATACCCAAGAAAGATTCCCAAATTAAACGACGAGATAGAAACTGAATTGAATAACTAGGATTCTGAAATAATTACAAATGTATGAGCTATTGATATTTTCTAATACAAATGGTGAAGATGAAAGCAAACTGAAGTGGACTATAACTAAAGCGATCAAATGATGGATGCTCCATTAGATTTCCAAATCTAGTAGACTAGTCACTGGAACACAAGCAAAAGTAGAGCTAAAGTAATTTCAAGTTCAGGACTCGTAAATAAAACGGGCATCTAAATCTATCGGTTGGTGTTAGTAAATTTACAAAGTAGCACTGGTGTTGGGAAGTCTCACCAGGCAATCACCTAAAATGTCATCATATATCAGTCCCTTCACCCAATACGCCCATTTATTTTTTCTTCTTCCCCTGCCACAATACCATACAGTGAGCAACTAGAAAATTGCAATGATGATGAAATATAAAAGGAAAGAAATAGGAATATACCGAGCTTAAATAGTCATCCATCGTTAACTGTTTCCTCTTCTTCAAAGAGGGACTCTCGTTCTGTCTAGACATGGAACGCTTCGACGGGGTCATGCTCTGCAATGTTCGTCAAACTTGGTTACAACAACACTTGACATAAACGTGATTGAAGTAACTCCAATAAGTTTAAAATACAAACCTTAGCCGCCAGTTTCTTCTCTTTACGAGCTTGCCTCTCCCTCTCATCATATTCTTGATTTTCCTTCTCCACCAGTCGAATGAGAGTGTCACACCTCCTTGTAAGTTCTTGTGTTGTGCGAGACTTCACAAACCAATCAAAACGAAATAAGGGAGACATACGAAAAGCTGCCTTCAACTCATCCCAATTACCATAGCCAAGTTTGTGAATCATGCATATCTGCAATTTTTATAGTGTCACAGATAACGCGATATTATGTTAGGTGAACACCAGATAAGGATATAAACAGAAACGAAAGAAAAAAATTTGGGGGAGAAAGCAAAAACATGGTACCATGAATCGATCACATTCTTCGTTGTATAACTTCCCTTTGTTTTGTCCATATTGTATCTTCAATTCTAGCCAAGGATTCTTATAGCGGTCCAACTTCTTCCCAATGGCTTTCATGATTTCATCTTTCCGGGTTATTCTCGCCTCACCTCTTTCAATGTTTTTAATAATTCTATCATAATCTACATACAATGGGTAAATAACAAATCAGACAAACCCCTGACATTTTAATGGGAAACTAAATTCAAGCTTCACTTGGCAATCTAACACGCAATAGACACTTCATATTTTAGTGGGAAACCATACGCGGGCCCATATAACAAACCCGTAGTCATTTAGTGAGAAACTTGAATGTAACTGTCGCATTGGATAAACTTACCATTTAATTCCCTGTATCTTTCTCTGAAAACTTTTGCATATCTTTCAACCTCCTCTTGCGTTTTTCCTTCCATCTCAGAAGCAATACTTTTTATATCATTTCGGCCATACTTCTCACAGGCCCTAATGAAAGCATTAAAATCCTTCCGGCTCCATGACGAAAATCCCTTTGATCATCAAATACCGAAATCAAAAATGTTTAGCAATAAACAGAAATGTAACAAATCCTAGTTTATGAATAATAAAGCAAATTTGCTCACCTCTTCAAGCAACTGCTCCTTCTCTTCTAACTCTTCAGCAGTTAATGGATCTCCAACCTCTAAAAAAGCCAACACGCATGGCATCATTGAAGTGATAAGGTTAAATTACGTTTCCATCCTAGGGATGCTTAATATTATACTCTACCTTCTAGATTTAAAAATTACAATACATTTTTCCAATGGATGCCATGCCATACAAATTTATGTAAAACGGCCACTTCATTTTAGAGTGATAAACAATTACCCGTATTTCATCTATTAACTTTCTGATACTATTGTAAACTAATTTTGCACACCATTTATCAATTTTGAGATTTTAAAAGACAAAAACGTGTCCTAGAAATAAAAAAATAAAAAAAGCATTAACCTTTAGTCTATTGGATTCTCCAAACTTGGTATCCAAAAGTTCAACGTTTGTTCCTATTGATAAGACCTATGAATCAGAGTGCTGGTAACCTAATGCTTCTGTCATGTCTAATGACAGCAAAGAAACAATACAATTCTATCTACAAATAAGTTCAGTTCACAAATGCTACAAATTTGAATGCCCCTTTCCCAAAAAACCATTCTTACCTAATTTCATAATCCTGTTTTCTTATAAGTAAAAATACTCTTTTTACCCTCTGTCCTGAGACAGACTGTAATGTAGCTACCTAGTTAATTATACACAGATCATAATATGGGAGGAGACAACATTCTGTTGAGTAATTACATACCTTCTGGTTCATCAACATCTATGGAGTCTTTCAACTGATTCTTCTGATGTGTTTGCTGAAATTTTTGAAGTAATGTAAGCACTAGTTATACACACGCTGAAAGAGCTAAACTTAGACTTGTCTAATCAGTAAGGTTAGGTTACGCACCATGAGGTAACGAACTTCCTTTTCATACAGCTCACTCAGCCTTTGTGTGTTGAAAAACTGGAAATCATGCCTGCAGGAAACAGAATTGAGAACTCAGTTCAAATAAAAGCACTATACCTAAAAAATATAGGAAAGGCTTTTTGTGAGAAGCTTACAATTGAGGCATCCTAGGTATGCGTGGCTCTTTAGGTTTAGTTGGAGCACCTTGGCGCATTGTTTGCTTGAAATAATCAGACTCTGAATAACTAAAGCCATACCCCCAAAATAAATAAATTTATCAATCAGAGTGACAACAAAAAATCATTGACTCAATATACAGAATGAAAGGTAATATTTACTTGCGCTTCCGTTCTCTTCTTGGTGGCTCAACCCAGTTTTCACTCACAATTTTTTTAAAATCAAATTTGTTTTCATCCTGCAATTAAGGAAAAATAGTACATCCAGAGGTTGGTTAAAAAAAACATGATAAAGGCAACATGGTTGATGCAAAAAACATGGTTCATATTGAGCAAAGATAAAATGTCGACTTACCTTCTCATCATCAAAATCATACAACTCAGCAGCTACAAAATGAAAATATAAAACATCAGTAATTTCAAATTTCATAAAAGCAATATTAACTAGCTAAACAGGAATAAAAAAACTGCGTGTATGCACATTCTAACTGTTGTAGCTTTTATGTTTCTACAACAGAAACTAACATACAAAACAAGGAACATGAAATTAACTACTTCATTATTCAATCACAAGGATAAGATTTCAAAGGGATCAACCACACAATAAAAATGGTGAAAAGCACTTATTTTTTCGCTTAAATGATGTCTACAAAAGTGCAGAACAAAGCACAAAACCTATGGGTTAACAGGAATTCAAAAAAGAAAACTTAAATATGATAGGTAGAAAGGTTACATACTGTCATCCATCTTAAATTTGATAGCATCTTCCGTAAATTTTTTCATCTTAGCATCAAGCTCAGCTGTTGCTTCCTCTCCTTTAGCTATAATTCTGTCAATATCTTCGTCTGTAATAGTACTGTCCTTGGAACTAAACACCATTTCAGCACCAAATCTAACCATTTGAAGCAACTCGTCTTTATTTACAGCTGCACACATAAACAGAATGTACCACTTTATATAATCCGTAAATCTTGGAACAAAAAATAAAACATTCCTGAGAAGCCTTACTCTTCTGTTCAGCTAATCGGCCTTGCTGAATCACCAGAGCATCAAGTGCAAGCTTTTTGTAAGCTCTTTCAATGACTTTTTCCTCAATCGTATACTGAATGCAATTAACATGATATAAGGAGGCATCGACAGATAGATAGTAAAATCCATGAAGCCAAATCAAACACATCTTGAATATCTTCATAATTTCTAGGTTACATATTTTTCAACATCTTTCACACTTTTTTTGCCAATACAATATTATACGATGATTGGTAGTATTTTATTGTATCTACAATTGCTTAGTTATGAAGCTTGGTGTCTTTAATCTAATTTAGCATTTCTAATTTATGTTGAAAAGAGACATTAATTTTATCCCTTGAAGTAGCAACTTAAGAGCAAGAAACTAACAACTTTCAAAATTATTTTGTACCCACAGCCAAGTGAAATCCCATTTCTGTGTCTAGTGCTAGTATCAGTGATTTCAAGACAAAAAGTTAACTAATGAACAGAATAATAAAGTAAAAAATTCAAAACCTCAGTGCAAAATCGAAAAACTTGAACTTCTTTTTTTTGGCCAATTCTATGAGCACGATCCTGAGCTTGCAGATCAACTTGAGGGTTCCTGTTATAAACCCAACAATTATCAACAAACATTTAGTCTTGATCTAAAGGGTACTATTGCAAATCAAAAGGCTGCTGGCACAATCAATTAGAATACTCACCAGTCGCTGTCATAAAGAATGACAACATCAGCAGTAGCAAGATTAATGCCAAGTCCTCCTGCCCGAGTAGATAACAGGAAGACAAATTTTTCACTTCCTGGTTTGTTGAAATTCTCAATGGAAGCATCCCGATCCTCTCCACCAGTATTACCATCTATGCGACAATATTGGTATCCACGAAACATAAGATAATCTTCAAGTATGTCTAGCAGCCTAGTCATCTGGAGAAGAGCCCGGTATTAAGCAAAAATGAAACAAATACACCAGGTTGAATAAAGTAGTAGTCATAGCAAGTAATCATAAGAATCTCTTTCTTGCAAGGAACTGACCTGTGAAAATATAAGGACCCTAGAATCACGCTCTTTTAGTTTTGGAAGTAACTTATCCAGAAGAACCATCTTGCCTGCAAGTGAAATATAATTTGTAAAGTGACATTATCTCATCTAATTGATCAGCCAAAGAGAGACTTTAAAGTACTCTTAAAGAAAACAAAGTTTACCAGCATTTGTGATGAGATGGTCTCCTGTTGTAAAGGGAGGACCAGGTTCAGCACCTTGAAAGAGATACGGGTGATTACAACATTTTCGTAGTTGCATCGCTATATTTAGGAGACGTTTCCGTTCTCCACCTGCATTGACCACCTCCAGATCCTTCTGAAGTAATGCCTTATAATACTGTTTTTGCATTTGTGACATGCCTACCTTGAGAATGGTTTCCTTTTTTGGTGGTAACCCTTTCTCAACATCTGATTTCAACCTTCGAAGGAGAAATGGACGGAGGACCTTAATCATACACAACAAAAAACATCAGTATTATTGTCATGTTATCATAATAGCCCCTTAAAAATAGAAGGTTAAAGGCTTACCTTGTGCAGTTGTTGAACAACTTCTTGTTCATCATTTTCACCAGAGATTTGAAACCATTCATCAAAAGTTTCAGCAGAACTAAATATTTCAGGTAAAAGAAAGTTGAGAAGAGCCCAGAGTTCATGAAGATTATTCTGGAACATAAAAAAGAAATGAATGACATTACTTTCTCAAGTGAATTTACATCATTAACTGTAAACAATGAAAGAAAATTAAGATTCAGATTTAAAACAAGCCAGACCTCAAAACCAATATTTATAACATATAAAGGATCTGTTTGGTGAAACTTCTTTAAAAGGACTTCCAGAAGAAAAAAATGAAATGAATTCTCATAACTAAAATTTACTTATGCACAAACTAAAATAAGTTTTTAGAGGATATATGAAAGAGCTTCTACAAAATTAACTTCCGCATAAGCTAATTTTAGCTAATGAATAAGCTTACTTCTTTTCTAATTTTTTTTCTACAATAAATCCTTTTGGAAAAGTTAATCCAAAGAAGGCCAATGTATGGCTTGAAACATAAAGCCTTAAAATAAAACAAACTAGCAATTAAAAGACTACCAGTTTAACTAAAGTTATAATTTACTCAACGCTTTAATTTACACAACCATATTACGAACATAGATAAAAAACTACCGATGCACGTGAGATACAAAATTTGCCAATAGACCAAATACTAAGCAGTACAGACAATTGTTGTTAATTCTAACAAAAGCATTGTTTCACAACAAAGGGTCTGAAATCTACAAAAAAAAAGGAAGAAATAACAAATATGTAATGGGGGAAAATTCAGCTCTTTCCATCAAACCAAAAAAATCGAAGAAAATAAAAGAATGACAAATCAGAAACTAAACAACTCAGCCCACCATCTATTAGAAAACAGATAGGACGATCTCTTTCAATTGAGGATTTGTTAGCCTCATACCTATTGATAGTACTTCAATTATATGAAAGAATTGGCATGGTGACATTTCTATTCCAAGAAATCAATAAATTAAATACAAAGTGTTATAATAATAATAATAAAGATAACAAAAGAGTGTATTTCATTCTTTTAGCATTAGACACATGGTTCAAATGAGGTCACTATATTGTCATAAATTATGTATAGACTGTTCTTAATGGCTTCACTTCTCCGTTTTCCCCAGTCTCTCTCTGCCTTCAGTGATTAGGCTATCCTCCATCTGGTCCACTTTCCTTATTGGGGGCTACTGCAGATCTTATCCAACATGGTGACACCACCCAAGGCAATTTTGAACTATCTTTTCTACAAAGGGTTGCTGTTCCAGCTGTTATCTCTGAAGTATTCATTCCTAATCCTATTTAAACTGGCATATCAACTCACCCAACACAATTTTCATCTTTTCCAAAACACGTTAGAATTATAATCACAGCAAACTATACCTGTAGTGGTGTGCCAGTAATGAGAAGACGATAGTTTGTGTTGTATAATCTCATTGTTTTTGACAGGAGAGAATTCTCGTTCTTGATTCGATGTGCCTCATCAATAATAATGTAGCGCCAACTAAATCGCCGTAGGGCAGACTTCTCCTTGATTACCATTTCAAAACTTGTAACACACACATCAAACTTACCAGCAACGAGTAACTCTTCTCTTATGTGCTTCTGCAATTATTTAAACCATCAAACAGAAGTGTCGGAAGAAAACATTGATTGTAATTTTAAGCAAATAATTTGGTCCAGCAAAGCTGGTCTCACCCTTTCATCAGGATTGCCAAGGAACTTTATAGCACGTAAAACAGGGCAGAAGCGACGAATTTCATTCATCCAATTTCCAAGAGTAGATTTTGGAGCAACCACCATATGAGGCCCTGTTATTCCTCTGAACTCGTGTAAGTAGCCCAACAAAGATATAGTTTGCAAGGTTTTTCCAAGCCCCTGCAAAACAATATATTTATTCATATTACATCATAGCTTTTATTAAACCTTGTCATCTTATCAAAATACACATCACAAGGCAGTTATTTAAATGAGATTCATCCGAGACAAGAGTCTTCTACCTACCATTTCATCTGCTAGAATTCCATTTATACCATTCTCATACAATCGTATTAGCCAGTTTAGACCAGCAAGTTGGTAATCCCTCATCTTCCCTTGGATACCTGTTGAACAAACAAGCCATGTCAAATTAGAGCGACGAAAAGCTTCTAGAACATTCGATGTGAATACACAGAATCAACACACAAGACAAACCAAACCCAAAATATAAAAACCATGGGCAGTACTAGACAGCCACACTCAAGAATCCAATTAAATGGAAGAAAATACACAAAGTTTAAAAAAAAAATTAGTTTGTTGGCTGTGTTCAATTTAGAACTCAAGCATCCATGTGCATAAAAACCAGCTAACCAGAAATTATGTCTTCAACCACTGGAAAAAATAGAACTCGCATAAATTATTTTGTAAACCAATGCATCCTTAACAAGTACTATTTATCACAGAAAGCTGCATCCCAATGTTCTTCCACGCAATCAAATGATATATGTAGACAGAAAGAGGAAAGAAGGGAAGGAAGCACAAGCATAACAGCAAATGCGAAAAACTATTATAATAGAATGATGTGCCCATGCAAGTATGCACGTCAAGTAAAGAATGCTTACATGAAGGTTGAGACACCAGCCGGGTGTTTGCTAAACCATCTTCTTCCCCTTTCAGGTATTCTTCATCTTCCTCTTCTTCGGTGACCTTTGATGCATGGCGACCCCTTAAATAGACAGTGATTCAATGCAGTGAGTTGTTTTAAATACACAACCACTTATTGTTTTCCACCTTATCAACTACCACTAGAAATTGAGACGCAAAAGCCATCATTCATCTATTATTGTGATTACTTACTCTCACTTGGTAACATTTTTCAACTATTTAGATAACATGGTAAGGCATAAAATACAACTCCTCTTTCAAAGTATAGGATATTCAGGACATTTCAGAAAGTACCTTCCTTTTGTCTTCTTTTGAGAAGATTGATCACCCTTAGCAAAATGGGCAAACAGTTCAGTTTGCTGGAGGAGATACTTCAATCGGCCCTTTCCTCTATTATTCTACATCAGACATAACAGTATATGACGATAGTTCAGTTAAAAAGGCAAACTAACTACATAATATAAAATTAAATTAAATAGCATCTCTGTAATTTAAAGTGAATAAGCAATACACACCATGTCAGCATCAATGGTCGCGTTTTGAGCATCCAATATCTCCTGAACCTTCTGTTTCTTCAACTGTTGCATTTTTTTCAATCTGGCCTTCTCGCGCTTGCTAACTTCAGAATCAACATTACTCTCATCCTACAACCACCAAACAGTTAAGAAAAACACAACACAAAATGAAAACCACACTTCAAGGAACAGACACAGTGAAAAAGACAAAACCCAGGTGGCAAACAAAAACAAGAATATGCAGCTCAGAAAGCGAAATCCAAAGGAGTAGCAAACGGAAAAGATGTAAAGGCAGTGAATAAATTTAGCGCAAAAGTAAACACGAAAATGCAGTACACAAGACAAAATCGGAGAACGCCCGCAGATGAAAATACAGAGATTAGGATTAGAAATCACCTGTTTGTTATCATCGTCGTCATCGGCGGCTTCGTCCGGAGAGTTATCGTCGTCGTCGGAGCTTGCAGATTGCGCCACCGCTTCAAGTTCCTCGTCGTCGTCTTCGATCTGGTGGTTGTCGGCGGCGACTTCCTCCTCCTCCTCTTCATCGGAGGTTGAGTCGTTGGAAACCTGCGTCTTGGAGGGCCTCCCCATTGGTACCTTTTTTGAGATCAAGGGTTTTTTCAAGGAGAGTGTTGTGAGTAGAGAGAGAAAGCGAGCCAATACTTATTTTAAAGCGTGTTGAGAAAAAAAAAAATATGTAGGTTAGGTGATCAAAGGCCCTTGTGACCGTAAGATTTCAATAGTGTGATCTGCGGCTCCAAGAAAGTGGAAGCGAACCGAATATTTCGCGCCAATAATGGGATTCGGGAAACGTAATTTTCCCGCTTGCACACATGGAGTTGGGCAGGTTTGGGCCATGCCTTTTCTTTCTGGGCTTTTCTCGGCCCAACTTCAAAAATATATTGTGGTTCTTCTGCTGTTCATACTGAATTACAAATTACACATTAAATTATAATTTTGTATTTTACTTTTCTGTATTTTTTTTTTTACTTTTCCCCTGAGATTATTGCTCCTACTTCTAAAAGCCAATAATTTCATTCAAATTTTAATTTTAAAAATGCTTGCCTTTTTATATTTTAGTTAATTAATTCTTTTACAGTAATTAGCAAAAACACATACGTGTGTATGTTTGTTCGCATTTTTAATTTTAATTTTTATAAACATTAAGATTAATGATATTTTCTTTTAAAATATTTATAATAAATTTTAAAATAGTTATTAAATAATATAATTGTTAAAAAAGGAGTTTTTATAATAAATTTTAAAATAGTTGTTAAAGAAAAATAATTGTTACAAAATAATTGTTTAAAATAACGGTCAAAATAAAATATATTTAAAAAAACTGTTGTTAGATAGAATAATTGTTAAAAATATAGTTTTATATAATAAGTTTTAAAATAATTGTTAAATAAAATAATGGTTAAAAAAATAATTTTTTAAATAATGGTCAAAATAAAATAGATTTAAAAGAAATGTTAAAAATAAACTAATTATAAAATAATAATTAAGAGTCAAATTGAAAAATGAAAAATTGACAGAGGAAATTTTCTTTATATATTGTTATAATTGTTATAGGTAATATATGTAATGCAGAAAAATCATAAAAGTTTTATAATTTTTACAATATAACTACTAGATTTTGTTTCTCGTAAAAATGGGCAATGGTAATCAATAAGTAATACACGAAGTGAATTCACTCTGAACTGATGAAAACAAATCATCTTATAATATTTTACTTCCTTACTTTACTTCTATATTACTTGAATATTTTACTTCCAAATGTTGCTCACACTCTCAATATTCTTAGGTTTGTTTACTTAAGAAGTCATTTATTTTTGCTAAACTTTTATTTATTATTGGGACAAATAAAAGAAAAACACTGCTTTTACAAGAGTATATACAATTTTTTGTTTGGTAATGAAATCTGGATAGCTTCAAAATTTATGAGAATAAATTGACTAACGAACCGATTAAAAATCATGCACAAAATCGGTTTAACCTGGTGATACCAAAATTTTAGCTTTTTATTTTTCAATTTAATCTAAAATAGTTTTAAAGTGAAAACTATGCTTAATGGAATTTATAAGTTGACATCAACTATTACTTTGTAATAAAGCATGTAACTCAGTTATTTATATTAAACAATATTTTTTTTATCTTATTTTCGTGTAATCGTGTAATGTTATACTATATTGATTTATTTTGTATATGTATCGTAATGGTCACTAATATATTTTACTAATTTAATATAATTATAACTATATATTTATATTTATTTTGATCGTTAAGACTTTAATTTAACTTTTGGTGCCATAAAATTACTATATTATATTTGGTTAAAATTATATGCTATGTCAGTATTAGTATTTAATTAAAATAAGTGATTAACGCTTTGAGCAATTCAACTGTTGGTTGAGTTTTGAAAACATTGATTAAACCAACAACTAACTATAGGTTTTCTATTGAGTTTAATTTCTGGGAATCACATTATACAAAGCATTTGTTTTCTTATGAATCGACAATAGTTGTAAGCAAATTATTTTATGAAATAACTATTTTTGAAGGTATAAAGTGAATGGAAGATGAATAGAAGAATGTGGCAAATAGTAATTGTTGTGGAGTGTATAATATAATAATAGTATAATGTTGGGAGAGGACAGAGGAAAGGAAAATCATATGCAAGACGAACACAAAATGAACAAAAGCTAATCACCATAGACATGAACAATGGGCACTGTGTTCAAGCTATTTCCAACTTAATCATCGTTAGAAAATGACTAATATGAACAGGAAACACCCTGCACTTGCAATGCAACCACAATAATTAATTCAGGTGATGTAACTCTCATCCCATTTCATCCTTTTCTGCTTGTTCATTCGTGCCTGCAACACAAACATGTTTCGATCAAATTCACGTTGTCACTTCACTAATTAACATTCGAACTCTAGTTAACTACCTGCTCAAAAATTCAGATCTTTCTGTTCACTTTAAGAGGTTGTGGTTGCAACATTTGCAACTTCAGGCTCTTTCTCCTTCACCAGATTCTTCTCCTCGTCTTTTGTTTCTTTAACTTCCTCTTCCTTAACCAAGGTTTCTTCTTTTGTGTCTTTGCTTTGCTCTTCCTTCACCAAATCCTCTCCCTTGACATCCTCTGTCAGGTACAATATTGTCAACAAAATAAATTTCAGAATGATCAGAATCATCCAAGGGGTCATGCATCGTCACAACCAACAAACTTATGAATAAACAGAACAGATAAATTAATTAAAAAATTAATCCAGATAAAAAACAAATATTTCGTGAGATTCATCCTTTAACCTTTCTCATTTTCATCTCCCTTCTGTTCCTTTGGTTGTTGTTCCTCTGGTTGTTGTTCTTCTGGTTGTTGGTGTTCTGGATCCTTTGGTTGTTCCTCTGGTTTTTGTTCCTTTGGTTGTTCTTCTGCAGCAGCAGCAACAGCAACATCCTTCACTTTGTGTTCTTCCTCCTCCTTCAAAGGCTCTTTTGGTTCTTCGACAACGGCAACGGCAACGGCAACGACAGTTTCCTCTGTCTTGTTCTCTTCAGCTTCATGGCTCTTCTCCAATGCCTTATCTTCTTCTACCTTCGCTACCTCAGAATCTTTGTTGGACTCACCAACATCCTTATCTTTGACATTTTCGTCGTTCTTTTCTTCGACTTCCAAATTTACATTTTCAACTTTCACATCGTTGTTTTTGTCCACTGATTTTGCATCGGCTTCCTTGGAACTAACGCTTGATTTCTTGCTGAGGAGGGTGGAGGTGGCAACAACATTGAGCTTAGATTTTCCACAACCCATTTTTTTTTTGGCGATTAATTTGGTTGTGGAAAAAAGAACAAGAACAGAGAGAGAGGAAAATAGAGAAGATTGATGTGGAGATGAATCTGTGTTGGGAGCGATTATTATAGGGAGAAGGTGTTTGTGTTGGTTATGATTTAGCGGTGGAGGAATGGCCTGCATGGATGAATAGATGAAAATAGGAGATAAACCGTTTTTCTCGCTGTCATCTATAGACAACTTTAGTTGTTATCATCGAAGAAAGCTGAGAATGACAATTGTTTTGGACCAATGCCATTGATGCTTTTAATTATTAATATAATGATAATAACTAGGGAACATGCAACCCTACAACATTTCCAATGTTCTTTGTTTCTTCATTCCATTCCACTTCCCTAAATGGATGCATGCATGGATTTCAATATTTCACAACTAATAGTAATTATTTCTTAAATTCAATCAAAATATTTATTTAGGCCCAATAACATATTATCTTCATTCATGAACAAAAAATCATGACTACCTAACAATTTTGTTAAGTGATAAGTTTATTTTATTTTAATTTACCAACACATCCAATATTCAACTTCTTTTTAAATTTAAAGTTAAATTTGTGTGTTCAGTAATGACCACAAACAAGTTAATATATATATATATATATATATATATATATATATATAAAAGATACTCGTATTAACGAATATTTTATATAAAATATATTTAATTACAAATGTTATTAAAAATTATTTATATTTTATTTGGTATTAGTTTGTTATACTTTTAAATTTAGATTAAATTTGTTGGTTAAAACTATTTATATTTTATATATTTTATAATTTAGTTATTTTTTCTAATTTTAAACTTTAATTCATATTATTTATTTTTATGATCTTTATTTTGTAACTCAAAAAATATAGATTTTTTTTTTCAAATAATTGTATTAATTATTTAATTTTTAAAAGATTTTTATCATTTATTTATGTTTTATGAATAATTAGCTGAATTTAAAAAATTACAATAATATTATATTTGAAAGGGCATATATATATATATATATATATATATATATATATATATATATATATATTCTTTAGTCTCTTCCCAAATTCTCCAGTTTTAAATTTTCTTTATTTTTTTCATTATTTGTGACTGTTCTATTTCAGAATTTTTTAAATATTTATTATTATTATTATTATTTATCAGGTTAGGCTTCAGTTAGTCTAAAGAAACTAAGTATTGTAAATTGTCCTCTTCAACTAATTTTTATTTCATTTTAGTCATTAACTTTCTTTCATTTTTCTTCCGAATTTAATGTAATGTATAATTATTTTGACATTTGTATATTTTTTATGACAATATAAAGGAAACACTTATTATAGAAATGTGATGAATTAAACATATGTATTTGAACAAAATTCATCTTATGCTTATTTAAAAATGCTTACCAAAAGGACATACATTTGTTATCAACAATCTTGTTAACACATTTACTCAATTAATTGATTTAACAATTATATATTTTTTTCTCCTTCTTTTACCTAATTTCGCATAAACAATATCTCACGAACTTGCCAACAAATCAAAGTGAAAAACAACTACTTTTGAATTTATTAGTATAGCATCAAACTCTTATTTTTTACTTTATTTTTTCTTAAGGACTTTGATTGTTTTATGAGAAAGTATAATTTATAGAAAGTTTACTTAAAAATATCCATGAATGAAATGAAAGGCTCATTACTGAATCTCTAACCATGTATTTCCAAGGTTGCTTTTTTATCTATTTTTCAAATGCTATAAAAAATAATTTTGTATTGTAATAAAATTGTTGTGCAACTTCATCTAATTTTCTCGTTATCTAACCATATACACTACATATATTATTTAAAGGAATAACTAATAAAAATATATAAATTATTTAGAAGAATAAGTAATAATTTTGAATTCTAATAACAAATAAAAAGTCATAAAAAAATTGTACACTGAAAAAAAGGGAGGGAATAATAACCTATTTTATGAATATGAATTTCAATGATTTGGAATTCCCCCAGAACTCATAAGTGGGAATACTTTGCATTAAGTTATAGTTAGATTAATTGGGAAGATAAGGTTTTCACCGTTTAATATGTAGAATTTTAAATAGACGGTCCAGATTTGTTTCTCTTTTATCTTTCCGAATTTTCTCTCTCCTCGATGTGCGTATTTTACGCTATCGCCGCCACGTCGACAGCGTCGCTGCCTAAGACAGCCCGACCAGATCTGTAACCACCACAACACTGTGATGCCTCCGCTGTAACCACCACAAGCCACTTCCGGAATCAGAAAAAGTTCATCAGAAACGAAAACCACCGCCTAGGTATTTTTCAAAATCAAACAACCATTCGTAGTTGAAATCAATTTAATTCATTCTAATTCTAATGGAATTTCGGTGTTGGCTGGGAATGCTGGGCAAGATAACACGAAGAACATGATTAACCCTAGCACGTCATGTGATGATTGTGGTGAGAAACGAAGATGAGGGGTAGAGGGTAAATAGGGAATAAGAAAAAAAGCCTTGATCTTTGACTAGGAAAGAATAAATCTAAACCCTAGAATCTGTGACGATTGATTGGTTTTCTGGAATGCTCTCTTGTTGAAGCAACCCTTGTTGTCTGCCATTGCCATTCATCCACCTTATTATCCCTCTCCCTCTCTCTCATCCCAGGTGGCCACACCCTATTCCTGCTCCAAACCGAAGCAGAGAAAATATTTGTTTCATATTATTATATTGCATTTAAAAAATCAGAAAAGGGCCGTGTTTGTGAAAGAGACTGCTTCATTTTTAACCCTTTCTCTTTTGGGGATCACGGCACGGGATAATCTCATAAGTTCCCAATCAAGAAACTCTCATCTTCCCTTTCTCTGTCTCGCGCAGAGGAAACATCAACTCATGGAAGGCCCTGTCAACGAACGTTTTGATTTTGGGAAGATGGAATACGGGTATTATTCCTAATGCCTATCGAGTCTCTTTTATTTTCCATATTTTGAACATATTCATAACTTTTTTTGTTTCAACCGTGGTGATAACAGGTGCAAGCATTACAGGAGAAGATGCAGGATTCGTGCCCCCTGCTGCAACGAGATCTATTCATGCCGTCACTGTCACAACGAGGAAGCGGTATTTTGCCTTCGTTTTCTCGTACTTAAGCTCTAAGGTTTTTCCTTTATGCTCTTATTTCATCTGGGTTTGCTTTTTTTCCCAATCAGAGTTTGTCGAAGAATTCATTTGATCGCCACGAACTCGTTCGCCAAGATGTTAAACAAGTACGATGATACTACATTTCATTTTGCACTGTATTTTCGTCTTTTCTTTTTACTAATAGATTTATATTTATTTATTTCTGAGGGATGAATACGGGACGATGAAACTAATGCGCTTTTTACACCTTTTGTTGTTGTTTCAGGTTGTTTGTTCAGTTTGTGACACTGAGCAATCTGTACGTATTTAAATTAAAATTCGGTTTAAAACTTTAATTGCTTATTTTCTTGTGATAAGCTCCTGACTTTATTTTCCCCCTTTTCACACTTTTTTAACCTCTTCTGAAGGTTGCTCAAGTTTGCACTAACTGTGGCATCAAAATGGGAGAATATTTCTGCAACATATGTAAATTCTTCGATGATGATGTAATGCTTTTCCGAACTCAATAAAATGGCAGTATTGGATTGTTTTTTACTTTTTGAATGTGATTGATGTACTTCTGTATTGGACTGATCTTGCTGTACGGTCCTGGATTTGGATTCTGATGATGATAATAAGTGTTTAATCAATTTGCATTTGCAGACAGAGAAACAGCAGTTTCATTGTGATGATTGCGGGATCTGCAGGTGTGTTTGAGTATATCCTTCTGTCAAGTCATATTCACAATTAAGTTTTCCAAAATTGTGCCTTATGAACTAAGTGGTGAAAATTTGAAACAGGGTTGGTGGTCAGGAAAATTTTTTCCACTGCAAGAAGTGTGGTATGCATCTGTCACCAAGTCTGCCCTTGTACCTCATTTACTTTGCTTTTGCATTCCTCCCCCACCCGAGTTTGGTGATTTTTAAAGTGGATATATTAATACCAGTCTCATTTCATTTCTGAGCCTGTCACTCTTTTATGTAATGTGTATAAGTTGATGATACTGGATCAGATTTAACTCATCTAAGTAATAGTAATTAGTAAAGTGTATCAATATCAAAGTATTTTAAAAATGTGATTAGTCAGTTTTAAACGTTCTGTAGAACTAAATTTTGTCTTGGTATGGTGTGCTTGTTCTTACATCTTGTTGGTTCATACTAGAGTAGAGTTTGAACAGAGCGCCCTCTCTTATAAAGACTTGTCCTGCATTCTTCAACCGTGGATTATTCTAAATGTATCAATTTGGCAGCTGATCCTATAACATGTTCCATTAGTTATTGAATGGAATTATCTTTTTCTTCTTCTTTTTTAGCTAAAGGAAATAAATTGCTCAATGCTCTTTTTGTTGTGTAATGACTTCTGTAGTAATGAACTATATGCTGTACAGGGTCTTGTTATTCAATTGGTCTGCGTGATAATCATTTATGTGTGGAGAACTCAATGAGGCATCACTGCCCCATTTGTTATGAGGTGCTTGCTTTATTTCCCTCCTTTTTACCTGGATTTGGTGTATCTGCCAAACAGAGGATGATTTCTTTTTTGCCATTGGAAACCTTAGATTACTTTGTTAGTGATGGGACTTTATTATGTTTGTGTAGTACCTATTTGATTCATTGAAAGACACCGTAGTTATGAAATGTGGTCACACAATGCACCAAGAATGTTACCACGAGATGGTAAAACGTGATAGGTGAGTTCATTAAATCTTTGAAAAATTCTTTAGTCTATGAGCATGACATATGCTTAACAAACAACTTGCTTTGATACATGGCTTAGGTATTGCTGTCCCATATGCTCCAAGTCGGTGGTGGACATGTCTAGGACGTGGAGGAGAATTGATGAAGAGGTAGCTAATTAAATCAAAGCACATGGATGTTTCTCTTTAAATGATTTATAGATTTTAGATCGTGCACTTGTCTAGTCAAGAAACTTATTATGCTTCCGTTCATTTAAGATATCTTTCTGATGCTTTCATCGTCATGTGATATTAGATTGAAGCATCTATCATGCCTGAAGATTATCGATACAGGAAGGTATGGTTTCATCCTCTGAATTGCTTCTATTAATAATAGGTCTACTTGATTTAACCTTTCCCTTAATGTACTGATTGGCCGTGAGGGTGTTTTTGAGTATGAATGTGCATTTTTTGTCCTTTATGCCTATGAAGCGAAATCTCTTAGCAAAACTATTGAAAAAAAAGAATGAAGTTGATGTTTATGAGAAAACTTACCCGTATGATATTCATGATATGACATTTTAACTCGTAATTATGTCGTGTGTTGAAATGATAATACAAAATCCTCATATGCAAATCAATTATACGTGTATATCTCGAAATAACTAAGCATCTACCTTCCAAAAGGCTAAGAAGGCTCCCCTGCAGGTCTGGATACTATGTAACGACTGCAATGACACAACAGAAGTGAATTTCCACATTCTTGGCCATAAATGCGGCCATTGCAATTCATATAATACTCGCGCAATTGCGCCTCCAGTTCTTCCTCAATGATCGGATTCTTGCGATTCAAAAAGAGAACACTACAAGGGGAACAAATTAAAGTTAGCACATTGGTTTATTACAGAGGATTGGATTAAATTCAGCATCAACAATAATTGTTGTATTGTGTCCTAGATAGTTTCTTCAGGTTATTTTTCGACCTCCAACATGTGGAGTGGTATTGGTTGTCTCTTGGTTTTTGGACAGATATAAACATCTTTATGCTATACTGTAATAGGGGGGGAACTTTTTTCTCCCTCTAAATTGCAGGTAATAGTAGTGATGATGTATTGATTCTTGATGATTGATTGCATTGTCTGCCATAGTGGTTTTTATAATTTGGTTGATGTTATTTGATCATTTTAGGTCTGTCTCGCAGATTGGTATAGACAGTGATTGTTAGTTTTGATTACTCTATTCCCAGCTATGATTTCATAAAGGCAGAAATAGTCGTCTTTTTGCGGTTGAATCCACCGTCCCATTTCTACATTGTGAAATGGTATTACAATTTTTTTCAGATGCATTCCTCTTATTTTGATTGTTGCTAATTTGTACATCAATTTCATAGAAGAAAACATTATGTTTAACATTTTACTATTAAGATTATATGAAGTTTGCAGACAAGCAATTTATTGCCTTAACACGTTCAAAGTGCGGCTTAGATTAATTGGTTAAAATTGAGCTGATTTTATGATTGAATGAAAGTAAAATGCAGTTTAATTGGATAAATTTTAAATCAATTTTGATCCCATTTTTTTTATCTAGATTCGATTGGTTTATTTGATTTTATATTTTCATTTAGAATTATCACGTCAAGAGTGTTAGAAACACTTCGAAAAGTTAGATAATTTTAATGATCGATTGATATCATCGATTGTTGTCGGAATTAGTTTTGGTCAGGTAAATTTGAAACAAATTATTTCAAGATAGTTAATTTATGTGAAAAATCAGTTTATATATTTATAAAAGAAGGATGTATGATGCATAAAGGAAAAGAATAATTAAAGCAATTTTCAAAATTTACAATAACAGTTCGTTTTGAAGAAAAAAAAACTAAAATTTACTACATTTTAGGTGATATCTTAAATATTTAATTTGTTTTATTAACATCTTGTTTCTATACACAATACAATTGAAACTGTAAATAATATTTTAGGTGATGTACTTACCATGCATATATGGAGAGAGTTGTATACAGATTATTTTTTTATCAGAATGTGTTTGGTTTAAAACTTACATTTTTCTCTTTTTCAATAGTTATAATAAAAAGTTCCTTATTAACTATTCATTACGTGCCTTTTAGAGCATAACAAACTAAAAATAATAATAAAAATACAAAATACAAAAGATACAATGTAAAAAAATATATATTCATATTAGTTGTTATAAATGCTTTTGGTGTCTCAGCACAAAAAGAAGTTGAAAGTAAAAGGAAGAAATAAGTTTTATTTTATTTATTTTTGGATGAGGTGCAAGTAAGCTGGTTAAAAGGAACAAATGAACGGAACATGTAATTGATCTGCGAGTCCATGTTAACAAAGGTGTAGACCGTTCCACCAAATCGCTCTCTCTCCTTGTCTCGTAAACCCTGAACCCAAAGGGTTCGTTGCAGCATCTTCCTCCCTAAACCTACTGAGTTCGCCACACGGAACCGGCAACTAGGTCGTGACTCAGTTGTTTCACATTGAGCTATGCAAGTCGTCTCCAGCGCCCGCCGAGTCTCTCGGTTCTTCCTTTCGCCTCATCTTCGAACCTCTGAAGCTCCTCACTCCTCCGCGCTTTCTCCTTTCTCAGGTCATTAACGGAAATGTTTCTTCAAATCGGTGTTTGAATCGAACGATTTAACGATACGTAGTTGTTGAATTAGACAGGGCTCGTGCAACACGATTACCGGCGAGTGACAACTGATCCGATACACTGCTTCTTGTCGAAGGCATTTTTCTCTTCAGGAGTGGATACCGTTGAAGGAGCTCCATCAGGTTCTTCGTTTGTTTCGAATAGGTTGCTCTTCAGATTTCTTTTTCTGTTGTATTGTTTACATTATTGAATCTTGAATGCAGGGGATGTGAAGGAATTATACGATAAAATGCTTGACTCTGTAAAAGTTAAACGATCAATGCCTCCAAATGCTTGGTTGTGGTCAATGATTGCAAATTGCAAACACCAGCACGATATTAGACTTCTGTTCGACATTCTGCAGAACCTCCGCATATTTGTGAGCTTCTATTAATTTTCTTTTCTGTCGCAAGTTATTATAATTATAATTATTATTTATGGTGATGATTCTTAATCTAACTTGTAAACAGAGGTTGTCGAATCTTCGAATTCATGACAATTTTAATTGCAACCTCTGTCGTGAAGTTACCAAGGCGTGTGTTCTTGCAGGAGCTCTTGATTTTGGTATGTGCAATTTACTGGTGCCTCAACTTGTGTTTTATCGTTTATGGAACTTTGAAGTTATGAGATATTGAGGCAACATGGCTAAAATGTATGTACAGGAAAGAAGGCTCTGTGGAAGCATAATGTCTATGGATTGACCCCGAATATTGCATCTGCTCACTCTTTACTGGTATTGTTGGCATGTTAATGTTCGAATTTCTTCGATTATGTTTTCGGGTCGCAGTTGATAAGTCAGTTTCAATTTGCTTCAGCTGTATGCCAAGGACCACAATGATACTAAACTGTTGGTGGAAGTAATGAAACTTGTGAAGAAGAACGATTTACCATTGCAACCAGGGACAGCAGATATAGTTTTCAGGTATATTGAAATTCTTAAAAAAAATTCTCACTTTCGTTTTTGTGTGGAGTAGTCTTTTAAATTTGAATTTGGACTTTACCTCCAAAACTAGTAACTACACATTTAATAAGAATATAATTATTCTCTTAGTTGCTGGCATACTTCTTTCAAATCCAATCTTGTTGTTAGTCCGGCAAACCAGTATATTGGTTGTATGAAGTCAACTAATCCCTGTTTATGTGTGAGACAACAAGTCTGAAAATACAGTTTTGTATAAATTTCTGAGAAAACAAATGAAGGGTGCATTATAACTAGTATTGGGTACCCCAAACTTTTCTTTGAAGCCAAAAGTGAAGCAAATTAGGACAAGAAGGGAGAACATAGCCTCTTTTCACAACTATAAACGTTGTCTTTAGTATTTTGATATGAGATTAAAGCATATAATTAAAAAAACTTGTATTACCCTCATTTGAGTTAAGCCCTCTTGATATGATGCTTTCATTCTCTTGCACATATGCCTCTAACCAGTTACCTTGGTTGATCATTTGCAGCATTTGTTACAATACAGATGACTGGGTGTTGATTAGTAAGTATGCACAAAGGTTTGTCAAGGCTGGTGTAAAACTAAGACAAACCTCATTTGAGACATGGATGCAATTTGCTGCCAAAAGAGGTATGAATATTTTGAATTTTCTTTTTTTTTTTCACATTTTTGTTAGCTTTAATTCAATAGCAGTTTGTCAATGTGGATTTCTTTATAGATTTATAAATTGGCTAGTTTCTACTGTTTTGAAAATTTTCTTTCTTAGCTTTCATATTCTCTTACGGTGAAAAAACTGTTGTTTCTCAGTCTCAAAAAAATTGAAAGAAGCCCAAAAGATATAGACTGCATAGACTGGGTTGTGAATGTAATTTCATCAAATGAGAAAATCAATATTACAAGCTGGCTCTACCATTGGCACTTTTTTATTTACGGGAGGTTGTTGCACTTGAACTGGTATTGCGCATAAGGCGCCTTCTGTGGTTAGCACTGGTGGCCAAATGGGATTGTGGTATTAGAAAATAAAAACTGTTTGTTTGCTTTTATTTGGTGAAATAGAAGGCAGGTGATTTGTTTAAAGGCCTGGGATACACCATAGTTTTAGACAAATGAATTTTAATTCTTCCACTTTATTTATTTGATAGCTTGCATTTTGATCTAATAATATTGTTTTCTGTAGTTGAAAGTTAGTTTTAGATATGTAAATGTGCTAGATAGTTTAGTAATAACCAAGGTAGTATTTCAGTATAATGATGTTCTGTTATTGTGATTGTTTACAGTACCAATATAATAAGACCAATGCATAAGCACCATATAGAATATCCATATCAGATTTGGTCCACTTGATAAACTCTTCTATATTTGAGCTTTGACCGATATAATCAACTGATTGTGTTTATATGCTTGGGTATTCTTGGAGACACTAGGACTTTTAGAATGGTTCAAATAGGGTATCATCTTGACCGATTTAGCAATCATGCTAAGGAAAACTAGTCCAAAATAAAGTTATGCGAGGGAAAATTATTTTGTCCCGACTGTGTCTATATCTTTTTCAAAACTCCTAGGTTCATTTGTATTAATAAACTCTTCATGTATGTACAGTAGTATTATGATATTTCAATATATATTGAGCTTTCTAAAATCATTTCTGCTCGTACCAATTCAGTCATTTATTTATTTCATTTACATTGAAGGGGACACCAAGTCATTGTGGACAATAGAAAAGTTGAGATCTGAAACAATGAAGCAGCACACTTTGGCGACTGGGTTTTCTTGTGCCAAGGTAGCCAACCTATCTACACCATTGTCTTATTTGACAATTAATTTTGATTGTATCACTGTTACCGAGTTTATTTGCTATGCACGAGTTATCACACAATGATTTTGATCGCTAGATATTGTGCTCTTCAAAAGCCATACCATATTGCTCAAAGGCTATTTTATATTTTTGGTGTGTTTTTGATTTATTAGTGTAAGTCTGTTTATTTATACTTCTACAGGGTCTTCTGTTGGAACGTAAACCCAGTGATGCAGTTGCTGTCATTCAAGTTCTAAATCAGGTATGGACTGTATGTTATTAACATAAATTGTTGCTAAAATTATAGCTTTTCAGAACGGGACTTCAGAATCAAATTAGTTCCAATAACACGGCAGTGAAGAAACTATATCCAATTATATTTGGTTAAATGTTTTTTGTTGCTTGATTTTTGTGTGACATTCATAACACTTCAATATTGTTGACGATGAACTTCATGATTGAATTGAGTCGGTATGACCTGGATGTGAGGCATTAGATAACTTTTTATGATGTTAATTCTTCACAGTTCACCTACGTTGTGTTTGTTTTGATGACGGATGTATTGATTAGAATGACTGTTGGCATGCTGAGTGGACTTTCATATTTGTTTTGGCTTTGTTCTGCATTAAAATAAATAACTCACCCTTCTTTTGACTCATCTATTGCTAGACCTTGTCTGATAAAAAAAAGTCAGGCATCAAGGATGAACTTCAGAAGCTTGTATCCGAGTGGCCTTTAGAAGTTATTAAGCACCAAAAAGACGAGGACAGAAAGGTATTATAGCAAAAAGCTATTGTTGACATTTTGGTTCATTTGTGGTGCTTTAATTCTTATATTTGTTTTGTGCTCTTGTTGGCTTTTCTGACAGGCATTAGCAGCTTCTTTGAAGTCTGATATCCCTATCATGGTTAGTGAGTTGCTGAGCATGGGTCTTGAGGCAAATGTAAGTTTGGAAGACCTAGACAGGAAGGAAGGTATTCCACAATAACATTTAGTTCAGAATTTGATGACATTGTATTTCAGAATGTGCTTATTTCCGGAGTATCTTCTTCCGAGGATGCTTCCTATCCCGGGATATAGATAAGGAGTCTGCAATCATAGCAAATGTTGATTACTAAATTAAAATTATTACTTTGCTTCCATTGATACCATTTTTTATTTTACGTCCCCAATACTTAAATTTTTGGTAGCATATTATTAGTGTGACTTAGGTAGTGTTTGATAACAGAAATTTGGATATCAGAAGATTATGTTGAAACAAAAATAATGTGGCATGTGTCCTCTACTCCATGAACTTTGTTTTTACTTTGAGTGATAGTCTCCCATTTTAAATAAAATATACTGTATGAACATGAAGTGATCAAACAATTTACTGATGCCATCGAGTAGGCAATAGAGTTGACCACGAACTTGTTTGTATTCACATTTCATTTGGTTGATAATTCCTGAAGAGAAAGAAAAGAAAATTATATAGGTGTGTGCAACTTCAAAAGAAATTAGGAGACATTTTTTGTAAATAAAGTTGTGATCTTCCATTAAATTTTAGAAAAATGATTCATTAACAAAGTTTTTTTTGACATAATTTGACAAACTACTAAATAAAGTAAAAAGTACTATTTTTATTATTATTTTTTATTAAAAATAAAAAATTAATCTACTTTAATTCTATTTATATAAAGTTTGTCAACTTTGTCAAAACCTCATTTTCCTAAATTTTATGATATTCAATCCAACTTTTTAGAATTTTTTAGAAGACAGTGAAATCTGGTAATATTTAATTCATATTTTAAAGCTCTACAAATTTAATTTTTATTTCAAACTCCCCACCTTTTATGGATTATTTTGGTGGTTGAATTCATGTGGATTTTATATATGATATAAATATTCTTATGAAATGATTTTATCTAAATATGTGAAACTCTGCTGTTTTCATTTCTACTTTTTCTTAATAACAACGGTGATAATAAAGTTCTCTTTTAATGTTTTTTGTATTTATTTAATTTTTTTTCTATTGTTCTAAGTTACTGTTTTCTAATTATTATTATTAGTCTTTTATTCTCCTTTTTCTAATTTGACTTTTTGCATGATAATACTTTTAGGCGGCCTAAATTAGGCCCATCGAGTTTTTAAATATTTTTCTTAGATCATGATTGTAACATAATCCAGATTCAATGGGTAGAAAATACAGTTACTAGACATTTTACGAAACAACAAACAAAAAAAAAAATAGCAATGAACTAATATTGATTTTCTTATAAATTATAAAGAAAATGCTTACATGGATTATATCATTTTTATAGTATTTTATAATTAAATAATAACGTAAAATTGTATATATATATTCAATTTGTATTTTATTTCACTTTATTTTAGTATTGAATTGATAGGTACAACACTTTTAAAACTTAGAAAGTTCGTTATTTTTTATCATAACCTAGGAACACATGTATATTTACACATTTTTTTTATAATACTAAAGAATAATGAATACAACTATTATTGCAATCAAAAAAATCACTGAAATATAAGAAATAAACTACTAATGAAATATAAATACACACACAAAATACCTATGAAGGTAACAAATGTTATAGCTATGCAAACTTTTCATCTTTCACTTCATTACGTGTATATGAAAAAAACCAAATAACAGTCAACAAACTAATCCTCACTATTCATTAATTATACTATACATAATTAGTGAAGACACATTTTCTATAACAAATATTTTTAATTTTTCATTACAATTAGATAATTTCTTCTAAATCAAGAAAACTAAAAATTTAGTTAATGAAGATAGACTTACAAATGGTAAAAGAGATAAAAGAAATATGCAGAAAAACTACGCACAAAAACTCATCATCATTATTAATTCTTATAAGAATAGTGTTATATATTACTGTCAGTTTTATTGGACTTTTTAAAAGATATAAACATATGCTTCTTTAATTATTTTTATATATATATGTGTATACTTGACCTATTAAAAGATCTGGCTAATTGCAGAGAATACGATTTATGTTACAAAATTGTTAATACTTCAGAAAAAACTTAATAATCCTTGTGACACATGAATATTTGCTTAAAATCTGTTGTAATTTTTTTTGTCCACGTGTGTCAAAGAACTATGCATAGAAGCTTTAAAAGAATATTATAAAATATAAAAAGAAAATCAACAAAATTACTTTGTAGCCTTTGAATAAATAAGCATTGTAAATATCTGCATAGATTTAAACATTATTTAAAAATAATAATAACCACTTAACTTTTTTTTACTCAAATAAAGTGACTTTTTAAAAAAATATTTTCAAATAATAACAAAATATTCATATTTTAACATTTTCAAATGGATTTATTTAACAGCAATTTTGTCATTTCCCATGTAAAAACCTTATAACTTGTCCTGAAATAGAAAAACTTGCTATAGTATAGAATCATGCTTCTGTTTCACTTCCCAAAACAAAATCTTCAACAGTAAGTGCCTCATTTTGTGCTACAAATTTCTAATGCTCCACCTTAGAAGGAAGAAAGACAACACAAAGCAAAGCATATTATATGTCTGTGAGTCCATGACATTGTTTGCAATGCTTTGAGACAATGAATCACTTTTCTTCTTTATCTAACACCCTTATATACCTTCCTTCTTAGGCCAAAAGTAACTTAAATTGTTCTCCAATTTCTTCACCAAGAATCAGAAAATCAAAAATAAAAAACCACTTGAGCACAGTGAACCATAGTAATTGTTTCTTGCTGGTGATGTTCATCACAATCACACTAATCATGATCTATATCAGGTTATCTCCTTCTGTGACATGTACCAAAATCAAACACCATGTAATCTAACTCATTTGTTTTGATCCTACAAACCCATAATTTCTCTCTTAATCTTTTCAACCACACAGTTTCCATTATTTTGCACCGAAGCTGTGATGGCCAATATCAATTTCCCATTATTAACAGTCACATTTGCAGCCAAAATCTCTGCTTGGTGATTGCAAAACACCTTGAAAATCTGTGCCACCAAACCTGGTCGAGGCACCCATTGAATACCAAAGAATGCAACATTAGCAGAAACAGTAACCACGATTGAACAATCTCTATTATTGTTACCACATTCAACCGTGGATCCTTCCACTCCTTTCACAGTCTCCTTCAACTTCTTCAACTCCTCCAACCTCTGCTTCTTCTTCTCAAGCTCTTTTATGTACCCAATTGTCTCGTTTACTATCACTTCTCTCGTAGCCTATGATTCCCCCATAACAGAGAAAAGGGTCAATCACAGAACTTGGTGACATTAAAATAAACAGGTGGAATAAAAAAAATCAAATGTGGACACATAATGTACAAAACAAAACCCATTTTACTAAAACCCCCAAAAACCATGAAATTGGCAAGAAATGAAATGTTGGATGATGATCGATGATTGATGAATGAACCTGAGGTAAGAGACCAGGGACCGAGGTTTGAAGCTGAGTGAACATTTGAGTCATCTTGGACCTTCTTTCACGTTCCATGTTAATGCTCCCACAATGGGAGTGAACCATTCTCTTAACACGCTTTCTGGTGGTGGTGGTGTTAGCAGTTGCTTCAGCAATGCTTGAAGGGTGAGGAAAAGAAGAAGAAGAAGAAGGTGGGATTTGAGAGAGTGGTGGCATGGTAGAGTGAGTTTCAGTTTCCTTTTTCGTAATTCGACCTTGCATCTTGGTCAATAATTTTCTCCCTTCTCGCTCACTCATTCCTCTGGTGTTTATATACCAACCAGTTTTGTTCTGTTTTGTATTGTATTGTACTCCTCGAGTGAAATTGACAAAAAGAAAAAAAATGGGGTGGTTAAGATTAATGATTGGTTTGATTTGAAACATTTGGTAGGAAAATACGTAGTGGTAATTGATTAGATTCCCGTGGGCATGCATGTGTGATTGTGACACCTTCTGTATCATGATCATGCAGAGTAACCGTATGAGTGGGAAAAAGTAGCAGAGAGAGACTAAAATAACAGACTTATTCGTCTGCAGAAATTGGACCCCACAAAGTGATGAACAAGAAAACAGAGAAGATAAGTACAAAAACAATGGTGATTTGTTATATTTCATCAGCCATTGTTACTTCTTCAGTGTTACCACTTTCGTACCATAAGATTATGAACTTCACAAACAGTCATGATTTATTACTCATTTGATTCCTCCTCCTGAATTTGCAGCAAATCAAAACATTTGTTGTTCGATACACTCTAGTGTCTTCTATTATTATTCAAACACAAATTACAATAATAACTTAATATGCTCTGATAAACATGAATTAGGATAATAATAAGGTTTAATTATTCATTGATCAAGCTCTTCGATGAAGTCTGACCACAGGAATAACCACAAGCAAGAGGAATGCCAATGATCCAATCAACGACACGCCAATTGAAACAGCCATTTGACCACAGAACTTATCAAACACATTGCACACTTTTTTCCAATTCACATGAGAGTTTCCTTTGTAGCCAAGAACACCCACCGCCGCGGCGGCGCCATTGCCGGAAAAGAGCAAAGCCACCATGATTGCGTCCAGAACAGTCATCAATGTCCACAACCCTTTACTTTTACCTCTGTTCACTAGGGCAACAACTAGAGACAAAGCTCCGTACGTGCATGCTATTGCATTGGTCACCAGAAAATACCTACCACACATGAAAAAAATTGTTGTAGACATGTTTTATATAGTCCTTGTGCAAATTTTTACAACCTTTTTTTATAAGATGTGATTTTTTAAATGATTTTAGAATATTAAAAAAAATAAGAAATTACTTAAAAATTATCACTTAAAATCATAAAAAAAGTTGTCAAAAAATTTAATAATATAATTTTGTTGAACTAAATTGAATGGGGTTTCACCTGCAATGGGTGGCATTAAAGAAAAAGTAGCCCCACTATGATTCATTTTTCAAAATACAATCTTCTGAATAATATGATACCAATTTGGATGTTGTTAAAGGTCAAAAACAAAGTCATTGATATCAACCGCTGTTAGTACTACAACTACAACCATAAATGGCAGCATTAAAGTGGCAGATGGGAAATCTGCCAAGTATATCATTCAATAAATTAAAGCAAATATTATTAGCCAAGACTTTTAAAAGCATAATAATTATTTAATGAGTTTAACAGACTATGTATATTATTATTTACAAATAGTATTTTTACTTTACCAATCTTTCATTTCCAACTTATCTTCAAGCTCCCATATTGCTAATGACCGTGAAGATCACAAAACCGTTGATTATTTACGTAACTATTCACAAAAGTTTCATATAGACTAATAAGAAAATGTTTCGTATAGAATAATACGAAGAAAAAATAATAGTAAAAAACTGCTGTTAAAATTGTTATCCCACTTTAGTACGTTTTTTATTTTAAAAAAATAATATTTTGATAACTAAATTTTGAAAATATTTCACAATTTAAGATGGTTTTAAAATATAAAAAATAAAAAAAAAAGTCATTTAAAAATACCATCTTAAAATAGAAAAGAAAGTTGACTTAATTATTAAAAAATTGAGGTGCTTATATAAGTATGTTAAAATTTTGTCAAGAAAAATTGTAGTTGCAACTCTGGTTAGAATATATACTTTCATTTTCATTTCTGCTCTTATTTATGAATTATGAATTCGTTTGAAATATTATTTTTGGGTGGTTACTAATAAAAGTTGTAGTTATATGTGAACCGTAAAATAAAGAAGTTAAAAATGAAATATTTATATATATTACTGGTGCTTGAATGGTAATATAACAGTGATACAAAGTGACTTCATATTGGATTAGACAAGAATTCAGCAGCAAGAGTATTCTGAACAGCAGAATCACTTTTGATCAGATAGATTGAGCAATTGAAGCATTATTAAGTGTTTGATGGATGAGAAGGTGATGAGTGGAGTGAAGAAAAATATGAAGAGCATGAACATGAAATGATAGGTTTAGAATTATTTTGAAGATGCAGAGAGTGTTGAAGAGAAAGAAGGTTTATAAAGAGAAGCAGAGAGCTTACAGAATAGCAGACATTTGATTCCACTTAGCAGTGAGAGGAACATACAAAGGTGGTAAGGAATCTGAAAGTTGAATGGGAATAACCTTAGTCTGTTTATCTGCTGCAATAACAATGGCTGCAGAAAGAGTGAGAACGAAGGCCAAAACCCTCATAACCAAATCATAAGCACTCATAGAAACTGCTTTTCCCATTTCTTTGCTCTCTGCACCTTCCACCTCATAACTGCTTCTCTTATAATAATCACTACCCTCCATCTATTATTATTAGTTTCTCTGATTTGAGAGAGCAAATTGGTGTTCACAAAAGCATTATTAAATAGGAGGTTTAATTAGATGTCTCAGTTTGGTATCTGTTTTTAAAAGTGTCAATTTAGTCTTAACTTTTGAAAAAGTGTCTTAATCAGGTCCCTTTCAGACAACAATTTCCAAAGTCGTTAACTTAATTCATGATTTTAACTACTAAATTTTGATATAAATATCAATAATATTTTGTTAGTCATTTTAAATATGAATATAAGTAATCATCTTTTCAAAAGTTGAGATTCAATTGACACGTCAAAATAAAAAGTGGGTATAATCCGACTAATTAAACATATTAAATACTGATGTGAGTACAGGTACCTGACACAAAAAGACACTTCAATTTTTCAAGTGACTAAACTCTAAGCAAGTGTGGAAATAAAACTTAGTAGTCAATTTCAGGTACTAAAGAGTAATATGTTTTATTTTCACAGTTAGGCTGCTCACAGTTTGGATATTTGTGAGCTCATTAATTTTGGGTCGGATAGGGTTTTGACTTTACTCATTTTTATTATTAATTTCTTTTTATTAAAAAATGTAAAATAAGTTCTTTAATAAGATTTGTAAGATACAAAAATTATCGATTCTTCTTATACTTCAATCAATAAAAAAGATTATGGTTGTGAGAACTTAATTTAATTCAGATATAAATTTTTAAACGAATAAACAGTAAAAAACTTATAAGCGTAAAATTTTCTATATCACAAAAATAATTATCTCCTCAAAACATTTTTTTTTTGTTTTGTTTATTCTTTAAGTGTGTAGATTTCGTTGTGTTCTCAGATTATATAATTGAGGAGGTAATAAGTTGATAATCCAATTAGGTGATCAAAGTTATTTTTTTTAATACATTTAATAGTTTCACATTGTTTAGAAGTTAATGTTTAAGACCGTTTAAATACTCATTCCTCCTACCATTTGTTGAGGCATCTTTTAAAAAAAAAACCGTGACGGAAAAGAATACCTAATAATTATTCTTCTTAGACCTTGATTGAGGACTTATGTTCCTATGTTTCTACCATATCCAATAATATATCACTTATAAACAATTATTATAATATTCGATATGATATTTGAAGAATTGCTTAGAGTTCTCTTGAATTTTTAAAAATACAAAATAAATGTTTTTTTTCTAGTAATTATGTTACCTTATGACAAGTTAGTTAACGATATCATCTTATTATCAATAAATTGTTTAGATGTGTAAAAAAATGTTGTAATTAATTTAGTAGGTATACCTTTATACATAAAGTGAATCATTTCAATATTCTTAGCTACAATTTTGATATTTGAAGGGTTTGTATGTAATTTGCTTGTTAGATTCATTGTTGAATTATCTCTTAATTGAAAAATGGAGTTCACATATTAATTTTTGCTTATATTGTAAATAAATTATATGTGATGTCTTTAAATTGTATTAAAATTTTGGATAGTTATATTTTAACCGACAAGAAAAATGGAATGGGAGATGCAAGAAGAGAAGATTTTGACCTAATGAAGAAAAGCATTTAAGAAGAAACAGATATGAAAAGAAAGGATACAACTTGCGTTGTCGACAAATACTAGCTACCCAAAATTTTACAAAACATTTCCAATTTCCCAACTACAACACACCAAAATATCTACACCTAACGTCCTAATATTTCTTTATTTTATTTTAATTTATAAATCTTATAATGCAATATAAACTTTAATTAATTTATGTATAAATAAAATCCTAAAACTATAGCCTAACCTGAGTTGGTATTTAGAGAGATATTAATTTACAAAATTTGAACTATTTTTCTTCCAATATTATATTCATGGAACTTTTGGGGGTCCCAACATAGTGTATCACAGCTTCACTTCAATGAGTTGGTTATGCTTCCACCTAAATTCCGTGTTCAATCAAACAATAAAATATGTTGTTATGAAAAATTAGTGTTTCAATAATCAAATTCTAATGCTTGATTTAGTTATTTCAATAATTAAAATTGTGTTTAGGTAGCCTTCACATTCATTCAACATTAATTGAAATATTCTCTACCAATACCGACCAATAAATGTTCTGTAAAGGTGCAATAAAAAAGACTATTTGTTCTTATGAGATTTTGTATTCATATTGGTTAATAATATGTTAACACATCTTAAATGGAAGTTACAAAAAGTATATGTTACATAGTTTAGAAAAATATTAAGAACAATTAACTAAAATACATTTTAAATATGAAAAATGTAGAACTTTAATTTATATTATATAAATTTTATTATTTTTCGTGCTTTATTTAACTCAAGCTATTTAAAAAGAAATATATATATATATATATATATATATATATATATATATAAACATATATATATATATATATATATATGTAGTAGTTGTATCCTATTAAAATAAGAGAATTAATATGCATTTTTTTTCAAATTTGACTTTTCTTTGAATTAAACAACAACATTTAAATAATATTAATATTATTAAATAAAAATAATATGATAATCAAGAAAGAAAAATAAGACATACAATTTTTTATATATATTTAATTCTACCTTAATCTATACGTAATGTTCATTCCAAAATAATTTTAGTTGAATTTTTTCCATTAATTGTAAAAATTTAAAGTTATACATATTTTATGTGTAATATGCAACACCACTTAAGTAGGACACTTGTCGAAACTTCTCAAGGAAACAAAAATTGTAGACATCCAACATAATATAAATTTTTTGATGTATTTTTATTCGTTCATAGGCTTCATTTATGTGGTTGTGTTCATATTGTACTATTGTATTTGATTGAATGGAGAGGATGATTTGAATGTATCAGAGAATAAATTTTTGAGAGGTGCATGAGAATCAATTTTCATATGCGATAATGTTGGAAATATAAGTGTGAGGTCATACATTAAGTAAAATAATAAAATTAACCAGGAAAGATTTATAAACTCATCATTTTAAGATTTTGGGTTAAGAGTAGTATGAATTTCTTATGTGTGGATTGCTCATGTTTCATTGGTATTGTATATGCGTAATGATCCTCTATCAAAAAGTAGAGCTCTCAAAATCGGTAACTCGGTCCAGCCCAGTTCGACCCATCACGGGTTGATCATTTAGTGAGTTAACCAAACCTGACTTACCTATTAGCGAGTAAAAAAAATACAATTTTTTATTTTTCTTTCAGTCAAAACTAAATAATAATTCTAATCTGACCCAAATGCAAAATCTAACTTAACAAAACATACTTATGTGATTCTTTATTTGCAGGTTGGTGAGCTAACCGGCTCATCACAGGTTTAACCTGGGTGAGCCAAGTTCTAGGTGAGTCGGATCAAAAATATACCCGTATTAAAATTTGTAAAAAAATTTCAACCTGATCCGAACCCGTAGTGGGACGGGTTAGCTTGCGAGTTCCAATTCATTTGGAAAATATAGAATAAGGAAGATTTATTTTCCTTATTCTATATTTCCAATCCAATTTAAATATATTTATTTTAAATTGTTAGTAAATTGTTTTAAAATTTTATATTTGAATTTATAAAGTTTTTATTTTTAAAGCAACTCTAACATTTATCTATAAATTATAAATATACAAATATTTGAAACAAAATTTAAATAAAAGTCAATGCAAAATATACATTTAAATAAACTTAATTCTGTTAAAAATATCACTTATAATAAAAATATCATTGTAAAATTTATACAAAAATTAAATTTTATATAAGGATGAAATTGATTCACTTTAAAAAAAAAAGTGACCAAATTGAAACACAATAATAAATACAGGGACTGCAGTGAGACTTTTTACATCCAATCGTGACACGTGACACTACCACTATCACATCACAATGTCTTTGTCACGTGGCACAATGTCAGATTGACATGTGACAATTTTTTTTATTTTTTTTTAAATTATAAAAAAAATTTAAAAATAAAAAAAAGCCATGTGTTGACAAGGGGACTGAAAGGATCTAATTGCAACGAATTTTTCAAAATTACAAGGGTACTCACTATGAAAAATTCTCATATTACATGAGAATTTTCTTGTAAATTTGTTAAACAAATTTGTAAGAAAAGACTTTTTCTGCTATTTTTTTTAAGAATTTTAATTGGTAGGTAATTCCTTCGTGGGTAATTATTTCCTACAAAATTATAAAATTCGCAAGTATTTCCTAAAAAATTTGTTGCGAAAAGTGTTTTATACAAAATATTTTGCAAAAAAATTAACAGCAATTTTCTGCAATTTTTTTTCGTAACAAAATTCATAAGTATTTCCTACAAAAAAAAATTCAAAACAAAATTGGAAGGAAATATGAATTTTTTTAATAGTGACGTACTTGAAATTTTGCTACAAAAATAGAAACTATCTGGAATTATTTAACCATTAAATAATATATGAGTAATTTCGTAATTTATGTTCCCCTCTAATCTCACTAATCATCTCTCCCATCACCTTCTACTCCTTTTAAACGAACATATGTTACTCCCTCGTTAATCATCTCTACCTATTTGTGAATAGTAGATTTCATGTTCTAAATATATCTTCTAAAGTAAATAAAAAAGAGAATAATGTATGGTTTAGAAAAACTTACAAATTTAATAGATTTTTAAATCTTTGAAAATTCAAACTCAATTTAAGATTTATATAACTTGGTATAAAAAAAATGAATAACAAAAATCATAATTGTATTACCTAAGTTTTGGGACATATATATAGTTGTCAACCACTTCATTTAAATGATGTATTTGATTTATCTCTCACATGTGCCTTTGGTTTTCTTGTTTTAAGGAAAACCACAACGTCCTATTCCTACACCTTTTCTTCATACTACTTTTCTATTGCATTTATAGTATTAACATTTTCACATAAAACAAAAGTTTCTTTGTCAACAAAAAGTTTTCTAACTATATTTTTGTATTGATCTTCTTATTGTTAATGTTGTTATTATTTTTCCTTTATATTTTAAAGACACAATTAAATGTTTTGGTGAGCTTAATTAACAATTACATATTAGTATAATGACAATAATTTAAGGATATATTAAAGATTAAGACTCGGAAATGATTTTTTAAGTAAAAGAAAAAGTGGATTGAGTTGATTGTTGTGATTTTTTATAATAATATATTTATTGTCAGAATGAGATGAAAAAGATGTTAAATTATGTCAATGGTAAAACTGATTAATTTAACTGAAAATTGCTATAAACCGACAATTGTGTATCATCTTTCTGACCATTGTTCAACTTTATACTATAATAACAAGCAAATGAAAAAAAAAAAAAATCTATAAAAATTATTCTTAAAAAAAACAAGTTTTATTTCCCTTATAGACCACTTTTCAACTAAACGTTTCTCTTGCTTTATTATCTATATATAATTCCCAAATACAATAATAACAATCTAAATGGGAAACGTTTTTCATTTATCAATGCCAAAATTTGTATCATTAAATTATTTATCATTCCCAACCTCAATTGTATGTTTTTCATCATTCAATTTTTTATTTGATTGATCTAAAGTTTAATGAGAACATGCATATCAATTATCCCTCTGGGTTTCACTCTCTTTTCTTTCTTTTTTTTTTCACTTTTAAATAGATATTTTGTAGGCAACATCTTAAAAGATAAATTAATTAAGCCAACAGAAAAAAACACACACACACGTACATTTGATAGTTTCAAAAGTTCTTCGAACATGGTAAAAATGACAAAAATTATTAGACAGAAAATGGTAAAAAAATAAATCATAATTTTGTGAACAAGTAATACAATTTTTATTATTTGCGTTATTAATTTTTATTATGTTGTTTTTTCATAATAAGGAAAATGAATATCAATGAAGGAGTAATTTGGTAAATCCGAAAGTATCACTCTCTAATCTCACTATGGGTAATGAGATTGAATTTTCAGTGAGTTCTCTAATCATCTCCTTCCATCATCTTGTATCACTTTCAAAAAAACATGTTACTCATCGTTTCTTATTCTTTATGAAATAGTATTATGAATAGTACATCCACCAAAAAGAACACAATGTTAATCATGTTTAAAGTGTGATATGAGTAATTCTTTTGTATGTTTAATGAAGTTTTAAGATTTGTTCATTTGAGGAGATAGAATTCAGAGAGAGTGTGAAGATGAATTTGGATGGATTTAAGTAGATGAATATGTGTGTTTTTTTAATGGACTTAGAAGGTAAAATGAATCGTTTTGGAGATGAATTTTGTTAAAGTCAGTGAATGATATAAATGATTTGATAGATTAAAAAAAATTAATAGATAAATTTTGAAAATTACTAAAATACCCTTGATGATAAAAATAGAATGAAGTGATTAGTAGATAAGTTAAAAATATTAAAATTTAATAATACTTTAATTATTATATATTTATATATATTATGTAACCAGCTACATATATATATATATATATATATATATATATATATATTTATATAATAAATTATAATAAATAATAGTATATATAATAATTAATAATATATTTAATAATTATTATTAATAATATATGTAATAATTGATAATAATATACATTTATATATTCTTTCACAAAATTTGTTTCTTTTTTATTTACACAACACTCACACACACATGCAGTGCAGGGATATAATGGTAAGATAAATTTTCATCTATCCAGATCTCTTCATTTGTGGAGGGGTGTACTTTTTTCAATATCTATCAAATCCTTCTTCGTATTCAGTCGCAAATCATCGTATTGGAACATAAAACAATTGGGGTTTTAAAAGAAAGAAAAACAAATTTTGATTTTTGTTTTTTGGTTTTTGGTTTTCCAAGATTCAACAAAAAATGTAGAGAAGAGAGGAAGAAGAGATTAGAAAAATTGCATTGTAAAAATATAGAAAGGATAGCTACTATATGCCCTAGTAGACTGAGATGGTTGGTATTTTCTAAAAAAAATGATTTTTGAGATTCTTAGTTCATTCCAAATTCGTTATATGTCTTATATGTCTTCATTTAGTATAATTTTTTTTATCGTGAAACTATAACATGATAAGGTTATGTAATCTTTAGGATGAAACTGATATAATAAATTGATAAATTTTTTAAATATCAAAACTTATCCTAAAATAGTGACCTTTCTTCTTTGGTTAAATAGTTCAGAGGACTACAAGGAAGGAACTGGAGTTAAAATTAATGGATTTAAATCAAAATTAGTGGAGTATTCTCCTTATATTAAATGTTTGGAGATCCTTATCATAGTGTATAAAAAATCCTGATCAATAATATAAATATACATATTATATATAGCCATATAAAATACAGATTTTTGTTGCTCGTAAAAAAACAGTAAACTTAAATATCGATAAATAAGATTAATTTTATCTTCTTAAATAATTATAATTCCTAAATCACTCTTTATTCAATAATGGTTATATTTTATATTTGTTTTTACTCATGACATCAAGGTTTAATGAGGTTTTAGGAAAATAACCATTTTAAATTGAGATTAATGAGATTAAATGATGTTTACTATTTTTTAACCGGTGCAAATTAAATATTTGTGTTTATAACGTAGGCGTCATAGTTAGAAGCGAAAAAATATAATATTTTTTCCAATGCACTCTTACCAAAAAATTCAATGTATTTTAATTTAATAAATAATTCATTTTTCTTTGGTGAAATCCAATTTTATAAAGTAAATGTTTCAACCTCGAGACTTTAAATATAATATTATTAAAAATAGTATGTGAAACTTTCAATCTTCACGAAACTCCAACATATTACCATTGATAAAGACATTTCCATTTCTATTACGTAGCAAAACAAAATCCCAAAATTGATGTTAGTATATCGAATACAATATATATGTCAACTTTGTTGTTTATTTGAATAATTGTATTTAATATAAGAACTTAGTGATTGAGTTGGATGAAGATGACCAAAATGAGTTGTTAATTGAATTGCGTAAGTTGTGTTCATACTAAATGGGAACATGCATATATATGGAAGATTTTTAGAACTTAAAACTTATCCCATTGTGACGTTATGCACACGACATTCATCAAGTAATGTTCTTCATTTCAAGAACCCATAATTGAATTCCTGAACCTTCTTTTCGAAAATGGTCAATCATCAATTTCAAATTCATAGTCCACAAATGATGCACACGAAAGTTGGCTAAGTCTTAACTTAAAGATGGCAGACATTACAGGTAAATGCTTTTGTGTAAATTAATGAAAGAAGGAAAAGAAAAGAAAAGAAAATTTGAAAGAAGAAAAAGGAGATTCTTTTACTCTTTCTCACTTTCTTTTGTCTTTTTTTAAGATATTTAAAGAGCCATGATGATTTAACAAATCATTAATATAAAAAATAATCAAAGTATGTTGATAAAATTAAGAAAAAGAAATACAGTGACCCACCAAAAACTCAAGGAGAAGGAAAAGAAAAAGCTTCTAATTGAATATAGTTTGTTTATACAGAGTATAATATTTTTCCATGTTTATCTTCAAGGTGAAGTTGAAGGTGTATAAAACTTGTACACAACCACTCAATATGGATATATATTTTTCTACTGTTCTTTGATTTTTATTTTTTTTCATTCTAATTTTTTCCATGAATCTAGGAAATCAAAGTTACTATATAAATTCCTCCCTGGAACCTTATCATCTTAAGTCTCATGAGTAATCCAGAGACTATATATAAAAAGAAAAAACAAAATTTTCCTTTTGAATGGGAGAAGTGCACTTAAAAAAATATGTGTAATCACATTTGTTGACAACGAGGATAATAATTGAAAACTGTAACAGTTTAATAATTTATATGAATGGGAAAATTTTCAAACAAACATTCAATACAAAATCAATTTTTGTGTCACATCGTCATCTTAATCATATAACGAGGAAATAATTTTTTATTAAAAAATTTTGGGAAATAATTATACCTATAAATTAAATTGATTTTTAGTTTTTTATTATAATATCAACTTTCAATTAATAATTACACTATTTTATTTTCTATAGTTTTTATAAAGAATATTAGCTAAGCTAACTAATTATTTTTAATAAAATATTTTTAGGATCATGTAAAATCTTATTCAGAAATTCTGAATTCAATTTCACTCCAACTAACATGCTGATTCATGCTATGTAATATAAACCACTATTTTATATACAAGTCAATTTACAAAAAATAAATAAATATTCCATATATAGCAGCGTTGACGGGCAAGATAAAATCAAAACTACTTCTGTTTGTCAAACTATTGGATATATACAGTTTTTTTTTTCTCTTTTCAAAAGTACGTATTTTATTTTATTTTACTTTTTTAGTTTCCTGTCTGTAGACAGAAAACAGGAAATCACATATATCATTACAAATATATAAAGCTTTCATGAAGAACTAAACTTTTTCTATAATTTAATTAATGTTTCAGGGATTGTGATGTCTAGTCATTCTTTATCTCTTTGTTTTATCACCAAATTATTGTGGTGCTGGCTTTGTGTAAAAGTGTTTGTCTCAAACTCAATTACTATAGTAACTGTCTATTTATAATAATTAGGGTGAAATCAAAATCTATTCTATAACTGCAACTTTGATTCTGGAAACTAGTCAAAATCATGATTAGGGTGAAACCAAAATGATTGATTTGTACATGTTGTGCATGATGTCACTTAAGACAATTAGTTCTTATCCTCCAACCAGAAATTACCAACCAATGTAACACTCAAATTGTCCATGCAGTGTGGACAAATCAAAAATATAATAATACAAACAAAATCAGAATCTAAGATTACAAATATAAGCAAGTTATTTTGCTGCCAACCAGAAAGATCTGTCTGTAGTTTGAAACAAAGTGTATACATTGTGATATTGATTTTCCATATGAAAAGCTTGAGATTTCCCACATATATAAAATATTCTAACATAGACCATGAGCTGTGTGAGGCTCTTCACAATCACACGTCCACACCAACTAACAAGCAACTGTTCAAACCAACTCTAACGTGCAGGAAACTCCAACTCATTGTTTTTAAACTTTTCTGCTTTCATTGCCTTTCCCTCGAGTCCCTATCCACCTATATATATATATATATCTGCATAATATCATTGTTCTACCATATCCTTATCAGAAAAACCAAGTTACCAAGCTATCTTGCAAACCAACATGGCTTCTACGGACAAACCTGTAGACACTGAATACAGCAGACCAACTTCATCAGCTCAACCACATGCTGGTGTTGATTTGTTTAAGTTTGATGTTATCCTAAGGTTTTTGTTGTTTGCAGCATCATTGGTGTCTGTTGTGGTGATTGTCACTGGTAATGAAACTAAGTTTCTTCCCATGCCTCGGCCAGCCAAGTTCAGATACTCACCAGCCTTTGTGTAAGTTTTAGCTCATCAACCTTTCCTTATATGTGATAAAAATTAAAGTCCTTAACTTTATGAGAGTTAGTTAAATAGGGATGTATATGTAGGGGTATCCAAGCTTGTGCTTATGTTTCTAGCCAGAAATTGGTAGACACAGTTGTTTCTACCTTCCTTAATTAGATGTAAACGACAAAAAGACATACAGGTTCCGATGTTTCAGCCATTAGATGGGGTTTCAAAGGAGGAAGCAACGCTATCTGTGTATTATTTTTGTCCCATTTTAAGGTTTTGCTTTCATTCTTTTTTTCATCGTATTTTCAAAAGTATTGTCAGAAAACCTTTTCGGACGAACTTGCTGATTTTCTTCGGTGTTATCTGAAATGGTTGGTGGGGAATTGTTGACTTCCTTGTTGGCGTACTTTAAAACGTTGAAATTTTATCTACTATTTGATATCACCGTATGACAGTGTTTCCAAGGGAAATTGGTATTTTTCTTTGTGAACGAACAAACATGGAATTTTCAAGCTTTATCTTAGTTTTTTGTACTCGTTTTGTTACTTAATGTAGCACCTAAAATTAGACGAGTTCCAAGCTATAATAAGCATGAGTCAAAGTCATCCATGATGCATGATGTCAGGATCTTTAGGCATTCTTTTATTGCATTTATAAATCAAAAGTCTTCCGTCTGCATATACAGCTTATTTATTAGTACATATTGGCTTATTCTCATGGATACTTTTTTTCAGACAAGTCTTCTTAATACCTCTTGCTATTATGGAGCTGCAATTTGACACGTAATGTGTACATATATGCAGGTACTTTGTGGCTGCTTTGTCCGTTGCAGGCCTTTACAGTATCATCACAACTTTTGCATCACTCTATGCCATTAAAAATCCAGCAGTTAGAGCAAAGTTGCTCCTCCACTTTATCTTATGGGATGCGGTAATTAATCCAATAAACCATTTTTCTTCATCTGTACAAACTTGCTTGCTTTCATTTATATATATCAAAGCATAACAAAAGATTGAATGACCATGCTTCTTTGCAGCTTATATTGGGGATAATAGCCTCAGCAACAGGCACAGCTGGGGGTGTAGCATATGTGGGTTTGAAGGGAAACAAACATGTGAACTGGAACAAAATTTGCAATGTTTATGATAAATTCTGCAGACATGTTGGTGCCTCCGTAGCAGTGGCTTTGTTTGGAAGCGTTGTGACAGTCTTGCTCATCTGGATTTCAGCTTACAGCCTTCATAGTAGAGTTCCCAAGTAGATGGAAAGAACATGGATCGTGCATTCTGCGCATTTATTCACGCCTTCATTTATAGTTGCATTGTTTATAAAGTTAGTGTGCTCAGCAATTGTTAAGAGTTTATGTGTTGCTTCATTTGTGTTGATTATTTTGTAAATCAGTGTTTCCCCTTGAGGACTTAGTTGTATTACTTTACATGACATTCGTGCTATTAAATGATTTCAAAATTTTCATTATACATTCTCCCACAAAAATACAAATAGAATATCATGTTACTGATGCATTAAAGACTTTAAGTATATTCGTACCATAAATGAGTAATTTCATTGGAATTAGAAGCCAATGCTGCAATTACTAAGGATTAACACTTCTCAACCACAAAACGAGCATTTTCCCTACGCAAGCTGTAGCATTTGCTACAACGAATAAAACACTACCAGTTCAGTTTATCTTCTAATACTGTGAAAGTATACTAACTAAAATCTAATAACCAAGAATAAAGAGAATATGTTAACGGTGCATGAAGGTTCTGTCCAAGCATTAAAAGGACCGGTTTTGTGGTCAGTTATCAGAATCAGCTTGAGAATAATTCACATGAAATGAAAGGTCTAATTTGCAGTATCTGTTTACAACAACAAAACTACTAAATCAGCGCAACAAGTAACGTTACCGAAACCTTCAAGCCTTTTTTTTTTATTTATTTTATACGTGCTGACATAAATCAAGTTTGTGAATTCTTAGTTATATACAACAAGATTCGGAGTTCAAATATGCCAATAAGCATATTGAACTTGTTATTGTGTTATCTTTGATGACATTCTATGTATGTATTACGACAACAGAGTTTGAAAACAAACTATACACAATGAAACTGAATTACCGATAGCTATCACTGCCTTAGGTGATCTCCCTATAAATTTCTATTCCAATATGTGGGACCAATGTGTTGATGTGCGACCAATCACAGAGATTTGAACACGTAAAACCTCATGAATAGTACCTCGGCGAAGCACTCCCAAAACATCCTCATCATCTTCTGCTGCCAAATCTGCCAAAGAAACCCACCGAGAATGTGTTTCATCCCTCATACGGAAGCCATAGAACCATCTACCAACTTTCCACCACCTGACGCAGACACGCCGATCTGAGATCTCATGAGTCCGAAGAGTTTCTACAAGATTATCACCCTGCCATTCAAGACACTTACAGATTAAATACATACCACTATGGTCAAGTCCTTCAAAAGATTTCACATGAACGAAGTTCACGTAACTATGAGGCAGACATCTATTCAATTAAATATTCTACGCAATGCACTATCTTATATATAACAACTTCCAGGTAAAAGCCTTCTTGGGATGAGAAGTGGAAAATGTACATTACAGATCATTGTTCACCTTTATCCTGTTTATTTCTCTAAGGAAGGATCAAAGAATAAATAGTAGGAATGAAATTGAAAAGAAAAAGAAACAGATAAGAGATGAAAAAGACACCACTTATTTCTAAAGGTTTTAAAGATGCAAACTTGGGAACAAAGCAACAAATGTCTGATATTATTTTGAGAATGTGTGCAGGGATTTTTTTTCCTAATCATTGTTTGATATTATTACCCTACATAAAACTGATAAAGATATTTTATTTGATTGACCAAAGATTATGAATTGGCACGAAAAAACTGAAGCTTTAAGGAAACAAAAACTAACTGTCTTAATTAAATGTGCTGAATTAAACAAGTACAGTAAATTTTGCTACGATGATTACATTAGATAAACTTGAATAAACTCAATTAATGCAATCAAACAGTAATTCAGATTCACATTTGGCAAATGTCAAACCATATTTATTTTTGTTTTCTAGTTGCACACTTTCATCGAATAAAAGTAGCATATATACCAGTGCCAATATGCCAAAGGTACAGTTTGATAAACCCGTGCATAGTAAAAGTACACATCCAAATTTTTACCAAGTGAAACCAAGTTAACCAATGATGAAGCAGTATTGTTCTGAAAGGAATTTAAAATGTGCTGGATCTCAAACAGGAGTCTATGTAGTTAAACTCCATAAAAGGACAAGGAAAATTAAGGTGCATTACCCTGTGTGTGAGTTCCAATGTAGCTTGCAGTCAAAGCTTTTCTAGTATCTATTTGGACAAACATCTTCATCAATACTTTTAGAAGAAAAAAATAAAAGGAGAAAATGAAACAAGTCTTTCTATAAAATAAAATTAACTTAGATGCAAAAATTAAAAAATAAAAATTTAGAGAACTATATGAGAGTTTGTGCAAATTAGCTAACATGTAAACTAATTTTAATTTATGGAGAAATATTTATTTCAATTTTTCTTGATTATGCAAACAAAGTCCTCATTATTGATTCCTTAACTCGGATACTAGTCAGCATGACCCAAAAAAAAATCAAAATAGTGTGTCAAAGAATGGGAATACCCGAATCCCAAGGGTTGTGAGGCAATAGTGTACCCCAACCAAGTTAATGAGCACATTCATTTGAGGGTCGAACAAGAACCTTTGCACGTCTTCAAACCCAAAGCTCGTACCAATCAGGGTGTCAACAGCTTTCAAATGGTCCCCAACCTCAAGTGATTCAGAAGGTGAGCAAGCTTCCACAAACTTCACAACAGACCTTGCTCTCACTCCCAATTCGACGTGCCTATCCAAATACAATTTCCTCCACTTCTGCAACCCAATTTCCAAACAAAAAATTACCACACATCCAAGCATCAAATCTCACCACCATGTAACCATAATTCAATGGAGATTAATTTCTACAGAGTGACAATGTAAAAGGCTTTTACACCATGCTATGATACCTTCTGAGGTAACTAGCAAATATCAATACAAGTACAGTTCCTGACAATTAGTATTTCGTTGATGGTGTACATTTTTTTTTTTTTTACTGATGCATGTTCTATTTACTCAATTCAATCGCAGGGGACAAAATTCCTTCCAACGAAGTTAACAAAAAAGTTGAACACAGAAGAAATAAATAACAAATTCAAGGCTTCGATACCCAGAGTCCCAATTCAGAAACCAATAAAGAGAAGTACCAAACTTTGATCGATTAAGGTTGAAAAACAAATAGGGTGTTCCTCCAAAAAGAGGAGAATCAGTGAATACCTTGAAATTGGGAGAATGAGTGAGAGTAGAAGAGGAAGGGAAATGGAAGGAAGAGAGTAAGGGCCATCTGTTTCTGACAAGAGACTCCCAAATGCAATCCGAGAAGCAGAGTTCCCTCCAGAACCTCGAACAACAACCTAAGGCACACAAATCCCTCACCTTTTTTGGGTTTTTTTGCACCAAATTGAAAACGAAACAAAAGGGTCAAGTACAAATCGAAATTCGTGATCAGAATAAAAAGTGTAATAGGGAACCTGAAGCAGCGAAGCAATTTTGAGGACAACATCTTCAGGAAGGGAACTGAAGATGGAGAAAGAATCTGATCTTCCTTTGTGCATTTGAAATTGCAAATAGAATGAACAGTGTTATGCTTATTCGGCGATTGCAGTGATGATTTAATGGTACAATGAAAAGGACAAAAAGGGGAATGACATCCTTTGTCCAAGTTCAACCAACACCTATCACATGGCGAGAGTGAATCCACGGCTTCTCTGATCTATCTCTGTTTTTTTTTTCTTTGTTTTTTCCTAGAAAACATAAAATTAAGGACGTTGCCACTGTATTAAATTTGTTCAGAAAAAAATGGCGTGTAACAGCAAAAGTGGTAATAATATTTTTTTTTTTATGTTTAGTTAGACAGTTGAAAAAAAATATACGTGTTCAAGTTTATTTCCTTCAAGAATCTTCATGCATTCTCCTTAAAGTTGGTTTTTTTAATACAATTTAAGTGTGTTCTAAACTTTTAATATATTTTTTGTACTAATTTTACTTACACAGTTCAAAATTCATTATGTGTTGGTTGTTCATAAAATTCAATCTAAATCCACACAACTCTCAAAAGTAATGCAACCTTTAAAATTTACACTTGTTGAATAAAACCAAACTTGATTTCATCCAAATTTATTATTATTGAAAAAATAAAAACAAATAAGTGTGTGTATTGTTCAATTTTAGAGTAGTAGAGAGATAAGCATGAATTTGAGTATGAGAGAGAAGAAGCGTAGAAGAGCATATGTTGTTTTGGTCACGTGGGTGATGGAGTGGAGTGTAGGTCTCTACCTCTTATCTCTTCACAAATTTTGGTTGAAAATTATGTTTCTTTTAAAGCACTAAATATAAGTCAAATTATGTTTCTAGATGTAAAGATCATTAAAGTTTCTGACTACATAATAATGATGCTTAAAAAATTGATAATCATAACCCAAATAAAACCTACCTAAGCTATTGACTTAAATGATATTAAATCAATTTTTGTTTATGAAAAATTTGTGAGTGTAGCTTGGAACTGGGCCCTTGTTTGGGCCTTGCATATCTCCTAAACCCATTCTATTTTGTAGTTCTGATTTTGCTCTCTTACAAACTAATATGCAATTCGCGTAGTTTGAAAGTTTGATAGAAAAAAGACGTGAAAGGAAAGTTTCTATTTTCTGTTTTCTGAGGCTTGGAACAAGAAATGTCAAAACCAAACTATACTTTCTTTTTGAAGCCTGCAGACACTAATGGCACCCACACCTGAGAATGGTTTATAGAAAATAGAACCATACAACAACTGAGTTAGATATTAGAATAAATAAATAAATAAACTCGTAATTAAATTAAATAAATAAGCAATAATATAATTTTATTAATGAAAAAAATAAAAAAATACTTTTCTTTTTAATTCCAAAACATTCTTTTCTAAAAATAAAAATGACAACTAGTGGAAGAATTCTAAAGAAGTTTTTTTAACTTCTATTTTTTTTCTCAAACACTATAGTTGTAGAAAACATTGCAAAATATGTAAAACACTCTTACTCTTCTTTAGAATCTTTTGCTACACTGCTCATTTTCTGCAAAAACTATATCTTTTAAAAATAACCTAAAATCTCATATTATACCCTTTGCTTTTATTGAATATGGAGACCTGTCAACAATCTTGCATAAATTAATTACTAATCGGGGGCTTGGAAATTAATACATTAATTAGCTTTCCAACTAACCAAGGGAGAGATTTTCTGGGCAGTTAGAGTAAATTTAGAAACAAATCTAACAGTGTAGAGAAACAAAATTAGTTAATATCAATTTATTGGAGACTTAATAATACACACAAAAACAAAACCCTCAAGAAAAATGCAAAAACCCTGAAGAAATGTAAATTTGTCTAGAAAACTTAACTCCCACGCACCAGAAAAGAGATGAAAAGAAGTCACCAAATTAATATATGAAGTTCATTCTGTGATAGCAGACAAACAACAACTAAACATAGTTGTTTGCAGGTTCCCAATCATGTTACCTCAGTACTAGGTACAGTTTTGATTCCATCTCCAACTAACCAAATTTTCTCACTTTTAGAAAATGTTGCTGCCTAATCTATCTCATCATTTATGTAACACACACATATATAATTGAAGCTGCCAAATTAAAATGCCTAAGGTCAATTTATGCTCACCTATCTTAACCACCTTGTTTTCTTCTACCTGTCCTTTGCCAATAAAATACTCACTGGGTTACTATAATGTAAAGCAATAACACTCACCACATTTCTTACCATTTTATCCCATCCATGAGTGTGGCTCACAAAATTCCCCATATATGCCATTGCCATGCACCACACAATTTTCTTCATATCTATCTTTTCCTACTTAACTTTTTGTTTTTTTTTTTCATTTACTTTAGTTTTAATTATTTAACCATATATTAATTTTCGCATTATTTAAAAATACTTTGTTTTTACATGATTTTTGAGAACCCGACAAAGTTCCAACGTTAGCACAAACAAAAGGTCCAAACGGGACCAGAGAGCGTAATAAAGTACGCATTTATCACCAATGACTAAGAACCAAACCAGCAGAGAAAGTACGATTCAAGCCAACTGTCTCCTTTGACAATAAGATGCATGTTAAAGAAATCAACCAATTTTGATGTAATGCATGTAATATTGTTCTATTTTCGTTATTGTGTGGTGTTTTTATCATTGTATACATGAACTAGAATTAAAGTTTTATTTCTATATTGCGATAGCTATTAATTGCATTGTGTTCACTTTCAATGTGAATGAGCAACTTTTCTTTCTTTTTCCAACGAAAAAAGCAAAGCAAGTAAATATGCAATAGCCAAAGAAGGAAGCCATGATCAGGTAAAGTTAGTTTAGTTGATAGAACATATAGGACCCACCGTACTATTCAACCAACTCAACCAATCATATTTTTTTTCATGTTAAAATTAATAAAAACTTCACTGTGGTCGTTGATCAAGCATAGTAAATAATTAAATGTGTCCAAGGCACGTGTCTTTGATTTTTTCTCTCTATTGTTTTTCCATGGAAGTTTCCTTAGTGGATACAAACCCAGTGCTGCAAAAATCCGAATGTAGTAGACACTGCAACGTTGTGAGTGAGAATGAAGTGGGAAAAAGCATAGCAGATCCTCCCCGCACATTATTATTTTATCTCAATTTCTACTTTCCGAGACATTATTTTGTGTACATTAATCTTTGAATCTGGAATGCTCCAAACTCCTAGATTTTACTGTTTTTTACAACCTTGATCTAACTCAGTATCCATCCATATCCACATACACTTTAAAAGGGTTAACAAGAAAAAAAAAAAAAAAAAAAACCCCCCTTCCGAGAACATAGCAGGAACAGCAGCAAGAACAAAGGAACTTCGCTAGTGGGGGAAAAGCTGGTCATATTTTACTGTTTTTTTTTTCTGCTTTTTCTTTTCTGCTGTGCATGTCTGACTGATATAAGCTCATTTTCTTTGACTGCATTGCAACTTGTGGGGTGACACCAAATCATTGCATTCTCACTTTTGTCTGGAAAAGTTAGGGTCTTTTGAATTTACATTTGCTCATTCCTTTGGTTGAAACTCAAAACCCCCCTTTCAGCTTTTTGAGATTGGTGGGGGGGAAACTACTATTAGGGCTTGAGTCTCATTCGCTGTGGCGTTTTGAATTGCAAGAAAAATGAGGGAAAATGGTGTTGTGGCAAGTGAGGGAATGTGAGGTGGAGGAAGGGGAAAAAGAAGAAGAAGAAAAGACGGGGTTGAGTAAATGAGTGTTTTGAGACATGGGGTGTGTGTTTGGGAAAGGAGCGTCGAAGAGGAGAGAGGAAGTGAAAGTTGAAAGCGCAGAAGAAGAGGGTGCTGTTCAGAACGGTGGGAATGTGAAGGAGGGTGGAGAAGAGGAAAAGAACAAGCCCTCAAAAGTTGAGAGAAGACGATCTTCGAAGCCGAATCCGAGGTTAAGCAATCCACCTAACCATGTACATGGTGAGCAAGTAGCTGCAGGGTGGCCCTCGTGGCTCTCCAAGGTTGCCGGGGAAGCTATTAATGGCTTGATCCCTAGAAGAGCCGACACTTTTGAAAAGCTGAATAAGGTTGTTTTGATTTCAAATTTGACGATTTTATTGCTTATGTTGTTTTGTTTTCAAATGTAAGAAGCAACATCTAACAATAAGAATTCTCTGTGATTTGGGTTTTTCTGTTATCGTGTAAGTTATTGATTGAAACTTGTAAAGTTAACAAATATCTGGTCTATAACTGGCTTTTTTGTACTATTTTTCCATCAGATTGGACAAGGTACATATAGCAATGTTTACAAAGCGAAGGACACTTTGACAGGGAAAATTGTTGCCCTAAAGAAGGTTCGCTTTGACAATTTAGAGCCGGAGAGTGTGAAATTCATGGCCAGAGAGATCCTTATTCTGCGCCATCTGGATCATCCCAACGTTGTGAAACTGGAAGGTTTAGTGACTTCAAGGATGTCATGCAGTTTGTACCTTGTGTTTGAATACATGGATCATGATTTGGCTGGACTTGCTACAAGTCCAACAGTAAAGTTCACAGAGTCTCAGGTATTTGCATATTGTAAAATCTAGAACTGGGGTTGGTTGAAATTTATGATTCAAATCAGTCTTCTGCTTCTGATTTGGAACATCTTTTCTTGATCATATCTGGGTGGGTGTTTTAGGTTAAATGCTATATGCATCAGCTACTTTCTGGACTGGAACACTGTCACAACCGGAATGTGCTGCATCGTGATATAAAGGGTTCAAACCTTCTTATTGACAATGAAGGAATTCTTAGGATTGCTGATTTTGGATTAGCTTCGTTCTTTGATCCTAATCAAAGGCACCCTATGACAAGCAGGGTGGTTACCTTATGGTATCGACCTCCAGAGCTTCTTCTTGGAGCCACCGATTATGATGTAGGAGTGGATCTATGGAGTGCTGGCTGCATTCTTGCTGAATTATTGGCTGGCAAGCCTATTATGCCTGGTCGAACCGAGGTAATAATCTTTGAATGATTCATTGCATTTCATAATTTCTCTTGGAGAACCTTTCAAGAACATGAGAGACTTTTTCACTTTGCTAAATGGTGTGCAAGAGTTTGTTGCTCATGCTGTGAGGTTTGCTGATACATATCCATCTGCTTCATAGGTGGAGCAGCTGCATAAGATATTTAAGCTTTGTGGTTCTCCTTCTGATGAATATTGGAAAAAATCAAAGCTGCCACATGCTACCATTTTTAAGCCCAGACAATCATACAAGAGGTGCATAGAAGAGACATTTAAGAATTTCCCAGCATCATCCCTGCCACTGATTGAGACCCTTCTTGCAATCGATCCAGCTCAACGCAAAACTGCCACAGCTGCATTACATAGTGAAGTAAGATACAATTTTATCACTGGCTAGCTAATCCTGTGAAGTGAAATCACTTCTTTCTGCTATTTTCTTAAAATATATATACAGTATAGGATTGCTACATCTAAGACTAATGTTAATTGCTTCTGTTTTGCAGTTTTTCACTACAAAACCTTATGCCTGTGAACCCTCTAGCCTTCCAAAATATCCTCCCAGCAAGGAGATGGATACAAAACTGCGGGATGAAGAAGCTAGAAGGTGGATAACTTAAATTGCTTTAGTTGTCATAACTAAGATTTCATCAATATATTTAAATACTGAAGATCAAGTTTTTTCTAACTTATAGCTGAAACTCTCAATTATCTTTTGAACTCTTGTTTGCATAGAAATCTGATCAAGTTGTTTTTCCATAACTGTAGATTGAGAGCTGCTAACAAAAGTAATGCTGGTGTAAAGAAATCACGTCCACGTGGTAGAGGTGGGAGGGGAATTCCAATTCCAGATACCAATGCTGAGTTGCAAGCAAATATTGATGTATGTAATTTATTTATGCAGATAGTTTTTGTGTTGGTGAATAGTGATACATGCAATGTGGTTGGTTGATATGAGAGTTTAGTTTTGTGTGTGAATGGTGTAGTAATGATTTAAGTGTTATTACAGAAATGGCGACTGGTAACACACGCAAATGCGAAGAGCAAGAGTGAAAAGTTTCCTCCTCCTCATGAAGATGGAAGTGTAGGGTACCCTTTGGGTTCTTCACATCACATGGATCCAATTTTTGATCCTTCTGATGATGTTCCATTTAGTTCCACAAACTTATCATATCCAAAATCAAATATCCAGACCTGGTCTGGTCCCTTAGTGGAAACTAGTGTGGATGCACCACCCAGAAGAAAGAAGAACATGGCAGGGAATGGGCGCACACATTCAAAAAATGGGTCTTATAGATAGATGCTGTCAAAGAGTATTACAAATAATTTGAGAATTTGCAATAGAACACCAATTATTTTTCACAAGCATTGGTGTTTGGTGGTGAAGCTGCAAAAGTGCTTCTGAGAGCTACAACATATTTTATCTTCCTCAATGATCAAGGGTTTCTTCCCTATCTTGTATAATGATCATACATACATAATGGTCGCATGTTAATTATGCTGAATTTTATACGGAATTTTCATTTATAGCCTTTTTTTTACTCAATAAGGTAAAAAAGTACTATTTTTATTACTTCATTCTTATTAAAAAATACAAAATTTATTTATTTTAATCCTATTTATAGAAAGTTTGTCAACTTTTGTCAAAAATATTTTTGTCAAAGACTCATTTTTTTTTAAGCAGAAGCCTCTCATTTGAACCTGACAGAATTCATAGTCAATTTTCTTTATTCTATAAAGTACTAAAATTCAATATAATGTACTTTAACATCTACTGGTAACAGGAAAATCATTTAAAATATGTAACTTTACTGTAAATTAAAAAAAAATTAATTCGACTTTTAATTTTTACATACTCGTCACAATAAAATAAAATCATTAAAAATGATTTGAAATATGAAAAAAAATACCATTTTATTAAGTATTTATTATAAGTAATATATCTTTAACGACTATCTAATATTGAAGGATTGTTTTAAGAAAAGAAAATAAAGAACTTAGTGTTTAGACTCTGAGTAAAATATTCATAAACTTTCCAATGTTTTTTATTTATGAAAAAGGTTGAAATAAATTGATAATAAATGAAATAGAAAATTTTAATTATTATTTGGCGTAAGAGAAATTATTTGATAGGATATTTTTTTATTTGTTCACAATATTCTACTTTTTGTGACAATCCTTTTCAAATCTTGATGTGTATAGGGATGATAATTTAGGCTCTGGCCGTATAAGGCCTGCACATCGCGGACTGGCCCACTCCGCCCGCACAATTTATGCGGACTGCAATCACTGGCCTGTCCCGTCTCGCACTTTGCTTGCGGATCCATGTCCGCATGTTGGTCTGTTTTTTTTTTTCATTTTTATTATAAAACTTTCAATGTTTAAAAATTAGGAAACTTTAAGAAGTAAAGACTTTGGAGAGTTGGATGATAAATTGATAATTCAACATTTTCATCATATTCATATTCATACTATGACATACACAATGTATTCTTTAAATTTTAGCACATTAAAAAATACATAATACTTGTCTTCTCTAGTTATATAAGAATTTGAAACATTAATGCAATAATTCATAAAAAAAGTAATTAATATAGACAAGTGCAAGTTTTTTTATACGAGCTTGCGGGACCGCTCGTGCGAACTCGCTACCTGGCCCGCCCTGCATATTTTTTTACGGGTCTGCGACCCGCCCGACGGACCAGACCCTAATTGCCACCCTACTCGTCTGTAATACCTAATATATCTTTCAATAAACATGTTACTTTGTTATCTTGAAGATTAGTCCAATGTTCATTTATGTAAAATTAGATTAAAATGATTGAATTCATTTTGATATGTAAAATTAATTTGATAAAATTTAATTTGAATTAACTACGTTTTTTTTTTATATTTTATGTTAAAATTAAGTTAATAATATATCACGAAGATCTTCATATTCACTTACTATTATTTATTTTTTTTTTTTTCATTTTTACATCATAAAATATATATATATATATATATATATATATATATATATATATATATATTGTATTTTATCATGGTTAAATTTTTTTTAAGGTGATACTTCTAATCATTTATAACATTTGACGAGAGGAAAGTCTTTGAAATATAAATTAAATAATAATTTATTTAAGTAATATTTAATTTAATAATTACCTTTTGATCTCATTATTTTTATTATTTTAATCATTTAAAAAACATTTAAACAAACTTATATTATAAGTAATAAAATATTATTTATTTATCACATAAATATAAAATAATCAATTGTTTTATTATCTTAGATTTCAAAATTACAAAATAATTTTCATAAACTTTTTAAATATTAGTTTCTCATATAATATTATAAATGTTTGGTTTCAAATAAAAAATAGTCATGATTAAGTGCATATTTCTTGTATATCATAAACTAAATTCACTAATCATAAATTAAAAATATAATTAAAAACCTTAAATCCTTAAATCTTGTTTATATATATATATATATATATATATATATATATATATATATATATATATATATATACTATCAATTCAAACAATCTTCCCAGTTAAAATGGGCCTTTTTGGACAAAATATAAATACCTAACCAGGTAGTCTTTTTAACATATTTTGTCGTCCCTGACAACCCTAATTTGAGAACACATCTTCCAGGTAAGTTCTAGTGAATTGCATTTGTTTTGTTTTCTGATTCAGTTTGTTGAGGCCATTTTTTTTTTTCATTTTTGTTTTCAAATTCAGTTTAGTTCAACCGATTTTTATTTGTTGTATCGTCATTGTTGAACTATTTGATTCTAATTAAACGAAAAAGACTACATTTTTTAAATTAGGTTGTATTAATCTTCGATGTTATTGCAGTTAGGTTTTAGGGTTACAAGGTGAGCGACGAAGATGAAGAACAAAAAACAAAAGGGTGGTGTTGGGGCAGAGAGTGGTGGAGTTGTTGAAGATTTGGGGTGTGTGATACACGAGCATGCCCTTTTCTTTGACAAGTTGATTGAATTGATTCCCGCCAAGTTTTATCTGCCTACTGATGATAAAGAGAAGCCATGGTTTCAGGGTCTCAGCAAGGTTGCAAAGGCTGAGTTGAAGAAAGAGACTAAAGAGAATATCAAGAAGTCTCGAAGGGACCGTTTGGACCCTGAAAAACCCTCTGCAACTACCCTCGACCTTCTCAAGGAAAGCTTGGGAAAAGAGAAGGTGGATGACAGTGATGAAGAGCAGGAGGAAGCAGTGGCTAAACCTATTGTATCTGGATTGGAAGGAGATGATCGGTCTGTGACTTATGAAGAGCTTCGGCAAAGGCTTCATCGCAAACTTGAAGAGTTTCGGGCGGGTCGTAACCTTGGGAATTCGGAGAAGAAGAGGGATGAGAGGAATGCAAGGAGAGGATATACGGACCTTAAACGTAAGAGGGATGATGAAACTGAGAAGGGTGACAATGTGAGTGGTGAGTTGGTGGAGAAAGTGAAGAAGGATGCTGCAGAGGCTTCCAAGGAGCTTGTGTTTGGCCATGTCAAACTTCAGAATGAGGAAATGCTTGGGAAGAAGAAGAGGAAACTTTCAAAGCATAAGGAACTTGAAAGGGCTAAGAAGTTGGAGGAAGTGAAGAAGAATGATCCTGAGAAGGCCGAAGTTTTTGCCAAGAAGCAATCGTGGAAAGCAGCCATGGATAGAGCGTCAGGGGTTAAGGTTCACGATGATCCCAAACTGCTGCAGAAAAGCATTAAAAAGGAGAAGAAGAAGCAGCAGAAGAATTCAGAGAAATGGAAAGATAGAGTTCAAACAAGGGACCAATTGAAGGCAGAGAAACAGAAGAAAAGGTCAGATAATATAGCTGCCAGGATTCATGAGAAGAAAATGCGAAAGATTGCCAAAAGAGAGAAAAAGCTTATGCGACCAGGATTCGAAGGTCGCAAAGAAGGTTTTATGAATGATGGTGGTGCCACCTAACATGATTTTGAAGTTTATTGATTTGTGCCTTTTCTTCACATCATTGTTTTCTAGCTTTGGAAGAATTAGTGTTAGAGAATGACAATTCAAGGGCTGGAAAAAGGTGCAACTATCAATTTCTGTATGCTTTATAATATTTCTTGAAATGAAACATCTTTTATTTTCTATTGTTATTTACATAGGCATACCATATTCTGACAAATTGCTTGCACTTGCAACTAGTGTTTATTACTACTGGGTTGCAAGTTTTGTGTTAAAAGAGAGAAATATCTAATGAGATGTTGCTCTCGAAGACCCTCAGTGTACCAGTTGTTGTCTCAAATTTGTATTAAATTCAAAGAAGTCTCCTTTGTTTGGATAGGAACAGAGAAAAACTTTGTTGACAAAGATTAGGGTATATGCATTGCTCTGTGCATCTGGCGGTTCCTTTAGCTTTACAGCATTTTAAGGATTGCACAACTGAAGGTTTAAGGAGCACCGTAAAAAATTACTAATACAGTTGTGTTCTAGTTTGCTTAGAATGTGTTTGTAAGTTATCTTTGGTTATTCCCAGGAACAATGAGATTGAAAAAATATTTTTCTTATTTGTTAGGTGGTTATAAGTTAATCATACTTGGGCATATTTAATTATCTCCATATTCAATCATCTGGTATTCCTGAGTGGGCGGTGGGAAAGTTGATTCCATGTGGTGCTAATGCATTCATAGATACCTCTTATATTTCATCTTGTGTGTTGCATGTAAAACTCCTCCTTCAACAGGCATACAATATATGTCTGTAACAATTGAGAAATGAAGCGTATTTGGCTTTGCCTTGGTGGTCAATTTTGAGTTTCAATCTTATTCTCATGGGTCCAGATTCTCTACTGATTTTTTTGGTGTTGTCCTTTGTTGAGCATTAAAATTACAATGTTGATATTTTAAATATCTTTTTTAATATATTTTAAAACGTCAAAATTAGTGGTAATTAGTGTATTATGAAGATACAATAGAGGAACAACACAAAAAAATTCCAGCTGAGAATCTAAATTTTGTTCTTCTACTGTGTCTTCATAATACACTAATTACCACTAATTTTGATGTTTTAAAATATATTAAAAAGATATTTAAAATACCAACCAGCACCAAAAAAACTAGTAGAGAATCTGGACTTAGAGGAACAGTACAAAAAATTCCAGCAGAGAATCTAAATCATATTCTTCTCATTTTGTTGAAATTCTGCTTTTATGTTTCAATCTTTTTCTCATTTTGTTGAAATTCTGTTATTCTCTTTTTTTACTGAAAGGAATCTTTTGTCTAAGAAGGTTTTGTATTTTGTTTATGGTCTAAGAAGAGTTTTCAAGCCCTTTATGTGGCTAAGTTATTTATTTTGACATGGGGTCTGCTTTTCAATCATGGAGTCAAGAGAACCAGGAAAATTGCTAGGATTTTTAATTGCGTTACTATGAGTAATGCTTCTTATCTTATTGGAACAGATATATTTTCAGATAACTGTTCTTGGCTAGGGGGAAAAGAAAGCAAAGACCAGGGGTAAACTTTTTTACTTCTACAATTTTTTGTTTTATTTTGTTTCCCGACGAATCATTCTCATTATAAGATAATTTCCTTAAACAATTTAGCATACACAACCAGTTTTCCTTTTTCTTCTGGCACTAGATCAATTGTTTTAGAAACTCCACATGCATTCTCACTGCTCTGACATACATGCAATGGCATAATCTACTGTGAAGTTCACCAAACAAACCAGGAATCATGCACCCCTTTTTATTGTCGAGCATAAGAAGTTAAGTTGGTGGTGTCTTGCCTTTGGAGGTTGTTACTTTGAAGATTATTTAGTAATGAATCAGTTTCTAATGCAAGCTCAGAAACACGTTTGAGTTATTGGTATAAATCGTGTAAAATTCAGTAAACTTTAATTGTTAACTGTACATTTTTTTTAAATACTCGTGAAAGTTAATTTAATAAAGACATGTAGGCTGTAGCGAAATCTTCATTATTTAATCCGATGAAATGTGCGAACGGTAGAGGTTAAATGTTTTTAAATTTAGCATTAACCAAGTATCAGTAGATACTTGGATCCACGTTTTGTAATAAAGTCAAATTCAAAAACTTCAAATTATGCAAAACCAAATATGAGTAGATTCAAATGTTAATGATAAAGAAGACAAAATTCGGATAATGATACTTTAATCTATTTTTTTTTACTCATTTTTAACCTATCACTTCAATCACTATTAAATTATTACATTAAAAAAAATCAAAATAAATTATTTAATGATTGAAGTAATGAGTTAAACATAAATTAAAAAGATGAGTTAAAATATCATTATCTAAACCTAAACCTAAGATACTTTCTGGTGTCATGGAATCCATTGTGACTGTTCTTTATCCCTCTTCCCTCCTGCAGGGTCGGGTGAAAATTTCATCGGTCACTTTTAAATTCGTCAAAATTTACAAGACGTCAATAGCATGACTCTTAATTCATTTTGTATTTTAAAAATGTTACTTATTCAAAATGTGATGTCATTTGGTTGAAAAGCTTCAAGATCTTCCATAGTTAAGTGTGGTTTTACCTAACTCAAACCGTGTCCTGCTTTGTATTAAATTACGCTACAAGAAGTGATTGTTGTGAGGAATCAATAAAATGCATTTGTAAACATTATTTCAGTTGTTGACAGTGTAGCCTCTTCGATTCAAGAGCATGTCTTTTTTGCACTTGTAGGGAACTAGAAACAAATGAAAGGTAAAGCTGTTAAAGAATAAAACATATACGCACACAACAGGGAACTAGATACAAATATTGAAGATGTTATACAAATGAGTCAAAAAAATTCTCAGAAAAATACAAACCCACACATCCGCTTAACCACCCTAGTATTTCAGCTGACGATTATCTAAATTTCAAATTACCTTAGGAAACAGTTTTGTCAGATTATTCCCATCAAGCCATCATCTACTGACATCATACTGCTACAAAGGCCACGCTTGAATGAAAGCCAACACGATGAAAGAAGCAAATATGAAAGTTACAATAAAAAAAAATACACACAGAATCAACACAGTATCAGAAGGAAATGTGCTTATCAATGCCAAGTATTCTAAATGGACCGCTAAGGCTTTGAATAAGCAAATTTATCAACATAGCTGGAAACACACTTATACAGCAACAATGTGGTCACATGATTAATAGAAGGAAGGAAAAAAAAAATCTAATTCGCTAATCTAAGCTAATTCATACAGCAACAATTGCTATTCTTCTCAATGAGCAACCAGTTAGGCTGTTGCAAACACGCTCTACCTTCTCTAGCTTTCCCTTTATCCATTTCTTGTCCAAGCTATGTTCTAATTTTAGAATATTGAGCTTGGAGATCAATACCTGTCCAAAGATGCTTCAAACATGCATCATTCACAAGCAACCGTGGTAGCAAAGCTGCTGAGGCAGATTGCAAATGCCTGAAATGCTGAGATAGGGTATCGGTAATCCATTGTAAACAAGTCCTTCCCAACTTTTCCAAATTGGAGGATGACATCATCCTCTTGTGGTTCAGCATGTCCATTTACTGGCAAAGCAGCCAGCTGAAAGTTTTTGACTGAAGCAACCGTCACTCGCCCATGAAAGTTTAAGCACCAACACTGCATCTGCTCATGCCACCTGGCAGCCTTATTTCTCAACACTAGAACGTCATCTGTTTTATTGTTCTGCTCTCCAGATATGGAGTTTTCCATATGAGTTGAGTTTGTCTGAAAAAATGGGAATGAAGTACCTATGTTACTAACAGAATAACTGGTCTGTGAAGGAGCTACCCATTCTGGTTCAATAGCAGAAGCAGGAATGCTATCAATGACACAATGCATCCTCCTTGGCCCCCTGCTTGGCATCAAAATGTGGTAAGTAGTGCTTAGTTTGTATATAAGAAAAACTCAGTTAGCTGATATGCTTTCAGCAGAAACATCCACAACTCAAATCATTATAGGTTTGTCAAGAAAAAGAAAAACATGAAGGACAATCATAGAAGTGTAGAAGCAAACAAAAAGCTTTACCTGGAGCCTAATACATTCAATTCATATGAGACATGGGCAACTGGGTAGTTGCCTATAGGGACCTTAGGTGAAACTTGTTTTGGATTCACCAGCTTGGTGGAGCAGCTTTTTGTCATCTTTGCCCTTGCATGAGGCAGTTGGCTATCGTAGATTGTGAACTTGGTTCCCAAAAAATTTGATCTTATCAAATGTGAATGAAAATGGGTTAGTCTTCACCCTTAGAAACCAAAAAGAACAACAATGGAAACAGCGCCTAATTAAGAGTGCACCTCAATTTCCCTATGTAGGCATTACTTTCCCTGGACATATCATCTGCATCCAGGGAGATAATATAATCTGTGCAGGTTGGGCGTCTGAACTTTCGCGCAGCTAAAAGGAACTTCCCATCATCAGCTAGTGCTGCAAATGATAAAGATAGTAGCCAAAAGGAACATACAAAAGCACACACAGAATCAGAAATATAACCAAGTTAGTTTGGAGGAGAGCATAATGTCCCCTTTTTAAACAATGAATTGAGAAAGAATAAAAATAAAACATTATATTATCCTCCAAAACTAACTAAGAACTTTGCACAAGTGAATCAAGAATAAGCTTCGACTATTGACCAACCACTAACCACTAGATAAACTGAGAAACAGATAATATGTCTGTGTGCCACTGTTGCGCCTAATGAAGCACTGAAGTAGATGTTCCCTTGGGCCAGGCTGCCAAAATGTATTTACCAACTCAGGTTATATTAAAACACTGCAACTTAAAAATAACAATACAAGGAAGACAAGTCTAATTTTCAAAAAACCAACACATAAATCAGTGAACAAATGTGTATTTTGTATCTTAAATTTCTTACATAACCATACGTGTCTAGTTGCAAATCTCAATCAAAAGTTTCGATCTAACCTAAAACTAACTAATGCTGCTTTAATATTTATTAGCAAGTACTTCAATTGGTTCTGGATCAAGTATGGTGAATCCTGAAGAAAATAAATAAAGCTAACTGAAATTGAGGAAATTTAAAAGGAGAGCATTGTGCAGTAACCTGTTTGAGAGAGATGGGGAATGTTATGTTGGAAGAGAGTTGAGGTGGCTTGACAATCTCCTTGATGATGAGCCTCCAGGTGCGGCACACTCCGGCGCAAGCCACCACGGTTCTCCGCCGTGGCCACTTGGCCTCCGACGACTCAATTCGGAGGAGGACCTCTCTGAGAAGCTCGTGGGGCATGTTGGCCCACCAACTCTGCTCCAACCCATCATCCATGGAAGCCACCACACACACCCCTTTTGGGGAAAGACTCCAACTTCAATGATGGGTCACACTGTTATTGCTTGACCGTTGATTAAGGAGAGAGGAGTGCCATTTTTCCACAGAAATAACTTTTTGGTGGAGAAAACCTTGAATCCTCTTTGGTTTGGTCTGTTCCAGAATGTGACCAGAGGGTTACCAGTTATTGTTAGTTAAAGAGAGAGAAAACACAAAGAAAAAGGTAAGAACTGTTGACTGTAGCAATTGTCGTGGATTGATTAGATATGAAGGAGAATACAAGATTTGGATCCAGCTAGTGCACAATTCCAGTTTTTTCCAAACTTAATCTCTATAGTTACTTGCTTTTAGGTTATTTTAAATTAAATTAATCTAAAACTCAAATTAAATTTTCCTTTTAGTTTAATTTCAAAAATTAAATGATTTTAGATTAATTGAATGCTAGAGATTAGAAAATATGCTTTGAGATAGGATGTTGATTAATAGTATTTGAAATAATTCAAAAGCAAAATTTGGAAAATTTGAGTTTTGTTTAATGAACCAAGAAAATGAATCTCAGACTACAAGAGACATTGCACCACCAAAATATCTACATGCAAGTCAAGATAAGATTTATATTATATATATATATATATATATATATATATATATATAAAGTGGAGATAAGATTTAATGTCTTTTCACACCAATAATAAGAAAAATAACATCATTATTTTGGTAGATTTAATAATTGAACATTGAAATCAATATATGATAGTTGATATTGTAATAGAATCCAAAAATGTGATGAGAAAAATTCATATTCATAAGAACAATATTGCAATAGTGAAGATGAATAGTAACATGCACATAGGATTGTTTCTCTCTCTCTCTCCACAATCTTTTGAGAAAAAATATATTCTATTATCAACTACATTGGTATATAATTATTCTGCATAAGCATAAGTATGATTTTGAAAACTCAAATTTGTGAATGGTATGTCTATGGTGCATAATTTTCTTCCATCCATCTTCTCATAGCATCTTCACATTCAACTTCTATGATGATAACATGTTATACCCTTTTCATCTTATTTTCAGGAAAAATGGTGTAAGAAATAATTTAGTTTCATTTATTTGAAAAATATTTTTATATTTAATGTCTAACTATATCTTAAACATGATTGGTGTATTCAATTATCTCAATCATTAACAAAATTAAAATTTCTATGCTACAACTATAATGTTTATAATTATTATTATCATACTACAAATAAAACATATTAATATTTATTTTTCTCAATTAATTATTTATATAAATTCATTATATATTGAAGTGAATGACTATATAAAAGTACATTGTAAGGCATCATAATTCTACTATAATTTACACTAGGAATCATTATGTTGTATTCTTTAAAATTTACTAACAGAAATTGTTATAATTATCAGTTTTTTTATCTTTTCTTCTGAACTCATCATAAAGTTACGTTCAACATTTTTTATCTTTTTTTTTAGTTTAGGTATTTTGTCCTTTATTTTCATCGTTAACGGAATAATGTAATAATTATTCTTTTTTTCATTGATAAAGTCGTTCATTTTCTTCATTTTTTTTAATTTATTAAGTAAATTATCTTTTTGAAGAACAAGTTGACTATTATCTTAAAAGAAATTGAAGAAAAAATATAAAAATTCAAAATTTTAAGTATCTACTAGTTAAGGACAAAAAACAGAAGTAGCAAACAATTTATTTTATTAGTAGCAAAATCAAAAGATTATGTACTTAGATAAAAATAAAGAATCTATTAAACACCTCAATGTATCAAAATATTTTATATAAAATATATGCTAAAATTACTTAAAATTTATTTAATTTTGAGGATTAAAAAGGGCAAAGAGACACACACACTTTTGTTTCTTTCCACAAAAGGCTGCTCCACACACATCAAACAGAAAAAGTCAATTCAAGAACTTTTGATATTAATTGCATATATCAAAATCATTGGTTCAAGAAACTGCTTCTGGGTTCGTTGGATACAATATTGATATTAATATTATCTGTAAATAACTGAACTTTACCTTTAATCCAACGATTCAAAATTAACTAACTTGTAATGAGTCTATATTAATAATATAATCATTTAAAAAATAAAAAGCTCAGTATATTTCAAATTGTGATTTTCATTTTTGAATTAAAAATAATAATTAGAACAATTTTTTTACCACGATAAAAATTATTTAGTATAAATGTAAAAATAATGTTTATATAAAAATATTCATTTCCTATGGATTTTAATTGTAATGTATTTACATTTTGAAAACCCTTTATCGTAGTAAAATTTAAGTATATAGAACGAATAAACTTTTTTTGAGTAACACTTTCATGTCACTGATTTTGTTAAGCTTTTTATTACATGCACTTTTTTTTGGCCAATACATTTTTGAAAAAAAAATTAATATAAAACGTTGCATTGACGTGTGTTTAGCGTTAGCTTCGGTCATAAATAGGCCTAAGCCCAATACTTGTTTTTAACTTTAAGTTTATTTTATTTTTCAGCCTAGTTCATTACTATTTCCACACCCCTAGTTTGCTAAGTCCTTCTCAACTTTTGAATACCTTTTTCTACAAAAGCACGTTGAAGAAATCGTGTTTATTTTGTGGTTTAGGAAGTTGACTTCACAGTACACATATACAATTTACGTACATGTTTTTGTTGGGTTATATTTTCGTAAAATAAGTTTTCTACTTCTGAAAGATAGATTTTAAAATAAAACATTTATAATTAATTACATAATAAAAAAAATCATATGTGCTACTTTTTGAACTTAAATGTAAGTAAAAAAATGCCTAATTTCATACTAATTAATTTTTTTTATGAGGTTCGTTCAATCTTTTCATTTCTTAAAAAGAAAAGAAAATGTTTTCTAAATTTCCTTTAATTATATATAGTAAAATTTAAATATGAGTATATTTCAAAAATAATAACAGGATAAATTAGTTTTTTATATTTAAGTTCAACAAATATGAGTTTTTTTTTTTTTGACGAAAAAAAAAGTGGATGGAAACATGCGTGCATTATTTATGAAAATTTATTTCGGCTACGAAAGAATAAAAGGTTTTGGTTGCAATGATATAAAACAAAAGTGAGGATGTGGAATAGCAAACCCCTTAATCAACAAGTAATACCGTTATTATACACCATGGCCCAAATGGATCCATATATTCTTTAGCGGGGTTAAATATTTTTTCTACCTCGTAAATTTTGAAATTAGAACACTTTGAAACTTTAAATTAATTTAATTATTAATTTTTTAAAATATGTAGATTTAGTTCTTTTAATCAAATTTTGTTAAGTTTATCTAAAATTTCAAGCGCATTTCATAATAATATTTAATTTAACATTAAACAATATAAACAATTCAAATACAATCTGAAATGCGTACAAACATCAAATAAATCTAATAAAATTTGATTAAAATGATTAAATCTACGTATTTCAAAAGATGAAAGATTAAATTAATCTAAAATTTTAAAATAAACTAATTCAAAATTAAGGGACAAAAACATATTTAACTTTCTTTAGTATTTTGATTCAATTAAAATATTAATTTTAATGGAATACCAAAAACAAAACAAAATACGAATATGTATGTACAAGAAAAACATACTTAAAAAGTAAAGTGCAAAAGAATAAACTTTTACATTGAGAGAGAGTTTTAGCAGTTAAAGATGAAGAGAGAGAAGGTAGAGAGACTAATAACAAATTGAGCATATTCAAGACATGCCCGTTTTAACAAGATTAATAATATAGTAAACACAGTAATAAAATATGATTTTCACACAATGACAAAAGATGAAATTAATAAATAAAGTAAAGGATAAAAATAGTAATGTGAACTTAAGGTTGATACAGTAGTTCAGAATTTGGTTACTAAGGTTGAGAAAGGTCTATTCACCATTGTTGAAATGAGGTGGTGTTAAAAGTAAAAGTTAAAACGAAAAGTGTGAGTTGCTTCGGCAACAAGGGAACTTAATGACGTTGAATCCGGAATATAGTCAAAAGGTTCTAACTTTTAACATTTTTTTGTCATACAACAATTTAGCCTACACGTTCCTTAAACTTACAATCTTAATATTCAAATTACGCTAATATCTAGCTGGAGACAAGTAACAGCTAATAAAATGAAGCAACTTTTTCTTTAATAAAATTATCAATTTATTCTACTTCTTCTCGGTGTGGTTAGAATTCTTTATTGATTTTTTTTTATGTTGTTTATTTTTGTGTTTTTAAAATATATTGATAATAATAATTTTAAAATTTTAAAATATATTAAAATTATCTTTAAAATCAAAACTGTATGATTTTAATGTTTATCATAAGACAACACAAAAGAATTCAATAAAAAAAACAGAAGTCTATATAATTATACTATTGCTCATTATTTCCCCGTTTTTAATTTCATATTTACTTTTTGGCACTTTAATTAATCACTAAACAAAAAAGACACCCACTAGAATGTGTACTATTCCATATTTTTTGAATTGTAATATTAGTCTAAAAATAACAATTCAATTAGGATAAAAAAGAATCTCATCTACCTTTTTTTTTCAACTAACAAATTACAAATATATAAAGACAATAATGATTTCTTTCTATACACTAACAAGTATGATTATTTACTATGTCCTTATATGTCCAACAAAAGATGTATATTGTTTGGAAAACTTAATAGCAACAAAAATATAAATAATATATAATTTCCTTCAAACATAAAAATATAAAATTTCAATAATATCCCTAAGTTGCTACTCACATAATTAATATTATTTACTTTTATACAAAATATTATGTCACAGTTATTAAATACATAAAAACTTAACTAACTTAAATTTTTTGAAAATAGATATTTAACACGATTGAATGTTCAAAATTTTAATTCATTTTTTATACTGCAGAAAGTATAATAATTTTTTTATGTCAAAATTTATACGGATCACTTCTAATAAAGTTTATTTTGTCAATTTTTTTATATACAATATATATATATATATATATATATATATATATATATATATATATATATATATATACTCACTAAAATCTGCATTTTGATCCAGAAGATTTGGTGACAATTTAATTAGGATGCATACTTAAAAAATATTAGGGGTTAGATGATTATAAAACATTAATAATCATATAATTATGAAGTATCACGAGTTATATAATTTTGTATATTAAGGATTATATAATAATTTCTATATGTATTGGAAAAACAATTAATCTCATTGTTAAAAATGAGTCCATGCAAAAGTTAAGGTTTACATCTGAATTTACACTCTCTGAGTTGGTATTAACCATCGGCTCTGATACTACTTGTTAGGTTTATAAGGAGGGTGTATCACTGGGAAGATACAACACCAATGAGATCTGAAGCCTAACCATATAAGACACCGACACCACTCTCAACCCAAAATCTTAAGACAATGAGTTTATGGGTCTTGATTCTTATATAGTGCTCTACTTTCTCATTTCTGGTCAATGTAGGACTTAGACTCACACTTGAATTCCTAACAGAAGCAACCCAAAGAGCAGTTCATGCGAAATATTGTTCGACAATACAAAGTTCTTAAGAAACTCTTTCGAAACTTGATTTGAAAAATTTTCCGTTTTAAATACGATTTAGGCGAGATACAAACTTAAATAAATGCGGAAGCGATATACTTTACAATATTTAAACTTAATGTCTCACTGAAAATAACAAAGTTGAGTATCACAAGTAAAACAATTTCAAATCAATTTATTCTTGTGTTCACTAGTTAATAAGCATTTGTTCATAAAAAAACAATTTAATATAACTTAGAAAAACTTTGGAACAATATGACAAAATTTGAAAGAATTTTTGAAAATATTCAACTACAAAATTTGGAAGTGAGGATCATAATTTGTGCTTAGAGTGGAGAAAATAAAAATGAAAAGAAGATGGAACATGATTAAAAGAGGTTGATTCATAGATTGACCAAAAAGAGTTGATGCAATCATCCTTGCTAAGCTAACCAAGGCCAAAGAAGATTGGTTGTTTCACAAACCATATGCGCCCAACACCATAATTATCACAAATCCGTCAATGGGAAAATAAAACAAACATTTGGTGTGCACAACAAAGGTGAGTATATGTTTTGGTGGAGGAATCAACATGTCCCTCACATCACTCACCTTTTGCATCTATCAAAACTTCAAATATGGTTACCAGATTTTTCTAAAGGCTTCTCTTTTTGCTTATTTAAAAAGGAAAAAAATGTTAATCTATTGTTTTTTCTTCTCTTTGAGCTGTGATGTTTTTTCTTTTATGAATGAAAAAGTATAAAGTTGATATTTTATGATACTTTATAGTACACATGATTTAATATTTATTTGAAGAAATGAAATATTGGAAGATTCCTCTAACAAAGGATTAAACGAAACAAGTATATTGTCGTTTCTAAGTTGGACAGCAATAATGAGATTGTTTCCATAATGAACAACTTCTGTGGAAAATTATAGTAATAATGGACTCTGTACAAACCCACCATTATTCAATTGGGGAATAAAATTAAATCTATATAATTCAGGACCCACTTATTAAGAATTTTGGATCTCCTTCAAACTATTTATTTTCAGTCAATTGTTACAGATTATTAGTGTCTTTAAGCTATGAAAATCAATACACATAAATATGAGTAAAATAAAATGATTCAGATAATTATCAATTTTGGATCGCACTTTATTAATAGTCAATTCATATTCATTTCAATAATCCAAAAGCAATAAGAGGAGAATCTAAGGTAACGAATCATATCCTAAAATCTTATGTTATAGATACGGGGAATATTGTTTCTACTAAAATCTTGGTGTAATATTTTAACTAATTTTAAAAATAAACAACAAGTTCTTCTCATATTGTATTTTTTTTTTTAAGTGTATTATCATCTGAACAATATGTTTAGGTTTTTTATTACTTTTGTATTGAAATTTTGTTTTATTTTTAGTTAAGACGAAATATTTAATAAACATTAAATATTTTATAAATTAATATTTGATGAAAATATATAATTTTGGATTATCGACAAATAAAAATTGTTATGGAGTTTTTGTAATAAGAAAACCAATAAAACCTTAATTATAAAATGGGGAAAATCGATACTTTCAAGCTAGAAAAGTCATATATGGAGTAAATAAATTGGGTTAAGCTTTAAAAATTGGGAAATAAATCAAACATATTTAAGGAGCACCTTAGATTAACTCGGTCTATTTCCTCTAACATCAAATAACAAATTATGAAAAACCACACACATAACTTTACAAAAGAATGTTATAGAATTTGATGTTGACCATTAAATTTTCTCCTTTTTCATATAATTGCTTATAAAAAAAAAAAAAAAAAACGCATGACATTATTAACATGATAAACCTAAATAGAAAGCATCATGTCACATATTACAACACCGAATAGTTTTCTCAATGTTTTACTGCTGATGAGCCACACGTGGACAATGAGTCAAGTGATGTAAAAAAAAATTGTCATAAAAATTACTCATCATATGAATATGAATGTGATGCTTTCATGGCCATCTTCACTATTCAGTACGTATATCTTTATACATAAAACTAAATTCATTTAAAAAAGTAGAAGGACACATTAATTTGATTTCGAAAAAAATAATTAAAGATTGAACTCATAAAATAGTAATTACCTCTAAAGACTAACACCTAATCTTAGATTAGAGCTTAAAAATAAAAAAATAATTGTTGGGCTTATTTTGAAGTGGATGTAAATTAATTTGTACTTTTCTTGCGATAATAATTTATTATAAAAAAATTATTATAATAAAATATTAACTTTAATAACTTTGCGAGAAATATTTAACGAGAATGCGTTATTTAATCTTTGTTCTTCAATCTTTTTTCTTAATTTATCTATTTGATTATTTTTCTCTTCTTACACTCTTTTTTTATGATTTATTTTCAGTAAAAAGAATCTTATATTCAAAAACAGAGTCATAATCCTTTATATTAAATTGGGTTGAATTTTATTTTATTTTTATTTTATTTCATTACAACTTTCACTATAGAACATTATATTTTATTAAAGACCCGTCATAATATTTTAAATAAGTCATTTAATAAAATTAATTCATTAATTAATTCTGAGAGTTGAAACTTTATTATATAGAAAGAAAAAAAAATGAACGACACCTGAAATCTAATATGTTTGAAGTTGTGTTGATAGTGAGGGACAATTGAATCCATGGAAGGGTATCTGTTTGTTAAGTACGAAGAAACCATTGATGATCATTCATTATGAACCCACCCATTCTGCAACTTTCTTTCATATGCCTCAAAGTTACCATGTCAACTTCAATCACATTCAACAAAATTCAATAAAGTATTCCACGTGTCAACTTTCTACTTGCGCATATTGGTTTTTGAAAAATTGCTATATCAATGAATTTTTTTATTAAAGTTAATTATGATGAGATTATGTTATTAATGCTATTTTCTTTTTTAATATCACCCTTTAATCAATATGTAATACACTTCATTTGAAAATATGGAGAGGTTAAAGAGTAATTTGGAATAGAAGAAAACCATGGAAGGAAAGAGAAAAGTAACTTGAGTTCTACACAAAGAGTTTTCATTCCATAGTTGCTAAGAAATTGTAGTCTTTTAGCTTTCCTACGCTAAATGATTAATCTATCTTTATTTCAATTATATCATAATTTCATAAATGTCATGAAAATGTAAACATCATTTTAATATACACACCATAATTAAGATTACACTTAATTGATGCATTTTATGTTTAACTTTTCTTATAAAAAAATTAGAAAACTGAAAATAAAAACACTTAAGTCTGTTTTAATTAAAACCAATTTTAGATTTAGAATAAGTTTTTCATGCAAGGTCAAACACGAAAAAATAATAAAATCACATTAATTAGTTAATGAAAGCTAACACATCAAAAATTGTTGGATTTCTCATAACTAAGAATACATCAATCTAACAGAAAACCTTATCCTCTTCGAAGTCATTTCTTAAATCATAGTAGTTATTATAATTGTCGTTTTATAGTATAATCTATTGACTTAATTACTATTTTTCTTAATATGTATTTGTTTATTAAATTTAATGTAGTGTCTATGTGAATAAAATATTCAATTAAGCATTTTTTTAGTCCAACCAATTTAAAAAGTACACCATGATATTATTAAGAATTTATTTATTTTTTAATTGATTAATTAACAGTATTAATAACTTTATACACATTATGAAGAATTTTGTAATTTTGAATTAACTAATTAAATTATTTTTTATTATTTATTTATTTACCTTTATAGTGAGATGCATTTAATATCCGTAATGTCAATAAGTTCATTAATCTAGAAATAGAGAATTGATAATAATAATGATAATAAAGTCAAATCCTTTGATTAATAAAGGAAAGAAATAAAAGAAATAATTAAATATTAAAAGCTTGAATTACTAAAGGAAGGAAATAAAATAAAAATAAAGGTGTGTGAAGGATGAAAAATGAAAAAGGAGGGTAAATGAGAAAGCGAAATGCGACAGAATGATGATGTGGGACATAGTGAAGTGCGAAGTGATGTCTGGCACAGCATAGCATTGGCATGCCAAAAAGCAAGTGTTCCCTACGTTCCAAACCTTCATCATCGCTTCTAAATCACCCCTTTCATTTCTCACACAATCCCTATATATATTCTTCCCTTCACCACCTTTCTCTTTCCACTCACTCACACTCCTATGCTTCTGCATTCTTCTTCTCCATTTCACTTCGAATGTGACACACTCTTTCTTCACCTTTTTTTACCTTAATGTCTTCTTCCATGGCTGTTGGAGCAATGTTCCATAAACTCACCTCTGATCATGCTTCTGTTGTCTCCATGAACATTTTTGTTGCCCTTCTCTCTGCTTGCATCATCATCGGTCATCTCTTGGAGGAGAATCGATGGATCAATGAATCCATCACTGCCCTTCTCATTGTCAGATTCTTATTTGTTTTTTGTTTTTTGTTTTTGTAGCTATCGACATTGAGAAGATGAGTTTTTAAGAAAAAGTTCCGTTTTTCTTTGGCAGGGTCTTTGTACTGGGGTCTTTATACTGCTTTCTACCGGAGGAAAAAGCTCTCATATACTAGTATTCAGTGAAGATCTTTTCTTCATTTACCTTCTCCCACCCATCATTTTCAATGCCGGGTTAGTTCACTACTCTTTTTTACATTTTCATTCAGCTTTTTGTTACATGCTCAACTGCATAATTTAAGATTCATTGTAGTTGAAGAAACCGATACACTGCAATTTCAATTGCTCTTTTATTCTTTAACCGTTCCAGGTTCCAGGTGAAGAAGAAACAGTTTTTCCGCAACTTTATGACTATTATGCTCTTTGGTGCAGTTGGTACTTTGATATCATTCTGCATCATATCACTGGGTAATCGAAGTCATCAACTAATTCTTCTTTTATCCCAAAGTAATACCAAATCATATTTGGTTGTGTTGTCCCAATTTGTTTATCAGTTTCATTTATCTTGAATAGGTGCCATACATTTTTTTCAGAAGTTGGACATTGGTTCCCTCAAGATTGGAGATTTTCTTGGTGTGCTTAAATTACCTCCTTACTTTACAATACTTTGTTGGAATAATTAACTGCAAACTTAAAAAACATTTGCTATTTCCTCCTATCTCTACTTACCTGAGTCAACTGAATGCAGCAATTGGAGCAATATTTTCAGCAACAGATTCAGTTTGCACGTTGCAGGTATATAAATTTCTGAAGAAACACTGTAAACTTTCTTTCTTTCCCCTTACTTACACTGAAAATGATCATATATGCATTTGGATGCTTTAGGTTCTTAATCAGGATGAGACTCCTTTGCTATATAGCCTGGTCTTTGGGGAGGGAGTAGTAAATGATGCCACCTCTGTAGTGCTCTTCAAAGCAATTCAAAATTTTGACCTCTCTCACATTGACTCAAACACTGCCTTACAGTTAATAGGAAATTTTTTATATCTGTTCATTGCAAGCACTGTGTTGGGAATCTTTGTAAGTTTTCCTGTCACTTTCTAACATGTCCCCTCTTTTTTTTCTGATGCTATTGTTTGCTTGGGATCATTGGTGTTTCTTTTCGTTTTTCAGGCTGGATTGCTTAGTGCTTACATAATCAAAAAACTCTATTTTGGCAAGCTAATAAGGTTCATTCTAAATTCCATTCCCCTAATTTGCAATGAAATATCTCACAAAATTGTTAGCGATCATTTTCTAATTGATTTTCATGACAAATGTTAGGCATTCTACAGACCGTGAGGTTGCTCTCATGGTACTCATGGCGTACCTTTCATATATGCTGGCTGAAGTAATGTTTTTCTCTGAAACTTTCATCACCCTTTTAGCATAAATAATTCAAATGCTAACTAATTTATTTTGTTGGCAGCTATTTTCTTTGAGTGCCATTCTGACTGTTTTCTTCTGCGGAATTGTGATGTCTCACTACACGTGGCATAATGTAACTGAAAGTTCAAGGGTGACAACAAAGTACGTGAAATTAATTCTTCAGAACATTAGACAATTACAATATTGTTTGTTTGTAATGATATTACTTCACTGGTATTAATTTAATTTCCCTGTGCAGGCATGTATTTGCAACTTTGTCATTCATTGCTGAAATCTTCATCTTCCTCTATGTGGGGATGGATGCATTAGATATAGAAAAGTGGCGAATCGTAAGTGAAAGGTAAAAAATTTCTGGATGAAATCAAACTTCCTTGAAACTTCTCTGTCAAGAGTGAAATTAACATTTTGATCTCTTCATTAGCCCGAGAAAATCTATCGGGGTGAGTTCGTTGCTGTTGGCACTTATTCTGGTGGGAAGAGCTGCATTTGTTTTCCCTCTGTCCTTCTTATCCAACTTGCTTAAGAAGTCTCAATCTGAGAAAATTGAGTTAAAGCAACAAGTATGTGGTTTCCTTTTTATTTCCTTGGCAGGGTGTTGATAACTGAGGAGTTTAATATTCTTGTCGTGAATTTGTTTCTCAGGTAACAATTTGGTGGGCTGGTCTCATGCGTGGAGCTGTTTCTATCGCACTTGCTTACAATCAGGTGAAGGAATCAAACTTGATTGCTTTCATTTCTTCATCTCTATTTGTAGTGTTGTTTGGTCTTTTTCATTAAATAATTACTTTTTCACATGCAGTTTACTCGATTGGGCCATACTAAATTGCGTGAGAATGCCTTCATGATCACTAGTACCATCAGTGTTGTACTCTTCAGCACACTGGTTAGACACTAATCTTGTATTGATCAGCAGGGTTTGCAGTGATCCCATGCCTAAAAGTTTAAAACTTTGTAACACTGGTTGCTTGAGGAAGTTAAATTAGTACATAGTCTAAAGTTAGTTGATGTGTGTGTTAGAGTATTTGAATGGAGTAGTAGTGTCGGAGCATGGAAATAAAGAAAAAACATGAGAAAACATGGTTTTTTGGTGGATGTGGAGAAGTGTCATTTTCTTGTAATGAAAAGGAAAGGGTTGTTTGATAGGTGTGATTCTCCAATGATAACGTGGAGTGTGAAAAAGCGATGAATAATGGTTTTGAAATGATGTGCAGGCATTTGGGTTGATGACAAAGCCACTTGTAAGGGTATTGCTTCCTTCGTCAAAGCATGTGATGAGCTTCTCGTCCCCACCATCGACACCAAAATCATTCACAGTGCCACTTCTTGGCAGTGGAAGAGAGGATTCATCGTGGACCGATGGTGGAACCCCAAATGGGGCTCCTCCAACAACCACCTTTAGGATGCTGCTAAGCTCCATTCCTACTCGTGGGGTGCACCACTATTGGCGCAAGTTTGATGATTCTGTCATGCGACCCGTGTTTGGTGGACGAGGTTTTGTGCCCTATGTTCCCGGGTCACCCCTTGAACAAAGTGTTCATCAGTGGCATGCCAGTTAGAACAAACACAAACACATATATATAAATATATATACACACATATATAGATACTGATGATGTTTGATGATTATGTGATGGATTGAAGAGGGTTTGGGTGTGGTGTATGTAAAATCGGCTTGGCTTTGGTTGTGTGCACTTCTGTCAAATAGTTTTACGGGATTTGAAGTTGAGTTGTAAAAGAGAAGAAAAAGACATGAGGGAAGAATTTTTTGGTGACCCTGATTTTGCTGACATAGGGAAAGAGAGAGGGTTGTTTGGTTTTTAGTAAAGTTGTTAACTTGATGCTGCTAAGGTGATTGGAATTTTGTGTGTATACATGGTATGGATGATGCAAAGGTTTTGACTATAGTTTTTGTGTTTGCTTGATTGTATTTACTGATTGTTACAATCAATTTTAAAGGATAATTTTTTGGGTTTTCAAGCTCTTAATTTCACGTTGATTAGGCTCATCTATGGAATTGGGCTCAAAGATTGAATTCTAACAACTGCGCATAAATACCTAAAAGGCAGGTTCCTGGACCTCCATAAATTTTTTCCTGCACTCCTATAAAAACATATATATGGTTTTGCTCTTTCCGAACTGCATAATCCCAAAGTAAAAAATAACTTCTGAATCATATAATTCAGGAAAATAATAACGAGAAAAACTAGTTTTGAATTGCACAATTTGAAAATAATTTGATTTCGTAATACACAATTTAAATATCATTTTTTACTGAATTTTTCTTTAGGAAAAAGATAGCTTTGAGATTTCTTAATTTGAAAGTCACTCTGTATTACATAATTTAAAAGTTATTGTCTATTTTCAAAATTAATTTTAAAATTATATATAATCCAAAATATAGAAAAACAAAAATTTATTTATATGTGGGTGCATAATGGGAACTTTATGAGGTGCAGGAAGAAACTGCCGTACCTAGTTGGCAAGACTAAACTCGTTCATATAACTCATACGAGGCCGAAATACATTTAATTAACATAAAAGTTTGTTTAACAAAAATAAATTTGTTTCGTTATTTTATTAAACCAGATGCGAAACAAGCGTGATGTGTACGGGTTTAATTTGAATGTAAAAGATATACAAATAAATGACAAAAGTTTATTAATTTACAATTTATGGCAAATTATCTATTGTAAGTATTTTTAAGATAATACAGGAGTTTTTTTAATACTAATAATATGAACTGTTGAATTTTTTACTGAAATTGTGATTAACATTCACCTTAAAATTAAAAAATAGGTTAATTTATAACACTCCATAGAAGAATATACTAATAAAAAATGTTATATAGAATCAATTAAGGAACAAACCAAAGTATCAGAATGCTTGTTATTATACTTGTAGTAAAAGGCTTAGTTCACTTTACACCAATTCACAAAGCTTTCCATGATCTGTGTGGAGTGAAACCATCACAATAAACAAATGAACCATCCTCTATCCCAGTCAGTCATCACTACGGAGAGATCCATGATTTTTGAAGGTGCGGTATCATCCTATACACGCAGTTTTCTCTCTTAAGGATGCATATAATATCCAACTGCCACGCTGATCAGAGCAACCATGCAAACAAACAGAAATGGAAAGCCACCCTGAGTTCTTTTCCTGTTGATTTCCCTCTTCAACAACTCCTACCAAAACATGAACATTTTTCTATCAATTACTAAAAAAAAAACTGTAACATCTCAAGACTGCATTGCTTTAAAGAGACAGAAGAGACGTCGAATTCATCGAAAACCCCCATTGTTGGCATGTAAATGATAGGATAAGAATCACAATACCATTAATCAGAAAATTTAAATGGCTATTATCTCAACAAGACCACCCCACAATTGACAACAGATAAAGACGAGGATCCTTTTCTCATTAGAGTTATGTCAAGGAACAAAAATAAAACCGTACCAACTCTTTCTTAAGTAAGTCTTTTTCTTCCGTGTTCCTACGCCTCTCCTCATTCAGCTTAGTGATGGTTACCGTGGCCTGCAGAGATTCTAAACATATGTTGATTGCTTTCATTTCTGAAGTTTAAAAAAAAAAATTAAGGAGATGCAACTTAAGGAACTAACTCCACGCCCTTGAGCATAAGCTGAGATAAAATATTTGTAAAATTAATTGATAAGACATATAACAACCTTTAGTGCCCACTTTTAAACCACTTTAGGAACTAGGACACAGAAGCAAAAGCATGTTAACTTCAGTGATACTGAAGACGATAGAGTTTGACAGCGATTCATATTTAGTAACACGAGCAATTAGTCAAACATTAGATACCTTGAAAACAAACATTATAATATTTTCTTTCCCATTTATGATACTAGAGTAATCAATTTCAGATATTTGGCAGTAAAATTGTAATGAAATTTTAAGAAAGTAAAAGTGAAACATGGAATAGAAAAGTAACATAAAGATGACTGTGGCCAAAAATTTGTTTGGATAATTATTTTTAAATATTTATAAGAAAAATAAGTAAAATATTTTTTTCGAAAGTTGAAGTTAATTTATATTAAAAAAATTATATTAACTAGTCTAAAAGCACATGTTTAATTTATGCAGAGAATAATTTCACGTTTAAGAAAAGTTTATTTCCGTCTTTTTATAAGTGTTTACGAAAACATTTACCCATATCTAGAATTTAATCTAAGTTCACGATCTCTAACCTCTCTCAGCTTTGAATCCATTATACCAAGCTTTGACTTCAATTCCTCAGATTCGTTATCTAAATTCAACTGCACGTCGTCTTTTGCTGCCTTCATGTCACCCACATTCTCAGTTTGTATTGGGACTACATCCTCATCTGCTCTATCCTCCTTCGTATCCTTGATTGGTTCCAAACCTTTAACTTCCTCAGAAATCTGATACATATGAAAATAATAAAAGTTATAATATATCAAGCGATGGAACAGAAAACTACCATCACGTTGAACCAAGATTACAGCTATTGGTTCACGCGAGTTAACATTGTTATTCAGAGTACATTACAACAACTCTAAGTATATTTTCCGAAAAAAAATATATATCGTATCGTCAAAACGAAAGCAACTCGAAGAAAGAGAGAGAAATTGAAGTTCAAAGGGGAGTGATGGGAAGGAGGAACTCACTGTGCGAGGAGGTATGTTTTCAACTCCACTGAGCACCCTGTCTTTTTGCACATCAATTTCGTTGGATGGATCATGCTTCATATCACCATTTACTGGAAGCAACACCGGGGAAGACGATGGGCTGATGAGAACTACCCTCAGCTTCTTCTCCTCAATAAGCCTTCCACTGTCTTTTGCAAACTGTCGAGAGAGAAGGGGTTTATAATCGATCAAGCCTACCTAAAAAGCAATATTTTACAAGAAAAATATAGCAGAAACGAGAGAGTTAAACCGTTGTATTAGATCCTTGTCCTTCACATATTACTGGCATCTCAAAAGATGGAGAAACTATTTAAACAATGAACTCTGGTTTATAGACACTCCCAATAGTATCGCCGACTTTTGAATGTTAGTATTATACACATTCAAATTCATCCAATTCTCACCTCATTTTACTCTTATCAATTTTTTCAATGCATAACATAACATCTACCAATTTTCTTTCTACTTTTTCTCTCTCTCTCCTTCTTCCACCTCATGTCATTCCATTTGGGAGTTGAGATGATACCCCTCATCTCTTACTCTCTGTTCACAACTCCTATCACATCACATCTATAAATTTCCTATCTCGTTATCTCTCTCGTCGTGTCTACATCGAAAGGGGTTGTCTACCAAAAATCTTCAATAAACAAAATAACTTCACCATATTATACGTGATGTCGTTCTCTGTGGCTCCAAAAGGGGCAACGGTGCTCTGAATCAGAAATTTGTCTTTGCACTGCATATCAGGTGGTGCATCACGCTGGGCTTGCATAGTAACTGCATCCAACACACATCACAATAAAATACAGAAACCATACAACCATATCCGAGCGCGTTAAAAATTGTACTGATAATCTCAGAAAAATACCGGTAAAATCACATTTTTCGTTGGGCTTGATGATGCCAATGTTGGGTCTAACACAATATTTCTTCGGTGACGTTGTTTTAACCTGCGAGCAAATACTGGTAGTGAATTACCGATACATTTTTTTGTTATTCTTGTGCTGACATTGGCATTTCATTCATTTGGCTTTGCTAGTGATTAGATACAAACACAAATGTGTTGGCTGGGATAAACCAGAAAAATTCGACAGCAATAAACCATGATTCGACCCATATAAGCAAAACCAAAACCAAAGACCCATAGAAAGAAGCAAACGAAAACTTTAAGGTAAGTCAATGAGAGTGTAGACATGACATTATTCCTTATATAAGCTGCTCAACACTCTCGTCTATATTCAACATATCACAACTTAAATTCCTAATAAAATGAAAAATGGAATGGAATGAAAAGAAAAGAGGGGAAATGAACGGTACCTTAAACGCAATATAATGATCTGTTTTGTTCCCAAGTTGAACCAGAGATGAACTTTGTTTCTTCGGTTCAACTAACGGAAAAAAGAAGAGAAACCGGATCGTTGCAAATTATGCTTAAAGACAGGCCAATATTTTGAATTCAAGAAAAGAAGAAGAAATGATAGGCTTACAAACGAATCGGAGCTCCGGCGGATCGATTTGAAGAAGCTCTGTAGCCATGGGTGGTTGAATGAGTGGTGTGTTGTGCAAGATAAGAATGTGAAGAACAAAAGAATAGAATATAGTGGAACCCTAATCGGAAGAAGACGAAGAAGAAGAAGAGTTGGTGGTGGTGAATGAAATGAAATGAAATGGAAAGAAGAAGCGAAAAGAGAAAGAAAGAGAAAGAGAAAGAGAATGAGAAGAAAGAAACGTTGTTGTGTTGCTCTGAGTTGAGTTGTTACTTTGGAATGTGATGGTTGGCCTCGTCAGTTACGGAAGTGGACCCCATTCACTCCCTGCGGTTCTAACCTCTCTCTCCCTCCGGTTAATTACCTCTTATTTCTTACTCCTTCTCTCATAATGCTATTCATAATCATTAATTAGCAGTAACTAAATGTAATTAAACAATTTTTATATGAATTATTTTCCGACACCTTTAATTTAAACTTTTTAAAGTTTCGTATTTCACGTTATAATGTATTATTTAATTTAAATATTCACTTAAAAATAATTTAATAAATAATTTATTACGCTTAACTAACATGTCAAAAAATAATGAATCGTTTTCAAGAACTTTAAATGTGGACAATCAAATCACATCAAAGAAACAGATTCATGATCATTATTACATTCATGGTGGTGCGATATCATGTTATAATCGGAAAGTTTCTAATCTAATAATCGCACTTAAAAGGAATTTTACTTCATATTTATCCTCTTCTTTAAATCAATACTGTAAATAGATAAATAAATAAATAAATAGAAGTTCTTACATAATAAAAATGCCATAAAAAGTTATAGAAAACTCTGATTTTATTTTTTTTCGTTAATATAATCTATAATATTATATTTGATCTGGTAGCATGTATGTGGTATATATGAATGTCAGATTCCTCTACGAGCTTGAATTAACATGCAGAACACCAAATTGCCACTTCAATAAGATCACATGGGGATTTCTTTCTCTCTGGGTTTTCTAGTTGTCATTGCTGTGTATTATTATTCAATTGAGTTGTGTTTTTTTTAATTTAATTGTTAAATTGAAATTTTTTTCACATATTAAAATGTAATATGAATAATCATAATGATGTGATATTATAATGTCATAGTTGAATCTGTAATATTATTGATGATTTTTTTTCCAATATATATATATATATATGCTTTTAATGTAAATAAATAAAATTATTTCATCTATTCAAAATGTATATGAATTCGTATTTGGAATGGACTATGAATCCATGTTTAATTTAATTTCTAATACTACTTATCCATTATTTTGAAAGCTTTACATTATTTTGTTTATTCTGATAATATTTACTTCTACAGATATCAAGAGATTTCAAATACTTTTACATTAACCTATATTTTAGTATTTTAAATAGTTTTGACAGAAAGTGGCATATAAAATAACAATGGTAATAAGATCTAGTATTTAATAATTTGACTATCATTTCATTTCGTTCAAAATTAAGTAAACAAAAGAAGAAGAAAACTTTACATTTAAAAAGTAATCATCCTTTTTTCTTTTCTTTTTTTCTATCTTGGTTTCCGTTGGTTGATTGAAAATGGTGGGGACTGATGCAACAACGTAATAGAAAATAAAGATAGAAGAAAAGTGTAGATGCTACGTTACTTTTTGTTTATTCCATTTTGTAATTTTGTGTGCACCATGACAGCTAATAGATTCAATAAAAAAAAAAATAACTTTAATGACTTTTTTCCCAAATCATCTTTTACAAAGTACCAACGAATCAGGATCGCACTATCTCCCCTCTTTTTTCATTTCGTTTCTTTTGAATTCTCAGACTATAGTTGTTAACCATTTTAACTACAAATTTAGTTAACACCTTTATTAATCATGTTTTTAATAAAAAAGCAGTAAAATATTTTATCTTTTTCTTACAAATGTCAAGATAGATTAGAACATGCGAGTTAATCTGACTCATCAAAGATTCAGGTTGGATTTGATTAAATATTTTTTATAAATTTTAAGACGGGTTGATTTTTTATCCAGCCCACTAGAGCCCGGCTCACTCGGGTTGAATCCGTGATGAACCGGGTTGGCTCACCAACCCACAAATTAAGGGTTACAAAAGTGTTTTTTATTAAGTTGGATTTTACATTTGATAAGGTTATGTTTTTTTGTAACCAACACAGACAATTTGTATTTTAGTGATTTTGGTTTGTATTTAAATTTATTTAAATTTTAATTAGAATTATAATTTAGTTTTAACTGAAAAAAAATTATATTCTTTTTAATTAAGTGAGTCCCTAAGTCAACTCGTTTAACCCGTCAATCCGTGATGAGCCAGATCAAATTCAATTTTTTTTTTGCTCGCTAATAAATAAGACGAGTTGGATTGACTCACTAAATAATTAATCTGTGATGGATCGAGTTAGGTCGGATCAGGTTACCCATTTTAAGAACCCTACTTTTTCTTATCTTTCAATTCTTCTTTTTGTTTATAAGATTGTTCTTAGAAATTATAATTCTATAATTTCATTATTAATTAAAGATTATTAAACCTAATTAATTGTATTCAGATCTATTATATTTATTTTGTAGATTTGTTTGAGATTATAAATCCTTTTATAAATATAAATATATATATATATATATATATATATATATTTTATTCTATATTTGTTAATATTTCTAACTAGTTTGGAAGGACAAAACTTATTTTAGGATACTTTAATATTCTTTCAACTTTTATTAGATCAAGCACTTACTGCTAATTAAAATCACGTACTGCCCAATTAAAATCCATAACTTAGAGTTAAAATATAACTTTTTTTATTATTATTTAAGACTGTAACAACTCACGATATCAGTTACAATTTGATTATATTTTAGTTCATCAAGACTTTCTCTCCGAAGATATAATGTGATGCATATAATATATATGTTCAAAAAATATTTTGAAAATACCAAAATTGATATACAAAAAAAAAAATTGATTGTCAAATATATCAAATATACAAAAACTTTTTTAAAAATAAATTATTTATATATCAATTTATATTTATAAAAAAGAAAGTGAGAACAAAACTCTCTCACTTTCATACAAATAAAATAAACTATTTTATTTTAAAAGAAAATATTAATTATTCAGAGAATAGTAGTTGGCAACTACTTGTTAATTAGAAAAACGGGTGTGGCGTAAAGGACAGCGAGAAATGGGAGATAAATAGATACACCAACTAATCTACTTGCAGCTAACCTATTTACAATTCCAATACAAAACTGTGATTATAGTTCTTACTTTTTTTTAACAAATTTTATTTTCATCTTGTTTCTTAAATTAAAGAGGTAATCCTTAAATATAATTAATTTAATGCTTTTATATTTTGTCACAATAAAAATTGTTAAATAATGTTAACCATTAATATGAAGAAATACTAATTGTAAATATTTTAAAAATTTTAATGACTAATTTTCAACACGAACATTTTAATGTTAATACGATTATTATGATAGTCATAATCATTTCTATTATTTTTTAAGGATTTTTTTTCGTCCTTAAAATGTTGCGTAAAATTGTAAATATTTTTTTGTCAAAACTTACATATCGTTCGGTATCTGTATTGTTAAAAGTATTGGTTAGTTCCTGATTTTTTAACAATGTCAAAGTTTTTTCTACGTAACAAACGATACGTTGCATATTATTTAAAATTTTAATAAAATAAAATACTACCATCGGTTTACTTGCACTTTTCAAAATTAGTTTAAAAAAAATAAAATAAAAATATAAAAATTTAACATATGGATATACAAATATCGAAGGTTGTTGTTGGATGAGTCTATTTCTTTTTGTTTAAAATACTCCTTTGATTCATGTTTTTGTTAAAAAATCTTAAATAGATCCTAAAATATTTTTTAGTCTCAATTAGGTCCATATTTTTGAAAATGTGTAACAATTAGGCCCATTCCGTTAGTATAGAGTTAACGGTGTTAAAGATGTGTCATATGTCAGCTCCACATTTTTTTGAATTTTTTAATTTTTTTAATTTTTTTTTTAAATTATTCATAACACGTGTCACGTCAATATTATGCCACGTGTCAAGTGAGTAAGGTGACACGTGTCAAATCATTGTCTGAATCTCAATTTGGTCCATATATTTGTTATTTTTATTGCATTTCAGTCCATTTTTTTAAAATTTTTTAAATATATTTATTTTAACTTTTTACAAAATTGTTTTAAAATTTTATATTTAAATTTATAAAATTGTTAATTTTAAACCAACTCTAACATTTGTATATA
>Ga0214544_1000216_pt1 | contig 93352 bp, 47 predicted proteins | sample CNSS3metaG_FD_160074 | JGI IMG/M metagenome (GOLD analysis project Ga0214544, IMG submission 160074) | Root nodule microbial communities from cowpea collected in UCLA plant growth center, Los Angeles, California, USA - CNSS3 | ecosystem: Host-associated > Plants > Roots > Nodule | place: USA...
TTGTACGCTAACCTATAATATATATATATATATATATATATATATATAAAACTTTATGCAAATTTTCTAAATTAAATCTGTATAAAACGTTTTTATTTACAAACCACATGTATCAGTAAAGATTCATCATACCACAATATCTTAACTTCAAGCCAAAATCTTTTGATTTATATGTATTATAATATAATGATACAATACAAAATTATATTTAAAATGATAAAACTGGTAAGGATTCTCCAACCGTCCAAAATTTGACAATGTATATATATTATATATATATTCTACAAACCAACATTTATGTATACAAAAAAACCTAACAACCATAAAGTGTCAGCCCACCCAGCTTTAATCACACTAAAATACTCACATTTTTAAGTTATGCTAATAAAGTAAGAATTTCCAGTATGAAGATGCATCCATACACGCAATTTTCTAAAATAATACCTATAAAATCCAGAATGCTTCTAAAATCTCAGAGACAAAAATATTTGTATTATCTTTAGTCAACCACAACAACAAATTAACGTTAGTAGATAAAGCACCAAGCCCCCAAATCACGATAATGGTATTTCATATAACTTGAAACTAATCCACACTGAAACATTAAATTAAAGTTGCACTCACGAGAGAAAAGAAAAAATAGTTTGAATATATATATATATATATATATATATATATATATATATATATATATATATATATCATGGCTAAACAAACAAGAAAACCACAAAAAAGTAGTTAACTCTCCTTGCCTGGTGTCCTAGCTCCAAACAATTCCAAATGAATTCTTCCTTATTTCCAAAGCTCCCCTCCTTGCCTCCACTCTAATTCCCTCTCTGGATTGCAATTCTCAGGACTCACTTGCCACACACTATAACTCTTTTAAATTAACTTAAATTCAAGGTTTAATGACCATTACTTTTGATTACTACACCCCAATTGCTACCTCTCCGGTTTCTTAAGGGATTTCTATAGTTTCTAGATTTTTTCCATAACTTAGCAAAAATATGAAAACATAAAGGACCTACTTACTCTAACCAAGATTCAAACCCACAACCTTCCAACCCATCAAATACATGCACACCAACAAACCATCACATTATTCCTATAAATTCACACATTCATACAAGCTTAAATCATGCTTTCACATTCAAAATATTTTGGTAAAATAAAACACAATTAAAATCACACCAAATGGCACACAAACAAACCATAACATTATTCCTATCAATTCACACATTCATACAAGCTTAAATCATGCTTTCACATTCAGAATATTTTGGTAAAATAAAACACAATTAAAATCACACCAAATGGCACACAAACAAACCATAACATTATTCCTATAAATTCACACATGCTTAAACCATGCTTTCGCATTCACAATATTTTGGTAAAATAAAATAATTAAAATCACACTAATGGCACACACCAAACTCGAACCTAAGTTTTGTCAAGATAACCAAGTACTCTCAATCACTTGAACTGGCTTTATTCCTTGCCTAAAACTTGTCAATAAATTCTCTTAGGGTACTTCCAACCCATAATTGTTCGTAATTTATTTATTATTCTTTATTCAAATTTCTCAGGTCTTACATGTGACGAGTTATTTGATTTTTAATCTTCACTAAGTTTGTATAATATGGTACACTTGATGTCTTTATATATGATTACAAAATGGTTAATTATTGAAATTAGGTTTGAGGTTTAACTTTCTTTAATAATAAAACTAAAAACAAAAAGTTTGTTTAAAAATATTTCTACAAATTTTTAATAAAAATGTCAATTTTAGTAAGAATATCATCATAAGATTTATATAAAAAGTAAATTGAGTCTCAATTTAAGGAGGGACAATATTGCATCATAGTAAATTGAAACTAAAAGCAAATACAGTGACTAAATTGAATCATTTTGACATATGTCAAGTGTGAAGTGACATGTGTAAAAAATTCAAAAAATTCAGAAATTGACACGTGAGGTTAACTTTAACCCTGCTTGGTCAAAATTGACTGCAAAGACCAAATTGAATATTTTAAAAAAATAAGGACCCTTAGACAGAAAAAAACTTAAAGACCATATTGAAAATATTTGACAATTACAAGGATCAAAAGAGTAATTTAACCAAAAAAAAATAATACAATAACTACATATATAAAGAGATACACATTTTTTGTGTCCTCTTTTTGTTTTTACAATTTTATCCTCTTAATTATTATTTATTAAATTTAAATAATTATTCATAATAAAAAATTATTTTTCAATTTTATCATTTTACTAATTTTAATAACAATTTTTTTAATTCAAATAATTACACAGATATAGATATAAAATGAACAACAAAACAAATAAAAAGTGCAAATAATTGAGATATGATCCCGTAATAAATAAAAGTAAAATGTATGTCTAACTATAATAATAACAATAATAAATAATAATAATAACAACAACACTATAACAATATCGCTTAGTGATACAAAATAATAATAATAATAATAATAATAATAATAATAATAATAATAATAATAATAATAATAATAATAATAATAATAATAATAATAATAATAATAATAATAATAATAATAATACAACTACATATATAAGAGATAAACATATTAGGTGTAAACATATTAGGTGTCTTTGTTTGTTTTTTTAAATTTTATCCTCTTAATTGTTATATTTTAAATTTTAAAAATTATTTATAATAAAAAAATTACTTTTTAGTTTTATTATTTTACTAATTTTAGTAAGTATTTTTTTTTGAATTGAAATAATTGTTCAAATATAAAAATAAATGAACAACAAAACAAATAAAAAGAGCAAATAATTGAAAAATAATCCTTACATAATAAGTAAAAAGTAAAATGTACAACTAACCATAATAATAAAAATAATAATAGTAATAATAATAACTATTATAACAATAATACTTATTATTGTTACAAAATATATATATATATATATATATATATATATATATATCGTTAAAGATATACTACTCTTACATGTTTCTTACTCTCACTCCTAATTATAACATAGGCTTGAGACTTTTTCTTCAAGATGGGTAGATACTAAATACAATTTGGCTTTGGAAAGATGAAAGCACTTAATCTCGTCAGTCAAAGAAATAATTTCAAAATCTTGGAATAAATCATCTTCTTATTTATTATCGAAAATGTTTCCCCATATATCTCCAACCATATACACGCATATACAATTGTCACTCCGGTACTTACCTAATAAATAAAAAAAAAAAAAAAAATATATATATATATATATATATATATATATATGTTCTTTTTGTTATTCTGAAACAGACAGATTATATATTTTTCTGCTTAAATTGGAAATTGTAAATTGGCATATCTACGAAGTTTTAATGAAACACGACCAAATATCAGGCGCAATATAAAACTTTCTTTAATAAAAAGGCTAAAACACAATAATTTATCATGTTTTGTAAATAATAAAAACATAAAAAAACTAAGATAATGTTTATAAATAAACATGTGTAAACATATTAAGCTAAAATTATTATACACTTAATTTATCAAAAAAAACATTGCAGTTCAAATGAGACAGTACAGTAGAAATAAATGTACACATAGTTGAGAACACAAAAACAATTATAATGGTAACCATAACTAGCATAGTTTTGAACAAGATTCGAATGTAATATTAATATTAATACTATAATAGAAAAAATTAGATTAAAAATAGAAAATGGAGTAGATTTAACCACGTAGAGAAGCTAGTTAGATCTCCGGTTTTCCTCGAATAAGGGTAAACAAACATTGGTATGATTCATATCTGTTAAGGAAAAAAGTTAGCATGCCACCGTTGCACCAATGCAACAAGTAAGTGACATTTTCTAAGCCATTGAATTCTGCCAAAAACAAATTTTCTATCAGATATTCAGATTCAATTCAATGGTTGAAAAACTACCACACTGGTGATGTTACACCGATGAGTTCTTCAACGACGATGAGGGTGGATGCTAGAGGCTTTGATTCAAGAAAAGGCGTGTAGATTTTGTGTTATCTCTTAATTTCTTTGGATTTATCATAGGATCATCATTCGTGGATGATGATGCATGGTGTGGAAGAAGGGTCAAGGGAGGAGAAAGATTGAGGACACTTTCTGAGATTGATCACGTCAAAACTCTTATCACATGCATCAAGAATTTTCAAGACATGGTGTATCTGGATTCAAGAAAGGGGATCGCATGATGGCATAGTGCATACGTGCATGTGCGAGATTCATGTGCGAACAATGAATCCAAGGTGTGAAGAAACAACGAGGGATTCAGAGATTTTCTATTTTAGTTGGAAGTGTATATGGCATTTTGTGAGAGGAATAAGGACAGCATGTGAAGTTGGATTTCATGGTGTGCCAGTTACATAAGATTAGGATATATACATAGTTATTGGAGATATACCTACACACATAGTTGTTGTTTTTGATCACGTTTCATGTGTCATGCTATAACTTGTTTGCGTTGTTGGGGAAGACACGCACCAGACAATTAGCTTGAGACGTAGAAGGAAAAGAGTGAGACAGAAGCAGGAGAAGAGAATAGAGGGAGATAGTTGCAGAGGAGGGGTTAGCATAGGTTGGATCATCTTCTTGTGAAAAGCCACGTGATTGTGAAGCCTCTTCTGCAACGCCACTTTCCCGGGGTGACTCCCATTTTTAATCTTTCAATCTTCACATCAAGAAAAGGATAACTTATATATATAACAGTAGCAAGTTTCTTTCAGTTAGAGTTGGATAGATAGGCAGATAGCTCAGCAAGATAATTTACTCCTTGCACCCATAGAGATACAATATTCTCAAGTCATTTCTCCACATTGCTTGGTAGACTCTGGTGATGCAATCCAAGGTTTGAGTAGCTGATCCCCGGATTCATTTGGGTGCATAACATTTTGTTGGCAATGGTAATAATTTCTTTTACACTTTCCATTTCACATTGTGTTACTATGTTTTTGAAGTTTAAAGGGTGCTTAACTAGGTAGCCTTTACTATGTTGTGATGTAAAAATGGCATCGTTGGCTTCATTTATATGATTGACCTTTACTTGTAATGTGGGAGCAAAGTCTCACCATTTGGTTTGCATGTCCACAAATGATAAGGCACTGATTATCCTTTTGAATGCACAGGCTGGTCAACTCAATCTTGTAGTGGGGTCCCATGTTTGGGTAGAGGACCCTGAGTTAGCTTGGATAGATGGAGAAATCCAGGAAACTAAAAAAGGCGAGATCACGATTCTCTTTGAATCGGGCACGAAGGTGAGTCTTCTGAATCTTTGGTAAATCCGTATATATGTGTCTGTAGCACACATGCACACACACAAATGGTGAAAACAACATTTTCTCTTTCCGGTATATCTAGTTCATTTCTCCAATGCTTTCTACATTTTTGAGGCAATTGAGGGTGTGTGATGCATTACTTATATGGGTGAAAAGGAATATCACGGTATGTGATAGAGTTTGTACCTTCTCTGTGCATCTGATATTCACATCATGGATACTTCTTTAGCAATGAACTGTGTAGTTTAGCTCAAATCTTTTCAGGAAGTTTGTTTGCAATATTCTCCATTATAGTTCAGAGTTACACAATGAGATTATTAAACTATTGAAAGTACTCAACACCATGAGCATCTCCATGGCAGGTTGTGAGCAAATCCACTAACATGTATCCCAAAGATCCAGAATTCCCACCTGCTGGTGTGGACGATATGACAAGACTGGCATATCTGCATGAACCAGGAGTTCTTCAGAATTTGCATATTCGATATTCCATAAATGAGATTTATGTAAGATGTCAAATGTATATTGCGGATGTGCTTTCTTTTGCTGCGACACTCACTGCAATGAAGCTTTAACTTTTTGTGGTGCTGTTTGTAGACATACACGGGAAATATATTGATAGCTGTGAACCCTTTTCAAAGGTTACCTCATTTGACTGAAACTAGTACCATGGCAAAGTATAAAGCTGCGGCTTTTGGTGAGCAGAGCCCGCATCCTTTTGCAATTGCAAGTTCTGCATATAGGTACCTTGTTGCTGCTCTCAGTTTTCTGTGCCTTGGTTGGTGGCTTTAACCTGTTTCTATGCTTTGAACATGATAACTGGTCTACATAATTAAGAAACAAATAAGTTTGTTGTATCATCGAGCGCAAACCATTTGAGAGTTTTTGTTTTTAGCTTTTGCATCCATCGTATAACTTTCGCTAGTATTAAAGGTTCATGGCAATTGCCAATGATATAAAATAAAGAATAAGTCATATCTGCTTTCACTAACTAAGATGACTGTCTACAGAAAGATGATAAACGAAGAAAAAAGCCAATCTATTTTGGTTAGTGGAGAAAGTGGAGCTGGCAAGACAGAGAGTACAAAGATGCTTATGCATTATCTTGCTTTTTTGGGAGGGAGAGCAGCAACTGAAGGAAGGTCTGTGGAGCAACAAGTTCTCGAGGTAAGAAACTAAATCTTGACCTGCGTTTTGATTATGTTTCTGCTTTATAGTTTTCTTGTATCAACCAAACATTCTTGAGAAATTTAACTTTGGATGTTATTACTTATTTGCTTGTTATTTACACTTGTGCAGTCCAATCCAGTTTTAGAAGCATTTGGCAATGCAAAGACAGTTAGGAATAATAATTCTAGGTACTGAGTTTGTTGTCCAGTAAGATCTTTTTTCCTCGTCTTTGCAATTTCCTCTGCACCCTTTTTTGCCTAAATTGATGTCCTAAGCTTACATAGTATAATTTCAGTCGTTTTGGTAAGTTTGTGGAGATTCAGTTTGATCAAAAGGGGAGAATTTCAGGAGCTGCTATCAGAACATATTTGCTGGAACGATCCCGTGTTTGTCAAGTTTCTGATCCTGAGAGAAACTATCATTGCTTTTATATGTTGTGTGCTGCACCAAAAGAGGTACATGATTCTTCCTTGTTTGTGGTACAACAATGACAAAGAGGTTTAAGTTTTACAAACTCAAACTATCCAATTCCCTCGTCACTACCTTGATCCAAGTAGCTTACAGGATTCATGGTTTCATAACAAAAGTTTATGAGCATTCTCTACATGCATGAGCTTCAAAAGTTGGGTTTTGAAGTTTTTTAAGTTTGCTTACAAGATTCATTGTTTTTATTTGAGTTTTCCCATGTCTAGGAATCTGGTAAATACAAAGTGGGAGATCCAAGAAAATTCCATTACCTTAATCAATCAAATTGCATTGAGCTGGATGGGTTGGATGATTCTAAGGAGTACCTTGCAACTAAGAGAGCTATGGAGGTTGTTGGGATCAGCGCAGATGAGCAGGTACTCCTCAGTAACATTCCCATTGGAGAGTGTGTGTATGTTTCTTCTTTTTTCTTTTTATTGTTTTCATTAGAAAACTTCCCCATCCCTCTTCTCAGGATGCTATATTTCGAATAGTAGCTGCAGTACTTCATTTAGGAAACATTGAGTTTATTAAGGGAGCGGAAGATGAGTTGGATTCCTCACAGCCCAAGGATGAAAAATCCATTTATCACCTAAAAACAGCAGCAGAGCTTTTGATGTAAGTGAAGTAGCCAATTATTTGTCTTTTCTTACGAATATTAATCTTCAAGGCTATTGCATCTACGGTTATTTGTTTGATTGTGGAAGGTGTGATGTGAAGTCCCTTGAAGACTCTTTCTGCAAACGTGTTATGGTGACTCGTGGTGACACCATAACAAAATCACTTGATCCAAATTCTGCAGCCCTCAGCAGAGATGCATTGGCTAAAATAGTTTATTCAAGGCTTTTTGACTGGTATATCTATGGTGTTCAATAAGTTTACATGTCCTTATAAAAGCTCATTCAATATGTCTGAGTTTCTGTAATTCGATTTGTGCAAACATCTGTTGATGCAGGATTGTGTGCAAGATCAACAACACTATTGGGCAAGATCCAGATTCAAATAAATTGATTGGAGTTCTAGATATATATGGATTTGAGAGTTTCAAAACCAACAGGTGCTTAGCCATTTGCCTTCTTTTCCCATCTGTTTCACATGAAGTGGGATTATTAACTATAGGAACTTATGTGCTCTGTGTCAGTGAATTATGACACACAAGTTGATAAAGCCCATTAATTTCTTTTTTATACATTAGGGGACAATATTCACGACTATGGATCTGTTCTTCTTTGGCTGCCATAGATTTTGTTTTGCTAGATGGACACAGGATAAATGGTTCAAAAGTACACTGAAGAGATAATGGGACAAGATTTAATGTAGCATGTCTTTAACTAAAGTTGATGTAAAGATGACAAAAACAGTGTATAAAAATGGGCTATTCACCTAAAGCTTTAGTTATATGTTGAGAGTTATGTTAAGGATTATTGTCAGTGTGCCTCTCACCACTGCGGAATTATTGGGTTTCTGATATTATACTCTGTAATTAGTGATTATCATTTAATTTTTTGGATCGACCTTTTTATATGCCTTTTTACTAACTTTTGGAACTCTCCTATCTAATGGTCACGCCCAGCTTTGAGCAATTTTGTATCAATTTGACAAATGAGAAATTACAGCAGCATTTCAACCAGGTTAGTTTCTTTTATTTTCTCCATCTTGTTGGAACTCATTTTCTGGTGAACAATTTCTGTAGGCTCGATTAACATTTTATTATGCAGCACGTTTTCAAAATGGAGCAAGAGGAATATACAAAGGAAGAGATTAATTGGAGTTATATTGAGTTCGTTGATAACCAAGATGTTCTTGATCTCATAGAGAAGGTGTAATTCACACTTTCATCCATTTTTCAGTTGTAGGAGAGTTCTATCAATTTGGCATCTCAAGATTTTATAACATGCATTTTCGTTAACATTTCAATGGCTTCACCATTTACATAAGGCAATATTAGTGATGATAATACATGTATTGTACAACATTTTCATGAGGTTTGTTTTCTGAAACTTCCCATCCAAATAAAAACTTATCAGTAACGTACATTTGTTGAGAATAATTAACAGTCGTTATTGTATTAATGTTACAATTACATAGACTTTTTTTTTTTTCTTATAAAATGCTGAAGTAAATTTCTTTTATCTTACAAGCTTTTTACAATCAGAGTGCATTGATTGCTTGTACATCTAATTGCACAATTATTTGGATTTTACATTTCTAATTGATGTACTCCTATAACTTCAGAAACCTGGTGGTGTTATTGCTCTCCTGGATGAGGCCTGGTATGTATTTAATGGCTGAATGGTTCAAAAATCTGTCTTATGGTTATTCTTTTAGATATGGAATGGCTAATCTTATTCATTTTTCATTAAGTAATGATATCTGCATATGCATATCCTTTGAGATTGTGAGGTTGTCCTGCTTATTCTTTGTAGTATGTTTCCAAGATCAACGCATGAAACATTTGCTGAAAAGCTATACCAAACCTTTAAAGACAACAAACGCTTCAGCAAGCCAAAGTTGTCTCGCACAGACTTTACCATTAACCACTATGCCGGTGATGTAAGTGAAATAGATTTTGGTCTGCATAGTTATTACCATTAACAACAGAGGAAAAAAGCTTAATATATGATGATTTTCAATTTCAGGTCACCTATCAAACTGATTTTTTCCTTGATAAAAATAAAGACTACGTTGTTCCAGAGCATGCTGCTCTACTCAGTGCTTCGAAGTGCTCCTTTGTTTCAGGGTTGTTCCCTCCTTTACCCGAGGAAACTACAAAATCGACAAAGTTTTCTTCTATAGCCACTCAGTTTAAGGTCTGTTTTGTTTTGCCAAGCCTATAATGCAAATTATCTGCCTTGTATTTATCTGTATTATTCTTGATGCATGTCTTACGAAGCTACAACTTCAATCTTTGCTCGAAACACTAAACGCTACCGAGCCTCACTATATTCGTTGTGTAAAGCCAAATAATCTTCTGAAGCCTGGAATATTCGAGAACAATAATGTGTTGCAGCAGCTTCGATGTGGAGTAAGTTGAATGCCATTTTGGCTGTGTTCTCTTGTGTGACATGATTATTCTTGCCAAGTGACTTGAGACATTGTGGATGCCATTCACAGGGAGTAATGGAGGCAATTCGGATCAGTTGTGCTGGATATCCCACCAGAAAAACCTTTGATGAATTTGTTCAGCGGTTTACCATCCTGGAACCTTCGGTTCTGAAAGCATGGTATTTTCATCCCTTTCCATTTTCTGTTTTTCCTTGTCCAATCATCTTATATGAATCTGATTGTGGTGCATGTATTCACAGCCCTGATGAGATGACGGCTTGCAAGAGGCTTCTAGATAGAGCGAACCTTAAAGACTATCAGGTGCTAATTTTTCTGTTGATCTCAGTTGTAACATTTACATTGCTTGCTGGTTACATGGATAGTAGTTAATGCAACCTCAACACATGTTACACTAACATGGATAGGAATTAAATGTTTTTGGAGACAAAGTTACTCTTGCTGACTGAACTATTCCCATTGCAGGTTGGAAAGACAAAAGTGTTTCTGAGAGCAGGTCAAATGGCAGAACTAGATGCATGTCGTGCTGAGGTCCTTGGATTGTCTGCAAGTGTTATTCAGAGAAGAGCCCGCACGTATATCTGTCGGAAACAATACGTCTTATTACAGTTGTCGGCCGTAGAACTTCAAAGGGTTGCGAAAGGTGTCATTTATGTGAATCCTTTAGGCATTTTTGCAGTGTTTTACTATGTAATCAATGAAAGACAATTAAGTGTTAATTGCACATTTCTTTGCTCTGAATTTAATGCAGGACAACTTGCACGACGTCGGTATGAATGCATGAGGAGGGAAGCCGCTTCTATAAAACTTCAGAAAGATTTCCGCATGTATGTTTCCAGAAAGGCTTACACAACTAAATATGCCTCGTCTATTTGTATTCAAACTGGTATGCGAGGGATGGCTGCTAGAAATGATCTTAGATTCAGGAGACGGACAAAAGCTGCAATTATTATTCAGGTAAGCGTTTTCTTCTTACCTTTGTTTTCTTTCAATCATGATTATTAAGATGTCCAGTTTCTCTGTTAAGTAGATGTTCAACACAAATATGTCTTTTACTTTAAGCACTGGAAAGTGTTAGAGCAATTGTTTGTCTCAACAGTGATTATATATTCCTACTATACGATATTTGGTGCGTTATACATAAAATATGATTAATTTTTTATTTTTTTTCTTATCATAGGCTCGGCAAAGATGTCATTCAGCTCGTACTTATCACCTGAAGCTAAAGAAAGCAGCAATTTTTGCACAGTGTTCGTGGAGGAGAACAATAGCACGGAGAGAACTTCGAAAGCTTAAAATGGTGCTCCCTCTTCCCTCTTGATTACTTTACTTGATTCTTCATCAGTGTTATTTTATCCCTTTAAATGTGAAAATGTAGTGCTATCTATTTTACATGTGTATAAGATTGCTACAACGGTTTTGTATATGAAAAAGATCTAAATTTTAACTTACTGCAGGCTGCCAGGGAACAAAAAGCACTTGAAGAGGCAAAAAGTAATCTGGAAAAGCAAGTCAAAGAACTAATTTCATCTCTAGAAGAAGAAAAGGCGATGAGGGTAATTTATTTACAGTTAATGAAAATGTAGAAGCATGATAAAATTTCTTCATGCCTACAATTGCTAATTTGGTTATTTTTTACCAATAAAGCATAGCTTTAGTGGTATTATTTCACCAACATTCTAAATGTTTCGGTTCATTGTGATATTGAGGAAGCCAAGACACGGGAAAATGAAAAACTACAGCAAGCTTTGCAAGAGAAGGAGCTTCGATTCCAAGAAATTAAGGAAGCCAATACAAAGGAAACTGAAAAACTACAAGAGGCTTTGAAAGAGATGGAACTTCAGTTCCAAGAAATTAAGGAAGGCAAGGCACAGGAAACTGAAAAACTACAAAATGCTTTGAAAGAGATGGAGGTTCAGTTCCAAGAAATTAAGGAATCCAAGACACAGGAAACTGAAAAACTACAAAATGATTTGAAAGAGATGGAGCTTCAGTTTCAAGAAATTCAGGAATCCAAGACACAGGAAGCTGAAAAACTACAAAATGCTTTGAAAGAGATGGAGCTTCAGTTCCAAGAAATTCAGGAAGCCAAGACACAAGAAACTGAAAAACTACAAGATGCTTTGAAAGAGATGGAGGCAGCGCTCATTCAGGAACAAGAAGCTGCCAAGAAATTAGCTGAGCAGACCCCAAGTATGCAGGAGAAATCTGTTAATGATGTTGACCATGAATTGATCAGTAAGCTTACAGCAGAAAATGGACAACTCAAGGTGAGCATTGTATAAAAGGTGTTTGATAAATTTATGCTACTAAGTGTGTCATAGTATCCAAAGTTATCATTATTCTGCATTCTTAACAGGAACTGGTTAATTCTTTGGAAAAGAAAACTTTACAGGGGATACCTGCTGATGTTACTGACAATGAGTTGATCAATAAACTTACTTCAGAAAATGAACATCTTAAGGTATAAATTAAATATTAAGTGTTTGAAATTTATGTATTTCCATTATTTTTATTATCATTATCATCATTTTTTTCTGTTTTACAGGAACGGATTAATTCATTGGAAAAGAACACTGAACAGGGGTTTCCGGTTAACCTTACTGACAATGAGGTGATCAATAAACTTACTTCAGAAAATGAACAACTTAAGGTATAAATTGTATACTAAGTGTTTGAAATTTATGTATTTCCATTATTATTTTTATCATTATCATTACTTTTTCTGCTTTACAGGAACGGATTAATTCATTGGAAAAGAACACTGAACAGGGGTTTCCGGTTAACCTTACTGACAATGAGTTGATCAATAAACTTACTTCAGAAAATGGACATCTTAAGGTATAAATTGTGGTGCCAATATAGTCAGGATGGCAAACAACATAGTGATGCCTTACACTCTCATTTATGTTCAAAAAGGTGTTTGAAATTTACGTTGTATCATCATTGTTATTGTTGTTTGTTACTTTTCACAGGAACGGATTAATTCATTGGAAAAGAAAATGGTACAGGAGTTTCCTGTTAATGTTACTGAAAATGAGTTGATCAATAAACTTGACTCAGAAAAGGAAAATGTTAAGGTATAAATTAAATAATAAATGTTTGAAATTTGTGTTATGGTTCTTCTTATGCTTTAGAGGAACTGACTAAATTCATTGGAAAAGAAAACTGTACAGGAGTCTGCTGTTAATGTTACTGAAACTGAGTTGATCAACAAACTTGACTCAGAAAAGGAAACTGTTAAGGTATAAATTAAATAATAAATGTTTGAAATTTGTGTTATGGTTCTTTGGTTGACTCCAGATTCTCTACTGGTTTTTTGGTGTTGTCATTTATTGTGTCTTCAAAATACACTGATGTTGGTACTTTAAAAATCTTTTCAATATATTTTAAAACATTGATATAAGTGTTCATCAATGTATTTTGAAGATACAATAGAGGACTAGTACAATTAAACACACCAGAGATTCCAAATTCTCATCCTTTTTAAGCTTTATAGGAACTGACTAATTCATTGGAAAAGAAAACTTTACAGGAGTCTTCTGTTAACGCTGCTACCGACAATGAGTTGATTAGTAAACTTAAGACAGAAAACGAACAGCTTAAGGTATAAATTACATAATAAATGTTTTGGAATTTACGTTTAAGGTTGTCATAACATGAAAAAATAACTCCTGAGGCATTGCAGGGTCAGGTTAATTCATTGGAAATAAAAATTGATGAAACAGAGAGGAAATATGAAGAATGTAACAGGATTAGTGAGGAGCGCATGAGTCAAATTATAGAGACAGAATCAAAGATGATTGAGATAAAGACAAATATGCAGAGGTTCGTATGTTGGTGTTTGTTTTTGCAGATATGCACTGTAAAGAATAATTTACAATGCATTACTTATGTGCATACTTTTGTGCTAGGCTTGAAGAAAAAGTATCCGATATGGAAACTGAGAATCAAGTTTTGCGGCAGCAAACCTTGTTGAGTTCATCATCATCCAGAAGAATGTCAGGAAAGTTTTCCCCTGCTACAGTTCCGGTAAATACAAGATCATTTCTTATTAAGTGATGTTGTTGGTACTCTTAGTTGTCTATATACATTCCCCATCAATTTACTTTTAATTGAAAATTTTCAAATTATCCTCAATTAAATCATTTTTGTTCTATGCTGATCCTAACTACAATCTTAGTTGTCTGTTCCCCTTGAGGACAATTTGGAAAATTTCAATTAAACCAAGTTAATGAGTAATGTGAATTAATAATTCTTTGTCGCAACAGTCACTGACTATCATTCTTGTTTACCCTTACTGGAGATTATATTAATGTCTTTTTCTGCTCTTGCTACTGCAGCCTGTGGAAAATGGACAGGTAATGAGGGCCTTATATTTGAAATCCCTTTTACTTTTCTTGTAATTTATGTGTTTTCTTTGTTTCAAAAAAAGAGAAGTTTTTCACCTTTCCTTTTATGAAGCTTTTGAAGAAAAGTTTATTTTCTATAGGCACAACAGACTGCTGCTCCTGCAAAAACATTCGGTACAGAGGATAGTAAAGTAAGGAGGTCTCTTATGGAGAGACATCAAGTATGCTATTGTAGAATAATTGTTTCGTAATAATGTATTTAATTATACTTCTATGTACTTTTGTAGCATTTATTCAGATTATCTTTTTGTTTTATTTCTTTGTGTACAGGAGAGCATAGATGTTCTTTTCAAATGCGTGACAAAAGATCTCGGGTTCTGTGAAGGGAAACCTGTTGCAGCATTTACCCTTTACAATTGTCTGCTACATTGGAAATCTTTTGAAGCAGAAAAAACAAGCATATTTGATCGTCTTATTCAGATTATTGGTTCTGAAATAGAGGTAACTTTTTATTTACTCAAACTATTTTTGCATTTGTTTTTCAGAGGTAAAGTTTAGCAGATTTAGTCTTTGAAAATTAATTCAGCCATGACAATGAGAACTTTTAATGGTAGAATAGGCAATTACCAGTAATTCAAAATAAGCTTGATACCATGTCAGATTTCATTTTAAAATTGATTAGCACCAAGTGAAGTTGCTTATTAGTTATATAAGGCACATTATCCAAGAATTGAGGCAGAAGATGTGAAACTTCATCATTTAGCACTGCAACTTTATTGAAAAAAAGTGATGTGTAGTTTATTTCAATGTGATCTCACATGATATTCAACTTAACAATTTTGCAGGATCCAGACAAAAATGATTCTATGGCTTATTGGCTATCCAACACAGCTTCTTTGTTTTTCCATCTTCATCGATGTTTAAGAGTACCTACAGCGCGGAAACCACCCACTCCGACATCATTTTTTGGGAGAATGGCCCAGGTATCAAGTTTCTTTTTTGCTATCCAAGTTAACATGCCTTGAGCATAAGCCCCATATTGGGTCATTCTGCAAGATTAATATTCTATCTGCAGATATGAATGTTTAGGTGCTATATATTATAAGCTGGTATGAAATTAATTAGACTTTCTAGTGCTTTCAAATGTATAACCAATAATGAAGGTTGTCAATAGGATATGGTTGTCTCCTTATTGCCTGTAACATGCTATATGAGAACACTTTGCTCTGTAGCATGTAAGTGTCTAAAGGTCAATACTAATAAAGGCCAAAGAAAATGAAAAGGAAACTATGCAAGAATTTCTACCCAAAATCAACAAAATTTCAATTATATTTCTATAATACACCTTGTTCTTGGTCTGACTTTTGTCTCAAATAAGAGGCAAAAACGATTATGCTTGTGCTATAGTAGCATCCTTATACATTGTTGTTTCATTTTAAATAGATTTAAATATTGTAACTATTGATTATAGAGATAATGCCATTAAACTCACGACATGTAATTTGATGTTGTTTCTCAGGGTTTTCGCTCATCTAATAGTCTTTCCAGCAGTGCTTTTGATGTAGTGCATCAGGTTGATGCCAAGTATCCAGCTTTGCTTTTCAAGCAACAGCTTGCAGCTTACGTGGAAAAGATTTATGGAATCGTTCGAGAAAATTTCAAGACAGATTTGACACCTCTGCTTTCTTCTTGCATTAAGGTATGGAAGCTGTGTACTTTGTTATGGAATATTTCTTGGTATTCATATTCATGTGGTGCCTGTGTGCAGCAAATTATAGACCAGTAGGATCAGTATCATATGTGGAATTAAGTGGAGGTAGCAAGCATCTACAAGTGTCAACTTCACTATGCTTATTCCACTTAATTTAGTTGACTATAGATCTATTTAGATAAATTTCACCTTAAGTACTTATAGGGGAAGAAAAGAAGGAAATAATGTGTTGAAAAAGCTAAGGGAACTTCTGCAAATTAACTTTTGAAAAAGCCTACTTTCTTTTTTCTCTCTCAGAAGTACTTAAAGAGAAGTTTATCTACACTTTCACAATGCTTATTCCACTTACCTATGATAATATGACTTCAGGCAGATAGAGAATCAAATGACACCAGCCAACAAGCTGGTTCTTGGGTCAGCATTATGGAGTGCCTTAATAAATATCTCAAGATTATGAAAGAAAACTATGTATGTGAAGGTTTGACAGTACAGTGAATTGGTATCTGTACAGCCCTTGTCTTACAAGTCCTTTTTAATGTTATAGAGCAAACTGATTTTAAGTTTTGCCCCAGGTGCCTAATGTTCTAGTTCACAAGCTATTTAATCAAATTTTTCAATACATCAATGTGGAACTCTTTAATAGGTAAACATGTCTTGTTTCATTCAATCCTTTTACAGTAATGGATTAATTATAGGCATGGCATATGGGTTGACTTGTGAATTGGGAATGCTATGTTCTCCAGCCTTCTTTTGCAAGGAGAGTGCTGCACATTCAAGCATGGAGAATATATAAAATCAGGTTTGGCTGAACTAGAAGGATGGTGTAATGAAGCAACGGAAGAGGTACACTGTATCCACCCTTTTGTAACTTTCCTATGCACACTTAAGTCACTTGCATTCTGCAAACAGTGATTTAAGAGTGTGTCCAAAAGTGTCAGAGAGTGTGTTCTAGAACTCTAATTCTTATGTAGCTAATAACTATCTCTGTTGCAGTACATTGGCTCATCTTTGGATGAACTCAAACATGCAACACAAGCAGTTAAATTCTTGGTATGCCTAGTGACCTCTTCTGTGATGTGAACACTTTTGCTTTTCAAACAGACTTCATACGTTGGATAAATTTAACCCAAATGATTAACATGTTACTCTAGACTTTCTTTCCCATTGAGAAAATAGTGATATGACATTGCCTTGTTTTTATATTATTACTGCAAACATATACATGAGAATTTTCCTGAATCTTCAAACACTCATTCCTCTCCCCCGTTTTAACTTTTTGATGAAATCATTTTTCCAGGTTGCAGAAAAGAAGGAAGAGCTATCTTATGATGATCTTACAAACGACCTATGCCCTGTAAGTATTTTCGTCTTATATGAGTGATTGATAACACTCAATATGAATACATATCTGCAACTTTAACTTTGACTAAAGCTTTTCTATATGAGCAAAAAATGGAAAAGATTTTTTCTTTATGTGTTTCCAAAGTAAGCTTGTCTTTCTCTCAACACTTTGTGTTACTGATTAAGAGGTGCACCACCAAATATTATAGTACACCTTATTAGTTATAACACTACCAACCCTCTTGCCTTATCTCAGTAAGTGGGATCAGCAACATATATGAATAAGACACATTGTACTCACCAAATATAATATAGATTTAATATTTCTTGATTCCTGCAAATATGGCAAATTTACTGTATTTGAAACAACTTTAGACACTTACATGCTGCAAACCTGTAATATACATAACAACTAGGTGAAATGTTTCTGTCACTCTAACATCTAAATATATGTGATGAATTTAGGTCCTGAGTGCTCAACAACTTCATAGAATATGTACACTTTACTCTGATGATGATGATGACAAAAAACAAAGTGTATCAACAGATGTAAGCTGCACCTATCTATCTATCTATCCACATTTTTTCTTCTCAGCCATTGCTATGTAGCTATTGTAATCACTGCTATGTATCTGTGTAGGTCACCACTAGATTGAAGCTTCTTATGTCAGATGATGCAGATGAAGATAGTAAAACCTACTTGTTGGAGGACAACACAAGGTAAACTCACACATATACACTAGGATCAGTTACAAGAAATTTTTTTTTAATTAAAACTGCACTCTTCACCTTTCACTGTTTCCAAACTGCAGCCATCCTATCATAGTTGAAGAGATCCCTTCTTCTCAAGATAAGAGCCCTCCAAAAGTAAAACCTCCTGCAGAACTTCTTGAGAATGCAAATTTCCAATTTCTGCATGACTATTATTAGTTCACCTGTGGGATGCAGCTTAGCTTTTAAGGCTCAAAATGTGTTCTCCAATTCAACATCATGTTGTAAATCCACCCATTCTCACCCTGGCCCCTCCTTTTTTTTCTTGTATTTTGTGAGCATTCACCCTGTATTGGTTGTGTTAGCAAAAAAGCAGGGTAGGTTTTATAACATCTGTTCACATTTTCTTTTCACCTCTTTTGTTATTAGATTATGTGGATGTTCACAAGGGGCGCAAATCTTTGTATTAGTGTGAAGAGAGAAAAGTTACCATTTGTAAAATAATGCTAGGAGTTGATCACTTAGATTTTGTTCTTCTGCCCTCAAATTTCACGTTGTAGAAATCATTATATTACCATTTTTGAAAGAGCATCATTCTTTGTACGTTTGTTAAACTTTGTCTCTCTTTTTTTGTTAATTTTAGATCTACTGTATCAATTTTTACTTCATATATTTACTGTCATGGCTCCAGGGGTTCTCACAACTAACTACTTATGGACTCAATACAAAAAGAAATATGATTTTGAATTCTTATATTTTAATTATTGTTATTCTAATTATGTTCAATTAATAAGTTCCGATGTTTATGACTTATTTTTATACTAAATTCTAGTGAAGGATGTTTATTCTTACAAATATCTTTGATTTCAATATTCAAATATAGTTTTTACTAGAGATAAAAACCTTTATTTCCAGGCTTTAGAATTCGTCCAATAGTCATGAAAAATAGGTAAAAGTAATGTAAACACAAGATTAAATAATAATTAGGGGTGGGCATGGATTGGATTTTTAATGATCCAATCCACATCCATTTTAGATCTAAATAATTGGATTAAATTTTTGACCAAAATCCATTTTTTTAGCAAAAGTAGTTTGGATTTTTTTTAAATCCATATCCAAATATTTAGATCAAGATTTAAATCCAATCCAAATATTTGGATAGAGTTCAAAATCCAGAATCCATTTTTTATAAAAGAAATTTAAATTGAATTTTTTAAAACTTGTATCATTAAGGCCTGGATGCCCCGGATGGGCCTGATGACCTGGACGGACCCAACGACCCGAACGAGCCCGATGACCAGGACGACCTAAACGGGCCCGACAACCCGAACGGGCTCGACGACCTGGACGGGCCGGACAACCGGACGGGCCGGACAACTCGGACGGGCCTGACAACACGAATAGGCTCGACAACACGAACAGGCTGGATGACCCGAATGGGCCCGATGACCCGGACGGACCAGACGACCCGGACGAACCCGTCCAAACAGTCGGGCCTAATCGGGTAGTCGGGCACGTTTGAGTCGTCAGGCTCGTCCGGGTCGTCAAGCCCATCTGGGTCGTCGGGCAAGTACGGGTCGTCAGGCCAGTTCAGGTCGTCGGACCCGTCCGGGTCGTAGGGCTCGTCCAGGACGTCGAGCCCGTCTGGGTCGTAGAGCACGTCCGGGTCAACGCGCCCGTTCGTGTAATCATGCCATTTGGGTTATAAGGCCCTTGTAGGTCGTCAGGCTCGTCTAGGTCGTCGAGCCCCTTTGAGTCGTCCGAGTCGTCAGGTCTGCCTGGATTATCGGGCCCATCCGGGTCGTCCGGCTCGTTCGTGTCGTCGTGCCAATCCGGGTCGTAAGGTCCGTGTAGGTCGTCAAACTCGTCCGGGTCGCCGGGCCCGTCCAGGTCATCCGCCCCATCTGGGTCTTCGGGCCCGTTCGGATCGTTGCGCCCGTCCAGGTCTTTGGGCTTGCCTGACTCGTTCGGGTCTTTGGGCTGCCTAACCTATTTTCGTCATTGGTCCTGCCTGGTCCGTTCGAGTCTTCAGGTCCGCATGACCCTGTCGGGTCTTCGGGTCTGCCTGACCGTTCGGGTCTTCGGGCCCGCCTTACCCGTTCGATACTTCGAGTTCGCCTGACTTGTTCGGGTCATCGGGCCCGCCTGACCTGTTCGGGTCTTTGAGTCTGCCTGATCCATTCGGTTCTTCGAGCCCGCTTGACCCATTTGGGTCATCGGGCCCGCTTGGCCCGTTCGGGTCTTCGGGCCCACCTGGCTCATCAGGTCATTGGGCCCGCCTGCCCCGTTCGGATCATCAGGCTCACTTGAATTTTTTGGATCGTTGGGCTCGATTGACTCGTTCGATTTGTTGGGCCCGCCTAGCCCGTTCATATCTTTAGGCCTACCCAACCTCTTATGGTCGTCGGGCCTGCCCGATCTGTATAGATCGTCGAGCAAGGCCTGTCCATGTCTGAATTTAGCATACTCCATCTCAACCTTTAGTCTGACCCAACTAAAATTTTAAATTGAAAATTTGGATTGAATTTTTTGGATTATCCATATTTAAAATTCTTGATTTATAAAATGGATATCCAATCCATAAAATATATAAAATGTAGATTAGATTGAAATCCATATCCATTAAATGGATTTTAAATGGATTGGATTTTTAATAAAATGGATTATAAATGGATTGGATTGGAGCAAAAGTGGATTGGATCAATAAAATTAGATTTTTTGTCCACCCCTAATAATAATTAGTGCGAACAGAAAACTAATAATTACATTAGTATGAATATAACGGTGATCATTATACTTAACTAATGATTAAATCTAATGTGAACACTAATCCTATGATTACACAAAGTTAACTTTCTTAATCATTGTTAGAGAAGTGTCCAACACCCTGTGATTTTGATTAAGTGTTAAAAATAAGCATAAAAGCATGACTATGCTTCTTCTGAACGAAGATGGCTTAAGGCACAATAGAGCATATGCAAGTGTTTTGTTGGAAAAATGATACAACACTATGTAGTCCTATTTTGCATCTGACAAACCATAAATGCTCACAAACGATAAAGCACATAGAAGTGAACAAGCCTCGTACTAAAATAAAAACACATAAAAGGTTATTATATGTTGTAGGACATGTCTACCACTTCTATTTGACAAAAGAAATCCATTAGACAAATGACAAGTAATTAACATTAGATGGACATTCTCCAAGTTGCTCTCTTTTGTGAGACATATGTTATTGACATGGGACATGCTCCTAATGGAGAGAATTTCTCCTTAGTAACAGCCATGTGCCATGCTCCTAATGGAGAGGATTTCTCCTTAGTAGTGGCCATGTGTCATGCTTCTCATGAAGAGAATTTTTCCTTGGTCTTCAAGTTAGAAAATTAGGGTTTTGCTTCTACAATTTGGAGACACCTTTAGGGTTACCTAAGCTTATTAATAGAGGTGTCTCCCTTCATGTAATTCACCTTTGATTTGATTAAAGTTATATTGCCAATTTTTTGCCATACTACTCAACTTAGGTCACCAAGGTTAAAACACCCCTTCTAGGTTTCCTTTAGCCACCATTCCTTAAGATTTGGCCTAACTTCTCTTGAGATTACTCAAACACCACCATAGCCTCTCTCCCTTGGTTGAGTCATATAGTTTGGAGGAGAAGCCATCATCTCATCACATCAAAACCATCATATGCACACCATATTTCCATCACTATCAAGCTTCTACAAACGATCACCCACTATGATGCATAGATACGATACATGTATCGGATACGACACGTATCCGATACGTCAATACATTCATTTTGGAAAATAATACGACACGATACGTGATAGATACATGATATATGAATATTGAAAAATGTGTACAATAATTCTTAAAAACATAATAAATATATGATTGTTCTTGTGTTAATCCAAATTAAAACTATATGTACTAAAGTTATCAACATAAAAAATATAAATTATTGTCATCATAAAAGTACCACTATAAGAAAACTCTTAAATAATGACCAATTTTAGTAACCAAAAATATATTAGAGATCAATTTCCTAATTAGAGACCAATTTATAGACTAATTATTTTGGTAGCCAAAACCTTGGTAGCTAATGTTTGTGACTAATTTAAAAATCAATTATTTTGGTAGTCAAAATCTTGGTAACTAATGTTAGTGACAAATTTAGAAATCAATTTATAATAAAAATTATTTTAATTATCAATTAGAGACTAATTATAATTTTGTGGAACTATTTTAGTTGCCAATAATTTTTAGTTTTTAAATTGATACTTAAATTGGTCATTATATAGTGACTAATTATTTTTGTTACTAAAATTGATCATTATTCAAAGATTTTATTGTATTGTACTACGACTTTGTAAATGAGATACTTCACTGATTAGTATCGATAAAGTATCCTAAAGTATCATATACGGATACGTGTTGGACACGGATACGTGACCCAAATTGAAGTATCGGTACATTATAGATCACCCATTTGGGAGCCTCTCCTAGTCATATAGCTTGGAAGAGTTTATCCCATCAGGAAGTTTTATAAATTTCATATTAGATTTTCTAACCTTCGGCCACACATCTCTTAGACTTCTAGGAAATTCAAAAGCATACTTAAGTCTTCTAAAATATTTTATAATCTCTTAAAATTTACAAGTTCTTAATATTTTCAATAATCTTAAATTTTGCTTTGAATTTATTTCTAATTTCCTCCTCTTATATTTCTCTTGTTAGGTCTCTTTAATCATCTTCTTGTTAGACTTAGTTAGACAAAGGAAATATTGTAGAGAGAGTATTGTTTCTTCAAAATAGACAAAATACAGTAATATTTTATAATGCATAATTATCAGAAACAAAATATTAGGATTATCTACATTACGCTATGTATAAATACCTTTGCGTAAAAGTTTATTATTCAATACCAATAACGAGAAAAAGGGAGATAAGAGAGAGAAAAAGAAAAATAATACTTTATTTTTTTGGTTTTATTTGGGTTGTGAATTGAGTGTTTTGTAAACACTTTTTTTTTGTAATTTTCTCTTTCAAATAAAAGGTTTGTAGCAACCTGAAGACGTAAGCATAATTGGTTGAACTTCGTTATCTATTTTTTGTACTTATATTGTTTCCATAATTCTAATTATAGGTAATGTGCGTTATTTGCTAACAACTAGTATCAAATTCAGATTGTAACTATTGTTTTTATTATAAACGATCTATATGGAATCAAATTTGAGTTGGAGTAATGGCTACAGATGAAGGAAAGGTAAAAATTGAAAAGTTCGATGGTGCGAACTTTGGCTTTTGGAAGATGCAAATTGAAGATTATTTGTATCAGAAAAAAATTGTATCAACCTTTCTCAAGAAACAAACTAGAGGACGTGAAAGATGAAGATTGTGCTCTTTTTGATAGATAAGCCCTCGGAGTTATCTGTTTGATGTTATCTTGCAATGTTGCATTCAACATTGTAAAAGAAACAACCACAACAAATCTAATGGCAACTCTTTCTAGAATGTATGAAAAGCCTTTAGCCTCAAACAAAGTTCATTTGATAACACGGTTGTTCAATTTCCAAATGAGAGAAGGTGCATCAGCAACACAACATCTCAATGAACTCAATATAGTTCCAATTGAATTCTATTGGAATAGAATTTAATGAAGAAGTACGAGCTTTGATTTTTTGTATTCCCTACTAGAAAGTTGGAATGCTACTGTCACTGTTGTGAGAAGTTCATCGAGATGTAATAAGTTGAAATTTGATAATGTTCGTGACTTGATTCTCAGTGAAGACATCCGATGAAGAGAGTAAAGTGAATCGTCAACCTTTTTAGTTTTGCACACAAAGTCAAGAGGGAGAAATTTGACTAAAGGATATAGACGTGGTAAATCCAAGGAAAGGAGGTATAGGTTCAAAAACCCTCATAACTTCCATAACTCAAAGACAGTTGAGTGTTAGAATTCTGGAAAGACTAGGCATTACAAAAATCAAGATGTGAAGGCAAAGGTAGATCTTGGTTCTACCTCTAGAGCATCCTTTCATGCCACATCACAGAAAGAATTCTTCGAGAATTATGTCCTTGGAATCCTTTGTAAAGTTTACCTTGGCAATGAACAATATTGTGAGAATGTTGACAAGGTGTAGTAAAGATTAAGTTAAATGGATCAATATGGGAATTGAAGAATGTTAGACATATTCTTGACTTGACAAAGAACTTAATCTCAGTAGGCTAGTTGGTTGATGAAGGTTATACGATAGTATTCCATGGAGATCAATGGAAGATTTCAACGGGTGTAATGACTTTTGCTCGTGGTAAAAAAAAAAAAGTGGTACTCTTTACAAGACTACTAAAGCATGTCATTTGATTGCAACTACAACAAATGAAAATTCTAATATATGGCACCAAAGGTTAGGCCATATGAGCAAGAAAGGGATAAAGATCATGCACTTAAAAGATAAACTATCAGGTCTCTAATTAGTAGAAATTAACATGTGTGAATACTGTATCCTTGAAAAGCAGAAAAGAGTTAGGTTTCGGACAAGTAGAAGAACCTCAAAGATAGAGAGACTTGAGCTTGTTCACTCTGATGTTTTGGGGGCCAACGACTATCTCATTCATTAGTGGGAAACAATACTTTGTGATTTTTATAGATGATCACTCTAGAAAGGTATGAGTTTACTTTCTAAAACACAAGTCATAAGTATTTGATGCTTTCAAGATTTGGAAAGTCATTGTAGAAAATGAGACAAAATTGAAGATCAAAAAGCTTAGAATGGACAATGGTGGTGAATAGGAAGACAATAGATTTAAGAAATTTTGTTATGAGCATGGGATCAAAATGGAGAGGATTGTGCCGAGTACACCTTAACATAATGGTGTAGTTGAGCATATGAATCAAACATTGACTAAAAGAATCAAAAGCTTGTGTTTGCAATCAAGCTTACCAAAGTAGTTTTGGGTGGAAGCATTCAACACAACAACTTTCTTGATCAACTGAGGTCCATCGATACCATTAGAGCCAAAAATACCATAAGAGGTATGAAGTGGAAAGAGGTCAAACAATCACATCTTAGCATTTTTTGTTATGTATCATATGTGCACATTAATGATCAAAAAAGGAATGAACATGATCCTAAATCAAAGAAGCGGACTTTCATCTGTTAAGGTGAAGATGAGTTTGTCTACCATCATGGGATAATGAAAACATAGAGGTTGTTTGTAGTATAAATGTGATCTTCAATGAAAAAGTAATGTAAAAGGATAAAGATAATACATACATTGTAAACTTAGAAAAGAGTAGTCCAATGAATGTAGAGGTGGATGATGTCCCCGAAATTCCTATAATTGATACTCCTCAGCCAGAGGAATCAATTGAAAATAACAATGAGCAACACCTTAACACACTAAAGCCTTCTACGTTAATTCTTGCTTTGAGAAGTTCTTTTCGACCTCATAAGCCTAATAGGAAATACCTAAATTAGAGCCTGAAAACTATAAGAAGCATGTTAGATTTTAGATGCTAGTAAGTGGGTGTTTGTTATGAAAGATGAGATGATGTCTTTAATATCCAATCAAACATGGAAACTAGTAGACTTAACTATTGAAAAAAATGCACTTCACAACAAAGAGGTGTATCGAGTAAATGAAGATCATGATGTGATGACCTTGATGAAGCTCCTTGGACGCAATGAATGGTAGAATGAGTCTTCATGGCAACCATGGACGCGGAAGCATAGTGTTTAGGATATGTGTTGGTTGTAGAATGGATGGTGTGCAGGGAGATCTTCAGGAGGTTTGGCCAACCTAAGGATTTGTTCACTTGACCAGATGGATTTGTGGGAGGGAGAGAAGATGGGTTTGAGTGAATTTGAGAGTGAAATATGCGTTGTTTTTTTAAGGGATTTAAAGGTGATTGTGAGTAAATTTGGAAGTAAAGTTTGTGAGAGTTTGAGTGATTTGATTGATGTAATAGATAAAACAAAAAATTCTAATATATAGAAAAAAGAGATTACCATTTTGCCCTTTAAGTAATAAGTAGTATAAATTAGTATTTGTATGAGTTATAATAATTTTTTAAATTTTTATTTAATACTACACTTTAAAGAAATACATAACAATAATTAATAGAATAAATTAATTTAGTTGTAGAAAGGAAGTTGTATGAATGAAGCCACCACAAAGGATCAGATCCACAAAGAAGGGATCCAATCCACTCCCCACTTGCCCATATCGGATCCAGGAAAGAAAAGATCCGTTCCAAAAACATGAGGGATTGGATCTACAATTTTGGGATCGATCCAACACATGAAAAAAAAGGTAATTTTTGCTAGTGCAACACGTGAAAAGAAAAAGGTGACAATGGATAAAAGGGTAATTTGGTAGAGCAATCCTTCAAATTTGCCCAATACACATGAGATGAAAAAAATCACTCATCCTCTAAATCACTGCAACTACTCGCCCTTATATCATCCCAAACGAACATCTATTTTCCCTGATGATCCATCCTCTCAATTCAGCTGAAATAGAAAATTCGCAAAAGCGAACAGGCCCTAAAGGAGGAAGGCTAGAGGAGAGTTCTAGGTGAGCACTTTAACTAATGACTCTCAAAGGCAAAACTCATAGAATCTCAACATAATAACTTTGCTAAATTCAAGAGTGCCCTTTAAAATGCATGGAGACTTTCATTTATAGTAGAGATCATCTCCTAAAATGAAAACGAAATGTAAGACTAAATGGAATGCAAATGCAAGGTGGATTACATGCCATGTGATGTGCCACACGTTCCTCATTTAACACATATACTAAATGTGCAACTCATGGCTAAGGCTAGATGTAAACTTGGTCTATACTTATGTAATTGGGCTTGAATGGACCCAATTGCAAAAGCTAGAAGAATTATGATCCAAAACTACTTCTAGTAATTTTACAATTTATTTTTAAAAGCATGGCCTAAACAATTGGCCCAAAAATAAATCTATTCTAATGATCTAAGACAAGCCCATCATATCTTAATATCCTCCTTGATCCAAGAAAATAACATTTGAAGCCTATGAAGCCCATTGGACCCTTGATCCATGCCCTCTTGTATCTTCCATATCATGCTTCTAATGATTGGGCCTTTGATTAGGCCTATAGTTGGGTCCAAGTCATCATGATGACTCCAAGAGATACAAAGCCCAATTAGTTGTCAAAGGATTTCAACAAAAGGAAGGAATTAACCACACATAAATCTTTGTTCTAGTTGTGAAACATATTACTATCAAGATTGTCTTAAGTATTGTGGCTTGTGAATAGCTCTACCTTGAGCAATTAGACGTAAAGACTGCATGTCTTCATGGAGGCTTAGATGAAAAGATTTATATACATCGCCCAGAAGATTTCTCAGAAGAAAGGAAAATGAATATTTGTGTTAGATTAAATAAAAGTTTATATGGTTTGAAGCAAGCTCCAAGACCATGGTATAAGAAGTTTGAAAGCTTCATGCACAAGGAAGGTTTCAATGTCTTAGCAATTTTTATTATAAGTTCGCATTAATGATCAAAATTTGGATGTTATGAATGACAAACTTGGTGGATGATTTTTGTTTTATATTCTTTTAATATTTAGTACTACACTGGTCTTGTTAATAATCTTCCTAAATCTTTGAGATTTCCACTTATCTACAAAATATAAACCAAATATTTATCTTTTCCAAATTTATTAAATAAAACTTGAAATATGAAAAGATAATAATAAAATAACAATAAAAGATATAAAAAAAGCACGATGATGCCAATTATCAAATATTCAAAATAATTTGATATGATAGACTTGGGTCCAGCGAAGAAGATCCTTGGAATGGAAATCACGCAAGATAAGAAAAAAGGAATTTTGCGATTATCTCAAGAAGAGTACATCAACCGTGTTTTTCACAGATTTAACAAGGAAGATGCCAAGTTAGTTAGCACACCTTTGGCTAGTCATTTTCATTTATCTAAGAACCAATAACCTTAGACAAATGAAGAAAGAGAAATCATGGCTAACGTATATGCTTCAGTTGTTGGAAGTTTGATGTACGCTATAAGACCCGTGAAAAATTAAATAATTAAATAAATAATTAATTAATAAATGCGGGTAGTGGGAACCCAATTACTATCTTTTCACACATATAGTTAATTATCTCACATGCAAGCTTTCCTTCTCACACCTTATGCTCAATTACTCAGTATTATGTGCCAAATTTCCAAATAGCCACAACCAAAACCCAACACAAAGCAAAATCGGTGCGTCTGCCTACACTTTATGTGTCGCCTAGCAGTAGTTCAAGTGTCGTCAGGCGGTGCATAGAAATTCTAGGTGTTGCCTAGATTTTTCCTGCACCAGTATGAATTCTAAGACCCTAATTAGTAGTTCATGTATGCATTTCGTCATATTTTTCACGTTCTATCAAACTTACATATTTCTGGCTTGTTCAAATATATTATAACTTTTCATGAAAAACAACACACCATTCATAGCCAGGCATATTCTCTAATTCCCCAATCCCCACATGAACCCTAATTTCCCAATCATACCACAAATCATACAATTATCACCAATTCATACAATCTCTGACATGTAAAACATAAACATGTTTATTATAACACCCTATTTAATTAATAAAGTTAATTAAAGGAAGCGTTACACAGGATAATACAGAAGCGCATTCCTGGAGTATAAATACCACTCCGTATAGTAACCAAAGCACACCACGATGCCAAAAAGAAAACATAAAGGCTAAAAGAAAAGTCCAAAATAGAAGTCAATCCAAAGGCTAAGCAGCGGAACCATCACCTCCTTGTTGACCACAGGTGTTCCTCGCATTTGCTCACATCAACAAGTTGATGATCATCGCAAAAGAGAGAACCACACAACAGAACACACAACAAATAACATAAGGGTAAGCTAGAGCCAAAAAAAATAGCTTTATCATGCAATCAGATATACACTTTCACAGTCAATTACACATACATCACCCAAGCATGTTATGACCTTCCTAACAATACACTAAGACTCGACACGACTCATCCGGATTACATATAATCTAGTCGAATTCAGCGGATGCTTGCACTTGTGGTGGATTACCCTACTCACCCCCGAGCTAAGTGTTACAAGTGTTACAATGTCTCAATCCCCCCACACAAAGTTAGCCCTTAATGAGTTTCAGGCCTCCTGCTACTCTCACCTCCGCTCTAAGTGAGACTAACTGACTCCTTAGAGTGTTAGGATGCAACCTTACCTTGAATCCTTACCAAATTATATAGATGGGGCACCACCATGAACTCCCACTAATAGGGGTCATTGAATTACGTCCTGACCACTGAAGCACGACCCTGAAATCTCACCTAGAGATTTCAAGGAATTACGTATTGACCACATACTAATCATATTCAAACAACCAAGTAATATATATATATATATATATATATATATATATATATATATATATATATATATATATATTTATCATGCATATACATCTCATGTCAACCTTTTTAATCAACCTCTTTTATATTCCAGGTCAAACCAATACCAACTCCTCATACTCCATCCATGAATATATGACTTTAACTCATCTCATTACCATGCCACTTTCATAACCAACCACTTCATGTTCATTACATGCCAAGAATTATCCAAGTTCGTCATTCACAACTCATACACCCTCCCACTCATGCATATTCCTTCCCCTCATACCATTATATAACAATCCAATTAAATAACAAACATCCAAGAACAGGGAAAACACCAAACCAGAATGCACTCTCGCCTAGCTCTTCGCTCAAGCTGAAGGGTCTCGCTCATGCGAGAGTGACTCTCGCTCAAGCGAGCTCCCTTCGCTTAGGCGAGAGCTCGACAAGCTGGAACAGTGGCCATTCGCACCATCTCGCTTAGGCGAGTTCTCCTCGCCTGAGCGAGGCATTCCCTCACTCAAAACCAAGAAGGCCCACCTGAGCGACAGCTCGCACAAAAGGCCTAGGCGAGCCTCTACCAGCCTCGCTTAGGCGAGACTAGCTCTCTTGGGCGAGACTATTAGTTCTCGCCCCTGTCCTCACCTGCAACAGTCCCATTTTCGCACAAAACCACGAACACAAGCACTTCGCATGTTCATAGTAACATATAACTCATACAACACTAGGCAGAATCTAGAATAGGCCAAACAAATCATTTAGGTTTAATTACTCGAATCATACCCATTTTGGTTCGCAAATTTCAAAATGGTACCCACTTTGAACTTTGTCTCAATTTAGTACCCAATTTTGATTATTGCATCAATGTAGTACCCTCCGTTAAATCTTCACAAACGTCGTTAACTACTTTGCCACGTGTCAGCCTCTGGATTTTTTAATTTTTATAATTTTTTTTTTATAATTTTTTTTTATTTTATAATTTATTTTTTTGAATTTTTTTAGAAAAAAATTTTTTTTTGCCATGTGTCAAACCCTTGATGTGACACGTGGCATTGTCAGTGACACGTGGCAAGGTATCGTCACGTGTCAAGGTACCTGGCAAGTGTCATTGTCTTCATTTCAACTTAGTCCCCACATGTGTCTATTTATTTCAATTTAGTACCCATATATGTTTATTTGTTTCAATTTAGTACCCAATTTATTTGTTTGAATTTTATTCAAATATTTTTTTTAAATGGAGAAATATTGTATCTCTTTTAAGACAAAATTTATTATTTATATAAATGTTATAGTGATATTTGTTACTAAAAATGAGTTATAAAATTAAGTATTGAAATTTATATTAAAGTTAATAGTAAAAGTCATGAATAACATATTTGTAAGTCATTTTTAATAAAAAATATAAATATAACATTTATATAAATAATAAATTTGGTTTTAAGGGAGACACAATATTTCTCTATTTTGTAAAAAATTATTCAAACAAAATTAAAACAAATAAATTGGGTACTAAATTGAAACCAATAAATATATATGGGTACTAAATTGAAACAAATAGACACATGTAGGGACTAGGTTGAAATGAAGACAATGACACTTGTCAGGTACCTTGACACGTGGCGATACCTTGCCATGTGTCACATCAAGGATTTGACACGTGGCAATTTTTTTTTTTAAAAAAGAATTCAAAAAAAAAATAAAAATTCAAAAAAAATTCAAAAAAATTCAAAAAAAATTAAAAAAAATTAAAAAATAAAAAAATCCAGAGGCTAACACGTGGCAAGGTAGTTAACGCCGTTTGTGTAGACTTAACGGAGGGTACTACATTGATGCAATAATCAAAATTGGGTACTAAATTGAGACAAAGTTCAAAGTGGGTACCATTTTAAAATTTTCGAACCAAAATGGGTATGATCCGAGTAATTAAGCCAATCATTTAAAACAAAAAGCCCTAACTTCCTTTACTTGGAATAAGCTAGTATAGGACCTTGACACCAACCACGGACACAACAACTTTAGGAATATGCTTAGAAGCTGGAAAAACAACGAAACAGATCACAAGATAAGCTCGCTACAGAACCTTAGCTGTGAAAATACGAAAATATACTAAGGGGGAAGTGGTATGAGTCAGAGAGTAACTTACACGGGGAAAGAATAAACTTGAGCGGACTTGACGGAGGTTGGAGATCAAACCCTAGCAAAGGGTTGTGATTGCTCTAAAGGGGATGGAAGAACTATTTCTGCAAAGTGAATGGGATGAAAGTGTTAGGGCAGACTTAGGGTATGTTTTCCCTTTGGGTCAGCCTTAGGCCCAACCGATTAAAGGCAGCCCTTAACATAAGGGGTTAGAATTTAAGTGGGCCTTACATTTATAATTTGATATAAAACTCCAACCAGGCATTACCAAAATCGCAGAACTCCACGAAATAGAACAATTGACCAAGCCAGTTCGTGTCGCCTGGTGGGCAGCGCATAGCCATCAGGCGGTTCATGGAGAAAACCCAGAAACTGGGTTCTAAAGCTTAAGTCGCCCTACGGGTCATCAACGCCGCTAGGCAATTTCTGGAAATTTCCAGAAACACGAGCCTTTTACGCATTTTTAACAAGATTCAAGGCACCCATGCATATAAATCAATCCAGAATGGTACAGTTCATAATGAAGCACGTAATAGAGCTCCCTTAACCTGGATGTTTTTCCCGCACCAATTCTCTTCTAAAGTCCCTTTTTGATTCAAATTGGTTCCACGTCCTCTCAAAATAATCACACAATTGACATACATAAGACTCGAATCCAAGTACTCTCAACACAATCAAGTACTCTCAACCATTTGAGCTAGTACTATTCCACGTCATAAAAGTTAGCCTTAAATGTCATAAAGGCTCTACTACCTGTATTTATTAATTAATTAATTATTTATTTAATTATTTAAATTCTCTAGGTCTTACATGTATGAATATTATATATATATATATATATATGTGTGTGTGTGTGTGTGTATATGTTTATATGTTAGCTCACACTATCTGCTTGTGTTTGGTGATGATCGTGTAATGTGTTACATGGGAGCAGATGATGTTGTCGGTGGTTCTTCTGAGGCATAACATCAAAAAGGGGCTAGCGAGGAAAAACTTTTACGGGGTTTTATTATTTATGGATTTTGGATTTTGTAAACATTTACTTTTAACAGATTATGGGATGTAATAGGCAATTATAAATTGTGGTTTTGAATTATTACGATAATAAATGTTTTAAATTTTCCCGCGTTTTGGGAAAAGATAGTATAATAAATGAGGTTTTATTTCTATATTCTATTTTATTTATTTAAAATTAGTAATATCCGACCGTGATGTTACATTGTGCTGATTTGATTATTGTATGATTCAAGAGTCATTGTGTGGTATTTTTGCATACTTTGAAAGTGTAATATGGTGAACTCTGGAAATCTTTTGAAATAGTGCAAAGTCAAGCTCGGGTTGCCTTGACTAACTGGATGTAGCTTAGGTTTGAGTGAACGAGTATAAAAATCTTGTGCATTGCTCTTTTCTCTAACCTTTATCTCTTGTATTACATTTTAAAGTTTAAAGAATTTTGATTTGAATAATCATTTTGACATTCTTGTGTGATATGGCATTATCTGTAGCTTTTCTCATGTTTGTCTAACTTATTTGAACCTATCTTGATTGATCTTTCATAATGTCCTGACTTAAATCACAAATTTGCATTTATGTATTTTTCCCAATTTTTCAGACGATTATTTTTGTGATTTAATATGTTGCTTCTATCAGTATTGTATCCGTTTAATGAAATCACTCAAATATCTTTGTTTTTAATCGATTGAAAGTGTCAAGTCTAGGAGTGTTTGCATCCATACTTGGTGGTTGATTTGATTCAATTGAAAACTGCTTTAGGCTTTTAAAAGTCACCATATTTTTTAACTAGCCCATTCAATCCCCCTTCTTAACATTTCAACCATTTCAATACTTACACTAAATTCTGAATGTTCGTGCCACATTCATAATATGTTGTTGTTTTCTTTCCACTCTCTCATTTTGTTATGTAATAGTTGCATAATATGTCTTATAAGTGTATAGAACGCATTAATTTTACATATAATTTGACACTTATCATGCTTTAATTGATCATATTTTATAAGAAAACAACCTTTTTTGCTTTAGATTACAGAATGAAGAGTAGAGAAGTAAGAAAATAAGAAAATCGATGTCTTTGTGATTTTTTTTGTAGATATTTCCAAAGAATTTAAGGATGTGCAACTTAAGCCCCAAAAACGGTGTTGAGGGCTACAAAGGCGATTAAGGAAATACTCATGAGGAAGAAACCTTAAGCACCTGCTTGAGGAAAGGTAGTTACTGCTCGAGCCCCAAAATGTGTTGTTGAGTGCTAAGAAAGGTGGTTTCGAAAGATATGGAATCTAAGTTTTGCAGTTGAGCCACAAGATGACATTAAGCACTTAAGGCGGTTAAGAGAAAACCTTACATAGAGGAAAAACTCTGTGACTGAGTGCCAAAGCTGAAGTTGAGTATTGCTCTGAACATTTTATAAATACATACTTCATCTCCTTATTTTAAGCATTGAGTGGAGAATTAAACATGTAATAGGAGAATAGGAATACAATATTGGAGGCTCAAAGGATATACTTTGATTGTAAATCTTTTGTTTACATGTTGTTGGAATTGTGTCTTAATATAATTATTTAATTGATTTGCATGCAACTGCTTTTAGACTAATTAGTTACACGAGATGTCTACCGATCAATCATATTGAATGTCCACAATAGACATAACCAATCAAGCTATAAGTCCGTCTAGCCCTTAGTTATTTCATCGGTGCCCTTAGTTATTTCATCGGCCAGTCTATACATATCACTTGCCAAAAGAATAAGTAACTAAAATATATGACACACCTTTCGTTGTATTGCGTTGGAATTGAATTTTACTTATTGAAGTTTGGACTTAAAATATTTTGGGTTTTCTTAAACAGATTCTCTACCTTGATTAAAACAAATATTAATTATTATTTGCACTAATTAAAATCATAAACAAATTTAATATGCCCTTTGATATAACATTAATAAAAGAGGCTCGTATATAAATTTATAAATAAGGAAATATTGAACTAAAAAAAAATCTTAAATAATGATCAAATTTAGTGATAAAAAATAATTAGTCATTATAGTGACCAATTTATATACTAATTTATAAACTAAAAATTATTGGTAACTAAACTGGTTTCAAAAAATTATAATTGATTTATAAATTAGTAACGAAAATAGTTTCTATTGGTCTTCAAATTGGTCCCTAACATTGAGATTCCATATAAATTAGTAACGAAAATAGTTTCTATTGGTCTTCAAATTGGTCCCTAACATTGATTTATAAATTAGTAACGAAAATAGTTTCTATTGGTCTTTAGTTTAATCTTTGTGCTTGCCGTTAGGGTTCCTCGTAATAATCTCGTGCTCCCTCTTTATTGAGATTTTCAGCTCTTAAACCTGCTTCTGGAGCTGTAGTGCTCATTTGCTTAAGTGTCGGAACTTTCCGCTAGCTTATTTCAAGGTAAGGGAAGCTAGGGTTTCGAGTTTTAAATCATTTTTGGCCTATTTTAAGTCTTCTTGGTGTTTGTATAGATTATACGTTGTTGTGAATATGTGGGATGCCTTGCGTGGTTGTTTGAGTGTGGAAATGTGATTGTTGCAGGTGAGAATAGGGACGAGAACTGATAATCTCGCCCAGGCGAGCCAGGCTCACCTAAGCGAGACAGGCAGAGGCTCGCCTAGGCCTTCTACGCGAACTGTCGCTCAGACGGGTCATCCTTGTTTTGAGCGAGTTGATGCATCACTTAGGCGAGGAGAGCTTGCCTAAGCGAGCTAGTGCGAATGCTCCCTGTTCCTCTTTTCGAGCTCTCGCCTAGGCGAAGGGAGCTCACCTGAGCAAGAGTCCCTCTCGCCTGAGCGATACCCTTCAGCCTGAGCGAATAGCTAGGTGAAAGTGTGTCCTGGTTTGATGTTATCTCTGTTCTTGGATGTTTGACATGTATTTGATTGAGTTATTATATAATGGCATGAGATGAATGAATATGCATGTGTGAGAGGGTGTATGAGATGTGAATGATGAACTTGGATAATTCTTGGTATGAAACGAAACATGAAATGGTTGGTTATGAAAATGACATTGTATTGATATGAAATAAAATTCTATATTCATGGATTGAATATGATGAGTTGGGTATGGATTTGATATGAGATATGGAATGATTCATGGGTAAGAAGTGATGAATTTTGACATGGTATTGGCATGAGGTACAATTCTATATTGGTGGATTTGGGAAGGATGAGTTGTTATTGATTCAACATGGAATATGAATGAGGAATGGTTATAAAGGTTGGTATGAGACTTATATGTGTGGTAAATATTACTTTATTGATTGAGTATGTTTGGTCTGTGTCAGTGCGTAATTCCATGAGCCTTTAGGTGAGACCTCATGGCAGTGCTTCAGTGGTCGGGACGTAATTCCATGACCCCTGTTAGTGGGAGTTCATGGTGGTGCCCCATCTATATAATTTTGTAAGGATTCAAGGTAATGTTGCATCCTGACACTTTAAGGAGTCAATTAGTCTCACTTAGTGTGGACTAACTCTTGTGGTTAGAGTAGCAGGAGGCCTGAAACTCACTAAGGGCTAACCTTGTGTGTGGGGATTGAGACATTGTAACACTTGTAATACTTAGCTTGGGGGTGAGCAGCTCGGGGGTGAGCAGAGATATCTACCACAAGTGTAAGCATCCGTTGAATCCGACCAGATTATATGTATCTGGAGGAGTCGTGTCGAGTCTAGTGTATTGCTTGAGGAGTCATAACATGTTTAGATGACATATACTACTTGGATTGTGAAATAGCATGTGATTGCATGATAAATTGTTTTCTACTCTAGCTTACCCTTTGTTTGTTTGATTGCTTTGTATGTTGTTCTTCTACTTTTGCGATGATCATTAATTTATTGATGGGAGCAGATGCAAGAGGTACTCGAGGTCAACAAGGAAGAGATGATTCCGCTGCATAGTCTACCTGGGCTGGACTTTATTTGGGTTTTTCTTTAGGGCTATGGCCCTTGTACTAGTCTGTCCTTTAAATTCCTATATGATATTGTAGTATTGAAACTTGGATTTCATTGTTATAAACAATTTAGCCTAATTATTATATAATATTATCCATAAGTCAAAATTAAACTTAAATAATATACTACCAAATGTGTAACATTCAACGCGTTAATTATCTTATGCCATTTATATTCTTTTTTATGTTCTAAATGTATAATTATATTAAATATTAAATACTTAGAGAACGAATTGTATCATCCATAATAAACTATTTAACTCATGCAAAATAGTTTTTAGTAAAATATATTTATGTAAAATATTCAAACATGCCACCAAATGTAAATTCTCAACAAAACATTTTTTGAAATGACTATGAAACAGCACGTAGTAGTATATATCCTATCATCCACCGTCTTTGATGAAAATTTAGTTCATACATGCATAAGTATGTAATATCTACAATTTTTATAAATATATTTACCGACATTTGTTCGTATTTATGAATATTTATCGAAATATAAACTTTGAAATAAAAAAAAACTTTTATATATATATATATATATATATATATATATATATATATATGTATATATAATATTAAAGTGATTTCAAATTATTGGCACTCATGTAATAGAATGTTTCGATTTAAGTTGTTGAAGTTGAATTTTGTCAAGAAAATTAGGTTAAACTCTTGTAGAGAGACTCTTGCTATCACAATAATTCTATTTAGCTCAAGAAAATTGCCTCTCCTGAAAAATGATATTGTTTTATCTAAAAGAAATTGGTCTCAATCAAATGGTGATACAAGTACTTCATCACCACCTCCATTTTGTTAGCAAAAATGAATAAATAACTAATCATTTATTGTGTAAATTCTCCTTAAATTATTTATTATCTTTAGTAATTACATTTGGCATTGGTAAGAGAAATTTTATCATCTATTAATTAATGGTGTAACTACTTTGAGCTAAATCAATAAACAATAATTTTTTTTATATTGAAAAGAGAATACATCTTTTATGGTATTAATCATTGCTTAAAAAAAATAGTTATTTTTAAAATATTTGTTGAAACCCTAATACAGGGGTGGACAATAGTAGTAGGTTAGGCCAAAAAAATTAACAATTCTACATTAAAACTAAACTCTTATATTGTATGGAAATTCTATATTTTTGTAATTGTTGTGACGAAGAATAGCAAATTAAATAATAAATAGTTGCATTCATGGGTTGGGTTGAGATTCATACATATCATGCAATGCTATGCAAGTGCAACACAAAGGGTCAAAATTGAAAAGCAACGTTCGGATTGAAAAATAGAGAGAGAAAGAGAAAGTGGCACAAAAACAAAAGAGAAGAAGGATCATAAAAACCTTCCCATTTGCTTCCAAATACTATACTCCTTCCTTCCAAAGCAACGACACTCTTTGGAACCAATTCGCCGTTCTCTCTCTCTCTCTGCATCTCTTCAACAAGTCTCAGATTCTTTCCCTATTTATCTCGCCGCCATTGTCAATGCCGGCGGCCTCTCCGTGTGCGCCGCTGCTATAGCCGGAGATTCTGCGGCGGAGATTCTCGCGGCGGTTCCGTCGGATTTTTCTAGGGTTTTCTGATCGTTCGGTTTGCGCTCCGTGGCATCAACGCCCTAATGCCTCCGCCGCGCCGACGCGGAGCGAACAAGGCGAAGGCCAATGGTCACTTGAGGTTGGGCGATCTTGTGCTCGCTAAGGTTAAGGGATTCCCGTATTGGCCTGCCATGGTGCGCTGTCGATTATCGAACTTTATTTTGCGGATTTTCTTTTTCGAATTTTTTGTATATTTTTCAAATCTCTGTTATTCGATTCCGCACGGATGGGTGTAGTTTCGAGAAATTTTTCGTTTGAGGGGTTTTTGCATTCTTGGTAGGGATTTTCTTTTCTTTGAGTGGGTGCACGTGCTTTTCATTTTCTTGGTACTTCGATTGATCTCTGATTTTTGTTTTCTCGTTATATAATTTGTAGGAGTGTTATGATTATGCTTCATCTCTCTGTTTTTGGTGATTTTTCTGTATTGTTAAATTGTTAACTAACTTGCCGTTGATGTTGAATTTTCGCTTATTAGTTAATGCCGAGGTTACTGATTTTGTTTATTCTGTATCTTCAGATAAGCAGGCCTGAAGATTGGGATAAACCCCCTGATCCAAAGAAGTATTTTGTTCAATTTTTTGGGACCAAAGAAATGTGAGTCTCTTATTTTAATTCAAGCATTATAGTTTACCACATGGTTTTAAAGTGTAGTTGCGGCCCATTGTGGCCAATGTGGTTCGCAATAGCCCCTAAAGCTGTTGTGGCTACCACCGTAGCTGAGGCATTGCAGCCACATCATGCAATGTAGTCCACAATTTTAGCAATTTTAAACATTACATTAACAACGTGTGAACAGATAGGTTGTGAAGTTATTTAGTGGATGTTCATAAACTCTTCAGTCGCTGATAATGGCTAGGTTGTCAAGTAATTGAATGAACGTTGGCATATTAATAGAAAGGCCAGACTGATGTCATGAAGCCTCCCACTCACATAGGGCAGGTCCACTATGTTGGTCTATAGTAGAGGCAACCTTACCTGATTCCATGATCCGAACTTGTGGTCTCTGGGTCACATAGAGCTAATTCCAAATGTTGCACTCAGGCTCTCCGTAATGATGAAAAAGAGAAAAATGGTTATCATATGTATTAGCACAGGAGTAATAATAAATGTTAGTGGACAGTAATGTTGTTCAGAGCTGGAAAAGTAATACAAATGACTACTGGAGTTTGGAACTAACATCCTGACACTTTTTGGCTCACAGTTTGTCAAGTGGCTGTCTATTCTAATCCCTTTTGGTTATGATTATTGCTGGATGAAGCCCAAATACACAATTCTGCCACACTAGAAAACTAGAACACCCTAGATTTTCTATGGCCTAGATATGTTAACACAAGTTCATTAGAAAACTATATATTTTCCATATATGCACAATGCTTGTGAAAAGACATTTATCATTTCTCATTAATGCATGACCATATCAGTAGATGATAATCACAATCTACAAAAGGATGCTTGTGATCATTAAAAAAAATTTAGCCCATACTCCTACCCGTATCAAAATATATTATTTGTTCAATAGACATGTCCCCAAAGAGTTGTTCCAAGCAGTAGCATCTTGTAAGAGAGGAGGAAAGAAATTGATGGATACTATTAGTAGTTAGGTGTGTGCTAATTAGGTTAGTTGGGCAGGGTGAGACGGTAGAAGAAACAAGGCATATAGCATATATATATAATAGAATCAAGAGCTTCAATCTCAATAACTTTCAGAGTTTGGGTTTGAGCCTAATTGAACCCCAAAATTTAGCTCATGAGATGAGGGTTGCTCCTCACTTACATGCACTAGTTTGGGAAAATCTCTACTCAGTGTGAGATCTTCAACACAACTCAACTTTACCTTTTAATTTTGATGCTTTAGACTTGTTTTGATATGCTACTATGTGCAAGTGTGGGCAGCACTAGCTTTTATTTTATATTTTAAATTAAATTACTGTTTTAATTTAAGAGCACTTATTTTTCCATCTTCTATTTCCTTTTTGAGTTATTTTCTGTCAACAGCAAATGTGACTCATTTGAAAAACATGGCAACCCTCCCTTGCTTAAGTCTTAAGCACACAAATAGGACAGTAGTTGTGTATATACAAGGTCAAGTAATTTGTTTTTTTCCAAATACCTGAGTAATTTGTTTTTATGATATCTATTATGCTACTTATTTTACATTACTGTTTGTTGTTTAATTAGACTGATAGTCTTGCTTTTATCTTCTTACATTGTGCCTTTTCTTTTGTAGAGCTTTTGTTGCCCCTGCGGATATTCAGGTATTCACCAATGAGACTAAAACTAAGTTGTCTGCTCGGTGTCAAGGAAAGACAAAGTATTTCACCAAAGCCGTGAAGGAAATCTGTGCAGCATTTGAGGAGTTAGAGAAACAGAAAGCTAGTGGTTTGAAAGAGGACACTGATGATTCACATATAGGTTCGGGAACTCCTGTTGTTGGGGTATTGGCTCACCCAAAGGATGCCACAGATGCTGTGGTACTCAATGTAGAAAAAACTGACACATATGTGGGAGATGTTGGCTCAAATTTGGAGCAATGTACACAGAAATGTGAAGAAAGTGGTAGCCAAGATGCAAAACCTTCTCTATCTGGTCATCCAATTGACGGTTCGTCTCCAGTGTTGTCTCCTGTGATTGAAAGTAAACCATTAATTGGTGAAGAACTGAATAACCACAGTAGCAAATCTGGCCTGGACAAACAATCATGTCGTAAAGTTGAAGACTCTGATATTGAGAATGTGTGCAATGTTAATGACTTAAAGCAAGCTGATTATGTACAGAGTGTTTCTACAAATGGGAACAACTCAAGAAAGATTGTTAGTGGCTCAAGAAGAAGCAAGATTGCAGATGATAGGAAAAGAAGTGGTGAAATTAGTAGAGCAGTTTTGAAAGATGAAAGTTGTGCAGGTTATGCTGGTTTTTCCAGGTCTGGAGAGAAATCGAAAGATAAAAAAAAGGGGAAAGATTCATTTTCTGTTAGGTCAGATTCTCTAGATGCTCCAAAATCAGACACTGATATTAACGGTGGAAGTAAAAATAAGAACTTGCTGAAAGTTAAAACAAGTCTTAAGGTTAAAAAAGAGTTACAAGAGAGCTTTGAATGTTCTGAGGCCGAGAGAAAAAAACCTCTTAAGCATAACAAAACCCAAGTTCATGGAAAACGTAATTTGGGAACAAATGAAACCTCACATGCTACCAAGAAGTTGAAGTTTATGGATAACAAAGACAACAAGACTTCAAAGTCTCTCTCGGAAGATGGAAATAGTGTTTTGCCTAGCTCTCCTGACAAAGAATTCAAACAAATAGAGCTGAAAAGGTCTACATCACGTTTGAAATCAGAAAAAGGTTTGCCATCAAGGGGTCAGATCAGCATTGTAGGTTCTGATGATTCTGTTGGTGAATTACTGCCTGAGACAAAACGTCGTACCCAAGTCCCGCAAGCTATGCCTGATTCTGCTAGTGTTTCATCTGGTGGACATACAGAGATAAGTTCTCTTGGTTCGAAAGGTGACACAAATAATGTTGCAATTAAGCAAGTAAAGAGGAGACGAAGAGCTGTTTGCGTTTCTGATGATGATGATGATGATGAACCCAAGACTCCTGTTCATGGAGGAGCTGCTAAAGATATTAAATCAACTTCTTTTGTTTCAGAGGTTATGAAGAGCAGTGATACACTGCTAGAAAACACTGATGTTACTCAGCTGGCTACCAAAAACCTTAGTGCACTTGATGATATCCATTTTAAAGAATCCACTTCTGAATTACATAATGACAATTTGTCTATTGGGCATCCTCAAAAAGAGACTGATGAAGCTACTGTTCAATTACCTCATAGTCCTTGGAGATTAGGTTCAAAGCAACATCCTCCCAAGGTGGTGGATAAATTGAGGTCCATCTCTCCTGTAAATTCACCTCGTTCTCTTCATACAACAAAGTCAAATGCTGAGCAAAATAAATCTTCCAAACGTATGCTTCAAGTTTCCAGTAATTCTACACATAAGAAAGTTGATAACGGGTTTTCAAAGAATTTAAATAGCATCAGCTCTTCACCGAGTCAGATCACTACTCATAAAAAGAAGCCTGCATCTTCAGCTGAAACTTCTAAAACTACTCCAAAGGCATTATCACAGGCAGTTGAAGTTCCTGTTACAACTGAAAATTTAAAGGAATTTGATGCTTTTCCTGTTGACAGGTACACTTTTTTTTTTTAATTTTCTATTTTTTCTATATTTATTCTTTTTTTTTTATTTCCACTTTATTTATATTATTATAGCGTTGAGGTGGGCATGGAAGAAAAAAGTAATCTATATTTTGTTTCTAGGACTCCAGAAACTGCTAAGAGTATGAAGAATCTTATTGCAGCTGCACAGGCGAAACGGAGACAAGTAGCTCAAGCTCAATGTCATCCTCTTTCCATTTACTATACTCAAGGGGGAACACCAAGCCCCTCTACAATTCAACCATTTTTGTCTGCCTCAAGTAATATTGAACAGGCTGATTGGCAGGGAGTTCTTGAAAACCCAACTTTGGCTTCTCCATCAACTAATGGCTATCAATCCATTTCTCTAAATGAACTTGGTGCTGTAGAAAATGAGGAGAAAAGAGTTAGTCCAGTGCAAAAGGATGTAAGGGGATCTCTAAGTGGTGGTACTGATGCCGCTATTGCTCGTGATGCCTTTGAAGGAATGATAGAGACTTTGTCTAGAACTAAGGAAAGTATTGGGCGTGCAACACGTTTAGCTATTGATTGTGCTAAGTATGGCATTGCCAATGAGGTATGCTTTTTCATATCCTTTCTATTTCTAAAGCAATTAATCAGATAAAAACTTTATTCCTTATCATCGACATCAAGTATGAGTATAAGATTGCTTTTAGTGTTCAAAGATACTGTCTCAACATTAGTTATTGCTAGCTCTGTTGGAGTGCTTTTTTACCCGTTGGTATACCATAAGTCAGTATTGTCACATAGGTGAATGGGTAATCTCAGCTAATATAGAAAGCTAACCCAGTTTTTGAAAAATGAAGTGTTTTTTGAGCATTGCATTATTATTATTATGATGATGATGATGTGATTGTGTGTGTGTTTAAAATTAAACTGTTATGTTTCTTGTGTGTTTCTGTGTTCAATTTGTACTTGTAGAATATGGCAATGCAGATTTTTGTACATTTTAAGAATTGTGATGTGAATATATATTTCTTTTAACAATGTAAGGCTTGTACAACTACTTTTTTCCTATTATCGCATATACAATATGCATATTGGATACATTATGTATCTTAAATGATTATATGATATAATATGCTAAAAATATACAAGATACATAACATATAAGATACATATCTTGGTATGTATGAAAATTCATAAAACATAATAATAGATATATGATTGAAATTCTACAAATCTTAAGAACAATAATATCACAAAAATATGTCAATCATTCTCATCTAAGTTATTTCCTATTATTAAAAATATAATAACACTATCAATCTCATTCTTTCTGTACACCATCCATAATGAGAACAATTTTCATTATTGATTTATCAATACAATAGACAATGCTTTCATCTTTCTATATTATACATGTTCATATGTCTCATTTAGTTTTTGATTTTCATAAATTAGTTTTTAGGCTTGGATACTTCGTTGTATGTATTGGTGAAGTATCCAAAAGAATCAATGTCAAATACATATCAAAATAGACATGTGAAGAAAATTGAAGTGCCAATTTTGGCATCAATCTGATTGCTATTTTACTTGTAGTGGACTTATCTTGAAGTTTATGTTCAGGTTGTTGAACTTCTTATCCGAAAGCTGGAAAGTGAAACTAGTTTTCATCGTAAAGTGGATTTGTTTTTTCTTGTTGATTCCATCACCCAGTGCTCGCATAATCAAAAAGGTGGGAGTATGTACTTCAAAGTACACTGTTTAGTTGCATTTATTATGGCTGTGTCTGCATCTCCCTTTTCTCTGTTACCTACAAATTTGCAAGTCTCGGGTAGTGTCTTTAATGATAACTTTGAACTGTAATCATAGATATACTTTTCAGGCATTGCAGGAGCCTCATACATCCCTACAGTTCAAGGAGGGTTGCCACGCCTTCTTAGTGCTGCTGCTCCCCCTGGGGCCAGTGCTTCTGAAAATCGTCGTCAATGTCTCAAGGTAAGCATTTTGTCTGCGAACATAAATTTTATTTGAGATGAAAAAAAAGCCAGTATGAAAAGGAATATGATTATACTTCAAAACAGAACATTAAAATCAAGAATGCAATGTCCACACTTAATATATCTGTATATGAATAATGTGAATTGCCTTGAAACAGCTACAAATGCTCGAGGTAAGCCATAAGTACTATTACGATCTGTCTTGCCAGACTATTTTTAATCACTTATAAACTACTTAAAGTTAAATTTATAAATAAAAGCTTTAAATTTAATTTTGTAGTTTGGTATTTTTGTAACTTTTAAGCTTGGAAGTTACTTTTAAGTCAAATTTTCAGTGTAGCGTGACTGTAGACCTGAAAAATTGGAATAAAGAGGGAGAGGGCAAAAGTTTCTAATATTTTCTATTTCTTTTAAAAGCTTATATATCTTTATTATTTTCATTAAAAAAAATACTGTTTTGGACATCCTTTTTATTTGCCTAGCTTCTCCTTCTAAGGAAAAGAGAAGCCTAAAATGACTCAGCCAAACACTAGAGCAGTCAAAATGGGTAGCCCGGTCCGACCCGGCTCGACCCACCACGAGTTGATCATTTAGTGAGCCAACCCAACCCGGTTCACTTATTAGTGAGCCAAAAAAATTCGAACCCGACCTGACCCACCACGGGTTGATGGGTTAAACGGGTTGGTTCACTAACTCACTTAACTAAAAAAAATAATTTATTTTTTTTTTCAGTCAAAACTAAATTATAATTCTAATTAAAATCTAAATAAACTTTAATACAATCCAAATACAAATCAAAATCACAAAAATATAAATTATCTATGTGTTGGCTAAAAAAATAACCTAACATGAGCCAAGTGCAAAGTTCAACTTAACAAAAAACACTTGTGTGACCTTTTATTTGCGGTTGGTGAGCCAACCCGGCTCACCACGGGTTCAACCTAAGTGAGCCGGGTCAAAAATCAATCCGTATTGAAATTTATAAAAAGATTTCAACCCAACCCGACTCGAACCCGTGGTGAACCGGGTTGGCTCGCGGGTTCCAACTCATTTTGACAGCTCTACCAAACACTACCTACTACCTAGTGTTTGATATGCTCAGTAAATTGAAGAAAAGTGATAGAACTGGTGTCAAAACAGTGAGAATTTAATTTATTAGAGAATAACAGAGTAAGATTTTCCTAAGAAATTTATACAATAATCTTGGGAATTGAAGAGATTTGGACCCACTTCTCACAGCCTTTCTAATTTTCCAAAAGTTCTCAGACATCATAAGGATTACCTGTATCCCCCTTGTAGGCCTATCCCCCTTCTTCCTGACATAAACCAGCTTGATCACAGGCCCACCATCAATATTTCCTCCCAAAGCTCTCAACTTGTTCTGCAGGGGAAATGAAGGAGAACTGTAGTGAATATCAGCAAACTGTTCTCAGTTCTCACGAGGAGGAAGGTGTTCCCATTTTATAAAGACATTTATTGATCCCTACTTGATATCTAACACATTGCTGGCAGAGATAGATTACAACTTGGACTCCTTGTTAAAGCTGGTGCATGGCTGGGCCACTGTTGATATTGCTAGCACTCTTTTCTACCTACACATGTGCAAAACTGGATGAATTCTAGTTTGATCAGGTAGCTCCAGATTTCATGGATCTTTCCAATTCTTGGATGATCCAATAGGGGCCATGATAATGTGGGGATAACTTTGCATTCCTCATGCAAATATTTTGTAGTCTGTATGGCTTCCGTTTGTGTTGATGACTTCTTTATTGCCATCCATTTGTTGATGGAAAGAAGTTCTATAATTAAGCTTGGTGTCTGCTGATCTAAATGATTCAGATCAAAGCTAAGGAAGAGTTGATCCTTATTCATGACATTGTCAAGGTAAATTATTATGAAGCCACCTCTTATGATAATGTGGGGATAACTTTGCATTCCTCATGCAAATATTTTGTAGTCTGTATGGCTTCCGTTTGTGTTGATGACTTCTTTATTGCCATCCATTTGTTGATGGAAAGTTCTATAATTAAGCTTGGTGTCTGCTGATCTAAATGATTCAGATCAAAGCTAAGGAAGAGTTGATCCTTATTCATGACATTGTCAAGGTAAATTATTATGAAGCCACCTCTTATTCATGACAAGGTAGTTCCCCTAACTTGTCTTATTTGTGGTTTCTTTGGGAACCGCTTTAATTGTAGCCTCGAAGGTGGTGTTTAGTCCCAGGTCAACTAGTGATGGAACCCCAAAAATGTGTATGGAAGTGGGTAGGGATGGCAACGGGACAATTGTGGGTTTCAGTTTTCCATTCCCATCCTTGAATAAGAATTGTATTCACATTCCATACCCAACATGTATGAAATTTGTCCTATTCTTATCGGGTAACGAATATACCTAAACTTGCTCTCTTACTGTTGCAAATATTAATTAAATAATTTTTTGCAAAAAAATAAAAATCAAAATAAGAAAAACATGATATTATAAAGGATTCAATTTCAAAAGGATATACACATTTTCCTTTCTCCAATGTCAATTATCAAAAAAGAAGTTATAGTTGCATGAATCTCAAGTTAGAGTATCTAATATCAATCGGATATTGGTCAAATAATTATAAAAAAGTGTAAAAATGATCAAATGTGTGCCTAAATTACAAAACTAAAGACCAAAGAAAAGTTAATTTAAGTTTTTTAGGTTACCTAATAAACATGTGTTTTAGTAATTTAAAATGAGGACGGGTTGGAGTTTTGGGACAAGACAAGGTGACTATATACATACCCATCCATGTTCCTATACCCAATTTAGAAAATTGGGTATTTCCTTATCAAAATTAGGACGATTCGGACCATATGTGGAAAACAGATTCATTTGCCACATCCCTTGAAGTGGGATCTTCCACTAGGTGGCACCTCTCATACAATCCATTAAATCCAAGGTAATTATGATTTTGAATTCAATTTCGGAATCAAGTATAGTAAGCATAGAAACCAATGATGAGCGTAACTTTGCTTGTTCAAGTTTTGACTAAATTAAAAGATGGGTATGGAACCCATATCTCTTCAAGTGTTGAATCATTGACTTAAGAACAAGAATGGAATGTAAATAATTAAGCAAATTAAATGAAATCAAAGAAATGGAGAATGACACTACTTGAGATGACTTAAGATAAGTGAGAGGAAGAATCACCACTTGAACTCAAGGGAAGACTACTTAAGAGAAAACATTGCCCACTCAAGAAATTTCTTAATTTTCTCGCAATTCTGAAAAGAATCTTATTTTATTGAAATCTATAAATCGATGATGCAAGGGTGCCTTACATAAGAATAGCGCTTGCCTATGAAAAGGTCTAGAATATTCCTAAGCTAATGTGCTCTACACATGTGCTACCTTGGTGCATAAAAGTCCTAGAATGTTCTCCTTTGGCACCACTTGCACATGTTTCGTTGTTTGGTTTGAGTGTTAAAAATATGATCCAAAATCATCCATAATTGGCGTGCTTGATGCCATGCTTCATATGCTTTTGTGTTTGTGCTTTCAAGGTTCCTTTGCCTACATGATGCATCATTGGATACATTGTTGGACTTTCAATTGATGTTGGCAATTAAGGTTCACAATTTATGTGCTCAATTTAAACCCAATTAGAAATCCTATTCTACGATTGTGCTTTATGTCATGCTTCCCATGCCGCATTGTGTTTTTGCTTTCCATGTTTCTTTGCTTTCATGATACATCACTTGGATACTATGTTAGACCTTCCATTGATGTGGGCAATTATGGTCCATAAGGTATCTATGTGATCAATCAAAGCCCAATTAAAAGTCCTATTCTACAATTACAAACAACTCAAACAAGCCTCAAGGCTCAAGAGTCCAAGAAATACAAAAGTAAGAATATAAAGACTAGTTTTTGTGAGCAGCAAGATTTCTAGTCATGTTTGTGATTCTTCCAAAATGTCCTCACTCCTTTTCTTCTATATCCATGTACTCATCAACTAGAAAGATATGGCTTAGGTAAAGCTTATGAAGCTTTGACAACTCTCACCTTATAAACTAATTTTAGAGTTAGTTTAAGTTTTAACCCAATTTCTTTGAGAAACTCATTTATTTTGACAACTCCTTTACTACAAATGTGAGATATCCTTGGCTGATAAAGGGTGCATCAAGATGAAGAAATTTGCATAGTTAGAAGAATCAATGAACCCCTACAAAAATAGGATCCTTGACCTTGGCTTTAGGAAGGCCATTATCTAGATGCATAGAGCTCTTTTTAGTCACCAGATCTTTAGAAGTCTTAAGAAGTGGACTTTCAATCTAACTGAACCCTACAAAACTGGTTTTTGAGGTGAGGTTTGCATCCACTTATATACTGTAAATTTACCGTATCACTGGTCAATGTGAGATCTCCAACACACACCCTTGATGCTAAGGCATATTCATATCGAGCATAAGACTAGATATTTCTGAGTAGTCTGATAGCAATTCAATAGCGGTGACATGATAGACCAAAAAAACAATCAATCTCACTAGGATAGGTTTTTTAAATATGTATGATATTATCATATGAGAAGTGAACTTTAAGCTTAATTCAATCCTATAAAATCAACTTGTAAAGTATTTGCTTTATCATTGGTCAATGTGGGATCTCCAACAAGAAGAAATGGCTCTAAGGATCACCACCAAAATTTCCTAATAAGTGGGAAGGTACCACAATTTCTTGCACATAGGGAAAGCAATGCAAGAGGAAAAAGACATTATTATTGTACTCACTTGTGCCCACAAAACAACTTTTAGCAATTGATACTTTGGACTAATTTTAGTGATAGAGAGAATAAAAGAATGTTCTCATACCTACCCTACCTCAATTGTTCGCAAAAGAGAAATGTGTCATACACATACCGGGGTTAGACACCATAATTTGAGGATATTTTGTAGGATTATCTATTACTTGATTACAAGTTTCTTTATTAGGATACAGTCAAGGGTGGTTTTTTATAGGAATGTTTTTGTGCCAGTTTTTGGTAAGTGGGTATACTGTGTACACGAGGGATATTAATTTGTTTGTTTTTACATTTGTGTGTGTGGAATGCAGGTTTTAAAGCTGTGGCTTGAGAGGAAAATATTTCCTGAATCAGTTCTTCGTCGTTACATGGATGATATGACAATTAGTTGTTCATTTAGGCGTCCTTCTCGTGCTGAACGTTCTCTGGATGACCCAATTAGAGAATTGGAGGGCATGTTTGTTGATGAGTATGGAAGGTGTGGATGTTTTTATTTCATTGATCTTATTAGCTTGGAAGTTCATGTTTTGTATCGAATCTCATTATTCTGTATTGTTTTCTTTGTAAGAGTCACTTGTTATTTCTAGACTATTGGTCTATCTTAAAGCAAGAAGCTATTGTAAATGTTAGATCCTTAAAGCAAGAAAACAGATGCAGCACAAAATGGAATATATCCATTTGGACATATTGTATATCAATGAGCTTTACAGTATAATAAAAAGAAACAAGTGGGTTGAAACTAGTGTGATTAATCTGTATTTCAAATTGCATTTTGTCAAAATTGTTTTGAATAAACAATCTTGCAGGATTTTCTCTTCTGACCTACTCTGACTTAAAACTAACTGTAGATTCTTGAATTACATGTTGATTGTAAATGTAGCAGAAAGATCCTGGTCTTGTTGCAGTGGACAGCATAACTAGACCCCAGTGCTAGAGGAATGATTTAGGTGGGAAGTAGAAGACAAGAAGGAGAGAGAAGAATAACAGATCCTAGAAACTGTGAACTGCACTTCATTATAATTTCACTGTCTAAAATGTACTGCCACCCTGCTTTAATTAGTAGCAGCTATCTTGCAGCTTACCATTATAAAATCCTGGCTAACAATAGGCGCCCAACTAACCAATCAAAATTCTTCTCTTATTTATATTTACGCACCATACCACTCTAATTACCATTATGGAAACAGGAAATTGATGGAACATATTTCATTTTTGTTTCTATTTGCAGTTTCCTATTTTATATCACTCGACTTGCAATTAATAATATCTGGATTTTCTTCGATTTATGAAATGCAGCTGTCATTAGTTGTTTTATATTCTATTGGTAAAGCTTTCTAATTCTAATTCTTCTTTTATATTTGGATGTGTACCAGTAATACATTTAAGCTGCCTGGCTTTTTATCTTCTTGTGTGTTTGAAGAAGATGAGGACAATGATTTTCCAAGTAATGCATCTCCAGCAGATGCCATCCGCATTTTTGGGGATTCAGAAACTTCTACTGTTACCCCTAGTGACAAGCGCCATTGTGTCTTGGAGGATGTGGATGGTGAGCTGGAAATGGAAGATGTTTCAGGTCACCTCAAGGAGGAAAGACCTTTATTACTGAACAGTCCTTCTGAAAAGGATTCTCAACATCAGGGCTCAGAAAGGATTTTAGTTCCAGCTTCAAAGATTTCTGCTGAGATACCTGATGATATTCTTGAGGGCTCTCCTCCTTTGCCATTAGATTCACCCCCTTCTCCACCACCTTTGCCTTCCTCACCTCCACCTCCTCCTTTGCCACCCCCAAGCCCTCCACCTTCACTGGTTCCTCAATCATCTGAGCCTGTTCAGCCTCCACTTTTCTCCCAGACAATAGTGCCACCTCAGTTATCGCATCAGTCATCACCATTGTCAGGGTTTCAGCAGAGTGTACCTCATGATTTTAGTGGCTCAACCAATGTAAGATGTTTTGGCTTTCAAATATCACTGGTTTGTTTTGGATTTGTTTGCTTTGATGGTTTTGACAAATGGAGTTGTCCTCCCTACAGGGCAACCAAATAGGTCAAGTGGCTGGAAATTCTTTACCTGGAAGTCACAATAGCTCAGTTGTCAAGAATGAAATATTACAACAGCCATCTGCTTGCTTTCCTCCAATGGCAGGCTGCAACTCTCAAGAACCCTCTGGTTTTAACCCTCCAAGGCAGTTAGAATATGGACAAAATGATATGTATCTAAATTCTCAAGGCCCGCAACCTAATATGCAATTTCAGCCAGCTAACCCACCATTTGCTCCAAGACACGTGCATCCTGCCCTACCCGAAAATTCATCCAATCAGTACTCATATCCAAAACCTACAATTCCCCAGCACCTTCCACATTCTTTCCAGCCCCCCTTCTCATTGCCATCAGTTCCAGATGCCCAGAGGCAATTTGGTGCTAATGAGCAATGGAGGATGCCATCAAGTGAATTTATAACAAATAATCAGCAGGGTCTATGGATTGGGAGAAATCCTTCATGTCCTGCTCCTCCCTTTGGGCAGGAAGGTATATTCAGCTTACTAAATCCAACTGATTATTAAAGTAAAATATTATTGATGTTTTTTTGCTGTTTAGTTAGTTTGTATTTCCTATTCTTGAATGTTTGTCATTATCTTTGGCTTTTCACGAAGGCTTGCATCCATCTATTTTTAGTATTTCTGTGCTGTGAGATACAACTGAATGTTATAAATGCTATTTTAATGATGATAATGACAGGTTTTTTTCGGCCACCACTAGAAAGACCACCAATAAACAACGTAGGTTTTCAGCATGCAAATCCTGGCAACATACCTACTCATCCTATCACAGGTAATTTTGTTATTTTGCATTTCCTCACTGTTTTCTTGGTTTCCCCTTTTGAGCTTCCAATTGTTAATAAACTACATTTATGCATCAAGATCATTAATTCCTTCTTCAGGACATGGTGTTCCTCAGATGTTGTCCTGTAGACCAGATATACCTGCACTTAATTTTTGGAGGCCTACCTGATGCTGATAGAAATATTGTAAAATTCATCTGTACAATTGGTGGGTAAGGATTGGCCAATGGATTCATATTTGTAGCTTGTTTGGAATGTTTACATATTGTTTACGTTAAGAGGGAAATTATTTTGAATTAATGATCATTATACCGGCCTATTCGTGGACTCAGTTTCTTTCATGATAAGAAATTAGGTCATTATATATGTACTATTCTTTTTCTAAGTTTTTGGTCAATTTTTATTCTGAAGAAAAATATTATTTCTTAGTTCTCAGTTGCAGTACTGAATGATGATTGTCATGCTACCTTTCAGTGTTGATGCTTGTGGATCAACCATCGAGGTTACACATTGTGGTTTGAAGTTAGATTCACTTGTGTAGAACATACGGACAACTACCCCTGAGGAAAGTTTTGAAAACTTGTGGAGGATTTTGGCAGGACTGTGTATATTATAATTTTTCCTGACAATGTATCCCAAGAACATTTGCTTCCAAGTTTAGGTCCTTGTTTCTGACTTGGTTAGTTTGTCTGTTCTCATCCTTTGTAATTATTACCTAAGATTGCTCTCTTTATATTAAAATCAGTTTCATGCACTCCATTTAAACTGCAATAGTGGAATGTTAATTCTAGCCATTGTTTTCTCTTTTCAAATTTTATTCTCTTGATTCTTTTAAGTGTTTTGCAATTTGAAATGTTTAGTGTCTTTCATCTGCTTCAGTGTCTGATCTGTCAGTATGTATCAATTGAGTTATGAAGCACTTCAATGATACCAATCTTTTAATGCATTGAAAAGAAAGAGTGTGCTAACTGATGGCAGGTGTTATTACTTTGTTTTACTGGAATATTATTGCTGGGTATTTGCTCCATTTAAAAATTGAGTTAATTCAATTTCATTCATGCATACTACCTTTTTCTCCTGCTGTGCTCCCTGCAATTATCATCTTAGAGGACCAATTCAGATCTAAACTTAAATGATATTCAAATTTTGATTTAGAATATTGCCCATGATGCCGATACTAGGAAACAATAAATAGTATAGGTTGAATGTGTGTGCAATATTCCATAAAAGTTGCTGAAAAGAAAATTTAACCAGGGTATGGGGAAGTTGTGATAGTTTGTGGTTCGGGTAGTGCCCATTGGTTATGATTCGAGTAGGAGAGCACCTAAGCCAATGAAGGCCTAAAGTTTGATCTTTTTTATTTTGACTTAGAATTATAGATCTGTTCCCAATAAGGTTAGAGAATATTGGAATTGGGACACACACACACATATATACATATGTGTGTGTGCGAGTGTTTGTATGTATGTATATATGCATTAGTAATGCATAATTTTAATCAAAGGACTAACTTATTTGTTAACCTTAGTTGAGAAACCTTGTAAGATGGAGTAAACATAAAAAATGATTTCTCATTAAAAATATTTGGTTATGTGAAAAAGGTCATCTAACGTAAGGTTGAATAGACTTGACTAAGACCCCAAATATTAATGTACTAAACAAAAATGTGACATAACATGTAGGTATGAAAAATATGTTTGTTTAATTGACAAGACTACCCTAAAGACATAATTGTAGATAGACAAGAAAATAGATGTAATTTTCCAAACTATGGGGTGTCTAAGCGGCTAATGAATATAGGTAGGGGTGAACAAAATATGTGGATCCGACCGCACCTGCCCAAACCAAAGAAGAAAATAAGCAACGGGTCAGTTTTACCCGGATACAGCTTAAACGGGATAAATTAAAATGGGTAAAATGGGTTTAATTGGTCGGATACAAATCTGAGTAAAAATATTCACGAATATTTGACCCGACTCGTGCATATTATTTAATTTGTTATGAAGATTGTGAAAGAACAATCCCTGGATTTACTTTTCCAACCCAATTCTCTCGTTCAACCACCCCCACCATCCATGTGCAATCCTCACACCTGCTCTTATGCATGAAAATGAGATAGAAAATACTGGAATATCACAAAACACAAGCCAAATGGAAAAAAAAATATGGAGAAATTGTATCGCGATCATCGCATGGTTGGTTTGGGCATTGGAGAAAACATTAACATCATTTTTGTGTCTTTCTCTCCCTTCACCCTTAAAATATGAACATCAACAACATCGATGAGGACAAGAACGTTGGACCCTAAAACTAGTCCCTGAAAAGTGTCAAATTTCTATGATAGAAACACTTATTGAGAGAATGAAAGAAAGTAAGAAACCCCTAAAAATCAGAACTTGATGAAGTTCCAGATGAAGAAACAGGGAGAAAAAGACATAGGAAGGAACAAGAATGGAAGATGCAATTGGACATATGATTTTGAATAGTCAAAGCGCAAGGTGGATGACATGAGGGCCAAAGAAACAACAAGAGATTGGCAAACAACTTTGTTTCTCCAACTGCTTGGGAAACAAATCCTTTGAAACTCTCTTGGAGAAAAGAAAAGGGTATATGAACCCAAGATTCGGTTAACTCATATCCATCCACAGATAACCGAAACCGAAACTACCTCGAATCCGTACAACCCGAACTATTAAGTGGTGGGATTCGGTTTCTTATGTGACACATTCGGATTGGGCTGGATTGGTGTGTTGGGCCCTAATCTGGTCCAACCTGATCGTTACTCACCCCTAGGTAAATGGGGCTTTTGCACCCAAGCCATTACAACTGCTCTTAGGCATGGTTATTCCTAGAAAGTGAATTTAAGCTTGATTCAACCTTATAAAACTAGTTTGTAAAATGAGGTTTACATCTACTTATATACTATAATTAGCCATAACTCTAGTTCATGTGAGATCTCCAATACATTTTGTCATGCAGATGACTGAGCATCTCAAGTGTTTGAGTAAATATTTATGGGTGGTCCGAGAGTGGGTTACACAATATGTACACCAAGTCTCACTAGAATAGACTTTGATATCATCTTAAAAAGTGAACTTTAAGCCTAACTCAACATCAAAGTCGGCTTGTTAGCTGAAGTTTGCATAAACTTATATACTATAATTTGGTCATATGTTTAGTCAATGTAGATCTCAACCAATTATCAGAAACCAAAGTTTTGGAATCATCAATGAGAGATGATTTTCCGCATTTGGTTCTTACAAGCAACAAGGTTATCAAAGCCCAAAGCATGACCAAGGTTATCAAACTCGAGAGTCTATGTAGACTCGTGAGAGCTTCGTAGACTCAACTTGCAGACTCGACTCGTAGACTCGTAAGAGTCTACTTCATCTGAAAAGTTGTATATAATACCATACAAATTCAAAATTTCATCACCACAGTTAATGCATAAAGTAAACAATAGTTCAAAAATTCTAAAATAACTTAGTTCAACACACATGCCATAGTTATATAAGTTCAAAGTACACCAAATACATAAGTTAATACAAATGACAACATAAATAACTTCAAATTTTTGGCTCCAATCATCTAATTATATCATCTCCAACATCATCATCTTCTTCATCATCTTCTCCATCACCATCAGGCTCTTCCTTAGATGATAAGTGTGCATCATCAATATTGGCATCAAAAACTATATTATCAAGATCAAATGCTTCTAAAGTAGCATCAACTGAACTTGGCCCAACTATGTCAACATTTCCCTCGTCACCTTCACCTTGAACTAGCTCAATCCCAACATTATCTCCATCTTTCGTTATCCATTCATCATCAGACTCAATATCATCAAATGGGACCAACTGTTTTCCTAATTTGTTTACTTTTGAGCTTCAAGTTGTACATGAGATAAACCAAGTCATTCATCTTTTTCTGATGCAAACGGTTTCTTCTTTTTGTGTGCACCTATAAACAATCATGAAAGTTTAAAGGCCAAATAATAACTTAATAAAGTTGACTTACCATTTCAAATGAACTCCAATTACGCTCAAACCCAGAAGAACTGCAAGTTAGCTTCAACTCTGGAGTTCCATCTCCAAACATGTCCTCCATTCTCCACGAAGCATAATATTCCTACAATCTTTTGCATTTTCCATTGAGAAAAGTCCTTTTGCAAAATGAAACTCTATAAGCTGCAAATTAATTTTTTTCCTTTCTGCAACATCCTTGACCAATCTTTTCATGCATTCATACAACTCTTCCTTTACCTCAACATCATCATTTCTAAATTAGGTTCATAGTGCATGTGAGGGTGAAGGTAATATGCAGCCGCATGCAAAGGTCTATGAAGCTGATTATTCCATCTCTTATCAATTATGTTACAAACTGGTTCATAACTACAATGATGCAATCATGCAATGTTAGAAATAATTACACAAAATAAAGAATGACAATTTAAAAGAGATAAGGTATATAAATATCACCTTTTCTTAATATTATTAAAATTAAATTTGATCTTCTCTTTTGTAGAATCCATTTCTTCCTAAATGAAACCCATTGTCGGTTTTACATCTGAATCCACTAGTTGAAGGACCACCATCAAAGGGGCAGCAACTTTGAGACAAGTGGTTACATTCTTCCTGAATCGGCTATCTAATACCACATGCTCAATTTTAATCCCTTCTATTGAAGTTCCAAATTTGCTTGATTTCCACTCATCAGAGTTAAAGAAGCTCATTAACGATGCTTTCAATTCATGGAGACATGTAAGAGTTAAATAAGATGTGGCAAATCTAGTCATACCTGGCCTTATTAAGTCTCTACCTTTGGTGAACTTCTTTAGCATGCTAATTAGCATTTCTCTACCATAAATGTAGTTAGTGATTCTTCCCTTCTTGATAGTAGTTTGATGGACCTTAATGTTTCTCAAAATCTTCAAAGATCAAATCAATGCAATGGGCAACACATGGAGTCTACAAGTGCTCCCGTTTTTTCATCAATAACTCCACAAATTTGCAGCATTATCGGTAACCACTTGAACCACATTCTCCTCTCCAACAAATTCCACTACATCATCCAACATCTTAAACACTTTATCTGCAGTTTTTGAGATATCTAATGTATCCAATGAATAAAGAAACACAGTCCCTTTAGGACTATTCACTAGAAAGTTACAAATTGAACGTCTTTTCTTATCAGTCCACCCATCCGACATGATTGTGCAACCGGATCTTTTCCACTCCTCCTTAAACTCTTCAAGGATTACATCGGTTTTTTGCACTACTTGTTTCAAATTTTTTTCTCTAATATCATGATATGATGGAGGTTTGTAGCCAATTCCATATCTTCCAATCATTTCACACATTTTTGCAAAAGCAGGATTTCTAATAACATTGAATGGAATGGCACTTGTGTAAAAAAATTCAGCCACTTGAGCATCAACTTTTTCTTTATCCCCTTTCTTGTGCAACTGATTTAAAGTAGATTGAACACCTTGACTGAATTTTTCCTTTCCTTTATTTTTGAACATCATACTACTGCTACTTTGATTTGTATCCACCTCTTCAATATGCTCATCATCAAACTCATCAATTGTATTTTGTCTTTTTTCTTTTTTGAAACATCCTTAGCCTCTGCCACAACTTTCACTTCTTCAGGAACTGAGGCACAAGGTTTACAATCATATCTATTACCTGAACGATAAACTAGATGATAAACTATGCAACTATGAAGGTTGAATCCAAAACTTCTTGATAAACCCATTAAACCGTACTATCTGTTTCTGAACCTGTTTATCTGGAATACATAATGCTAGGTGAGATAAACTTAGAGTGCTTAAGAAAACTAAAATAAATAACTTTTATCATAAATTTCATAACCTGATTTTCAAAAGTTTTAAACAAATCATATCTTAATTCTAAATACATAACTAAAATGGAATACATGAAATTGTAAGGTGTGCTTGTCTCTAAAAAAATTGTCTTGATCTAATGTTGAACTCAAAAACTAAAATCCTGCCTTTTTTTTTTCTCAAACTACTCGTGAAACATAAACCACTCTTAAAACTTTGGCTTACTAGGAACTATGTTTCAAATTAAACAGAATGATAACTTTCAACAACTCTCAAAACATATTATGCTCAAAAGATCTCTGTATGAAAGAACTAGATTTAAGAAAAATAGAGATTTTAGAAATAACTCGTAAGGAAGGTTTGAAGACAACATATATCTTTAGAAAATGGTTTTAGGGTAGAAGTTTCGTTACCCATGATCCTTTATTTCTACTGGGTCACATTTCACACCTCAAATAAGTGAAAAGACGGAAATAGGAGAACCACTCACCTTAAAAGGAAAAATGATCGTTAGAACATGAAGAGGAGGAAGAAAAGAGGTGATGGAGAAGCAAGGGAAGGTGATGGAATGAAGAGTCTTGTGACCCCTGTGCCCTGGTGGTAAAGAAACCTTTTTCTCTCAGTTCTTGGCTTCTTTCTTTGCCAAATGAGAAGAAATCAACTTAGGGCTATTTATACCCAAGTCACACATATGTCAATCAGCTTAGTGGACCACAAACGGTTTAGCAAATGCACTCTCGAACGAGAGCAAGGTTTGAAATTAGTGCATTTGCTGATCGCATTTCAAAGCATTGACTTCCAAAATCATCTGCAAAATTTTGCTGAGCGAAAACGAAATTGTGTTTTAAAGAGGCTAAGTTACACTGCAACCTAATACTCCAAACAACAATTTTGAAAGTTACAACATACATCGAGGTGTCATCTTACAACTTTAAGTCTACTTTAACATCCCAAAATCAGTTTAATAAGATGAGCTTTATATTCACTTAAATAGTCAATATGAGATCTCCAACATTGTTGAACCCACTCCTTGCCATTTTAAAGCATTGTGATTTCCATTCCATTTAGAAACTAAATGCTGAAACTAGTCTAGATATAGGCAGAGATTTGGTGATGCATGTTTGATTCTTTTTTGTTCTCACATGTTGTCTACCTTAATACGCTGGAGAGACCTATAGGCACATCATTCTTTACATGTGTTACCAGTTTTTTGGAGTTTAGGGATAATCTGTCCTGTTTTTTACATTGGTTGGGATTCTGAAGTTTGGGAACCTTCCAGTGGTATGGGAAGCTCTCGTTTGTTTTCAAGAGTTGTTCGTTGTTTTTGGAAATTCATATTTATAGTCTTTGGACACTGGGTTACCTGAAAGCTGCCCTTTATATTTGGGATTGTCGGTTGTTGACCTTTTTTATTGGCATTTTTTAAATTTACTGTTTTAAGTAACACTTTTATGATCATGCTGTCCAATTACGACTCTTCTGCATTATGCCGGCATCTGCATGTGGATTCAATGTAAAACACTAGCACATTATTACAGTTTTGGATCATAGACTGGTGTAAAATAAGATTATCCATTTCTTGTTGGGAACCCATTTGAAGAAATTTACCATGTCACAACTTAGTATTATTTGGATTACATGAATAACAAAATCACAGCTTTCTCAGATTGGTTCTTTAGGAGATAAGGACCCTTCATAGGGTAGTTCCAGGAGTTCTGTAAGCTAAATCACTGATTTTGTCAAGATTGAGCCAGTATCAGAGGCAGTAGAGACACTGAGCATACACATGATGATAGTTTCTTTAGAATGAGATGTGAATTTAACCAGGATGTCTTCTTGAATATAAAGTTAGAGATATTACTGTTTGGCACAACTAGAATTCCTTCTTGATCTAGCTCATTCAGGAACTTAATATTTCTTCTGAAGTCACAACTTCAATGACAAATGATATAGAATTAACACCAATAACATGTTGAAGATTTGTCAAACTACAATCAACAGATATTTCCCCTTATGTGTTGTATAAGACTAGTTTGGAAACAGTTTTCAAATTACTATTTTTTGTTAGGCAGCTACCATCAGTGATGATGACCGATTTCTCCCGTTACTAATGGATGAGACATGGTTTTCTTATTGGCCTATAAGTGTTTGGCTGAGTTCCTTCTGATATAGAGGTTGCGCAGCTTGCGTTTTTTTAAGTTTGACCTTCTTGAGCTAACTGCTTACTTTTTGTTTCTCTGCATTGAACGATAATCTTATCCTTTTGGAATTTCCTTTTCTGTAATAATATTTCCCTGCTTTTTTAAAGGTTTTGAAAAAGTCACCTTTTATGATTGCTAAAATATATGAAACTTGGCCCTGTGATGTTTATGGATTTCATGTTGCTTGAGCTAGGATTGCTCGGTAATGTGTATAAAATATTAATTTCCTGGGTTAGGATTGTGTTTGGTTTGTTTTATATGTTCATATTTAGTTTCTATGTTGATACTTCTCTTTTGTTTCAAGTTTTAAGGATTTTGTGAAGAAACAGAGAAACAAGATTAGATTTTTTCCATTTTGTTAACAAATCCTTTTTTGTGCTTTATGAATAAAGCATCATTTGACAATTAAAACAAAACGAATCTGATACATCACATATCCTTCAGATCTACGTGGTGTTGAAAGGGGAGAATCATATAAAAAAATTGTGGGAAGTTGTCATCAAAGAGCATTGCTGTAAAATTCCAACACGCCGATTTTCTATTGATTAGCTGATCTCAGAAATGGTATTTAATGCGCGTTTCATATTCTGCTTCTTAAACTTGTGGATGAAGGTATGAACACTGTAATGTTAATGATCATTACATTAAGGGTTTGTTAGAACACTTACAGGTTAAGAAAATAATAAGGGAAAATAAAATAACTTCTTTATAAGATAAAATTAGTTTATAGGTCTTATGTTAGCCTTTTTGAAGCCTAGTTTTTAATTCCTGTATAAGTTAGTTTTAGTTTATAGGATTTTTTTTTTCAATTTTCTTTTCTTGGAGATGTTTATGGAAGAATTTGTCCGAATAAGCTTTAAAACTATGACGATGTGTGCATGTTTACGTGTTTTTAGTAATTACACCTCAAGTAAGTGACTTTAAAACGCATATAGGAAAAACTTAAATGCAATATAAAATGTTTGTTTATATGCTGAGAAATTTTACAGAATTAACGAATTCTTTAGACGTCTTAATCTATTGCACCTTTATTTATTCATGGATTTTACAGTTATTGAGAAGAGCAGGTACTTTGAAGTTTTGCTTTAGTACAAGCGCTCATCGCCATTGCTTAAAAACAGGTTGAACTTTTTCTGTTGTGTTTTTCTATCATAACATTTTAAATTCAGGCATAGCCGTATTGATTGCTTTGCATGGATTGTTCCTTGAAATTGTGAGTGATTGTAGATAGGACAGTCATGCCGTGGCTTTGGACTGCGACACAATCATGGACACTTTTTACCTTGATGTCATACTCTTCAGTAAAATATATAGTCCTATTTTTGGGTTCAAGCACGTTATAATGCTTGATTTGTCTGTTAAACTTTCTATTTTGCTGAAGAGGAATTTTGAGTAACTTGAATATTTCAGGTTTTTGCGTAAGCGGAGATGCAGATTGGTTTACCTCTCAGGTTTACAATGTGGATTCTGAACAACGAACAAGTTTACCTAACTTTTTCTGGAAAAAAGTAGTCACTGAATCCGTTGCTGTGAGACACTCAGACTCACATTGCATCCAAAACTGTAGATCTTCGAACTAGATAGTTGACATGGCGGAACATAATTTCTTCTTGTATTATACATACAATTTCTATGCGACGACATTTATAAGGATGGTTCTCATGAAGAGCTCAAAAAATTTCTGATTGGCACATTACAATGTTTAGATAGATGTACTGTGTAGCACTGATGCATGCACATCTTCGCAGATACCGAAGAATCTTGAAGAAAGATCTTTTTGTACTGTAGAAAGCATTTCTGATGTTTGGCATTCTGCGTTCCCCATCAATGTGATATACAAGGTTGATCATCAGTGCTAACACATAATATTGTGGCCTCTATCAACTGATCAAGCACCTTATCTCATGCTTTATTATCAGAGTTCATTCTTAGGGAAGATAGCAGAGATTGTTGGTATCTGATTCTCGACTATCATACCAAAATTGTAAGAGGGTTTTTCTTATTTGAAGAATCCGATTTCTGTTTTCTTTTTTCTTTAATGACGAAGAATCCAATTTTTAAGCATGACAAAAGAAAGCCTGAGGTTGGTCTCTCCTGGGACCTAGACACTTTACATTTAACTGTCTTTTTAGGGACCAACTTCACTAACATAGTTTGAGAATTTTTTGAATTTTCATTTATAAATTATACTTGAGTTTTTTTTTTTTAAAGTATATGTATTTATCTGAATATATTTAGTCTTAGTTTGTTAATTAATATTTTTACTTAGATGAATGAAAAGGATTGGTATTTTTATGATGAATTATTCAATTAAACTTAATAATTGAAGTTTAAATGAAAGTGTCCATAATTGAAGTAATAACTTTTTACATTTGTATTCTTGAATAAAAAAATAAAATTGAAATGGACATCAAAAAAGAAAAATCCTCCTCTTTATATATAAATTCTTTTATATATAAATATAAATTCTATCAAGCATATCTCATTGTGTTTTAAACTACTGAATAAAATATTATATATGATAGATCAAAATAGATAATGGAAAGATTGATATAAAAATATTAGTACACTTTGCTCACACAATTAAGTGATCATCGTCTAGGAAGTAAACAAACACAATAACACAATCATCACAAAGTAAGCTAATATGAAAAAAGCTATTTTGGTAAATAATAATCGTGTCACAAACTTCATACAACAATCAAATTACATTATTGACTGATTGTATCATAACAACAAATGACATTGACTCTATTATCTGGATACATGCAATGGAATAGATCTCTTGGCGGCTTGCACCTGTGTGTGGTTCCCAAACTCGATAGAGTTTGACCTTAATGGGTTATTATCCAACCGCTTGCAAGGTAAATCTCCTTCATGCCTAAGACTTGATTGAGTCCAATGGCTATGACCTCCTTCTTCTCTTCATTACATAACTTATTCAACTTTACTTGAATGTGAGTAGTTATTAGAAAAATGACACCAATTAATAATGAATCCTTATGTCATTATATACACTAAATTACCATTGCTTAAAACTTCCCTTGAAATTCTAGAAACAATTTCTCATACCACACTTGTAGATGCATATATAAATATATAAATATTTCAATTACCATTGACTATCAGATTTATACTCTCTACCAACGAGACATAGCTCACCCAACGAGTTTATCATTGTGACTCCAAAAAATTAATTCACCCATAATTTGTCCAACGAGTGGGACTCATCCAACAACACTTAAAACAGGAAATCCTTGATCCATAACTCACCTAGCAAGCTCCTGCTCATCAACGACTCGTGAATTAGGAGTCCCATGGTTTTGTAGCTTGCCTTGCAAATCCTACTCACCCAACAAGTTTGCATAATTCTGCATATCATAATTCTACATAATTGTGCAAATTCTAAACCTGTAAAATAATGCATTTCAGAGCCCAGATGCATTGTTTACTTGAGAATTTCACAAATACTTATTCACGCCACAAACAAAAATCACAAATTGCACTGAAATTCAAACACTTTATTAATTTATAGATTCAACATAAAAATCAAATTCAAAACTAACATCAATTTCCTACACAACCTTTATCACAAGCAAATTCACAATCAATCTAAACAACTGACACAAAATTCATCAAGCACATTACATAAACAAAATCTTATTAGCTTCCCTTACCTGGTAATTCAATCTTGACTCTAAAACAACGAAAACTCCCTTTTAACCTATAAACAACACAGACATGATCAAGGCATAGAAACAGAACTACTGATAGTAAGACTCACAAAGAAAGATCAGAATTCACATGCAACTCATCACTCATCACAAGTATCTCTAATAAGGATTGATGGAGATAAGGGTAGAAAATCAATTTACTCCATGGAGGAAACTAATAAGATAGAATCAGAGAGTACGTTGCAAGGATCTCTATAGTAGTCTCTAATCGTAAACAGATGAATATATGGTGAGATATGATAGAGAGAAGGGAGAGAGCTCCTAAAAAAGATTTTCTAGAGAAATAGAGTGTTTTAAGATAATGAGATTCTTTTATAAAATTTCTATTTAAATATAAACTTTTTATTATTAAAATAATAGTAATATCTCATTATCTAAAACACTATCACTCTTAAAATAAGATTTTCTAGCTTCTCACACACCCCATCCCATAATTTTTATTTACATGTTCATGGGATGGTAAAATGATCGGTTTGCTTTTATTTTTTTTCCTTCCCTTTCTTTTATCTTAATGTTCTTCCTAAACACCTCTTTCCCAAGTTTGTAAACGGAGCTCCATTCTCTGCAATAGTTTTTTCTTTCTGTAAGTGTAATTTCTTTCATGGACTCCATTCAAGCCACAAACCCTTCCTTTAATCAGTGCTCCTCTAAGTTTGTCTTTTTCAAAGGCTTATCCTATTAAAAGATACAGAGTGTATTCAAAATATATTTTTTATTTTGTATTTGAGATTTTACGTCCTAAAATACATTTGTATTCTAAAATTTATAATCCAAATATAAATTATATTTCTGAATAATTCAGAATATAAATATATATTTTGGATTGTGTTATTCGGAACATATTTTCATTTTCATTTTGCATTCTAAAATGTTCAATTTAAAATATAATTTGTGGTATAAACTTCTATTTTATTCTTAAAATACATTTTTTAATTGCTTAATGCATATTAGATTTCTTGATATGAAAATATAATCTATATACTTTTAAATTGTGTAATATGAAAGTATGAATTATTTGAACTTTTCCAACACGGTGCATGAAAAAGGGTAGAAGGTGGAGAAGAAAGAAGAGGAAGAAAAAGCCGACAAATTTTGCCCACTTCTTTAAGGCTGTTTCTCTTTACACCCTCTTTCTTTCTTCCTGCACTCCATAACACTCATAAACCTCATATTGCAATTCATTAAAATTATAATAAAAATGTAAAAGTTACCTCACTTTTTAATAACTTTGGATTATACATTTCGAAAAACATTTTCGAATATTAAAACATAGTATTCAGAAAATACATTACGAAATATGTATTTTAAAACATATTTCTAGATTTAAAAATATCTTATGATTGTACAGTCTAAAATATATTTAAAAGAAATTAGATTCTGAAAAACACCTTCGGAGATATGTATCTCAAAATGCATATAATAAAACTTTGGGAATAAGTGTAGGTATTTCACAGGCAGCCATGGAATAGGTGCGTTGCTGGGTAGTTGAAGAAGGATAAAGGAAGGTGCAGAAGAAAAAGAAAGGAGAATAGCGAGAGATTAATCATTTAGGATTCCTAATATAATTTAAGTGAGGGGTAAAATGGAGATAATAAATTTTAAATATAATTAGTCGCAACATACCCATTTTCGTCCCAATGTGTATAAATGGTACATGCTTTTAATTTTGTGTCTACGTAGTACGCAAATTAGTTAATTTGCATTAATATGGTCCCTTTTTGCTGACTTCGTTAAATAAGATAACGTTTGACTGTGTGGACCTAGTAAGTTAGAAAAAAATTTTATGACGTGGCACGAGAGTGGTGTGTGATGTGGAACAATGCATAAGACAAAAATCAAAATAAAAAAGCCACATAATTAGGAACATTTCTCTGTAGGCGTTAGGGAAGAGGGGGTTTGCTGAATAAGGGGTTTGCTAAATTCGGGAGAGTTCGTGCGTTGTGGACAAAATTGAAGGCGCAATTGACATCAAATTGGTGTCTATTTCGGATTGCAGGTGCGCAAACCAGTCTTTTTTGTCGTTGATTGCATGATTTGTTGTTGGGATCGTGGGGTTTAGGGTTTTTGCTTGAATGTTGTTCGTGGTTTAATTTAATGGTGTTATGCGATGCTTGAACAAAAAAAAAAGTTGAAGGTTCCATCTACCCCAAAATCAAAAACAGATTGGATAATGAATTAGAGAAGACAAAATATTGGATACCTTGGTTAGTTTTATTTCCATATAATTTCATGTTCTTTATTGCTTTTATTTGATATTTTAATTGGATTGTATAATAATAGTGTCAATCTTTGTGTTGTTTTGGTAATTGGGCTGGAGAAAAATTGTTTAGGTTAACCACGTGTCCATGAATGGTAGGGATGGCAACAGGTCGGGTCGGGCACGGATAGTATGATACCCGTACCCGACCCGCTAAAAAAAAATCTGCCCGTTACCCGCCCGTTTATCCGCCGGGTATCCGCTTAAAAAATACCCGCGGATATTTTTAAAACCCGCGGGTACCCGTAGATACCCGATACCCACAAATATTTAAAAAAATATGAATTTTATAAATTTTTTAATATAAAATTATAAAAATAAAATATAAATTAAATTAAATTATAATTATAATTATAATTATAATTAAATTTGACATAATAAAATATACTGTTACTTCTAATTTTAATTAAATTTAACTTAATAAAATATAAATTAAATATTAATTTTAATTTTTTGCGGGTAACGGGTACCTACGGGTACGGATAGTACGATACCCGTACCCAACCCGTTTATAACCGGGTATTAAAATACCCGTTACCCGCTACCCGCGGGTAGTAACTATCCGTCGCGGATTTTATCCGCGGATATCTGCGGGCACGGGTATTTTTGCCATCCACTGGTGACAAGTTCGTGGTGAACCTAGAGAAATTGGAATGTATATGTACGAAATGGACCATCACGAGAATTCCATGATGCCACTCTCTGACTGTTATGAGGTTCCTCAATGTTAATGTAGAACAACATATACCTTACTAGTTTTTGACATCAACGTATAAAGAAACATATATTCCACTGATATATCCAGTCAACGAACCTAATGTTTGGGAGATGAATTCAAATATTGATGTCTTGCCACCACCAAAGAGGATATTGCCAAGGAGACCTAAAAAGAAGAGAAGACTTGATAGTTGAGAGTTGTGCAACAAAAGCTCCTCCTGGATCGCATGCATCAAGTGGACCACAACAACCAATTCAGCAACCAAGTACAACAACCAATCCAACAATTAAAATTGTTGTCTCCTATGTACAACACACACAACAAGTTGAACCAGGTGCTACACAACAAAGTCAGGCACCACCAAGACCACCTGCACGTACAAATGGTAGACCAAAATTGGATATAAAAGGGGCCCAACTTGGAAGCCATGATCCACCAACTGAGAATGTTTTTCGTGAAGAATTTGGACTTCCATTTTGTTTTTTAAAGTGTAATCTGTAATTGACAACTTGTTTTATATTGAGCTTATTTTAGAAGACAAATTATTTTGATATGCCTAGCTTATCTACTCAACACTTAATATTTACTTCGTATTTAATGAATGCAATTTCATCCATGTTTAGTTCAAACTTTATGAATGTGAAATGAATATGCCACCAAGTGTTATGATTCTTCTTCTTTGTACATCCAATTAATTACACAAGATTAAAAATTAAATTCATACCACAAAGTGAATACACTTTTCATCAACAACAATTTCAACTTCCAATTCATTTAATAACCATACATTACAACTTCATTCAACACAAAATACATACCCAAATACAAACCATAATGAATCCTTCTTATAATTAACCCTTCACCGCTTTTACAAAAAAAAAATGAACCCTTTCATCTATTTTTTATCAATACACATAGAAGGAGGATGATAATTAAACTCAACAAACCAATTATCCTAAATAAGTACATCAGCCACTTCTCAAAATCAATCAACTATTTCTCCAAATTATGTATTCTTTTGCTCTGTCTAGCAATGGTTGCATCTCTTTCATCCCCATTATCTTCATTGCACCATTTGAAGTAATTGCAGCCTTTAAAATCTTCATTCTCAGTCTGTTGTTAACAAAAATCAAACCAAAGATGTTTTTGAACAACAAAATTAAGCCCAAATGAAAATAAAAATCACATATCATACCTTGTAGTGAGGGCACCCCCAAAATTGTTTCCCACCATTCTTCACTATTCTTGCAACTGTTAATACTACAATCTCCCCACAATGGCAATGTGGTGTTCCACCCAATGACCCAGATACAGTAGCAGGAGAAGAAACATTGTGGTTATGTGACCCACACGAACAAGACGACCACAAATGACTAAAATCGCGAGACATTTCCCACTTCAACCACCACCTTACCCTTACAGAAAATGAGTTTCCTGGCCAAAAGATGAAGAAGAAGATGAAGATGGGAATGGGAAGTTAGGGCTTTCAAATGGGAACAATCAATTTAAATAGGCATGACACGTTAAACAAAAATTGCCACTATACAATTATTTTCATTGACACGTATCTGTTCTGCAATGCCACATCAGTGCTCTATTAACGGCGTTTCTGAAAACTTAACGGGATGGACCACATTGATGCAAATTAACTAATTTGGGTACTAAGTAGACACAAAGTTAAAAGCGAGTACCATTTAGACACATTGGGACGAAAGTAGGAATGTTGTGACTAATTATACTTTTAATTTTTATGTGTGCAGGAAAAAAAAGGGATTTTTCCCCAAAAGCACAGTTTCTTATTTTATTCACTTGTATAGCATACTATGCTTAAATATCACGGTGATAACACATTTTTTGCTTTTAGGTTGGAATTCGGGTCCCTGGAGACCAAATTTTAGCCTTGTTTTTGTCAAATTGTTTTTCATTCCCTAGTCAGAATTCGGTCCTAGGGACCCGAATTCTAACTGAATTCTGAACTGGTTTTTATTTTGTTTTTCATTTTTTTTAAATAAATTAGAATTAGGATTTTTGAAATTTAAATAAAAAATAGATTTAAGAGTTATTTTTTTCGTTTTTGTAAAAAATGTTGAATTAGAGGTTAAATTTATTTTTTTTAAAATAAATTTAGTATTATGTTTTTAGTTATTTTATTTTATTTTCTTTTTGAATTTGTTGAGTTAAAAATAGATTTAGTATTGTGTAGTAAGTTATTTTAGGTGTAATTTGAAAATATAAAAGTCAATTTAATTTAAAATTTTCTTTCATAATTTGTGTAGTATTAATTATTTTTAATAGATGTTTATAAATATTGAAATTATAGTTTTCTTTTAATTTTGGATAATTTTTAAAAGTTGTATATTATAAACATTGCAAATTTGTAAAAAATAATTTAAAAATGAAGGAAATAACTAAAATAATTTAAAATCATTTTATTTTAAATAATTTTGTTATTTGTTTTTGTTTTATGTAAAATAAGTAACAATAAAAGATAATAACAAAATATATACCATTGAATTGAATCAAGTATAAATTTATTGAGCACAATTAAAAGTACAACATAAAGTAAGTAGTTCGATGTGGATCATCTAAGTGCAAGGTTGTTAGGACAATGATTTCTTGTGTGTCCTTCAGTTCTACAATAGGAACACTTTCTTGATTGTCTTCCTTCCTTAATGTCCATCTTAGTCCTAATTCTACTTGATTTAAGACGACCCTCCTCGCTCCTTTTTGTGGCAGGATGAGGCCAAACCTGTGGCCCAATGGTGGCCAATATTCTTCATGTCTTTACTCGCCAAACAAATTGTCATATACTTTCATGATGACATTCAGCCTATAATGGGGACTTATGTACATGCTGAAGTCGTGATGTGCATGCTTGCAAGCTGCAATAACATGTGAACATAGTAGATGGATTTTTTGAAACTTTCCACAATCGCTCCACCTTTCATCTAATCTGACTACAAATTTTCCTGTAGGACGTACTTCTCAGGGATTTATCATCTCCTCCAATCTGAATCTTGTGGTATTTCTATCAAATTCATTTACATAGTGTGTGTTTAACTTGGAGTTTGCATCTTGTAGGAAGTTAGTCGCATATTCAGAGTACACATGACTATCACTCACCATTGCAATTATTTGCCTACCTCTTTTCGTGAAGTATGTGTTGCACCTGGTGTACGTGACCAATACTATGGATGAAATTGGCAAATTCCTTGTCTTCTTCAGGATATAATTTATTGCTTTAGCTAAATTTGTTGTTACGTGACCCCACCTTCTTCCTTGATCATATGCAAGACACCACTGCTCCCTTGGAATTTGGTCTACCCAAGTTGCTGCTTCTGGGTTGTCTTCTCTAATGATGTTGTAGTAGTAGTTGTAGCGTGGCTCCGTCAATGCGTATGCTACAAATATAATGATAAGAAAAAATTATTTTCTAATAATGGGGGTGAATAATTAACAGCCAAAAAAAATGAAAAAGACAAATTTACATGTAATAACTTACCCATGTTGATGAGGTCCTTTTTCAGAGTTGTATTCTTGAATCTTTTTGTAAAATTTTGTGCAATGTGTCGAATACAAAACATCTGCACGCAGTTTCCTTCAGTCCAGCCACTACTGGGTCAGTTGAATGCTGCACTGATTGAATTGTGGCAGTCTGACATTAAACATAAATGTGTTAAGGCGTAACGTGCATCCTTAGGTTTTTAAGAAAAAAGACTAAGCTTCGACCGTTTCACCCTCTACTATAGCAAATGCCATCGGGAAAATGTTATTTCTCCTATCTTGTGCAACAACTACTAGAAGGGTGCCCCTATACCTTCTGTAAAGGAAGGTTCCGTCCACTTGCACTATTGGTTTGCAAAATGGGAAGCCATCAATGCATGGTTTAAATGTCCAGAACACTCTTCGAAAGTGTTGTTGGTTTTCTAGGACCTCCTCCCCATTTGTAATTGGACTGGTTTTCAACTAGTATACAAAGCCAGGCAAACAAGTTTGCATGGCTTGTAATAGGCACGACAATCGGTTGTAAGACTGTTCGCAGTTTCCATACACATCTACAATTGCTTGTTATTTCGCCAACCATGCCTTTCTGTAGGTTGTGTTATATCCCATAGAGGTTTGGATGGAAGAAATTATTGTTGCAATTGGTGTGGATAGGTTTGACTCCACCATTTGTCTTAGATGTTGAGATATTATTCTTGAGCCTAAGTGTTTGTGGTCTTGCGTTATGAGTTGTGTGGCACATGACACCTTCAACCTTTCTGATTTCCCACACTTGGTTCCTTGTACGTAATATTACCTGACATTTCCAAGCACACACCTGTTGTACACATTACACCCCAACCTTGTTGTGTTTGAGTGTGTGGTTTTGTAGGTGCAATGGTTTGTTATGTGGTATCTGTTTAAAGCATTAGAAGTTGTTCCTTTGTTTGGAACCTAATTCCTTGGGTCAGTGTACCAACATCATGCTCAAAGTTGTCATGCAATGCATTTGGGAATTCATCGTGTGGGGTCTGGTTGTATTCTTCATATAATTCGAAGTGTTGTGGTGGGTTATAAGGGACATGTATATGAGGTTGTTGTTGTTGTAAAGGGTGGACATCTAAGTTTTGGTCATGGTCATCAGGTTGATCAAATAGTATTTCGTCCTCATCCTTACTAAACGGGTCTAAGGACGTTGTAGGTAGACTTAAATTTTGAACTTCTACATTAGTTGGAGGAGAGAACGTTTGGGTGTTATGATATGCGGGTGATTGAAAAATATTTGAGGTAAACAGATTGGTTAGTAGTTCGGTATATGACTGTATATCATGCCCCCATTTCCCTAGATAGGTAGTGTTAAGGTCAAATGGTTCTTGTGTGGCTTTGGTGTTTGGTTGTGGATCATGTGCATGAAAATGTGTTAAAGAATTTGGTTGTGAAGGTATGATACCTAAGTTGTAGGTGGTGTAGAGTTTAATAAATGTAATAGTTCGGGTGGCTTGTATCATGTCAAAAGCCTCATCCAAGTCGTCGTCATCTTGAATCTAAGTGGTTGTGTACGTGACATGTTGGCCACACACTTTAGTAGGAAACTTGAAGTGTATCAATGGAACTCCATCCCTTTCATCTCTGTTTTCCTTGTCCATTATTATGTGAATAAGTTTGAATAGCCCGAAACATCTATGGATGCAGATCATGATTATCTTTATAGATGCAAAGAAGATACCAGTTTGAGGGTCACTGGCGATTTCTCCATCATCGTATACACAAACAAACATTGTTTCTTCCATTTGAATTTGTAGTTGAACAATACTTTCGAATTGAGTTTTTAGAGTAAGGAGAAATTGCAAAATTGAATTTGTGAGTTTAGAATGTGATGGTGAATGTGACTTTTTATACTACAAATTAAAGTTATAATGTGAGTGGCACAAGTTCTTATGTACCCATGTGACTGGCACGATCTCTAATGTACTCATGTGACGTGCACAAATTATTATGTTCCCTTATGACTGACACGACCTCTTATGTACCCATTTGAATGGCAAGATCTCTTATGAACCATGTGACTTGACTACATTTTAGGTGATCATGCTAGTAGTAGTACATGTTATGTTTTCATGTCAGAAGAATAAAATCTTATGTGTTTATGTATCACGAAATGAACATTACATTTAACCACCCCCCATTAAACAAATTAAAATGCATTCAAATAAAAATCTGCATACACATCGATGAAGCAAAAGTCCATAAATAAAAATAAATACTATAAAGAAGAAACTATAAATCTCAATCTAAGTTGAGGGACATGTTTAAGTTATTGGAAAATTTAAAATAAACATCATCAAGGGTTACATTCCAATGCCTTGTTGTAATAAAGGCCATTATCTCAACTGGAAGATGGCATGCTCTTGTCATTCCCATATAAAAAAATGGACTCAACGTTGTCATCTCCACACATCACACAAGATCGGTAATGTGTAATGTCACCAGATATGAAGATTGGTAACTTGTAACGTAAGTCTACTTTGTATTCGTGTAACGTCAAACCATTGAAGTGGTTCAGGATTGCCTACTTAAGTTGGGACATACTCATAGTATTTGTTATGGTCACCCATGCCGTGTTGGAGCTAATGTATTTATCAGAATAGTAATCTTCAACATAGATGCTGCCATTGAAGTACACCAACACAGTGAATGTTGTAGATCTCGTTGGGGGGTAGGAGTGATATGGCACTGACTTGATTAGATTGATCAAGCAATTGATGAAGGCCATTTTTATAGGCTGAATGGCTTAGCGTGGGATACATCAATGACAATTTTTGTTTGTTTAGGTTAATGGTTCAGATTCAAAGTTGAATAAGTGAACGCACAAGATTTAGATCCACTTTGCATAAGAATCCAAAATCTTTTTTTAGTGGTCTGTGCTTTAGTCATTGTCAATATGTCTACCAGGTTCAATTATGTGCCATGTGATATGTTAGCTTAAAATTAAAGGCACTACTACCCATGACTAGTAGGCTTTATTCATTGTCATTGTGTCTAACAGTTTTAATTATGTGGCATGTGATATGTAAGGTTTAAATTAAAGGCATCACTGCCCATGACTAGCAGACTTTAGTCATTGTCATTGTGTCTAGCAGCTTTAATTATGTGGCATGTGATATGTTAGATTCAAATTAAAGGCACCACTGCCCATGACTAGCAGGCTTTAATTATTGTCACTATGTCTAACAACTTTAATTATGTGGCATGTGATATGTTAGGTTCAAATTAAAGGCACCACTGACCATGACTAGCAGGCTTTAGTCATTGCCATTTATGTCTAGTAGCTTTAATTATGTGGCATGTGATATGTTAGGTTCAAATTAAAGGCACCACTGACCATGACTAGCAGGCTTTAGTCATTGCCATTTATGTCTAGCAGCTTTAATTATGTGGCATGTGATATGTTATGTTCAAAGTAAAGGCACCACTACCCACGAGTAGCAAACTTTAGTTATTGTCATCATGTGACATCAACTTCAATAGTTTCATTCAAAATAAATTCTTGGAGGTAGACGATTAATGTTGATATACACACTGCACGATGGATTTCAATTAGGCTTTATTTAAGTTTACCACGTCAACAAAGGCACTTATATATTATTATTTCATTTTAGTTCACAATCATAGTTGGCTATTAGCAAAACAAGGATGGTGATCCATCACGAAAATAACATTCACAATAGTTTTCTAGTTGTTGTTAACTACGAAGGTCGCATAAATTGTGCTTTTTATGTGTCAACTACTATGAATTTACAGATGTTGAAGGAAGAAATTGTAAGCTATCGTTGCTGCAGTCAGGGAAGAAGGGTAAAATATGTATGGTTTCACAAGCCTATGTTAGGACGATGGGACCAATATGAAACAATTCAGCTTCTTACGGATGATGATGTTCGCGACATGGTTGCCTTCTTCCTTTCACTCCCACATGATCTTCCAATGAAGCTTTTAGTAAACCTACATCCTCCTGAAGGTGACAATTTGGATGCAACAAACTTAGCTGCAGACAATAATGTTGATGACTAAACCTTAGTTCTCGATGTGTTTAGGGAAGTTTAAATAATTTGTTTACTTTTATTTATGATTATTAGTAAATTTCCATCAATGAGTTAAGTGTGAGCAATGTAACAAAGTTCTTGTGTTAAATTGAACTTTTCTTTTAGTACTAAGTACTTGTTATGTGGGCACTTTATTTGCACCTTAATAATTTTTTTTGCTTCTAAACTTATGTCATTGGCTTGACTGCATGAAATACTATAGAATTAAGTTTACATATGATTTGTATGAAATCATTCAGACAACAAATAAAATCCAAAAAGTCATGATCTTGACTTCATTTTTCAGCCTTTTTTAGTACTAAGTACCTATTTTATGGGCAATTTATCTGCATCTAAATAATTCTTTTAGTCTCCAAAACTTATGTCATTGGCTTTATTGCATGAAATACTATATAATTGAGTTTATATAACATTTTTATCAAATCAATAAGACAAAATATAAAATCCAAAGAGTCATGATCTTGACTTCATTTTTCAGCCTTTTAAACTAAGTACATGTTTTGTGGGCACTTTGTCTAACCTTGAATTTTTTTTTATTCGAAAATTATTCCATTGGCTTTATTGCATGAAATACTATAAAATTGAGTTTATATATGATTTCTATGAAATCATTAAGACAACAAATAAAATCCTAAAAGTTCAAATTTTGACTTCATTTTTCAGCCTTTTTTTACTACTAAGTACTTGTTTTGTGGGCAAAAACTCCATTTCACCTCCCCAATTATTTGCATATTGCTCCCCACATGTTTGTTACTGCTGTTGTATCATGTTTTTTTTAAGACTGTGATAGAGGACTATCCCTAGATTCTATGCAAGAAGAACTTGAAGATGAACCTTTACAATTCAAAGGATCTATGACAAGGGCAAGAAGCAAGAGATTGGAAAATCAAATATATTCAAGGCTCTTGATACTACAACCAACTGCAAGTGGAAATTCAAAGGATATGAAGATCATGGCTTGGAGCACTTTTGAAGGATGGTTATTAGGAAATTAGTTTATATTTTTGAACTTTGGGTTTTCTTTTAGAAATTAGTTATGTTCTATGTTTTGGGCTTTGGGATTTCTTTTATAAATTAGTTTATGTTTTGGCTTGGGCCTTCTTGTAGGGTTCTTAGGTTTTCTTAAACTCATGTGCCTATATATAGAGGTATTAAAAACTATTGTGGACACTTTTAGTCACATATTGAATTTGATTTCATTAAAGAGAAGATACTCTTTGTTCTTGGCTTAGGCCTCCGGTTCTTATCAAAGATGAACATCTTTGTGGCAAATCTTCACTTGACTTATCAATCTGCTAGATTGTGGCGTCCTCCATCTCTGTCTTCTTTCGCGTTCTTCTCTTATTTATTCGTGTCGTGCCTCTTAAGGATTCAAATTCAGAAACGACCATACTCTTTCCTGGATAGGATCATATAACTCCAATGAAGTATTTTGTTGTTGATAAGGATGCAATGTAATCTTTTATCCATATTGTCAACATAAAACATCTTGTTTGTAAGTAACAAAAGTGTTCACAATTTCTACAAAAAATCCAACACAACTTCTCACTTATTTCCACATGGTTGCCGACATATGAGTCAGTGGTGGTGCCATATATTTTTCCGTTAAGACTAATACCAATTGACTTTATTTTTGTTCATAAAGACCCCAATTAATTTTTTTTTCCATATTGGGTACAAAGAACATGGTCATTCATAATTTGCAAATTGTGAACAATGTGTACAAAAACCCTAACCCAACTCTCCACTTATTTGGACATTGGTCCCCAAATTAGTATGAGTGTTATTGTGTTATTTTTTTTTTTGTGAAGACTATTTCCAATAAACTATTTTGCTGCACTGTTTAGTCACTATCATAGAAGCTTTAGTCACCGTCATTCTGAAAAGATCTTTGCACATGAATGATTGCCCAAATTGCAAGTAGACAGATTCACATTAATCACCCTAACATGATAATGCACCAACCTCAATCTAAGGGATGGCATTTGTTTCAATAATCCAACGGCTAACATTTTCTTGCTTAAGTCTTGCATTTTCTATAAAGATTAAAAGTTGTTGTTTTAAATTGTTGGTATTGACACAAACCTATATAGAGATAAACAAAATGTTGTTATGGAGACAACAAGAGCACAAGGCTGCATACATTGCTTCTCGGGTATGTGAACTTCATTTATTATTAACACATCTAAGTTTTTATATAGTCACATGTGTTACTTGGTTTTTTAGGACACAAAAGGGAGCATTGTGTCATCTTACTGTCACTCCATGCTTGAACCACATCCAAGTATTGTGCTTGTACTACAAGATGCATGATTTGGCGGTGTGGCTAAATTGAGACATCTAAAGGTTGACCATGGTTTAGTGACTGCCTTGATAGAAAGGTGGAGGCCTGAAACATGCACATTTCATTTGCCAACTGGAGAATTCACCATAACCTTGCAAGATGTGTCACTTCATTTGGGGCTTTGTGTCGATGGACCCCCTATCATTGGTCCAACTATGTTGGATTGGGACGAGATGTATGATACCTTGTTAGGTATAACATCGATTAAGGGGGAGTCCATTGTTGGTTCTATGATCAAACTAAAATAGTTAAGGGAAAATTTGTTGCCTATAGATGAAAATTCAAATATTGAGGTCATTCATGCACATGCCAAAGCTTATATATTAGGACTTATTGGAGGGGTATTAATGCTTGATAAGACTGGGAATAAAGTACATTTAATGTACTTGAACTATTTGACTAATCTTCAAATAACCAGGAGATATAATTGGGGTTCAACATGCTGGGCTATGTTGTATAGGGAGATGTGTAGAGCAATTGATCGACGTGCGAAGACTATGGGTGGATGTGCTTCGTTGTTACAATCACGGGCATGGTTTCAGATGCCCTTTATTGCACCCATTTCAAGAGTTCGACCAACTTTCGCGTTAGTTTGTCAATGGAGCGACGTTCGAGTACTAGACTACAAAAATGTCCCACACAATGATTTAGTCAGATACCACGCAAGGATAAACCACATGCAATAGAATCAGGTAACGTTTTACATTTGTATAATGATAAACATAAGCTAAATAATTGACTAACATTTTCAATTATTGGTGTAGTTATTTGGGTTCCTTATGAGGGTTTGGACTATGTTATTGATGTTGAAGCATATCGGGACCAAGCATTATGGACGTCATGCACAACTTTAATTTTTTTTGCCATTGTTGAATGACACTAGTCGGACATGGTGAAGTTACAATTTCGGTTATCACAAGAGATCTCTGAAAAACACAACAACCTTGATCATCTACATAAAATATACATGAGGGGGAGACAGAATGAGAATTGGGTTACTATACATGCGCAATGGATAGAGGTATGGAAAAACTAGCGTGACCTAACATTGAATGGATTACTAATGCTTGGGCCACTTCAGCACACAACGGAGTACATGTCCTGATATGTTTCAAACTCATGTCCATATTTGTCAGTTCCACAAATGTTAAATGATTCTAGAATGAATCGTGCATCGACATCGACATATGTCCCTCCAACTAAACCATATGGTCAATTCCACAGATGTTAAATGATTCTAGAATGAATAGTGCATCGACATCGACATATGTCCCTCCAACTGAATCATATGCGACTATGCATGACTTAAATACTCCACCTCCACAACGATGTATGGATGGAACAAGGAATTCTATTTATTCATACTCAGAACTAGGCATGCCAACTATGTTTGCAACTTATGCTCAAACACCACCTTCTGCACAACCGTGGTTGCATACAAATTGCCAAACTCCAAATTTCTTAAGAGGTATGGACCTGCCTCAACAAGACTTAGTTTACTACGTCAACTATCCATATGCAGAAGCGTCATTATCTCCTTCACATGGTGGTCATCAAGCTGCGGAGGATTAGGAACCACAACCTTCACACCAAGAACAACCTAGACTTGAAGAACGAAGGAGGAACCCCACCAGAAACAGGCGTCGACCACGGTGTGGAACTGGACACCACTACGGTGATTAAAAGGATAATAATGTAGTTTAATATTTTATTACATGTGAAATACGCTGTGTTTTTGTGTTTGTAAGAGCGAACCGTTTTTAGCACAATTTCAAAGATGAGTAATGGAAAAACTTAATCATTCCAAATGCTTCATTGGTAAATCGCTAACAACAATTTCTTAAGATAAACTCAGCAAGTTTAATGATCTTAAAGACCATGTTAAAAGATATAAATAAAACTAAATACAAACGAAGTTCTCACACTTCTCAACTTTCATGAAGTTCACATAAAAAGATATTGTCGTCGTAGGGATCATCATTGAGTGTCACTGAATGGCATGATGAAGATCTTCTTCATTCCTTATAAAAGGAAACTCATCAATGCCTTCCTCAACAAATTCAGGAGGGACATGGTACCACAAATGGCTTAGTTGGGGCTCAAATGGTTTCATCAAATGACTTCTTATTATGATGCGCATATGGTTAAGAGTAACCCCATTTGGAATTCTACATAAGGAGAACCTTCACATCTTCGAAATCAATAGCAGCATTAAAGGAATTATATGCATTCAACTCCTCAAAAAAAATCCTTTTTACTTATTGTACTATAACACTCCACAACTTTCAAACTAAGGAACCACAACCTTAAATAAAACTAACTTCCTTCAGTTGGATAGCATGCCAAGGAAGATACTTAATTTCACCATTGTAAAAGCTGCGGGATATTTCAAATACATGGCCTCACATGCACCCTGTCATTATGACAAGACTTGTGAGCTTTATTGGGTTGTGCCAAGGCTGATATTTAATTGGGATAATGTGCCAAGGAAGATATTTAATTTCACCACTACAAAAGCTGACGCATATTTTAAATACATGGCCTCACATGAACCCTGACATTACGATAAGACTTGTCAATGATATTGGGATAGTGTGCCAATAAAGATACATAATTTGACCACTTGAAAAAATGACAGATACGTGAACACATGGCCATACACAATGTAATCATTAATGGTATCACATGCATGCTGAAACTATGACAAGATGTATCAACTTTATTGGGATACTGTGCCAAGTTTTTTACTTGCTTGAATTGTCAAAGGTAAGTAGTCTTATAATGCATGCCCTGATTCACAGTATATAATAATGGGCTAAGATGCACTATGCCACTATGAAAAGATGTATTACCTTTATTAGGATATCGAGTCCTATACACCTAATTTGAAAATATTTATTAGGATATTTAAAAAAAATAAATTCTTACTTTATAGTTATAGTTAATAGCTACTATTTTATTTCATCATATAACAATAAATTTTACATTATTTATTTGTATGAAAAAATAAACACTTTATGAATATAATTCTTATAAAGAAATCAAAGTAAAAAAATATAAATAAAAAATAAATTCGTACTTCCACATATTTTTTTAATTTTAAATATTCAATAAACATAAAAATATAAATAGTACAACACCACCTCAAACATTATACATTAATTGTTTTTACTTTAGTTACCTCTATTATAATTCATAATTTTTTTTCCAAAATCACTATTATAAAAAAAATTAATCAACAAAGTAAAAAAAAAAAATTAAAGTGACTTTTATATTTTCAAATTATACCTAAAATAACTTATTATACAATACAAAATCTATTTTTAACTCAACAAATTCAAATAAAAAATAAAATAACATTTATTTTTTTATATTTTTAAATAATACCTAAAATAATTAAAAACGTAATACTAAATCTATTTTTAAAAAAATAAATTTAACCTCTAATTCAACATTTTTTACAAAAACGAAAAAAATTAACTCTTAAATCTTTTTTTAAAATTTCAAAAATCTTAATTCTAATTTATTTTAAAAAAACAAAAAATAAAAAACAAAAACCCAGTTCAGAATTCGGCTGAATTCTAACCGGGGAAATGAAAAAAAAATTGTCAAAAACAAGGCTGGAATTTGGTCCTTTAGGCACTCGAATTCCCACATGAAAGAAAAAGCGTGCTATCACCGTAATATTTAAGCACAATATATTATACCGGTGAATAAAATAAGAAACCGTGCTTCTGAAAAAATAAAAATAAAAAAAGGGTGCAAGAAGAAGCGGTCCTTCTTTAAATTCAAATCCATGGAATTCGGACTAATTTATAAAAAAAAATTGATTCTTCATCTCCACCACGTCTTTCATCTTTCATCATAGTGAAGTAACAAAAACAATATTTTAAAGTCTTTACATTTTCAGAAAATATTATCAAATCATAAAAAAGAAAATCTAAGATGTACATTCTAGAAAAATATATCTCACTAAAAAATGTTTTAGGATGAATAATCATAAATGTTAAAAATCAATTCGAGATTATCCATTTTGAATCGAAAGATAATGCTTCATTCTAGAACATATTTGTGATTCCAAACTTATAATGTCTTCAAAAACTATAAAAGTGAGGTGGAGAAAGAAATTATGAAGGTTTGAAAAACAATTGTACACCTTAGAACGAACTTGAATTCTTGGAAAAACTTTGGAGTGACCTTTTTAGTCTTTCCCAAATGAGATTGTTAACAGAAGTCTAATGGTAGTGATTAACAGAATTCAAATTCTTATTGCATGCAGAGAAATCTTAGTCCAATTGCAGTTTTCCTTTATATACTCTTCTAGAAATTAATTTGTCACCAACAAGAGTTTTTACATTGAGCTTGCCCCAATGGCAGAAGAAGCAAAGAAGAATAACTAGCAAGACAATCCAACACACAACAGCAACCTTCAACATTCGACACCGTAACCTTCATTATTTAGCTTCCATTTCCCATCTTCATAAACATCTTATAAGCGATCATCAATCTCTTCAATGTCCACGTACACAACTCCAGGCCACAATGAACTCAACAATCTTTCCTGGCTAAGAATTTCAAATGAATTCATTACGTAACTTCAAAACGCGTACACTGAAATCGTAAAAACATTCATTATAAAGGATAATCTCTTACAGAATATTCAAATAGGTTTCAGATTCAGTATTTTGAAACTGTTTTTCTGGCTTCTGGAATGCTCCTGCATCTCAATGATTTTTCCCAAAGGGATATAAGTCTTCTGAAAAGGTATTGAATTCTCTCTCGAATAGGCTTTCCTGGAAGGATACTTGAATTCCTTTTGATATTGATTGTCAAAAATATTTGTGAGAAACATAAGTCTAAATCTAAAAACGGCGCACGAACATTTTAAAGGTTTAAACTTTGGTAGATACGTATGAATATGTTACCCGCTTTTAGAAAGTGTCAATTGCATCCTCTAATTTTTGAAGATGTACTTTAATTAGGTCCCTTTCAGACAAAAATTATTAACACAGTTAACAATATGCCACATGTCAGAATGTAATTTTTTTATTTTTTTTATTTTTTTATTTTTATTTTTTTAAAAAAATATAAATACTATGTGTCAAGTTCGTGATGTGACACGTGGCATTATTAGTGCCATCGGTGTCACTATCAGATCTCACTGTTGATTTCAATCTAGTCTCTGTATATGTTTTTTTCATTTAATTTAGTCTCCGTATATGTTTTTTAATTTAGTTCCTATTTATGTTTATCTGATTCAATTTTGTTCCAATTTTTTTTAATAATTAAAATATTTTTGTAATCCATTTTTTATAAGATTAAAACTAATTAAGTATAAATATTTTTACAAAATTAAGTACTGATATTTGTATTGTTTCTCTCCAATCTCAGAACAAATTTATTATTTATATAAATGTTATACTAATATTTTTTATTAAAAACAAAATTTTAACATATTACTTTATTAATTACTTTTTATTAAGTTCTCATGTTTTGTTATTTTTTTTTCAAAATACAACAATATTGTCTCTTACTAATTTTAAACCAAAAATTTTATTTGTATGAATGTTATACTAATATTTTTTTATTAAAAATGACTTAATAAAATAACTTTTACTACTAAATTTTAATATAAATATCAAATATTTAATTTTTGTAAAAATTTTATACTTAATTAGTTTTAATTTCATTGATTTTAATTATTAAAAAAATGGATCAAAATTAAATGAGAGATACATAATGACAATGACATCATGGTGACATTAACATGTGACCTTGCATTGCCACGTAACTCTACCAATGTCACATGTTACACCAAGGACTTGACACGTGACATTTTTAATTTTTTTTTTCAAAAATAAATAAAAAATTAAAAAAACACATACTGACACGTGGCACGCCGTTATTTATTTCCGTCTGAGAAAGACCTAATTGAAGTACTTTTTCAAAAGTTGGGACACAATTGACATTTTTATAAAAATAGGTACCAGATTGACACACCTATACTTAAGTGAGTATCATCCGAGTAATTAAACCTTCGTTCTTTTCTTGGAAGGTGCTAACTGAGATTCTTACTGTGTAGGAAGAAAGAGCCTTTCCGAACTCGTACATTTGCCAATTTGTGTTTGTCCAAAATACACAAAAGAATCACTATAACTAAAAAAAATTGATTATATGAAGCCTAAGGTTGGGAACTCTGATCCTTTTAGTGTATTTTCTTTTAAGATGGACAATAGGCAGCCAAGACATTTAAAATTAAATAAATAAATTGAAGTATTTTCTGGCATAAAAATAATGCCCCTATTCGAAGAAATACATGTGATATTTGATTTTGTTTATGTCATTTCTACATTGTTTTACTTCCTCCAATCTACCCACTGGTGTAGCAGCTAATGATTCCATAACCTCTCAAATGGGGTCAAAATTGTGTTTGATATGGACACTATACATTAATCAAGTGCAGCTTTATTTTTTCGACCAGTTAATGGCTTGGGCAGGCCATCAAAGATTGGTTTTCCGATGGCTGCAGTTGAGAGGGCCTGCATTGAGGTTGACCAAATGGATGAGGAGCCACTGTTATCTTGATCATGTAAACAGGACGTACTTGATGATTTCCTCACCCTGGATGAACCTTCATTTAGTGTAGTATCCACCATACCCATTGCCACAGGACTCGAACCGTTTTGATCAGAATCAGATGCCAAATTAGTTCGGCTAGCTGCTTTCTGTCTAAGAGCTAAGCCCATTCCAGTTCTTGATGGAAGAACACCAGGGCTGCTATTATCCTCCCTCAGAAGCAGCTCTGGTATCCTGGTAAAGTCCGCTACAGATTTCTGACGTCTCTGGACAAGATTGTAATTCCATTTACTGGAGTCAACTTCCCTGGTTAATGCAGCTGATGTCTCATTTGATTTTTCCATAATCTCTTCCAAAATTACATTGACCAAGCTTTTAGATTTCCGGTGATGGCTGAGAGGTCTGTCAGACGTAGGTGAGTTTCTGAAGTAACCATCTTCTGAGGGAGTTGAGGATCCTTTAAGTCCATAGTAACCCTGTAATGAGCTCATGGCTAGTGAGACCTTCCGTTCAGATGACTTCATTTTCAGTGATGGGAATGAATCAAGCAGATCATGGTGTGCCTGAGTAGTAGGAGAATTGTGATCTGAATATCTGAAAGAGACAACATTCATGGCCATAAGTGATTTAAATGCTAATCGGAAAGAAATCACAAGGTAATGATGATATAAAAAAAAAATGTTGAAACCAACATAAAAAGTGCATATTATAGATCTATTTTCTTTAATTACAAATTCTTCTGAAATTTCTACATAAGCCCCCAATTCCCGTTCACAGAATTTCATATGCTAAGAAATTAATACAAATGACAGGTTAAAGTCATAACAAGGTCCAGAGGATACCCAATTACAGTATAATTAAGTTAAACTGCAATTCTTAGATAGCAAGTTTAAACAAAAGCAGCATTCAAGAAACAAAGCAATATATCTTCAACCTAGCAGAACAAATTTCAACACTATGATGAGCAATATTATCCACCATGTAAATTTCCTATGACCGATTAACATTACCAACCCATTTTACACTGCATCATTATAAGCAATCGCTATTGCCATAACCATTGCCATATTTATTCTTAAGCATCCATCAGAAAACATATTCTGTAACCAAAACCAATATTAAGCCTGTTGAACAAATAAAAAACTGGCACTTCAAATGTAAGGTTAATTCACAGTCATCAAAATGACAAAATTTTTAAAACAAGTATAGAGGATTCATCAATAGTAATTATCTAGAAAGCGAGTACACAGACATATGATAGAAGAAAACAGAGGAGCCATACATAAAGGAAGAAAAAAACATGATAAATAGAATAACAGCAATCTCAATGATATTATAGAAACAAGAAACTAAAAACAAACTGACCTAATGATGGAAAAAAGCTAAGGATTTAATTTTGCTCAATTACAGCATACAAAATGGTTTTACAATGACAGCAAGTACAATCTTAAAACTACAGCATTGAATTTCATTCTAAATGTATTCTCAGTTTCTCACCTTAACCTTCATTTTCTGCTCAGGCTGTACAAGCATGCCCAACAGATACACGTAACCAAAGCACAATAAATTACTCGGCGTTTAACATGAAACATGCCCAAAATATCAAACTCCCCTATGAAAGCTCATATAAGGTAAGAAATCAGAAATTCCTCCCCCACCACCTCCCTTTTGATGTATACAAGATACTCTTCTCAAATATTTCAGTAGCACCAACATGTATGAGGCAGCATTTGACACACAACTAAAACATAATGGAACATTTTTTATTACATTCTCCTTAGCTCCACCCTTTAAGTGGAACCAAAATATACTAAATGACTTAAACTTACGTCCCCTATTCTGTACTCTTTTTAAGATACACCAAATATAGAACATGACCTACATGTGATGCTCTGTCCCGGCCTAAAGTGTTCACCAAATGCTCCCTAAGACCTAGTTTCTTGTATTTAATGCTTTTCCTTGATCCAACAAAGATAAACATACCCAGGAGTACTGGAACCATTTGATAAACAAGGAGATGGAGGGTGTCTTCCAGGTAGCGGAATGTGGAGAGTTTTAAGAGCAAACATTTGATGGTCTGTAACAAGGCTATTCAACCTTTTGACATCTGCAACCTACAATTTTCCAAATAAAATAGAGCTGAAGAAATTACATTTCATTGCACAACTCAAATTGATAAAAGAAAAAACTTCAGAAAAAAGAATTCAGCACAGTACTCCCACCAAAAGTGGTGCCGGAGAAAGGCAAGCAAAACGATAAACAGTTCAGCAAACACTCGGAACCGACTAAACCAATAAATCGACAAGGAAATAATATCAATGCAACGAAAAATACTACAACCATTTAAAAACAGAAAACAATGTGAGTTTTCACCATTATTAATAGTATCTCTTCCTCTTACTTTTGCCTCAAATTTCCTGTCATTTAACTTTTTTTCCTACACAAATGATGACTCTGACCCAAACGTCTCAAGAGGAGATCATATCATATCATATCATATCCATCTGCCAAATCCTAATTCAATATCCCCAGGCACAGTTTCTGATCAGAATTGAAATTTCAACTAGATAATCCAAATAACAAAGCTTTGCATCAAAAGTCAAGATACGTTACCAATCAAACCGCAATTCTGATTAGGAAACATCAAAAGCACCTAAAAAACTATATCTAAGTTTTCTCATAACATAGGCTGCACCCACATCACACGCCACAAAAACTATGTGAATTTGACTCATTTATAGCACCCTTTCATCATCGGATTCCCTCTAGCGTGAATTTGACTCATATAGTACCATTTAATCACAAAAATTTCCGCTGGCATGAATTTCACTCATTAGCGACCCTCTCTCATCATTAAATTCGTCCTTGCATGAATCCGACTCACACGGTACCTTTTATTCATCAAACCCCAACTTCCGTGAATTTGACTGATATATGACACCCTTTGATCATCAAATTTCCCTTTGGACGAGTTTGACTCATACCCTAACATCTTACACTCAGCTCCCTAGAGAGGGCAAAACACGCGCGTGCACTTAAACCATCCGCAACACAATTTCCAATAGTTTCTAAGCAATCAGAATCAAGCTGATACAGAGCAGAAATTATAAAATAAACAAGTAAATAAAAGAAAAAAAAATTAAACAATAAAAGTACCTCAACACCATACTTGATAGCGACACCAGCCAATGTATCGTATTTGGAAACATGGTGTTCAATGTATCCAAGTCTGGGAGGCGAAGAAGACAGCGAAGAAGGCTTAGCAGGACTACGTTCTGCGCTGGGTACCTCTCCGTCGTAATCATCACACACAAACCTATCGTAAAAGTATCCATTGGTGTTACCATTGTTATTGCTATTGATATTGCAATTCTCTTTCCACTTTTCCCTTTCCATCGCGTATTTTCAACCCACGCTTCAACATCGCAAACCCATTTTCACATGAATTGGAATCGATCAATCGATTGATCAATCAATGAACGAACAAACGAACGAACGAATGAATCCCGCTTCGTTCGAATTCACGGATCTGTGTTTGTCTGCGTTTTCTTCCTTTTTCTCGGAAAACGAAGGAAATTTGTTTTCTCTCTCTTCTCTTTCTTTTCCTCAGTTTTAGTTATTTAGATTTTTTTTTCTCCAACGTTTTAAATAATAAATACTCCAATTAATATTAAATTAAATGAGAGAAACAAGTTTTTGGGGAAGAAAAACACAGGATTAGAATATAGATTTTCAGTCATTAAAATCTTCTCTAGATATTACGTGCTAGTTTGGCCTTAGTTTTTTTTTATAGTGTTGACAATATAATTAGTGATAATTTTAAATTCTCAAAATTTAGATTAACGAATAATAATTTAAATAATACACAAAATTTAATAAAACAAATGGGAGATTATAGTGATAACAAAAAAATAGGTTTTTTTTAAAATGGTGTTAGTTTTTTTATACAAAATATGAAAATGGGCATATTTAAAATAAATTTACCGATTATGGGTAAGTCGTGCACAAACCAAACGAATTTCAACTTATTTAATTTTCAAAATTAAATATCGCGTCGCGTGTGTACACTTTTTCTTGCTAAAGTCGTGAACTAGTTGCAATATTTTTTTTTTTTAACTTAGAAGATGTGTGTAATCAATAACCAACACTATTTATAATTTGCTATGACATAATCTAATAATTTTTTTATTGAGTTAAATAATTATTTTTCTTTAAAAAAAATAAAAAATATGCGTCTAATAATAATCAAAAGAGTTTAATTTATACACACTATCACTATAAAACATCACAAACGTCTAATGAAATTTTACAATGACAATATATATATATATATATATATATATATATATATTAAATAAATAAAATAATAGTAAATCTTATTAAATATGATAGTCAAAATTATGTTTATGGTAAAGTGAATTGAAAGAGATATATTAGTTTTATATATGAAATGGATAATTTCTTAAGGATAATGTATTTGGATAAGTTGTTATTGGATAAACTATTTTATTGTAAGTCACTTTTAATAGAGTTATTACTTAAAAATATTTTTATTTGTTTGAATGAAATCGATATTTAAGTGATGATTTTAATTTTTATATATTGATTATAAAAGTATAGTTAATTTTTTAAAACATAAAAATAATATATAAAATACTTATTAATATATAAATTAAATTTAATAACATAATTAATTAAAATTATTTATGTAATTAATTATTTCTTGTTTTATACATCAACAGTTTTTATATTTTTTTCGCTTAAAGTATGTTTAAAATACTATGTATATTTTACAATTAGTTAACAAACATAAACTTCTTAAATATTTACCATAACTTATCTTTATTTTATTTTATTATTTAATTACATAATAAAAATTCACTTTAATCAAATAATGCCTAAATTTTAACATCATAATTAAAAATTTATCATCTTAAAAACAAATATGTGAAAAACTAGAAAATGACTTTAGAACACCAGTGGTTGTTATAAAAAGGAAACACTGTGATATTTTAATAATAAAATGTTTTATTATAAATCGAATTTTAATAGACATTTTATTATTTTAAAATACATTATATCTAGAAATCACTTTTCTATATTTCTCTGTCTTCTCTCTTCTTGTTCTTACTCTGTGTTCAATTGTGCAAAGATCTAAGGTCATAGGATTGATCCTCACGACGAACTCTTTTCATCCCTCCAATCAATTTCTTCATTTGAGTAAGTTGTGTTTCTACCTTTTCTTAGACTCAAATATGGTTTTCTCCCTGCAAGTAAGCTTTTTCTGGTTGCATGCGTCCTTAGAGTCTTTATTGTGATTCTCCGTTGATCAGTGACCATAATGGTATGACTTGATCATTTTTGTGATGTTTCTATACGTAAATAGAACATCCTATTGAGTTGAAGGTGTTTCAGTTTTTTAGAGTTGTCACACCAGCCAGGTAAGGGAAGTTGGTTAATTACAATTCATTGTGTTACTTGAATAATTAGAGTGAAACTGCAATATGGAACATTTGAATGTGATATGCGATTTGAATTTATTGGTTTAATCGTATGGCTTTGTGTATGGTTTTTCTTGTTGTGTTAGACAAAATGTAAATATGAGAGAATAGTTGATTGTATTCTGATCTCAATGATGTTGTAAAAGCTGACAAATCACAAACAAAATAGCACTTCTTGAGGCATGTATATTCACTACCCTTAAGAACTTGTTCGTGGTGTGTTGCTCAAACCCCCCAAGATACAACAGGAACTTCCTGGATTTTCCAAGGATCTTATAACCAGCAAGAATATTTCTTAAAATAGTAAGTAACCCAAGATAATAGAAGAATAAATAAAAGGAGAGAGAAGAAAGCTTGAAGAAATAAGAGAAGATAATATGAGATGTGTGTTTTAGAGGAAGCACAAGACACCTATTTATAGGGGTAGAGAGGGGGGTTGAGATGGGCTAAAATTCCCACAACCTGTGGTGGATACTTAGTAACAACTCAACAACAGTAATATATTTTATAATGACCAAATCAAAACGGCTACAACAACGTTCACATGTTTGCAATATAATTAAAAGCTTGTTTTGTTAACAATCCCCCACATATTGCAAAAGGCAAGAAAAGGAAGTTTGAAATAAGAAAATCGAGTCTCATATAAGATGTAATGCATCAGAGTTGGTATAGCAAGCTATACAAACCAATCCTAGATTGAGAAACTTAACACATAGTGTAAGTGGCATAGCAAGCTATATGAACCAAAGACACTTGATGTGTATTAATGGTTTATCAATCACAAAACACCCTCATAATCCTAGTTATTATCTTTGTGTTGCACTTACTCGACCATATGTGTGCTCGATATTCATGAGTGCTCTAGAGATCATGTAAAGATCTCATACAAGTGGTCCCACTCGACACCCATAGGTGATTTCATCAAGTGTATTTTGCAAATCATACACCAATCGTAAGGGATATGAAAATCAATTAAGTGCTATCAGAACTAACAAGTGACTTGTTTTTACCCATATGAACCTTATTCATGGAATCTCCAATCACAAAGGTTGGGTTACTATCACTTGTTTGTTTGCATGTGGCTTAAGTCTCATTGTCCTCAATGTTTCTAAAACCATATTTCCTCCCAAGGGTTTTGTTAGAGGATTTGCCAGACTTCGTTCTGACTTTATATAATCAATGGAAATAGTTCCACTCTTTAGCAGGTGCTTCACCAAATTATGTCTCAATTATATATGTCTATTATTTCTATTGTAGTTTTTTTTTGTTATAGCTATTGTCGATTGACAATCACAATGTATAGACACGAATGGGGTTGTTTTCATTCCTAGAGGAATGTTTACTAATAGGTTTTTCAACCACTCAGACTCATTACCAGCCATTTCGAGAGTAATAAACTCAGATTTCATTATTGATCTTGCAATAATTGTTTGCCTGACTGGTCTCCATGTAATTACACCACCTCAAATTGTGAATATATAACCACTAGTGATTTTGTCTCATCTGAATCAGAGATCTAGTTCGCATCATTGTACCCTTCTAGTACAATGGGAAATCCATTATATTCAATGGCATAATGAACCTTTTAAGTATCTCATAAGTTTTGCAAGTGTATCCCAATGTTCCTAATTAGGACATTGAGTGTACCTACTCAGTCTACCTACTACATAAGCAACATCAGGTCTTGAAAAGCTCATTAAGTGTAGTAAGCTCCCAATTATTTGTGCATACTAAGGTTAAGAAACAGATTCTCCTATATTTTTCATTAATTTAGAGCTAGCATTACTCACCAATTTAAAGTCATAATATCCAAACTTTCTAAGAAATTTCTCAATATATTGCTCTTGGGATAGTAATATACTATATCCCTTCCTTATGATCCTAACACCAAAAATCACATTTGTTTCACCCGTGTCTTTCGTTTCAAATTTAGATCCTATAAACAATTTAGTTTTAGAGATTATATCAATGCATGTACCAAATATTAACATGTCATCCACATATAAACATGCAATGACACCAAAGTGTTCATCCATTTATGAACACTTTGGTGTATCTAGAATAATCATCTACAAAAGTTACAAAGTAATTTTTACCACCTCTATACATGGTTTGTTTTAAATCAACTTGATCAATATGAATTAACCCTAACAATTCGGTTTCATGTTCTACATGATAACAATTTTTCTTTGTTATTTTAGATTCTACATATATATGACATTTACCATTTTGTTTATCATGCATATTAATTAATCCTAGTCATTGCAATTTTATAACATACGAAGAATTCACATGTCCTAATCTAGCCTGCCACATATCATATGAGTCAACTATATCAGCAGAAGAATATGATTCATTAATAATTTCTAAAATATTAAGTACAAAAAGACCTTGATCACAATATCACTTCCCCACAAAACAAAATTTATTTTTTGTCATTACAATCTTGTCTTATTCAAATGAAACTTTAACCGTAACTTTTCCCAGTAGTACTATAAAGATTAGATTAACTCTATTAGAGAGCACATGTGGCACATGTAGCACATTACTCAAGGACAGAATCTTCCCATATATGAGTTTTAGAAGAACCTTTCCTTTTCATAGGACATGAGTTGTCCTGGAATCACAAAAATAAATGTGTTTTCCTCCATCCTCTACACAAGTGTAGGAGGTAAAGACACTTCATTTTGCAGTTATATGTTTGATAGCACCAGAGTCTACCACCCACTAACTCACACTAGGCATAAAATTTACTTGCGAAACAATCGCAACTATAGTATCTTCCCTTTGGACTATATTTACCCTAGGATGATTTTCGTTTCTTGCTTTACGCCTGCATTGAGGTGCAAGATGGTCTAGCTTCCCACATACGAAGCAATTACCCTTTTTCTTAAAGGTAGGGTTAAATCCATTGAGATAGGAATTTTGAAAATTATTTTTCCTTTTGTTATCAGGTTTGTTCTTGCACATTTTCAAAAGCAGGTTTGTCTTCTACCACATTTGCCTTTGCAAATAATGCTTTGTCCCTTGCAGTAGCACACCCTTCCTATTGGTATCTTGAATTATGATGTGTGTAATGAGCTCTTGAAGCGACATCTGCTTATGCCTGTGTTTCAGTTGTTGTTTATAATCAGTCCATGATGATGGCAATTTTTTGATCAAATGTTATGAAACAAACTCATCAGGTAGAGTTATATTCTTTGCTTTGATATCTTCAAGCAACTTAATGTCCTTATCTTCAATCATCTCCTAAACAGTAGTAATTCCCTGTGATGAATCTTTATCAGATAATGTCTTTAGTAGTATATTTGAGAATCAATGAATCCCAAATATCTTTTGCTTCCTTATATGAGCAATATACATTGAACAACTCATTAGACAAAACACTGAGGTGTGTCAGCACACCTTTTTCACACGAGTCCAGTCTTCAATTTGTTTTGCAGGTGTATTAAAGTCAGGTTTTGAATATGTGAGAGCAGTAGCAACTCCATACATGTCTAACAGGATAAAGACACATTCTTACTAGTGCTGAAAATTCTGTCCATAGAAGACCTTGACACATTTAGAAAGGGTTTTGCAAAGACAATCAAAGTTCCGGAAACAATGTTTTAATCCTCTAGAATGGAGTTGTTGTTGTTGTTTTCAGCCATAAGTCCTTAAGATTATTGTAAAAGTTGACAAATCACGAACAAAAGAGCACTTTCTGAGGCGTGTATATTCACTACCCTAAGGACTTATCCGCAGTGTGTGGCACAAGCCTCCTAGGATACAATATGAACTTCTCAAGTTTTCTGATGATCTAAGAACTAACAAGAATATCTCTTAGAAGAGTAAGTAACCCAGGATATTAGAAGAAGAAATAAAAAGAGAGAGAAGAGAACTTGAAGAAAGAAGAAAAAGTAATATGAGGGGTGTGTTTTGGAGGAAGCAAAAGACACCTATTTATAGGTGGATAGAGGGGTTGAGATGGGATAAAATTCCTATGGCCCGTGATGGATATTTAGTAACAGCTCAACAATGGTAATATTTCTTGTAATGATCAAATCAAAAACAGCTGCAACATTGTTCAAATGTTTGCAATATAATTAAAAGCTTGATTTTATAATAAAGGATTGATAAATTTGACTCATTTTAATTCTTAAGTGGTATATTTGAACTATGTTTGCATTCACCTTTAAATGGAGGGGAAGAATATAAAATACCATTTGAGAATTGAAGAAGCAAATTTAGCATTCCTTTGAGTTGGAATATAACTTTGATTCAATTGGTATTGGAGACTTTGTGATGTATGCAAAATTGGAATGGTGTGTTGAGCTGGATCTCCCTATGAGACCTTTAATTTTTGTAGTTTGATACTTCTTAGAGTGAATATATTTATAAACCAAAGTATTATGATAGTTTTAAGTGAGGAATAGCTCAATAAGTGTTAGGTGGAAGTTAGTTGGCTTTTATTATATGATTTAATTGAATAAGTAATTGATTGAGGTATATATATATATATATATATATATATATATATATATATATATATATATA